>Ga0105045_10000773_pt1 | contig 24589 bp, 23 predicted proteins | sample MAT02_FD_78089 | JGI IMG/M metagenome (GOLD analysis project Ga0105045, IMG submission 78089) | Freshwater microbial communities from Lake Fryxell liftoff mats and glacier meltwater in Antarctica - MAT-02 (megahit assembly) | ecosystem: Environmental > Aquatic > Freshwater > Ice > Liftoff... | reverse complement strand
GCGGGAAATTCATGGCCAGCGGGACCAGCGTTCATTTGTGAAAGATGAGGCTGATCAATCCTCTTCTGGCCATGTGATTTGCAAGGATTGCCACCGCATCATCCCTTTAAACGACGATTGCCTAGCGCTGCGGGAAGGGGCGATGCTCCGTAGTCTGGGGTTCGCCAGCCAAGGCATGCATCTACAGATCGAGGCCGCTTGCGAGTCACTCAAACAAAGCGGGATCTGCAATCAACCGGCTGACGATTCGCAAAATACCGGGGGAACTCTCTAATTTCGGCAAGGACGCCTCCTCGTGCCCATGTGCGGGTTACGAGGCGGCCGGCGGCGGGGGCGGGAAACTGTTCGCGGAGCCGGTGTGGCTGCTTCCGGCTGGGTTATGGAAGTTGGGCAAATTATTTTCAGCCGCAAAAAAAGCGCAAAAGGGCTCAAAAAATGGGAATATTGGGTAGTTTCAAAATTGATTGCCAAAACTATCAAATATCAACTTCTGCGCTTGCTTTATATGTATCCGCTAATTTTCAAGTCGCCCTTTATCGGTGCGCCCTTCTGCGGCGGGAAGAGATTTTTGAAACTGTTCCAAGAGTGCCGCGAGTTCTTCAGCGGCTGGCATGGAACCCAGATTACCAAGCCGCTCCAAGGCGATGCGATTGAGCAAGGCTTGATTGCGGCGGGCGAAGAGATCGATCTCTATCAGGACTCTGGGGCCTTGCGAAGTTTGAACGACGGAGTAGAGCGGAAAGTTCGTATTACCATTATGTTCGATGCTGGCTGCGATTGTGGTAAGTTTACTTCCAATATAGCTCGAGAGTAGAGTTGTAGTGATGGAATCGCGGCGGGCGGTGGTGATTTCATGGCCGAGGTTTCTGAGAAATGTGGTATTGCCTTTGGGGTCTTTGAGCCGAGCGGTGAGCTTGAGCGCTGCGGCAAGATCACCGGCAGTGGTGGCTGCAAGGAAGGCTGTGACGGTTTGCCTGGCGATGCTCTCATTCGGCGCGGGGAGGGCGGGAAGTTGATCGAGTAAAATGGAGTTTACTAAAAGTTTTGCCTGCCATGACGCGGTGGTGGGTAAGGGGGCAGCGGATGGATTTGTTTCAAAGAGATTGCGGGTGGGCTCATCTGGTTCTGGCACCCAAGACCAGCCGGAACTGGAACGCTGGAAATAGATTTTCTTCAGGTTCAAGCGATCTGGATCTTTCGCGGAGAATTGCTGGAACAGTGCCAGCGCATGGTCTTCTGCCTGTGCGAAGTGCAGCGGAATCGCCATGGTCACTGCGCTGGCCCCGCGCAAGTTCCACCAGAGCTTTGCGGCAGTTTGCAACGTCTGGCGAGCAGCGAGTGGATCCCCGCTGAGGGTGATGAGTTGTAGAAAGTGAGTTATATTTTTCCCTTGGAGTGATTTGAAAAAGTTTTCTTGCGCTTGCTCGGCAGTGGCTGCGAGGAGGGTTGGATGGGTTTTTTGCCAATGGGCGGAGAACGAGTTCAGCAGATCTGAATCGAGATCCTCTTCGACTGTGGCACCGGTATTTGGGAAATGAACCAAGAGTGAGCTGGGTGGGTCAATCTGCCAAATCCGGGCCTGATCGCGGTGAAATTGAAAATGCAGAAAGACAATCCGTGGCAGTGAGGTGCGGGAATCTCTCGATGCAGGATCGAGGCAAGCGATGGAGAAAATCCCATCGTCAGTGGCAGCCTCTTGCGGGATCAGCAGCCGCAGGACTCTGGGAGAAAGTAATAACTCCCAAGCAATTTTGTCAGGTAGATCTTGGGTGAGAGCAAGACGGGTGGCTTTGAGCCGGAGCGGCCAATCGTGCGGCAGCTCGGTGGATAGGCCACCGAAGAGGCCGAGTAGCGCGGGTAGATCGCGAGTTTCGCAGGCAGTTAGAAATAGTTCTGCAAGGCGCTGGGAATCGTGGCGGCGGAATTCCTCGATGGGTAGGTGGTTTTGGATTTGTTGGCGGAGCTGCGAGTGCGCTTGCTCGCGGAGTTTCTCGATTTCAAGGACTTGTTGGCGGAGCATCCAATTTTCGAGAGATTCCAAGCGATTTCTCAATGGGATGGCGAATCCGACGCCCGCGTTTTCAAACGAGGCAGGGACGGGAGCGGCGAGCCACTTCGAGCCTCGCTTGATCATGGCGATTGGGAAAATTTGGAGGCGGCTGGGATCGAGGTGGTTCACTTTCTGCACAAGAACGGCGGCGAAATTTTCATCAATTTTCACCGAGCTTAGTTGCAGCGGGTCTTGCCCTAGGTCTTTGGCGATGCGGCTGATGTGGCTGGCGATTTGTTGTTTTTTCCGCTCCGCAGTTTGAGGGGTGATGGCGGTATCGGTGCCGGGTGTGAGGTCGAGTTTGCCGCTGCGGATTTTTTCCAAAAACTCGATGGCGGCGTTGCCGGGATCGCTCGCGGTGGCGTGGGCGCAGAGGGAGGAGGCAAGCAAGATGCAGAAGAGTTTCACTGATGAATATTGTAGCGGATTATAGGGCGTGCGAAAGGCCGGAATTTATTCCACTGCGGGGAGAAACTCGGGCAAGCTGCCGGGCACGCCTGCGAGCCGGGGATTGGCTTCCCACTCGCTGCGCTTGCCAAAGATTCTTGAAACCATCCGGCGGCGCATTTCGTTGGAGTTGCGCCATGCTTCGTCGATGAGCCGCAGCTTGTGATGCTTGCCATGCGGATTGAAGACCCAGGAATGGGCGAGGCGACTATCGACCATGCCTTTTTTATCGCCCCAGTTGCGCACTTCCGAGTGGCGAATATCGCCGATCCATGCGCCCTTGGAATGCGCACGGGCGAGCCACCAACCGCCGGTGATGCGGAAAAGCGTGCGGAGCTCAAATGTCTGATCGAGTCCCGCAAGCGCTGCGCTATTTTGTGGATAGAGAGTCCAGCGCACCTTCGAGCTTGGGCTTTCAAAAACAGAACGATAGCCGACCCGGAACTCATCCTCGCGGGCGACGACGGCGCGCCAGAAAAACAAGTTAGAGCTAGCGGGGGCGGTGATCAATTTTCGATAGATGGTCTGGCGTTGCTTTAGATCCGCCTCAAAGCCTGAAGTGGAGAGCGACTTTAGCCCGAGGCTGAGGCACAGATAGCCTGCGCAGAGGCCGAGCCCGTAGAGGCATGCGCGGCGGCGGCTGGATGGTGGTGGGAGCGTCTTCCCGCGGGGTTTTGAACTTTTTGCGACCGGCAGGATGATGAGTCTAACAACGGTAATGATGAGAATCAGGGAAAACAAAGGGTCCACCCAAAACAAGAGTCCCAGCGAAATACGGTCGCCTAGAAACGGCCATAACACCGCCGCTCCATCCGCTGTGAGACAATCCAGGAAAACATGGCCGCTTATGGCGAGCATCACAAATCCAGCGGCCTGCATACGGCTGATTTGGTGGCGGCGCCAGAGTTTCTCCAAGACATGCCCAAGCCCGAAGGCAATGAATGGCAGCAACCACACCGAGTGGCTGAAGCTCTGGCGGAACGCGAGCTGGAAGCCGGTGCTGAATGGCAGAGAAAGCACTTGATCAAGATCGGGAAAAATCCCCATCAATGCGCCCCATGCCATGGCTTGCTTGCCGAGACGTTTCCCTAGCATCCATTCTCCGATGATCGCTCCCAGAGCTGCCTGCGTGATCCAATCCACGGCCCCAGGCTGGCGAAAAGATCGGCGTTCTGGAATCCCAAAAATTCAAATTTTTTCATCACTTCGCTTGACGCATGCCTCAGCTACATTAGAGGATAATTTCGCTATGATGCATAACAACCGCCCATTCTCCAGCCTGGTCGTCGATGGCCCAGACCGTGCACCCAGCCGTGCGATGCTCTATGCCGTCGGCTTTAAAAAAGAAGATTTTGCCAAACCACAAATCGGCATTGCCTCCACTTGGAGCCAAGTCACGCCGTGTAACATGCACATTGACAAGCTCGCCATCGAGTCTTCCAAAGGCGCGGATGCGGCAGGGGGCAAGGGGATTATTTTCAATACGATCACCATTTCCGACGGTATCTCGATGGGCACGGAGGGGATGAAGTACTCGCTGGTCTCGCGCGAGGTGATTGCGGATTCCATCGAGACGGTCGTCGGCTGTGAGGGCATGGACGGCTTTGTGGCGATCGGCGGCTGCGATAAAAACATGCCCGGTTGTCTGATCGCGATGGCCCGCATGAACCGCCCCTCCGTCTTCGTTTACGGCGGCACCATCCTGCCCGGCTGCGCTACTCTGAAGGGCGAGAAAAAAGCCCTCGATATCGTCTCCGTGTTCGAGGCTGTGGGCAAGCATGCCAATGGCGAATTCAACGATGAAGAGCTGGAACTTGTAGCGGCCAACGCCATCCCGGGTGCGGGTTCCTGCGGCGGCATGTACACGGCGAATACGATGGCCAGCGCCATCGAGGCGCTGGGGATGTCTTTGCCGAACAGCTCAGCCCAGAATGCAATTTCAGAGGATAAAATGCGCGATTGCTTCGATGCCGGAGCGGCGGTTGTCAATCTGCTCAACCTTGGAATCAGTCCCCGCGATATTCTCACCAGAGAAGCTTTTGAAAATGCCATCACCGTGCTCATCGCCCTCGGTGGCTCCACCAATGCGGTGCTGCACCTGCCTGCGATGGCGCATGCGGCGGGCATCGAGCTGAGTATTGATGACTTCGAGCGGATCGGCAGAAACGTGCCGGTGCTGGCGGATCTCAAGCCCTCCGGCAAGTATGCGATGTCTGATCTGGTTGCGATTGGTGGCACGGTTCCGCTTTTAAAAATTCTGCTCGATGGTGGCTTGCTGCACGGCGATTGCATGACCGTCACCGGGCGGACGATGCGTGAAAACATCGAGAAATTTGCCAAGCCCTATCCGGCTGGCCAACAGATCATCCGTCCACTGAGCGATCCTTTGAAAAAGAACAGTCACCTCCGTGTGCTTTACGGAAATCTCGCCGAGGGGGGTGCGATTGCAAAAATTTCGGGAAAAGAAGGCGAACTTTTCAACGGCAAGGCCCGCGTCTTCGAATCCGAGGATGATGCGATGAAGGCGATCCTCAGCCGCCAGATTCTAAAGGGCGATGTGATTGTGATCCGGCTGGAGGGTCCGAAGGGCGGGCCGGGCATGCGCGAAATGTTAGGACCCACCAGCGCTGTAATGGGCATGGGCTTGGGCAAGGATGTGGCTCTCATCACGGATGGCCGTTTCTCGGGAGGGAGCCATGGCTTCGTCGTCGGTCACATCACGCCGGAAGCCTTCTGCGGTGGCACCATCGCGATCCTCAGGGACGGCGATGAAATCACCATTGATGCGGTGAATAACCGCATCGACGTAGCTCTTTCCGACGAGGAAATCGCAAGCCGCAAGGCAGACTGGGTGCAGCCAGCACCGCGCTACACCCGCGGCGTTCTGGCGAAATACGCCAAGCTGGTTTCCACCGCCAGCGAAGGAGCGGTGACGGACAAATATCTCTAACAGAGTGACATGATGAGCTCTATCACTCAGGCAACGGGAAATCCAAAGAAACCGGAAATTCCATGGAATCTCCCATCGCTGCGGGAGCTTGAGCGGGCAAGCAGCCGCGATCAAAGATCGCGTTCATCCGATCAAGGTATTTAGAAAGATCATCGCTGCGGAGCTTCGGGTTGGATTTGAGGCGCTCCTGGAGGCGCATGTAGTCATCGAAGGCACCGCTGCTCTGTTGGGCGCGGGTGATTTCAAACCAGGCAAGGTAATCACGGGCTCGGCTGGCTTTGGCGAGCATGGTGGCGCGGGTTCCCTCGATGGAGGTAAGGCGAGCCGCGAAGTCGGTAGTTTCCTGCGCGGTCAGGGCGGTGAGCAGCAGCTTATACTCGGCGAGGATGGGACGGTAGGATGGGAAGCAACGGTAGCTGAGGCGCACGAGGGCATCTTGGGTGGGAGCCACAATGGCGCTGCGCTCGGGCTCAGGCAGGGCTGCAAGCTCGGGCCATGCCGTGAGTTCTTTGGGGAAAGGGATGCCTTCCGGGGTGCGGAAATGAAGTTTAAGCGCCTCATTGAGAGCGGTATCCGTCTGCGCGATGGAGAGAACCTCGGTGAGTGGATTCAGGCCTCCCTTGTTGGCAAGTTGCAGTTCCAACCACTTGGCGAGACTGGTTTCGGAGAGATTGAGCTCGGGAAAATGGTTGCGCAGCAGGGTAGGTATCTCGCCCTCAAAGGAGGCGACATCGGCAAGAAAGCCGCGGAATCCTTCCTTGCCTTGAGGTTGCTGGAGCAAAGCCATCACAAGGGAGCCGGAGGTGACGCGAAAAGCGGCGCGCATGGCACCATCCATTTCCTCAAATTCGTTAGAGCTGACGGAAAAGAGTTCCTCGATTTTAAAAAGTCCGCCATGATTGAAGAGGGCGGCATAGAGCTTGCGATCACTGCGGTCCAGCCGCCAATCGGTGGCTTCGCGGAGGCCATCGACAAGCCATGGCGGCACGCTGAGTGGCTGATCCGGGGAGGGTGGGGGAGTGCGACGAAGGGCACGCTCATAAATCAGACAAGCGGTGATGGCATGCTTGAAGCGCTCGATTTCAAGCCCATGACTGAGGTGGACATCCAGCCGCAGATGGAAGCCTGCCTCGCTATGGTTCAACTGGGTATTGAAGCTGCGAAAAGGCAAGGGATCGCCCTGTTTTCCAAAAAGCCTGAGGGTGATGGGAACTTTACCGGCCCATTGATCATTCTCATCGGTGAGGCGCAGCAGCTCATCCTTGGTCTCCTCGGCGAGGAAGGCGGCACTGGCGCGGGAGAAGGCATCGCCGCCATGGACGCGGAATTGCTTCGAGCGGCTTATGACTTGCTCGAGGGCCGGTGCTTGAGCCGCGGCACTTGGCTCGGCGATCTGGATGGCACGCGGGATTTCTTCGCCAAGGACCAGCGAAGATGTTAGAAGCCCGACAGCGAACCGATAGTAGCGCATGGGTTGAGGGAATTATTCCGGAAGGAGTGCGTCTGGACCGGGCCGGTGCCGTGGATCGAGAGTGACTTTTCCTTTTTCAATCTTGATGGACGCCATTTCACGGAAGCCGAGATCGATTTCCTCTGCAAAGAGGGTGGCGAGTTTCTCATAGGCGGGCATCAAGAGGATAAGGAAACCCTGGGGGACGGTGAGCTGGCCGAAGCGACCGCCGCGAGGTGGCTTCGGGACACTGGGGTGGAACGGGCCTCCATCCAAAATGATCATGGTGTGGGTGCCCTCAACGCCCTCGTGTTTTTCGATTTGCAAGAACATGGAGGTGGTGAGCATGTAGCCCATCACCTCGCGTTCCATGATGATCTCGGCAACGTTTTCATCGAGCTTGACCCAGACACCCTTGAAGCTGGCATCGAGTTTCAGCGGGCCACCTTGGGTGCCGACGAGGGTGCGGCTGAGCCATTGATTGATTTGTGTTTCTGTAAGTGAGACCGGGTAGCCGCGACCAATGGCGTTTTGCAGGACTTCCTTCATTTCCCGCGGTGCGTCGGGTAAGTTCTGGCTGGCGGCGGCTTTGAGGGCACTCAGATCTTGTGGCTGCGCCGCGAAGTAGAGCGTCACTGCCGTGCCGATGAGGGCGATGGTGACGATGAAGGAAAGGATGCGTGAGATGCATCCGGGCTTTGATGGGTAGTCTGCATCATTTGGCATTTGCCGCTGAGATTAGCGGGTCAGATTGAGTTTGCAAGCCATCACTTGGATGGCCGCTGCTACTCGGCGGACTTCGGTGAGGGAGCTGGGGCGGCAGGCGCGGCCGGGGCGGCAGGTGCGGCCGGGGCATTTGCGCTACTCTCGGCCTTGGCCCCCGCTTGGTAAGAGGATGAGCGATAATCCGTCTGGTAGAAGCCTGCGCCCTTGAAGATGATGCCGCCGCCAGTGCCAAGCAGCCGTTTCACCGTGCCATCGCACTCTGGCTGTGGGCAGGCGGTGAGTTTTGCATCGTTCATGCTTTGGAAAATCTCGAAGCGTTTCCCACATTTTTGACATTCGTAATCGTAGTTTGGCATGAAGTTGGGCGGTTCTTAGCAGGTTCCTCAGGCGGTGCAACCCCTTGCATGGGTGAAATGCAAAGTGGGCTCCGATCATTTCGCGTGCCGTTCTCACGATTGTCTGCTTGAGTGGGGATTATGCCACCGCGCGTTAAGACAGTTGCCTTCATTTCCGTCGAAAAATTCTTTGATGCCCATGCGACGTCCCTTGGCTTAACCTTGCTGAGCGATCGAATCGGCTTCAAGCGGCCGATCAGCGAGCCCGCGATGAATCGCCCCGGCTTGGCACTTGCAGGATTCTTCTCCTACTTTGCGCGGAAGCGGGTGCAGGTGTTAGGGAACTCGGAGTTGTCCTATTTGAAAAGACTGCCTGATGCGATGCGGCTGGATCGCTTCCGCCGGATGTGCGAGCGGGACATCCCGTGCATCGTCGTGGCGCGTGGCAACGTGCTGGATGTCTCATTGATGAATGTGGCCATCCAACATGGGATTCCAGTGATAGGAACCTCGCAGGTGACGATGAATTTCCTCAACGCCGCCACCATCCGCCTTGAGCATGAGTTCGCGCCGAGCGTCACACTGCATGGCTGCATGGTGGATATGCGTGGGATCGGCGTCTTGATCGTAGGCAAGAGTGGTGCGGGGAAATCGGAAACGGCCATCGGCCTGCTCGAGCGCGGTGCCTCGCTGGTGGCAGATGATATGGTCCGGATTAAATACGTGGGTGGAGATCTGGTGGCCACCGCGCCGGACCTCTCGCGCGGCTACATCGAGATTCGTGGCATCGGCATCATCAATGTTGCGAACCTTTATGGCCTCGCATCCATCCGCCCGGATAAGCGGCTGGATATCGTCGTCACGCTCAAGCCTCAGGCAGATCTCAATGAAGTGGACCGCTCGGGATTGCAGCAGAAAACTTATCAAATTCTCGGGCAGGAAGTCGCGCATGTGGAGATCCCGGTAGGCCCCGGGCGGGATACGGCGCGGATGGTCACCATTGCTGCGCTGGATCACCAGCTCCGCCGCCTCGGTTATAACATGGCAGATGAATTCAACGAGCGACTGCTCAAGCACATGGCGGGCAATCGGCCCTGAGCGAGCGTCGGCACTTTCCAGCCTTGCAGTCGCTGGCATCCGCCGCAAGACTCTGCCCATGTTCACCTCCAAGTGGAAAAAGGAAGCGCAGCTCCTCGTCAAAGGCGCCAAAAAATTCATCGATTACAAACGCGATGTGCTCAAGCCCGAGCGCCTTGCGGAGATCGAATTTCGCCGGCAGGATCTTATCGCAGCGATCAAATCCCGCGAGCTCGTCAAGGTCAACGAAGCCTCCAGGCAACTCCGGACCATGTGTGAAAATGCTCTTCCCCACGAGAAGCCAGTCGGCTGGCTTGAGGAAAACGTGGAGGTCATGTTCGTCGCCATCGTCATCGCCCTAGGGCTGCGGGCTTACTATCTCCAGCCATTTCGGATTCCCACCGGCTCGATGCAGCCAACTTTGAATGGGATCATCGCCACTCCTACGCCGCGTGCCGAGTGGCCTGGCTTCCCACAACGGATGATTGAAAAAGTCATGCGTGGTCGCAGCTACGTCCATGTCGTCAACGATCAAGATCGCAAAGTGGCCTTCACCCAGACTGGTATGCCAGACATCCGGGATACTCAATTCATGCATTTTTTCAGCCGCTCCAAATTGTATTTCACGGATTCCCCACCCATCCGCTTACCCGCGCCGTCCAATCCTGCCTTCCAAATCGGCCTGAAGACTGCAATTACCAATGCCGCCCGCAATGGCGGATTTCTGCCCAAGGGCACCGTCCTGTGTGAGGGCACCGTGGATTCCGGAGATCTGGTCCTCGTCGATAAATTTTCCTACCACTTCCGTAAACCCGAGCGCGGCGAGGTCTTCGTCTTTGATACCGTCGGCATCGAGGGCATCCAAAAGCGCAGTGGTGAACAAGGGGCCGGCTCCCATTACATCAAGCGCCTCTGCGGGGTGCCGGGAGATACGCTCTCGATCCAAGCGCCCAATCTTCTTATTGATGGGAAAATCGCCCAAGAACCCGGCATCCAGCGGGTGATCCGGGGCCAAGGCCCCCACATGCTCAATACCCGGGGCTACAGCCTTGCCAGCCCGGAAGGACTTCACGCTGGCAGGCGCTTTCCTCAATACCTCTTTCAAGGAGACTCGAAGTTTCCCCTCGCCGCCATTGCCCCTCCCGGCATGCGCGAGTATGCGGCACTCGGCGATAATACCGGGAACTCTTTAGACTCCCGCTACTGGGGTTCCGTGAAAGAGTTCAACCTCGTCGGCCCGGCGCTGTTTGCGCTTTGGCCATTCACCACCGGCCACTGGGGATTGATCCATTGAGAGCGTGGCCACCGCTTCGGAAATCACCCGCCAAGCAAAGTCGAATCTCGCATTCGCCCTGAAAATTCTGCCCCGCGAGCAACAGCAGGACATGCTGGTGTTTTATGCCTTTTGCCGCACCATCGATGATCTGGCAGACGATCCATCACGGCCACTCGCGCAACGGGCCGAGCTGTTGAATCAATGGAGAAACGGACTTCTAGCAGGATTTGCCGCGCCTGATGATTTTCAAAAAGAACTGCTCGCCCTGCGTGACAGGCAGAGGCTGCCTAACGAATTGTTGGTCGCCATCATTGAAGGTTGCCAAATGGATCTCCTGCCCCAGCGCTTCCCCACCTGGGGGGATTTATCCAGCTACATCGATAAGGTTGCTTGCGCCGTGGGCCTCATTTCCATCCGCCTCTTCGGTTGCCAAGATCCTGCCTCCGAGCGCTACGCCATTGCCCTTGGCCATGCCTTGCAGCTCACCAATATCCTGCGGGACATCGGCGAGGATCTATCGAACGGCACCCGTCTTTATCTGCCTTTGGAAGATCTCGCACGCTTCGGCCTCACCGAGGGAGAGCTGGTAGCCCGGGTTGCGGATTCACGCTTTCTCGCCCTGATGGAGCACCTCGCTGCCCGTGCCGAGCACTTCTTCATTGAGGCGGAAAATTCACTCCCCGTTCGCGATCTGCAAGCGCTCCGCCCCGCTCGCATCATGGGAGAAATCTATCAACTCCTGCTCGGCAAAATGCGCGCAGATCACTTCCAGGTCTTCACCAGGCGCTACCGTGTTTCCAACCCTCAGAAAATCCTCATCCTTTCCAAGCATCTGATTGCACGGAACTGAGATCACGAATAAACTCACCCGCATCCCGTCCCACTCCTATGTCGCAATTACTCATCGCCACTTTGATCCTCGCCAGCCTCACGCTCTTCTCCTGCGTCCCGCCGTATGATCCCTACGCGCCGCCGCCACGCTTCCGCCCGAATCCTCCGTACCCACCCCAGCAGCTAGACCCCTATGCTCAAAACACCTCACCTGATCCCTACGGAAATCTCTACTCCCGCCCCGCTCCCGAGCCAGCGCCAGCCCCGCTCGCGCCCACTCCGCCGGCTGCCGGTAGCTACCCCACTGCCACCCGCACCACCAATCCCAATCAAGTCCTAAGCCCTTACGCGCCTTACAATGTCATCGATATCGAGGGCTTCCAATCCGGCAAACTTGCGCGAGATCCGTCTAACCAGAAGATCTTCCGGATTCCGTAAAACCGAGCTCTTGGGTCTAACAAAACCCCTCATTTCATTTTCCGAACCTTTTGCATTGCCGGGCAGGATGGCTCTGCTAGCTTGCCAGCGATTGGTTGAGGAAGCAGATGAATGCCCTACTTGAACATCCCGTGCTCGTTCTAAATCGGTTTTGGCAACCGATCCATACCTGCTCCGTCCGGCGTTCGCTCCACTTGCTTTGCCTCGGCCACGCCCACGTCGTCCAAGTCGAGGGCGAGGAACGCTTCAATACCCACGACCTTTCATCGTGGGTCAGCTACTCGGATCTGACTGCGGATCAGGAAATGATCCACGCTGCCCGCATCGCCATCCGCGTGCCGAAGATCATCGTGCTCTCCGTTTATGATCGGCTACCGCGGCTTGAGGTGAAGTTCACCCGCCGCAATGTTTTCCTGCGGGATAAGTTCACTTGCCAATACTGCGCCAAGATCTTGCCGGAGACGCAGCTTAATCTCGATCACGTCACGCCCCGGGCCAAGGGCGGGCGCACTTCTTGGGAAAATATCGTCACCTCCTGTTTCCGCTGCAACACCCGCAAGGCCAATAAAATGCCTCATGAGGCAAACATGCATCCCCAAAGCAAACCCTTGGCCCCGCGCTGGCGGCCACTCTTCGGCATGCACGAAAATGGCCTCGCTGATGAAAGCTGGGGCCACTTCCTCTATCAATCCCGCGATGAAGACCGCCGCTCTGCCTGAGCGGTGACTCGGAAATTAGTGAATAGAGTTTAATGTTCTAAGAAAAGGGCGCCGCGAATCTGAAGAATCCTGCGAATTGAGTTGGATGGATGGTAAAGCAAGTAATCCATGATGGTCTAGGAACTGACTATTTTTTCAAATTCGCTCGATTCGTCGGATTCGCGGTGCCTATAACTTTTTTCCCATAATTACGAATCAACCCACTTTTTGTAAGCCGTCTCTTATCAGGGTGTCGCGATCTTGGACAATGCTATTTGCATTTTTTCCAAGCCCTCCAACATCCTTGCGCGGGGACAGCCGAAGTTGAAACGAATCCAGCCGGGCCAGCCAAAATAGGCACCATCGGACAGGAACAGCCCTGCGTTTTTCTCGAAATACCGGGCTGGATTTTCCACCCCCATTTCCCGCGCATCGATCCATGCCAGATAGGTGGCCTCGCCCTCACGGATGCTCAGACCCGGGCACTGGGTTTTAATGAATTCGACCAAAGTATCACGGTTGATCGTTAGATATTCCATCAACTCTTCGCGCCATGGCTCGCCCTCGCGGTAGGCAGCCTCTGCGGCATAATAAGCGAGCGCGTTGATTTCTGATAGAGTATGCCCGCGTGCCGCAGTGAAGCGGCGGCGCACGCTTTCGTCCGGGATCACAGCGTAAGCATAGCCGAGGCCCGCAATGTTCCAAGTCTTGCTGGGGGAAAGCAGGGTGATGCAGCGTTTGGCGAGATTCTCCGGTAGGTTAAGCACGGAGAAATGCGGATACTCGGTTTCATTGAAGATCAGATCGCAATGGATTTCATCCGCGACGAGAATCAAATCATGCTTCTCGCAAAATTCAGCCAACAGCGTAACCTCTCTCTCGGAAAACACGCGGCCCAGCGGATTCTGCGGATTGCAAAATAGAAATACTTTGGTCTGCGGGGTAACCTTCGTCTCTAAACGATCCCAGTCGATAAAACCTCGCCCGTCCGCGAGCAAGTGGTCCACGGTGAGCAAGCTCGCATCCGCATCATGATGAGTTGCGATGAACGGGGGATAGACCGGCGTGCAAGTCATCACCGCTTCACCTGGCTTGCAAAAAGCACGGACCGCCAGAGAGAGGGCTGGGACCAGCCCACCGAGGTGGACGATTTGCTCCAGCGGCACCTCTGCCCCTCGGCGGTAGCGCAAGTAGTCGATCACCGCTTCATTCAGGCCCGCGTGCGGCTGGGCATAGCCGAAGACCGCATGCTCCACCCGCCGCCTGAGCGCATCCATGATCGGTGGCGCGGAGGCGAAGTCCATATCCGCCACCCAGAATGGGTCCAGCTCAGGCTTGCGATCATACTTGATGCAGCCGCTGCCACGGCGGGAGATAGGTGTATCGAAGTCAAATTTCATCTGGAGGGAGTGTTCGTCGGAGTTTCTTGAACATTCAAGTCCGACCTCTCGGCGGAGGTGGATTTCATGAGTAATCTCCACTGCGCTCCAAGCGGTCGAGCGCTGTGTCCGAGATCACATTTTCCGGGCCGATTGCGACTCGGATGAGTTTAAGCAAACTGCGGGTGACCGGCTGGATCAGCTTGAGTGGCACGCTGCGCAGCTTGAGCAGAGCCCGGTATTCCGCCGGTAGCGAGGCCAAGGCGGATTGGAAAAGCAGCTCGTAGATCGGCAGCGCGGTGAGCGGCAGCGGAGGATGCCGTAGCCAGCGGATCACCTCCCGGGTATCTGCTGTCACGCCGAGTTCGCCTTGGTAAGTTTGGATCGCTCCCAGCAATTCCGCTTCATTGAGAGGCACCTCGTGCAGGCCCAGAGGCTCCACGGATTTCGCCCACAGGCGGATGTAAGCATCCGCACCACCGGGGATTTCGCGGGTGGAGAATAGCTGATGGCTGCGGAGGAAGGAATCCATAAAGGCGATGTGCACCCAGCGCAATAAGTCTGGATCCGCCGCCCGGTAGGCACGGCTTTCTCCGCCTGCACTTTCATACTCACCCGTCACCCGGCGGTGCATTTGATTGATGCGGGCTGCCTCGTCTGCGACGGCTTGGTGCGACGCGAAGGTGGTGATCGTCAGCCAGCGGATGGTCCCTGAAAGCCGCCCCAGAGGATCGCTCTTGTAGCGCGAGTGGCTGCGCACCCCCGCGAGGCTGCCGGGATGGAGCGCTTGCATCAACAGCGCACGCACGCCGCCTACCAGCGTGCCGAAGTCTGCGTGGACCGCCCACGGCGCATCGCTCGGCAGATAGAGGCCCGGCCCCTCGCCGGATGCGATTGTATCGAGCCAAGGTGGCACTCCGTCTGGCGCATCGAACAACAGTGCCCGCAGTCTCTTTGCAAAAATTTCTTGCAGTGCGGAATTCTTAGAGCGTGGCATAGGGATGAGTTGATCCAATCGGATCAATTTTGATTTTGCTACTTAGGGCCGCATCGCCAGCTTGCAACTGAAGTTGTATGATTCGTGACTCGGATGTTCTGATCGCAGTGCAAAACTGCCTTTAGCGGAACTGTAGAACCTCCGCCAAGCTTGCTTTAGCCGCTTGCAAAGGCGTGTGATTGAGTCGAGGTTGGCCAGATAGTCTAACAATTCCATGTCACAAGAATCTCCACCTCCTAAAAAGCCGATCATTCCTCCGCCTGTGTTGTCAACACCACCTCCACCGCCGCCTTCTCCGCTGGCAGCGAGTTCGGCACCTGCCGTCAAAGTGAAAATCCGCGAGGGTGACGACGTTCCTTCGCTTGCCGTGGTGACGACCAATACCCGGATCATTGCGGCTTTGATTGATATGTTGGTCGCTGCCGGACTTATCATTTTGGTGCTGCTGGTATTGCCAGATTTCTTTAGTAAAATCGCTTGGCTCGCCGGGATGGCATATACGATTGTGCGTGATTCATTGCCTTTCCTCGGTGGCCAAAGCGTGGGCAAGAAGGTGATGAAAATCCGAGTGGTGACTCAGGATGACGAACCTCTCACCGGCAATTGGGAAAAGGCAGCGGTTCGGAACGCCATTTTAGTGATTCCTTTCCTCAATCTGGTCGAGCTGGCGGTGTTGCTGATGCGCGATAATCAGCCCGATCGGGGTCGCCGCCTCGGCGATGATTGGGCGAAGACCAAGGTGGTCCCGGTCTTGGTTCCCGCTGCGCTCGATGCCTGAAAGTCCGGCCTGATTTAACGTGTCAAGGCCAAGGGGAAACCGCATGCAAATGCTTGATCGCGGGTTTTTGCCTGATCAACGTCCGGTCGTATCCACCAAAAACCGCTTCACTGCTTCACGTTTGAGGCGTAGTTCCCGCCATTCGTTGACGAGGCGGCTGGCTTCGATGACGCCGCAGCCGGTGGCTAATTTGAGGTTTGAGTCCTCCCACCAGATGCCGCGGATGGCGACGATGGCATCGAAGCGCCCGTCCTGCCAAACTCCGAAGGGGGCGCCAAACTGAGCGGGGCATGCCAGTCTTTGCCGCCAATCGTAGAGCTTTTGGAGAGTTTCTCCGGTGCGTGGTAGAGGCCCGAGTGCTGGCGTGGGGTGCAGCCGCTTCAGCAATGCTTCGGCAGTTTGTGGCACTTGCAGCGCAACGTGGATGGTGGTGAGAAAATGCACGATTGATCCCAGATCCAGGATTTCTCTGGGGAGTCTCGCGACTTGGCCGAGATCCTGGAGCTTGGCGACGAGCGTCTGGGCGACGTATTCGTGCTCGCGAATTTCTTTTTCATCCGCAGCGAATACCTCGCGATCCTCACTGCGTGCGGTGCCGGCCAAGGCCATGGTTTCCAGCCGATCGCCATTGAGGGTAAACAGCAGCTCAGGCGTGGCACCGGCAAAGCCGAAATTCGGGTGGACCCAGCCGTATGAATGCAATGGGGTGATCTGGCGTGCCATGGCGGCAACGATCGCACTTGCGGGCGGCTTATCCGCAAAGCCGCTTTCCGTGACGACGGGCACGGTTTTTTCAAATGTCCCGCCTTTGATGGAGGTTGCGACTTCTTGGAAAATCACGGAAAACAGGCCGGGATCGAGCGACTCCCATTTGATTTCAATCGATTGAGCGGCGGGCAGCATTGCCACCAAGTCTGCCACCCGGAGATTTTCGGAAAGACGTGGGATTTTCCAAGGCAGCGGATCGCTAAAGTCGAAATTCTGCACATAGAATGCAACTCCCCGTGCGGGTGCGGCAGAGACTTCTGAAAAAGGACCATGGCCGATCACGGCACTGCCATCCCGCCGTGCAAGCCATGCCATTGAATCTGCGAAATCCTTGATCATTCGTTGGCCTGAGTCTGTGCAGGCAAGTGCCGGGCCGCAAGGGGGATTCCGCTTTTAGAAAGCATCTTTGATATGGTTGATGGCGGGTTTTTCACCTTCAGTTACGAGAACCTCGATGACATCGAAGCGCCAAGGCAGATTCCGCGACCCGAGGCGCTTGAGCCATTGATTCGCACCGCGCTCGATGAGTTGTTGTTTCTCTTTGTTCACCGCATCGAAGGGCCGGATTCTGGTGTTTGCATTACGCGTTTTCACCTCGATGAAAAGCAGCAACTTACCTTGCCGTGCAATGATATCCACCTCGCCGCCATTGCGACCTTTGAAATTCCTCGCCAGCAGCGTGTGACCTCGTCCCCGCAGCCAAGATCTACTGACTCGCTCGCCGTAATCACCGATCCAGATGCGATCGCGCAGACTGCCATCAGCCGCTGCCGCGCGATAGGGGCGCTTGTGCAACGGGCCGAAACGAGCGACGATGATGGCGACAAGGGCCGTAATTCCGAAGCGCTTCAAGATGCATCTTGGTGCCATATCCTTGATGCTTGGCAAAGCCAAATTCCGGAAACTCCTGATCCAGTGCCAGCATCAGCCGATCGCGCGTGACTTTGGCAATGATGCTTGCAGCGGCGATGGAGAGTGAAAGCCCATCACCTTTGATGATCGCTTGGTGGGCGAACTTGAAGTTTTTGATTGGCAAGCCATCGATCAAACAAAAACCAGGAACTTTTTTTAAACCGGACAAGGCCCGCTGCATCGCCAGGTGGGTGGCTTGCAAAATGTTCATTGCATCGATTTCCTGGGATTCTGCCGTGGCCACCGACCAGACCACGCGTGGGTCCGCTGTGATGGTTTCAAATAAAATCTCGCGTCTGGCGGCGGTGATTTTTTTGGAATCATCCAAGCCGGAGCAGGCAAATCCAGCGGGTAAAATCACGGCGGCTGCGGCTACGGGTCCGGCCAAGGGACCACGGCCTGCCTCGTCCACTCCAGCGATCCAGCGGTGGCCTTGCGCCTCACATGCAGTCTCGAACGCGAGATCAGGCATCACTTGCTAAAATCCGTTGAAACGCTGGCGCATCAACGATTGGGGATTGCCGATGGTGGCGAAGATCTGCGTCGCAAACACGGCGCCATCGCGATCCCTAATGGTTCCGATCCCGCTATGGGTCCACGCGGCACCCATGCTGTATTCGTGGTCCGGGGATTGGATCCAAATCCGCACCACGGCGGAAGCCGGGTTGCCAACAGTGCCTTGCACAAAGGCGACATTCTCGGAGACGCTCAACATGCTGTAGGCTGCTCTTGCAACTGAGGCGCGGCCTTCGGAACCAAAGTGACTGACGTTTTTTCCATACAGATTGAATTCGCCGCGATTCTGCATGAGGTAGCGGCAATGGGCTTGGGCGAGCTTATCCAAGCCGGAATGGCGCTGCACTGGTTTTTCTCCTACACTGACGCGGTATTCATTGACCTCTTGGAAGATCCGCCCATTAAGCGTGGAATCAGTGCGAACGGCTAAGGACGGGGACGAAGCCGAGGAGACCGCAAGTTTCTGCCTGGTTGATTGCGTAGCACAGGAGGCCAATACACCCATGCTGGCGACTAGTCCCACCTTTAAGTAGTTGACGGCTTCCACTGGTAGGCAACTTACCCCCGAGCAAAAATGAAACAAGAATAATTATAACGTTTTAACAATTTTATGCTCTTAATGATGACTTTGTAAAATTGCTTATAAAGAAAGCTTAACGATTTCCGACTGAGAACGATGAGCATTGCCGCGCTGGGGAAGCGGTGCCACCATCCGGCACTTCATGGCGCGCCAATACACACTCCACCGCTCACCTGCGATTGTTGCGTCTGGCATCGATTACATAGCTGCCCTCAATCCAGAGCAATACGAAGCCGTGGCATCGCCGCCGGGGAAGGCCCTGGTCATCGCCGGGGCGGGTTCTGGCAAGACCCGCACCCTCACTTACCGAGTCGCATGGCTGTTGGATCACCAAATCGAATCCAGACAAATTCTGTTGCTCACCTTCACCAACAAGGCCGCCCGCGAGATGATCGAGCGAGTGAGGGAATTGGTCGGGCATGATACTTCGGATCTCTGGGCGGGCACATTTCACTCCATCGGCAGTCGGATTTTGCGGCGGCATGCGGACGATCTGGGGTTCAATCGCTCGTTTTCAATCTTGGACCGAGATGATCAGAAATCGCTGCTCACCTCCGTCATCGCGAACTGCGAGATTGATACCAAAGAACGGCGTTTTCCAAAAAACGATGTGCTGGCTTCGATATTCAGCCTGATTGAAAACACCGGCGCATCGCTCGAAGAGGTCATCTCATCCCGTTATGATCATTTTTACGATTGGACTGAGAAAATCGAACAGGTCCGCAGCGGCTACATTGCCAGAAAGCTGGCGACCAACTCAATGGACTTTGATGATCTGCTCTGCATGACGGTGCGCCTTTTCGAGCAGCGGCCGGATATTCTCGCGCTTTATCAGAAGAAATTCCGCCACGTGCTGGTGGATGAATATCAGGATACCAACTCGGTCCAAGGCCGGATGATCGATTTATTGGTTGGTGAATCCGGTAGCCTGATGGCCGTGGGTGACGATGCACAGTCGATCTATTCGTGGCGCGGCGCCGATATGGAGCATTTGCTGAGTTTTCAAAATCGTTACCCAGGCTCGCAGGTTTTCACCATCGAGACGAACTACCGCAGCGTGCCGGAAATTCTTGAGTTATCCAACGCTGCCATCCGCGCGAATACCGGGCGCTTCGAGAAAGACCTGCGAGCCTCCCGTGAGAGTCCCGGGGTGAAGCCGGCCCTTGTGGCGCTGCCAGATCCACGCAGCCAAGCGGGATTTGTAGCCCAGCGGATTTTAGAGCTCCGGGATCAGGGAATCCCGCTCAAAGAAATGGCGGTGCTGTATCGCGCCCATTTCCAAAGTTTGGAAGTCCAGATGGAGCTCACGGTGCATGGAATCCCCTTTGAAATCACCAGTGGTCTGCGCTTTTTTGAACAAGCGCACATCAAGGACATCGCTGCGTTCATGCGCTTCGTGGCGAACCGGCGGGACGAGGTGAGCTTCAATCGGATGGTGAATTTGCTGCCGGGATGCGGGCCGGTGGCAGTGCAGATATTATGGAATGAGTGGCTGAAAAGCGGTTGGTCCACCCGCGATGATCTTCCTCCGAGCTGGTCGGAAGTTTTACTGGCTTTCAAAGTGCCTAAAAAGGCTCAACAACATTGGCAGCAGCTCTGCTACACCATGGACGAGCTCACCCCGGATGCTGAGTTTGCAACTCCCTCGGCGATGATTTTCAGCATCTTGGAAGGGGTCTATGATGAGTATCTCAAGGCCAGTTTTGAAAATTTTGAAAACCGCCGCAGCGACATTGAGAAGCTCTCGGAATACGGCGGCACCTTCACGGATTTGTTGGAATTTCTTGCCCAGTTATCATTGATGAGTTCCGTCGATGGCGGACCAAAAGCCAACAAGGGTGAAAAGCCCGAGGAAGACGAAGATAAAGTAATTCTGTCCTCCATCCATCAGGCGAAGGGGCTTGAGTGGCAGGCAGTTTTCCTGATTTGGCTGGTGGACGGGCAATTTCCCAATGGCAGAATTCTCGAAAATGATGATCTGCCGATGCTGGAGGAAGAGCGGCGGCTGTTCTACGTGGCCCTCACTCGTGCCAAGGATCAACTTTATCTCACGTTTCCGATGACGAATCCGAAGTCATACAAGGGAGACTACATTTGCCAGCCCTCGCGATTCCTGGATGATTTCCCTGCCGCGATGGTGGAAGAGTGGGAAGTAGGCGGAACCGATCCGTGGAGTGACGATCCTTTCTAAGCAGTGCTTTTTTTATGCAAATCGATATCGTCAGCCTGTTTCCTGAGGTGGCCTTGGCCCCTTTGAGCGACTCGATCATCCAGCGGGCCAGGGCTGCGGGCTTGGTCAATGTGAAAGCGCACCAATTGCGCGATTGGTCGGAGGATAAGCACCGGCGCGTGGATGATTCCCCCTGTGGCGGCGGGCAGGGAATGTTGCTCAAGCCAGAGCCGCTGTTTGCAGCGGTGGAAGCCCTGCGTGGGGCAGCTACGCGGGTGATTTTAATGACTCCTCAAGGCATCCCTCTGACCCAGGCGCGGGTGCGGGAACTCGCGGCGGAGACTCACTTGTTGATCCTTTGCGGCCACTACGAAGGCGTGGACCAACGGGTGATCGATGCCTTGGTGGATGATGAAATTTCGCTGGGTGACTATGTTCTGACCAATGGCGCAATCGCTGCCGCAGTCCTCTGTGATGCAGTCATCCGGCTTCTTCCCGGCGCGCTGGGAGATGAGCGCTCGGCGTTGGAAGAATCATTTTCCGAGCCAAATCTGCTCGAAGCGCCCGCCTATACACGCCCGATCAACTTCCGCGGGATGAAAGTCCCGGAGATCCTCATTTCTGGCGACCATCGGAAAATTGCGATTTGGAAATCCCAGCAAGCTGCCTCGCGCACCCACCAAAACCGCCCGGACCTGGCGCCCTGAGACGGCGCTTGTGAGAAAAACCCCGAGTCCGTAAAATTTGATTCGCCGCTGCCGAATTCCTGTCATAGTCGCCAAGTGAAGAGCGCACTCAATACGACCGGGAGAGCAAAAACTGAGGATCGCCCGGTGGTCGAACCTGCCACCATTGAAGATCTTCCGGCACTCACGGAACTGGTGATGGAATTGTTGGCGATTTCAAACGACTTCACTCCGGATCAAACGATGCAAGAACGCGGCCTGCAATTGATCCTCGAGCAACCCAGCCGCGGCAGAATCTTCGTTGTCCGCAACAAAGACCATATTTTCGGGATGGTAAACCTACTGTTTACGATTTCTACGGCGCGTGGCGGCTTCGTCATTCTGATGGAAGATGTGGTGATCCACCCAGCACACCGCGGCCTGGGCTACGGCGCGATGCTGGTGGATCATGTGGTGGAGTTTGCTAAGAAGAAGCAGTTCAAACGCATCACCTTGCTCACCGATAAGATCAGTGCGGAGTCCCAGGAATTTTTTAAAAAACAGGGCTTCGAGTATTCAAATATGATCCCGATGCGGAAGATCATCGATTGATCTACCGCTTTTGCCGCAGCACTTGGCTACTTCTTCTTCGCCTTGGAGAGTGCTTGGGAAAACCAATCATTATCCGGCGCGGCGTTGGGACTGAAGTTGGGCGTGCGTCCGCCTTGTTTAGGCCGGGCATCGCGGTCGTCGCCGGTGGAGCGGCGGTTATCGAGATCCACTTTGGATTTCATCGAGAGGGCGATGCGGTTGCGCTTGAGATCTACCTCTACCACGGTGACCTGGACTTTCTGGCCGACTTTCACGACCTCTGAGGCATCCCGGATGAAGTGATCTGCTAATTGCGAAACGTGGACCAGGCCGTCTTGGTGCACGCCCACATCGACGAAGGCGCCGAAGGCGGTGACGTTGGTGACGATGCCGGGCAGCTTCATGCCGATTTGCAGGTCCGTTGGTTTTTCGATCCCCTCGACGAAGGAAAATAACTCGAACTGTTTTCGCGGATCGCGGCCAGGCTTGGCCAGCTCTGCGACGATGTCCTTGAGAGTCGGCAGGCCTACTTGGTCATCAACGTATTTTTGTAAGTCGATCTTCTTCCGCGCGGCCTCGTTGGCGAGCAGTTCCTCGACTTTGCAGCCAGCATCCGCCGCCATTTTCTCGACCAATGGGTAGCGCTCGGGGTGGACGGCGGAGGAATCCAACGGATGCTTGCTGCCGCGCACCCGCAGGAATCCGGCGGCTTGCTCGTAGGCTTTCTCACCCAGCCGCGGGACTTTTTTCAATTGCTCACGCGAGGTGAATGCCCCGTTTTGATTGCGCCAGGTGACGATGTTTTCGGCAAGTGAGGAATTCAGGCCGGAGACGTAGGAGAGCAATTGCTTGGAGGCGGTATTGATTTCCACTCCCACGGCATTGACGCAGGAAATGACAGTGTCATCAAGGCTGGCTTTGAGCGCGCGTTGATCGACGTCGTGCTGATATTGGCCCACGCCGATGGCTTTGGCATCGATCTTCACCAACTCCGCAAGCGGGTCCATCAAGCGGCGACCGATGCTGACGGCACCTCGCACCGTGACATCTTCGTTGGGAAATTCCTCGCGCGCCACATCGGAGGCGGAGTAGATGGAAGCCCCGCTTTCATTGACCATCACCACGGGGATGGATGAGGGCAGTTTGAGCTTTTTGATAAAGGCTTCAGTCTCGCGGGAAGCAGTGCCGTTACCGATGGCGATGGCCTCGATATCGTGCTTTTTGATCAAAGTGGTGACCTCCACCGCAGCTTCGTAGGCTTGGTTTTGTGAGCCTGCGGTGGCGTGAAGCACGGTGTGGTGGAGCAATTTTCCGGAGCGATCAAGCACCACGGTCTTGCAGCCAGTGCGGAAGCCGGGATCGATCGCGAGCAGCCGCTTTTCCCCGAGCGGCGAGGCGAGTAGAAGTTCGCGGAAATTATCAGCAAAGACGGTGATGGCCGTCTCGTCGGCGCGTTTTTTCGCAAACAGCCGGGCCTCGGTCTCCATCGAGGGCATCAGCAAGCGCTTGCAGCCGTCTTCTACCGCCTGAGCCACGTGCTTTCCAGCCGGGCCTTGCGAGGTCACCCATTGCGGCAGGGCTTGCGAGGTCACGCGATCAAGTGGCACTTCCACCCGCATCAGCAGAAATCCGTCCTTCTCGCCGCGGCGGATGGCGAGGGTGCGGTGGGACGGGATCGAGTGAAGCGGCTCGTTCCACTCGAAGTAATCGCGGAATTTCTGGGCATCCGTTTCTTCTTCCTTGCCATACATGATTTTGGAGGAAACGGTGGCCTCTTGCTCGTAAATTTTCCGAATCTGGCCACGCAGCGGCGCATCGTCTGCCACCCGCTCGGCAATGATGTCGCGGGCACCGCCAAGGGCCTCGGCGGTGGTGGTGACTTCCATTTCTGCATTGAGGTATTGCGCGGCCTCCTCTTCGGGATCGGCAGCTTGATTCTCAATGATATAGTCGGCGAGCGCAGTGAGGCCGCGCTCTATGGCCTTGGTGGCGCGGGTCTGGCGCTTCGGCCGGAAGGGCGCAAAGATGTCCTCCACAGCGCTGATGGTGAGGGCGGCTTCGAGTTTCTTCTTCAGCTCTGGGGTCAGCAACGAGCGTTCTTCGAGCGACTTCAGCACCGCGTTACGGCGGCTATCCAGCTCGGCGAGCTGAAGCATGCGGTCCCGGATGGTGGTGATCTGGACCTCGTCGAGCGAACCGGTCTGTTCTTTGCGGTAGCGGGAAAGAAAAGGGACGGTGCCGCCCTCAGCGAGGAGTTTGGCAGTGGTGGTGACGGAGGAGAGAGAGATCCCGGTTTCGCGGGCGATGGCTTCAAGGTGGGTCATGGAAGCCCCTGATGTAAGCGAGGCCCGCCACAGCGGCAAGAATTTCCAAACGAATCTTGAGCTAAAGCCGCCCAGGCAAGCTCTCAAGAAGCGCGGACGTCTCGCCCACATCTTCCTCTCAACTCTCAACTCTCAACTCTCTTTCAACCACCGATGAAGAACACAGTTGAAAATCAAGATATAGGGCCATTATTGATATCTTATCCCTCTACACCGGCTGGAATCCAATTTCCGCGCATTCCGACTTAGACACTACACAAGGAAGGAAAGTTAAATAAACTTAATCTAACTCATAAATAGATTGATTTTAAAATAAATGACATTTTCTATTTACAGCCTCTGAAATTTAAATTAACCCATAAGTGTCGTTGTAAAAACCTATCCAAAGGACAGCTCCTATGATCACCGATAAACCCTCGTCAATTCATTTAGTCTCAAGGTCTCAAGGTCTCAAGGTCTCAAGGTCTCAAGGTCTGCGCCTGTTAGAAAGAGTCTCTGAGTTTTTCACTCAGGCGTTGGCGCGAGTAGCGGCCTATATCGCAATCACTGCCACGCCGCTGGCTGCCCAAACTCCCGCAAACCTCACTCTCGAGCGGTGGACGGGGATTCCCGGGTTGGATATTAGATTTCT
>Ga0105045_10000772_pt1 | contig 24591 bp, 24 predicted proteins | sample MAT02_FD_78089 | JGI IMG/M metagenome (GOLD analysis project Ga0105045, IMG submission 78089) | Freshwater microbial communities from Lake Fryxell liftoff mats and glacier meltwater in Antarctica - MAT-02 (megahit assembly) | ecosystem: Environmental > Aquatic > Freshwater > Ice > Liftoff... | reverse complement strand
TTTTCAATCAGTGGGAGGGCCACATTTTCCGCGACCGTGAGGGATTGCAAGAGAGCGCCAAACTGGAAATTCATCCCGAAGCGCAGGCGAAGTTTTTCAAGTTGCGGCGTGGCATAGTCGTCGTTTCTTCCCCAAAGATTTTGATGGAACCTGACGTGGGCTTGAACGAGCCGATGATGTGTCGGAGAAGCACGCTTTTGCCGCAGCCTGAGCCACCCATCACGATAAGCGTCTCGCCGCGTTCCACCGAAAAAGTAATGCCATTCAGAACGGTGCGCGAACCGAATGTCCGCACCAAGTCCTTCACCTCAATGATCGTCTCGGCCATGGCTTATCGGAGCAAAAAGAAAAAGGCCGTAAGGACGGCGTTGGCGACGAGCATGGCCAAGATGGAGGTCACGACTGACGATGTGGTCGCTTGCCCGACGCCTTCCGCTCCACCAGTGACACGCAGACCGAAGTGGCACGAAATCGTGATTATGAGCCATGCAAACACAAAGCTCTTCACAAGCCCCGACCACAAGTCAATGGCCTGTCCAGCGCCCAAAAGTCGCTGTATGTAGCTGGCGGTCGTCATTTCCAACGAAAAATGGCAAATGATCCAACCGCCTACCATGCCGATGTAATTTCCAAAAATCGTCAACACTGGAAGCATAATGAGCATGGCAAGAAATCGGGGCAGAACAAGGAAGCGAATGGGATTGATCGCCATCACTTCCAGGGCCTCAATCTCCTCGCCGACTTTCATGGTTCCCAACTCCGCCGTCACGGCTGAACCACTGCGACCAATGACGACGACGCCGGTGAGCATGGGGCCTAGCTCGCGGAGGATCGTCATCGCTACGAGATTCGGCACATACGCAACGGCACCCATGCGCGCCAGCTCTTGGGCGCCCTGCATGGCAAGCGTGAGCCCGATGCTTAGGGACGTGAGAGCCGTCATGGGAAATGCCTGCACGCCGATTTGCACCATCTGGTGAAATACAGCCGAGACATTCACGCCTCGCCCTTGCAGTGGACCGACGACGAGCCAGCGCAGGATATCGGCATTGAGCGAAAAGTAAGCCTGCAGGGACTTAACCACGGTTTATTTCACGGCAATGGAGGCAAGGGCTTCATCGGCCGTGGCCTCGATGACGAATAGTTCGTTCAGGCGGACGAGGTCGAAAATCGCGCGCACTTTTTTTTGCAATCCAAATAGGCCAAACTTCCCTCCTGTCGGTGTGCTCTCGCGAGCATACTCGATCAAGGTGGCAAGGCCACTGGAGTCAATGTAATCCACCTCGCTGAAATCCACGAGAACGATGGGCTTCCTCTCCTCGATGCAAAGATGCAGTGCCTCGCGCAGATCGGGAGATGCATGGAGGTCAATCTCGCCCGAAACCTTCAGGATGGTTGCCTCGCCGGAAGTTTGCTTGTCAATCGTCATGCCTCTTCCAGTAGCGTTTCCCGGTCACGGTGAAAAGCATGGATTGTGCTCGAACAGGGCGACGCTAGGATTTCCAACCAAATGAAACTGCAATCGGTGCCATGGTTGGTGCGCGTGTGCTACGGAGTCGGTGCCTTCGGGCCGGCGATGGCGGGTAGTACATTAATCTTTTTTCAAATGCTTTTTATGACCGATGTCGCCGGCCTTGGTGCGATGCTGGCGGGAGCCGTGATGATGACGGGTCGTGTATGGGATGCAGTCAATGATCCTTTTATTGGCTGGCTCTCTGACCGCACGCGCACGCGGTGGGGACGCCGCATTCCGTGGATCGTGGCAGGGGCCGTGCCACTGGCGGCGGGCTTTACGCTCTTGCTGTGGACGCCAGACCTCGGGCCGTCCGTAGACAATCAATGGCAACTCTTCGCGTATTTTTGCACAGCAGCATTGATTCTCAATATCGCCTATACCGCCGTCTCTCTGCCACACCAAGCCCTGCTGGCTGAACTCACGCACGACTACGACGAGCGCACTAAGCTGGCCGCATTTCGCCAAGGTGCCGAGCTCGCAGGCAGCGTCGGCGGGTTGATTCTTGCTGTTGTTGTTTTTGAACTCCTTAAGGCCGAAACTCCTCAGACGCAGTTTTTGATATTCGGCTTAGTGATTGCCTTCGTCATGCTTGGCTCGCTCGGCATCTGTCTCGCCGGCGTGTGGAAGCCTGCCGTGCGGCTTGACGTAGAGCGTGAGGCCCGGGAAGTCGGCGTTCCGAAACTGGCTCTCCGCGACCAATGGCGCATCGCCGTCGCCAATAGGCCCTTCCTTATCGTTTGTGCGATTTTTCTGTTTTCGTGGTTGGCGATGCAATTCACGGCCACCATCCTGCCTTACTACGTCACGGAGTGTCTCGGTCTGCCGGACGGCCAATTTCGCATTCTCGCCTTGGTCGTGCAGGGCACGGCTCTGCTTGTCATACCCATCTGGAGCGTGCTCTGCGTGCGGTGGGGAAAAAAGGCCGTTTACTACATCGGAATGGGCTTCTGGATTGCCGCGCAGTCCTGCCTTTTCTTCCTCCCCGCAGGCGGAACTGTCGGTGTCTATGTGCTGGGCGTCATCGCCGGTTTAGGAATTTCCGTTTGCTATCTCGTGCCGACAGCCATGTTGCCCGATGTTATTGAACTCGACGAACTCCAGACCGGTCAACGTCGAGAGGGTGTCTTCTACGGGTTTCTCGTTTTCATGCAGAAAATGGCGCTGGCTCTCGGAACATTCTTCGTGGGTTGGTCGCTTCAAGCCGCAGGTTATATTTCACAACAAGCCGGAATCCCCGAGCAACCACAACCCGAGAGCGCGCTCTTCGCCATCCGTCTAGCCATCGGACCGCTTCCCACCATCGCGCTTCTCATCGGTATCTTTTTTGCATGGAAATTTCCCATCACCAAAGAAAGCCACGCCGACGTCCTTCGCCAGCTCGATGAAAGGCGTAAGTCGGCGGTAGCAGGAAATGCCTAATCACGCAGCCATCCATCCTCGCTTGTGTTGTTCGATCACAAGCTCGCTCAGTGGTACCGCAAGAGATCGCTACCGCATTTTGCCGCCGTAGATGGCGTCGTCGCCGAGTTCTTCTTCGATGCGGAGGAGTTGATTATACTTTGCAACGCGGTCGGTGCGGCACAGCGAGCCGGTCTTGATTTGTCCAGCATTGGTCGCGACGGCGATGTCGGCAATCGTCGTGTCTTCGGTTTCGCCAGAACGATGGCTGATGATGGATGTATATTTGTTTTCTTTGGCGAGCTCGATGGCGTCAAAGGTTTCTGTGAGCGATCCGATTTGATTAACCTTCACGAGAATTGAGTTCGCGATGCCGAGGTCAATGCCCTTGCGTAAAAAGTCCACATTGGTGACGAAGAGATCGTCGCCTACGAGTTGCACTTTGTCGCCAATAGCGTCAGTAAGAAGCTTCCAGCCATCCCAATCGTTTTCCGAACATCCGTCCTCAATGGAAATGATAGGATACTTCGCACAGAGATCTTTGTAGTATCCGACGAGTTCTGCGGCATTGCGCGTAGTGCCGTCGGACTTTTTGAAGACATAGGAACTGGTGCTTTTGTCATAAAACTCGCTCGCGGCGACGTCGAGTGCGAGGAAGATGTCTTCGCCGAACTTGTAGCCGGCGGCCTTGATTGCGAGGGCGATGGTATCGAGGGCATCCTCGACGGAGGTAAATGCGGGAGCAAAGCCGCCTTCATCACCGATCGCGGTAGAGAGATTTCTTTTTTTGAGTTCGCCTTTGAGGGCGTGGAAAATTTCCGTGCCGGCGCGGAGGGCTTCCGAGAAGCAGGGAAAATTCTTTGGGATGATCATGAATTCCTGAAAATCAATCGGCGCGTCGCTATGGGCACCGCCGTTGATAATATTCATCATAGGCACAGGAAGCACCTTGGCATTGGGTCCACCGAGATACTTGTAGAGTGGGATGCCGACTTGAAGCGCCGCGGCTTTGGCGACGGCGAGGGAAACGGCGAGGATGGCATTTGCGCCGACATTTTGCTTCGTCGGCGTCCCATCCACAGCGATCATGGTGCGATCAATGCCGGTCTGGTCGAGGGCATCGAATCCGACGATGGCAGGTGCGAGGAGGTCACTGACATTTGCCACGGCCTTTGTTACGCCTTTACCGAGGTAGAGAGATTTATCTCCATCGCGGAGTTCGACAGCCTCGTGTTCACCTGTGCTCGCACCACTGGGAACAGCCGCACGACCGAGGGCGCCACCGGCAAGATAGACGTCCGCCTCGACGGTGGGATTTCCGCGGGAATCGAGGATTTGACGGGCTTGGATGTGGGTGATGATGGTGTTTGACATAATGGGTGTTGGGGCTGGTGAGCTGGAAAATGGCGGCTTAGTTGACGATGCGCACGGGCATGCCGATGGTGGCATTGGAATAGAAGAGTTTCACCATTCGCTCGGGCAGACGAATGCAGCCGTGGCTATCGGGAACGCCCGGGAGAAAGCCTTGGTGCATGCCGACACCAGAAGAAGTTAGGCGCATGAAAAAGGGCATCGGTGCGCCTGCAAAGGTCGTGCCGGGTGGCTTGGGATCTTTTTTAATGCCTACGTTCTTGACGACGACCGCACCAGTGGCATCTACGTAGTTTCCATAGAGATTGGAAACATGGTCTGGGCTTTTCTGCATAAGCTTGAAGTTCCCAGCGGGCGTGAGAAAGCCCTCGCGTCCAGTAGAAACAGCCGAGACGCCGACGAGTTTCTCACCCTTATAAAAAGATGCGGCCTGTTCTGAGAGGTCAATGACCATCGAAGGCGACCCAGAGACTCCATCCCCATCCCAGTAGGAATTTTTATCGGCAAGGGTAGATTGCGATGACCGCGAGACGATTTCATTGCCTTGTCCAAGGTAGCTTGTGGAGGAGCTATTGAGGCGAGTGTCGTAGGAAGCGCAACCGCCGACAACCAAGAGGCCAAGTGCGGTGCAGAGTGAGGCGATGCGATTCATAGGTTTGCGGAAACTAAGCGTGGTGGGTGGGTGGGCGTCAAGCAACCAATTCGCTACCGAAAGACCAATCGAACCACTTCGCCATTATCGCTGGAGCTTACGCTCAGCTCTCGCAGGCGACCTGCTTGCTTCCACATGGCTGCTCGATAGGCGGAAGTGTGGACTTCTTGCCGTCCCTCGTTAGCAGGTTGAGCCCCGCGCCATGCGGCGGCGAGTGCTGTCCACAGACTAAAACGAAGCGGGGCATTCGACGCATCCCCAGACCAACCGCCGCCAGCGAGGGGGCCGGTCGCCGAGAAGTGGCCTACGCGTGTTGATGTGAGTTCAAGCAGGGGTTGCGGTAGGTTTTTATTGAGTTGAATCATGACGTTTCCCGTCGAGTCCGAGAGAATGGTGGCATTTCCTGCGAGGCTTCCGCCGCTGTGCTTCCAAAGAAACGCTGCTTGCTCTGAACGTACGGGCTGCGTCCAGCTCACAGGATCAGGCCCCGAGGCGCAGCCAGCGAGAAGAAGAAGAGGCAGGAGGAGGTATTTCATGGTTGTCGTTTACTCGGAAAAATTCGGCGTTTCTTGCCAGCGGCACGCGTTCGGAGCAGGGATCCCAATCTGGTCAAGGATGCGCCACACGAGCGTGTCTGCAAGGTCATTAAATGTCTTCGGGCCGCTATAAAACGAAGGCATAGCAGGCATGAGAATCGCGCCGGCTTCCATCACAGAAACACAGTTTCGTGCATGAATGAGATTCCACGGCGTCTCGCGCGGAACGAGGATGAGCTTCCGCTTTTCTTTCAGGAAGACATCCGCAGCGCGAAGCGTCAGCGTCTCGCTCGTGCCGTGGGCCACGCGTGCGAGCGTGCCCATGGAACAAGGCACGACGACCATGGCGTCGAAGAGAGCGGAGCCACTGGCAAAGGGCGCGTTCATGGACTTGTCGGAGTGTTCGGTGACGTTCGAGGGAAGCTCTAGCTTCCCAACTTCCTCGCGAATGACCTGCTTGGCGAAGGGCGTAAGAATGAGGTGGAGTTCGTGCTCGGGCGCCGCGAGATGGTGCAAGAGGCGCTGGAGGTAGATTGCGCCGCTTGCGCCGGTGGATGCGATGACAATGCGCATGGTGGACTAGAGAAAATCGCTGGAAGCAAGCACGGTGCGCAGGCGGGCAGATTCTTCGAGGGATTCAGCATAGCGTGCAACGTGGGCGGTGATGGGTTGAGCGCGGGAAGATTCATCCACCTCGATAAGCCGCGTGCAAATTTCCGGTAGTGCACACGCGCCATGCCAGCTCCATCCAGCCTGGATAGCGGCGCCGAGGCCTGCTCCTTCACCGCTGCGCAGGCAGACGACTGGGACGCCGAAAACGTCCGCGCAAATTTGTCTCCATGCGTGGCTGTTACTCCCCCCGCCTGTGAGTCGAATTTCCGAGGGAGTGACGCCGAGTTCTCGAAATCGGGAAAGCCCATAACCAAGTCCAAGCGTGATACCCTCCACGGCGGCGCGGGCGAGGTGCGCGGGGGTAAAATTGGAAAGCGTCATACCGTGCAGTATTCCCTTCGCTCGGGGAAGGTTTGGGGTGCGTTCGCCGGTGAGGTAGGGAAGAAAAATTAGACCGTCTGACCCCGCTGGCACGGTGTTGAGAATACGATTAAATTCTTCGTAACCCCAGCCAAACATCTGTCGCACATGCTCGCTTACCAGGGTGAGATTCATCGTGCAGACGAGCGGCAGCCAGTGGTCTGTGCTGTCGCAGAATCCCGCCACTTCACCTTGTGGGTCGCTCACGGGTTTTTCGGAAAAGGCATACAAGGTTCCAGATGTGCCAAGGCTAGCGGTCACGATGCCCGCAGCCACATTTCCCGTGCCGATAGCACCCATCATATTATCACCACCACCGGCTGCGATAAGAACATCGCCATCTAGGCCCCACGCCTCTGCCAGTGCAGTTCGAAGAGTGCCGCTCGGTTGAGTCGAGGACCGCAGGGGTGGCAACTTGGTGTGGAGGTCGGGTGCAATAAAATCCACCACTTCGCTTGCCCATGTGCGCGTAGAAATGTCTAAAAGCGCGGTTCCCGATGCATCGCCATATTCCATGGCTCGAACGCCGCTGAGCCAGAAATTCAAGTAATCATGGGGAAGGAGCACGCTTGCCATTGCCTCGTAGTTCGCGGGTTCGTTCTCTCGCAGCCACAGGATCTTTGGTGCTGTGAAGCCCGGTAGCATCGCGTTTCCCGTGCGGCGAATCATTTCCGCCGTGCCGCCAAAATGGGTTGTGATTTTCTCGCACTGTGCGGTCGTAGAAGTATCGCACCAAAGTTTTGCTGGACGCACGACTTCGCCGCTCGCACTGAGGGCGACAAGCCCGTGTTGCTGACCACTCACGCCGAGAGCTTTTACTTCGCGGCGTCGTGAGCCGAGTGCGCTGAGGACTTCCTGAACTGTGCTTTCAGCCGCCGCACACCAATCTTGCGGATGCTGCTCCATGGCTCCCGGGGGAAGACCTGGAATGAAAGTGTAGGCCCGCTGCGCGCTTGCGAGAATCTCTCCTGTCTCCCAATCGAGGGCTAGTGTTTTGGTGCTCTGCGTGCCGCAGTCAATGCCGAGAAAAATCATGCTGCGAGGTTATGCCTGAAACTGCGCGTTGACGAAATTCCAATTTACGAGGCTCCACCATGCTGCGATGTAGTCGGCTCGACGATTTTGGTATTTGAGGTAGTAGGCGTGTTCCCATACATCGAGACCCAAGAGCGGAGTATAGCCGGTCATGATTGGGGCATCTTGATTTGCGGTGGAAAGGATTTCCACCTTTCCTTCGCGCTCAACAAGCCATGCCCATCCACTGCCAAAGCGCTTCGTGGCAGCTTCGACGAACTGTTTTTGGAACGCCTCATACGAACCAAACGTTTTCTCGATCGCACCCATGAGTTTTGGCGATGGCTTACCTCCATCTTTTGGCGTCAACATTTGCCAAAAGAGCGAATGGTTGACATGGCCTCCCACGTTGTTGCGGAGACCCGTGCGGATGGCTTCCGGCGCGGCATCGAGATTTTTTAGCAACTCGTTCGGCGAGAGCTTGGCGAGGTCGGGGTGATCAGCAAGGAGCTTATTCGCGTTGTCCACATAGGCTCTGTGGTGCTTGTCGTGGTGAATCTGCATGGTAAGGGCATCAATTGCTGGCTCAAGAGCATCATACGCATAGGGCAGGGGAGGGAGGGTATATGGCCCCGCCGGTGGCGGCACCGGGGTCGCTGTAGGCTGCGCCAGAGCACGCTCCGTGAGCACTCCACCAAAAAGGCTCGCAGCGAGCGTTCCAAAGCCAAGACGAAATGCACCGCGGCGTGTGTAGCCATCAGGAAAGAAGCGAGTTTTCATTACCGCAAGCCTACTCACAGGCGGCGCGGGCGCAACTCTCCAGCGCGGGAATATTTGCCTTCGCGAGCGTGACCACCCAAGACGCGTTGGGCGTTCGTATTCCTCAGGATAGCATTGTGTCCATTGACCGCCGCATAGATGTCGGCCCGTCCCGAATCAAAACGCGAAAAAAAATTCAGAAAAACATTGACTACGGGTCAAGTGGCCGTAACTATGCCCATATTAAAACAACGGTTGAACTTGATGACATCAAGCTGGAAAACATCATGGCTTCCATGAATTTCAAGACGAGGAAAGAGGCGATTGACTGGGCACTGACTGAGGGCGAGCGGCTGGCCGTGATGCAGCACATTAAGGCAAATCCTTGGTCGGCGAGCGTGCTGAGGGAGGGCATGGATCCTGATTACGACGTTCTCGCTGCCCGGCGGGCGGTTCGCACCCACAAGGAGGAATAGGTCCCGGAGCATGAATGATCTCCGAGAAGCGGTGCTGGTGGATTCGGCTGTGTATATAGACCGTCTGAGAGCTGGGCACGACATCAGGCAGGAACTCATGCCCTACCTGGCCAACGGGATGCTTTTTAATTGTGGGGTAGTGCGGGCAGAAGTTATCCGGGGATTTAAAGACAGCAGGCTTAAGTCGGAGATGACTGCCTTTTTTAACATTATCCCGGAGGTTCCCACCACCTCGCGGTTCTGGCAGCAGGTGGCAGAACTGGGCTGGGTGCTTGATCGAACGATCGGAGGGCACCGTCCACTTACGAATCTCATTATCGCCCGCTGCGCGATGCAGGTGGGAGCCGTGCTTATTTCTCCAGACAAACATTTTCTGGATATCCCGGGCCTGAAAATTCGCGATTCGTTATAGATTCGACCCGCTTCCGCCGGCTGCGCTGCGGGCCCATTTGACTTTGGCTGAGAGGGCTCTTTTGTGATCACCGCCTAGAACGACAATAATTGCCTTATGAGTTGCCGGAACCTCGGGGTTGTGTTCAATTGGCCGGCTACTCATGAATGTTGTATTGGATTCCCAACCGAACTGTGTCGTCAATTTGCAAGTCGAGCTCCCGTCCGACAAGGTCGCGACCGAGTGGCTCAGCGTGGCGAAAGATTTTCAACGTCAGGCGCGCATCCCAGGGTATCGCCCCGGCAAAGCCCCGCAGACTTTAATTAACACGCGCTTCGCGAAAGAAATTCGCGAGGAAGTCCAGACGAAGCTTTTGCGGCAGAGTCTGAACGAGGCAATCGCTATGAAGAAACTGCGCGTCCTGAGCGTGGATAAGGTCGAGAATGTGGAGATCGGCGTGGATAATACCATGCGCTACTTGGCAAGTGTGACGACGGCACCGGAATTCGAGATTCCCGACTATTCTTCTATTTCCGTAGAGGCGACTCTCGCGCCTGTCAGCGAAGAGGAATTGGATCGCCTCATGGAATCACTCCGCGAACCGCATGCTACCTTTGAGGCCATCTCGGATAGGGGGCTGATTTTTGGTGATTTTGCGGTCGTGACTTATGAAGGTCGCATGGATGGGCAGTTGCTCTCGGAGGCTTTGCCAAAAGCTCCCCCCCAGCTCCAAGGCCGCACAAATGCATGGCTGCTCATGGATGAAGGAACTCTCATACCCGGCTTCTCCAAGGCGCTTGAGGGAATGAAAATTGATGAGGAACGCTCGTTCACTCTCGACGTGCCAGCAGACTTTCCGCTCGCCGACATCCAAGGTCGCCAGATTGCCTACGGCGTGACACTGCATGGAATCAATGTAAAGACCTTACCCCCGTTTGATGACAAGCTGGCCAGCGAGATCGAGCCCGGTATGACCCTCCCAGCACTCCGCGATAGAGCACGGGAGGTTTTAGCGAGTCGCCTCGCGCAAGACTTCGAAAATGCTAAGCGCAATGGGGCCCTCAAACATCTGCTTTCCCAAGTGACCTTCGACCTGCCACAGCGCTCCGTGCAGAGTGAGGTGAACAATATCCTCCGCGACATCGTGCGCGAAAACCAGACACGGGGAGTGAGCGATGAGGAATTGCGCGATCACCAAGACGAGTTGATCGGCGTTGCCCAGCAGACAGCGCGGGATCGTGTGAAGACGACTTTCCTGCTTCTCCGTATCGCTGAAAAAGAAAAGATCACTCCTACCGAAACGGACTTGCTCAGGGTCATTAGCCAGATGGCACAACGGTACGAGATTCCTATCAAAAAGCTGATCGCAGATATCAAAGCGCGCGACGGGATCGAACCTATCCGCGAGCAAATCCTCGTTAGCAAGGCCCTTGATTTGGTCGTGGCCAATGTTAAGGTGTCCGAGCCCAAGTTATTAACCTCCTAAAGTATTTTTATGTCTCCAAAATCTGATTACATCCCGATGCCCAGCGTGATTGAGCAAACGGGTCGCGAAACCCGCCAATACGACATCTATTCACGCCTACTTGTAGATCGCATCATTTTTATCGGCACGCCGATCAGCGATACAGTGGCCAACATCGTGGTCGCGCAATTGCTTTTCTTGCAGATGCAAGACAGTAAAAAAGACATCAGTATCTACATCAATTCCCCTGGAGGATCTGTTACGGCGGGCTTGGCGATTTACGACGCGATGCAGTTTGTGACATGCGATGTGAATACGTATTGCATGGGTATGGCCGCGAGCATGGGTGCTGTCCTGCTCTGCGCAGGCACCAAGGGCAAGCGATTCGCGCTTCCAAATTCCGACATCATGATTCACCAAGTCTCGGGTGGCGCTCAGGGCCAAGCGAGCGATGTGGAACGTCAGGTCGAGTTCATGTATAAGCTCAAGAAGCGGCTTAATCGCATCCTCGCTCACCACACGGGCAAAGCCTACGAACAGATCGAACGCGATGCAGATCGCGACTACTACATGACCGCAGAGGAGGCGAAGGCCTACGGCGTCGTGGACGAAGTCGTGCAGTCTCGCAAGGAAGTGAAAGCCGAGCCCAAAGTTGACCTGAAATCCGAGGCGAAGGCTGAAACCTCTACGGAGGCCATTCCCGAGAAGAGCAAGGAATAGGACATTCGCATGGCCCGTTCGAATAATCTCACGATGTGCTCCTTTTGTGGCAAGAGCCACTCAGAGGTGCGCAAGCTCATTGCAGGTCCCGGCGTCTATATATGCGACGGCTGCATTAATATCTGCAAAGGCATTCTCGACAAGGAGCTCAAGGACGATGCGCACAAGGTCAAGACCACTCTGCGGGTGCCGAAGCCTGCCCAAATCAAGGAACAACTCGACCAATACGTTATCGGCCAAGATCAGGCGAAAAAAATCCTCTCTGTAGCTGTCCACAACCACTACAAGCGCCTCACACAGGACGCAGAGGTGGCGGCCTTCGGTGACTTCTCGGATGTCGAGATCGAAAAGAGCAACATTCTACTCATTGGTCCGACAGGTTCAGGGAAAACGCTGCTCGCCCGCACGCTGGCCCGCATTCTTGATGTGCCATTTGCCATCGCCGATGCCACATCCATTACAGAGGCTGGTTATGTTGGCGAGGACGTTGAAAATATCGTTCTTCGCCTGCTTCAAAATGCTGACTACGACGTGAAGCGCTGTGAGTCTGGGATCGTGTATATTGATGAGATTGATAAAATCGGACGCAAGACCGACAACGTCAGCATCACCCGCGACGTCTCAGGGGAGGGGGTGCAGCAGGCTTTGTTGAAAATTCTAGAAAGCACGGTCTGCAATGTGCCTCCGCAAGGTGGACGCAAACACCCGCAGCAGGAATACATCCAGATCAATACGCAAAATATTCTTTTCATTTGCGGTGGTGCTTTTGTTGGCCTCGATAAAATGATCCAACGCCGGATGGGTGCCCAATCCATGGGATTCCACACCCCAGCTGGGGTTCGGGACGACTTGCTCAAGCGCAATGCGATCAGAAATGTCGAGCCAGAAGATCTTGTTAGCTTCGGCTTGATCCCTGAATTCATCGGACGCCTTCCCGTCATCAGCACCTTAGACGAACTCACCGAGGAACAGCTTGTCACCATCTTGACCGAGCCGAAAAATGCCATGGTTAAGCAGTATTCTAAGCTCCTCGGGATGGATGGCGTAAGCCTCAAGTTTACGCAAGACGCGCTACGCGCCCTCGCAAGTGAAGCAGTAAAAAAGGGCACTGGTGCCCGCGCCCTGCGCGCAACCCTTGAGCGGATCATGCTCGACGTCATGTATGATTCTCCAAGCCGAGAAGACATCGCCGAAGTCTCGATCAATCGCGCCGTCGTCGAAGGTAAGCGTCCCCCTCTGATTCGCAAAAAGCAGGATAAAGACGCCGCCTAAGGCACGCGTGCGGCACCTGCCGTATCTCATATGGAAACCCCGACCTTCGCACGTGCTGCGAGACTCTGGGCAGTATTCGGCTGCGTGACATTTGGCGGGCCTGCGGCCCAGATCGCCCTCATGCACAGCGAGCTGGTGGAGCGGAGGCGCTGGATCAGCGCAGAGGAATTCACGCGGGCTCTTGGCTTTTGCTTTTTACTTCCAGGCCCTGAGGCACAACAACTGGCCACGTACATCGGCTGGCACCTCCATGGCACGCGCGGCGCTATCGTTGCCGGCACTTTATTTGTATTACCCTCTGCCCTCCTTCTATGGGCGCTCAGTGTCCTCTATGTGCTCGGCGGTGGATCGCCCATCGTGGCGGGATTTTTCTCAGGCCTTCTGCCCGTCGTGGTGGCACTCGTTATCCTTGCGTGCGTGCGCCTGGCGCGACGAGCCACGACTAAGCCAGCATCAATCCTTGCTGCCACACTTGCGTTTCTCGCTTTCACGTTTTTTCACACTCCCTTTCCGCTCGTATTGCTGCTCGCTGCTGGGGTCGGTTACCTTCTTCCATCACGATTTACTGATACCGTCGCGCCTACGGTCCTCGTTAGAGAACCCCGAACATCAACGCTGCGTCCCGCCGCTATCGCTGCTGCTCTCTGGCTTATACCCGTGATTCTGCTGGTCGTCTTAGAACGCGGACTTCTTGCTCGATTGGCTGTGTTTTTCAGTGCGACCTCAGTTATGAGTTTCGGTGGTGCCTATGCAATTCTGCCCTACGTCGCGCAGAGTGCGGTATCTTCGGGGTGGCTGACCCCCGACCAAATGCTCGCGGGCCTCGGCCTTGCTGAAACCACACCGGGGCCACTCATCATCGTGCTTCAATTTGTCGGCTTCGTCGCCGCATGGAATCAGCCCGGCACCCTTCCGCCGCTGCTCGCGGCCACGCTCGGTGCGCTCGTTGCCACATGGACGACATTTCTACCCAGTTTCGTGTGGATATTTCTCGGTGCCCCCCACGTTCACCGCATACAGAACCACGTTCGTCTCGCCAGTGCCCTTGCTGCGATCTCTGCTGTCGTTGTGGGGATGATGGCGAGCCTTGCGTTCTGGATGGCCACGCACATTCTTGTCCTCTCCAGCGGCGGTGTGGATGTGGTGGCCGCTGCTATTTGCCTTTTAGTCCTCGTGAGCCATCGGCTTGGAGCGCTCCCCCTTGTCCTCATCGGTGGGGTACTCGGTGTCGCACGTGCTGCGTTTACGATTTGAAGCGCACGATAGGAAAAAAGCACAGTGACTTGCGTTGGGTAGGGGGTTTCGGCAAAGTGGCCGTCATCTCTATGCCCGAACTCTCTAAAGCTTACGAACCGCACCTCGTCGAAGATAAATGGTATGCTTGGTGGCAGGAACGGGGGTTGTTTACTGCCGACCCGGCCTCCGAAAAACCCGCCTACTCGATCGTGATTCCGCCACCAAATGTGACGGGGGTTCTCACGCTCGGGCATGTTCTTAATAACACAATCCAAGACATCCTTTGCCGTCACGCGCGGCAAACCGGGCACGAAGTCCTCTGGCTTCCGGGAACGGACCATGCAGGGATCGCAACGCAGACGGTCGTGGAGCGGCAGCTACGCAAAGAAGAAAAAAAGACACGACACGACCTGGGCCGCAAAGAATTTCTGAAGCGTGTCTGGGAATGGAAGGAAAAGCACGGCGGGATAATCATCAATCAACTGAAAAAGCTTGGTTGTTCATGCGATTGGGGGCGCGAGCGATTTACGATGGACGCCAACTACGCCCGCGCCGTGCAGGAGGTGTTTGTGGATCTTTATGCGAAGGGTCTTATCTATCGTGGCAAGCGGATGGTAAATTGGTGCCCCGTTTCGCTCACGGCCTTGAGTGATGAGGAAGTTATTGCCAAGCCTCAAAAGGGAACACTCACAATATTTCGATTGGAAGTTGTGGAACGTCCGGGAACCTTCCTTGAAATCGCCACCACGCGTCCAGAAACGATACCCGGTGACGCTGCCCTTGCGGTCAATCCGCGCGATCCTCGCTACGCGCATCTCATCGGCCTCCACGTTCGGCGTCCGTTGCCGTCGGAGGTCGAGGTATTCCTGCCGATTGTTGGAGATGATGCCGTGGACTTTGAGTTTGGTACTGGCGTGTTGAAGGTCACTCCCGCACACGATAAGACGGACTACGAGATTGGGACTCGGCACGGCTTGCCTGTTATCGAAATCATGAATCCAGACGGAACGATGAACGACCTGGCGGGCCCTGCGCTGGTGGGGCGTGATCGCTTCGAGGCCCGTACGGAAGCCGTGTTACAACTCGAACAACTCGGATTCCTCGTGCGGGAAGAACCCTACACAAACAACGTCGGATTCAGTGAGCGAGCAGATGTTCCCATCGAGCCAAGGCTTTCCGAGCAATGGTTCCTCAAGTATCCAAAAACGGCCGAGGCCAGAGCGTCAGTGCGCGAGCAGGCGGTTCGTTTTTATCCTGAACGTTGGGAAAAAGTCTATGACCACTGGTTGGAAAACATTCAAGATTGGTGCATCTCGCGGCAACTGTGGTGGGGTCATCGCATCCCTATTTGGTATCTGAACGACGAGCCACCCCGTGCGCAAATCGAGTCGCCCGGCGAAGGCTGGGTTCAGGATAACGACGTGCTTGATACGTGGTTTTCCTCGTGGCTATGGGCTCACGCCACGATGGACTCCGCCACACAAGCGAAGTTTTATCCCACGAGTGTGCTCGTCACGGGACCAGATATTCTTTTTTTCTGGGTCGCGAGGATGATCATTGCCGGTCTGGAATTCACGGGTGAAGTTCCATTCCGTTCCGTCTATTTCACCGGCATCATTCGAGATAAGCAGGGACGCAAGATGTCCAAGAGCTTGGGCAACTCTCCCGATCCGCTCGATATTATTGCAAAGTTTGGAGCGGATGGTTTGCGCTTCGGGTTGTTGCGCATCGCGCCACAGGGACAGGATATTAAGTATGACGAACAGCAAGTCATCGAGGGGCGTAATTTTTGTAACAAGCTGTGGAATGCCTGTCGCTTTCGACTCATGCATGGCGAAGTAGACCCGGAGGCCGATCCCGCTGCACACACGCTCTCGATCTTTGCGCAGGATCTCCTAGCCGGACTCGACGAGACCATTCGGCGTGTTGACGACGGCTATGAAGCGTTTCGTTTTAGCGAGATTGCCCAAGCCCTCTACGACTTTGTCTGGGGAGACTTCTGCGACCGATTTATTGAGTCTGTGAAATCCGATTTTCCAGAAGACTCCCCACGCAAGGCTGGCACGCTGGCGACCATGGACTACGTGATTCCGAGAGTGCTGAAACTTCTGCATCCCTACGCACCCTTTCTCACCGAGGAACTCTGGCACGGCATGGGATTTGGCACCGAGAGCCTGGTAGAGAGCGGGTGGCCGGTGGCTGCGTGCTTTGTGCCGGAACCGAAGGTGCAGGCTATTCATGCAGCCATCTCTCACGCACGCAATCTTCGTGCGACATACAATGTGCCATCCAGCAAGCGTGTGCCATGGCTCATCACCCCGAATGCCGCGTGGGTGCGTGATGAGCAGGCCGCCTTGGCGGTTCTCCTGCATGCGGAGACCTTGGAATTCTGCGAAACATCTCCCGCTGACTCTGCCGCGTGTCCGACGGAAATTGGTATTCTCTATCTTCCGCTAGCCGGGCAAGTGGATCCCGCCGCAGAGGCGGAACGCCTCACCAGTGAAATTGCCAAGGTCGAAGCGGAGATCGCAAAAGTTGCTCGCAAGCTTACCAGCGAATCCTTTGTCCTCAATGCCCCTCCCGCTGTCGTGGAAGAACACCGCCAGCGCCAACGCGATTGGACATTGCGGCTCGCCGAACTTCAAGGAGCCTTCTCGCTTCTTACCTACTGAGTTCGTCCAAATTTTCTTTCAAGTTCGCCAAAGGCCCATTGGATAATGGTTGGACGTCCCTGCGGGCACGCATACGGTAGTTCGCAGCGGAAGAGTTCGTTGACAAGGCGACGTGCGCGGGATTCGTCGTAGGAAAAGCGTTGCAACGCAGCCAGACGAGCGATGGATCGCACCATCTGCTCAAGAGCGGGTTCGTGCGGCATAGCGGCACCGGTGGCTTTGAGCGACTCGCAAAGGGAGAGGATTGCATCGCGAGGATCGCGCTCAGCGAGGCACGCCGGAAGCGCCTCAAGGCGGAAGGTATTGCCCCCAAATGGCTCCATGAGAAATCCCGCAGCGGTGAGTGCCGAGAGATGCCCCATGATCCAAGCGCAATCCTTCGTGCTGAGCTCAACGACGACCGGGAGCAAGAGACGTTGTGCCGAGACAGAACCCTCGGCAGCCTCGCGCCGGAGCGCTTCAAAAAGGATACGTTCCGATGCGGCGCGCACATCCATGAGGAGAAGGCCTTCTTTCCCCTCCATGATAACCCACCGCGCATCAAGACAACCCATGAGGCGGAAGGCATCTGCCCCACTCGGCCTCGCTTCGACGAGGGTTGCTGGCAATTCCCGTTGCGGAGGCGGCACGAACGCCTGCTCAGGCACATGTCGCACGGGAGTGGAACTTAAAGAAGCGATAGCAGGGCGCTCTTGTTTTGGGTGAGCGAGGTGCTCTAAGAACCGGCGTGCTGCAAGGAAGACCGCTTGGCGAAGTTGCTCAGGCCGGTGTAGGCGGATTTCGCGTTTCGCGGGGTGGACATTGCAATCGAAGGCGAGGGGATCCATGGCCAAACGCAGCACGGCAAGGGGTTGCTTTCCGCGCGGAAGTGCTTCGGCATAGGCTTCGCGAAGCGGCTGAGAAATTGCCGGACATTGGATAACTCGGCCATTTAGAATGAAGTATTGTTGCTCGCGATTCGGACGTCCCTCTCCGGGCTTGGAAAGAAAACCGGAGAGTTCGATGCCGTGCTCAACAAAACTCTCCAGTGGTGCAAGGCGTCCGAAAAAGTCGGCACCCAGCAAGTCGCGAATCCGAACGCCCAAGTCGCTTGTTGCCGCAGTCTGCCAGAGACGTCGTCCGTCGCGTAGCAGCGTAAAAGCCACATGCGGATGCGCCAGCGCCAGCACTTGCATCTGATGGACGATGTGGGCGGACTCTGTTTCCTCGCCCCGCAGGAACTTTCGGCGAGCAGGAACATTGTAAAAGAGTCCCTCGACTTCGATGAGCGTTCCGTGTGGAGCCCCCGCATCGGCGATGGATTCGACCTTGCCCCCAGCCACCCGAATTTCCGTAGCGGACGAATCGTCGTGAGGACGTGTAATCATACGGAAGCGAGAGACACTCGCGATGCTTGGGATGGCCTCGCCACGAAATCCCATCGTTCCCACGCGGGCAAGATCATCCGCATTCCTGATCTTACTCGTCGCATGTCGCTCCAAGCTAAGGAGGGCATCCTGCCGATCCATGCCAGCACCATCATCCGTCACGCGCATCTTCGCGACGCCCCCACGCACAAACTCAACCGTGATGCGGCGGGCACCGGCATCGAGAGAATTTTCCACCAATTCTTTGATCGCGGAAGCCGGGCGTTCCACCACTTCGCCGGCGGCGACTTGGCTTGCGACTTCATCCGTAAGCAATCGAATATTTCCCATGTCGTTTGACTTCGCACGATTTCGTTCATAAGAAAAGGTTGTGATCTCTCTCTCTGATAAAGCAGCCATCGCCTTGCAAGACCTCGCCCGCGAAAATCCTCGGGGAGATGGACTGCGCCTAGCTGTAGAAAAAGGCGGATGTGCTGGCCTACAATATGCCATGACGATTGACTTCACGAAGGCGGAGGATTTGGTGGTTGAGCACCTCGGCTCCAAGGTTTTTGTTGATCCCGAGAGCGCCTTGATTCTTGGAGAGTCCATTCTGGATTATGAAGACGGACTTGCTGGCGCCGGATTCCGTATTCGGAATCCCAACGCCGTCCGCTCGTGCGGATGTGGCACATCGTTTGAGCCAGGGGCCGTTCCCTCTGGTGAGTCTGGTCATGGGTAGTTCTTCACGCAGAAGCACTCCAGCTGATCGGTTTTCAGAATCTACGTCCGGCGAAGAATCGGGTGGAGGCAACCTCTTCTTGTGGACAATTCTCATCCTTGTCTTGGTGGCTATTGCCATCGCGTGTTGGATCGGGAGCTTTGCCGTTTTTGGACAACCCGAGAAGCCACTGAGCTATGCGATCCTCACAAAGCTAAACAAGCTCGACCCCCCCAAACGCTTCGAACTCACCAGCGCGCCACGCGGTGAGTTTCTGCGTCCGGCTCAAATCCTCGAGCGCTACAGCCGCCTTACGCCGAGAGAACTCGAGCGTGCAAATGGGGCTCTCATGAGGAACTACTTGCGAAACTACAAACTCACGCAAGATCTCGTGCCTTACGTGGTAGGTTCCTACAATATCCTCGATTCCTACGAACTCACGCCAACGGACTTTTTTCTCTCCGGCGTGGTCGCACTCGCGCAAGCGAAAGACGTTCCACAAATCCTTCTTGAGCAAGTTTTCACGGCCGAGGCGCGTTCTGTGCCTGCACTCAAGAGTACACTTGTGACCGGCGTGGACCTCGACCTTCGCCGAGAAAACGAACTCTCGGCACTGGTCAATGTCTCGCGCATGGAGGACGGACGTCTCAAAGCGACGGCCATTTCCATTCTGTATCCGAGCTACGATTCCGCCACGGGCTCTGGCACCTTCACGCTCGAACCGCCAGCTAAGCTGAATGTCGCTGCGGGTTTGCCAGTGGTCACACTCGGACGTCAGAGCGACGCGGAGAAGAAGCTGGCCGCCTACCGCCAGAAGGCCGGCCTAGCCACAAATCCGAGCGAGCAGAGCAAGCTCATGCGTGTCGAGCGACCGGTCGCAGTCAATCTGGCCACGCAACCGACCATCCCGACAGCCACGCCCATTCCCATCGCCACGCCCATCCCCATCGCGACGCCCATCCCTGCGAGCGAGATTCCGGTTACGATCGTCGCAGACTCATCCGTCGCGCCAGAAACCATAGCACCGCCGCAAGCGAGCCCGACTCCAGCGCCCGTCGTTGCCGCAGCCACAGCAGGCGCGTGGCAGACGTATGATCCTGGCCAGATGCCGCGTGGCCGACTCATGAGCGTGCGTGACATGCCGGATGTAGCTCAGGCTGGCGTTGGGGCCGATCGCGTGTATCTCCAAGGAAACTTCGTCGTTACGGCTTCCGGTCAAAATCGAGCCGTTCTCCGCACTCAGGGCGCCATCGCGGAATCTATCGGAATCGGACGCACAAGCACCGTGCGAGTCATTGTCGAGTTTCCATCCGGTGCACGGCCACCAGATGAAGGCACCACCTTTTCGCGGGACGCACGGCGTCCATTTCAGGTTACCGAGGTCAAGGAAGGTGCCGATGGCCAAGTGAATGTCTATGTGCGGGAAATCACGCGCCCTTAGAAATCTCAAAGACCGCATCGCACAGGAAATTGCAACGTCCGGGCCGATGACCTTCGCGCACTTTATGGAGGTGGCGCTTTATGACCAAGAAGCGGGATACTACGCAGCAGGACGGGCGAAAATCGGGCGGCGGGGAGATTTCTATACGAGTGTGAGCGTTGGGCCGATCTTTGGAGAAATCCTCGCAAGCCAATTTCTCGAAATGTGGGAACATCTCGGTCGGCCAGCAGATTTCACTCTCGTCGAGCAAGGCGCAAACGACGGCCGGCTCGCTGCGGATATTCGTGCCGCTCTGCAAGCAACGCCCCTGCATGACGTCAGATACATCTTTGTAGAACCTTCCGCCACGTTGCGCCAGGAGCAGCGAACGAAGGTTGCCGCAGGAGATTGGGTGGATAAAGTCGAAGACTTACCGGACTTCGTCGGAGTTCACTTTTCCAATGAACTTTTCGATGCTCTGCCCTTCCACCTCGCAGAGTCGGATGGCCAAACGTGGCAGGAACTTTTTGTTTCCGGTTCAGCAGACGATCTCACATTCGCCCACGGAAATCCGAGTCCTGACATTGTAGACGTCTTGCACCGATATCCTCTGCCGGAACCGGGCCGCCTCGTCGAGATTCGAGTCTCTCATCAAAGCCTCCTCGCGGCGATCTCTCGCAAACTCCAGCACGGGTTTCTCTTGATGATTGATTACGGTATGTCCACTGAAGTCCGCATGGCTCCCCATCGCTCTCGCGGAACATTTGCCTGCTTCAAGGATCACCGCCGGGATGATTTTCCGCTGCAAGACGTGGGCGAAAAAGATATCACGGCTCATGTGGACTTCTCGGAGTTTCTCCGCGACGCATCCGCGGTCGGCTTCGATGTCGTCGGGTTCAATGACCAGCACCACTTCCTCGTGGGAGCAGCTGAGGAGTTATTGCGAGCCATGGATGGACAGCCTCAGACCGCAGAATCGCAGAAGCGGCTCCGTCAGCTCCAGACCCTTCTCCACCCAGAAACTATGGGTAGAAATTTCCACGCCGTGGCACTCAGCCGCAACCTCGCAACCCCACCGAGCCTGCGCGGGTTTCGCTATGGAAACAAGGTTCTAGCAAATGGAGAGTTAATAAATAGGCAGATGACCTCTTTGCCTGAAGGGTGAGGTCGTATGCCTCGCTCGGACCATTGCGTGCATTCCGGACGGGTAGAGACAGCTCCTCAAGATGCGATCGCCTTACGCTTTTGGCATTGATTCTATTTTATGGGACTGACTCCTTTTGCCTTCTCAAAGCATTTTGTAATGATGGCAGGCGCATTCTCGTGGAATACCCGTGGCGCATGTCGGTCATTTCCAATTTGACGGTGGTTTTGTAGATTGGTAAATTGCCATCATGGTAAAAACACAAGTTCAAATCCCTGATGGCCTTTTTCTTGAAGCCAAGCGCGTTGCCGCTGAAAACGAAATGAGTTTCGCGGAAGTGGTGCGTCGTGGGCTGGAGGAGATTATTTTACACCATCCGCCGGGGAGGAAACGCGCTGCAGAGTGGGTGATGCCAGCGGCGTTTGATCTCGGAGAAACTTTGGTTCCAGAAGAGGAATGGACCACGCTTTGCCACGAATAATGCCCCGCCATGCTCAGCTTTGACACGAACATTGCCGTCTATGCGGCCAACTCAGCTTCTCCACTCCACGAAAAAGCTGCCGAATTTATCCACTCACTCGCGGCTCGCAAGGACGTCGCTATATGCGAACTGGTGCTGGTGGAACTTTACCTAAAGCTGCGCAGCGAGAAGATTTTCACCCGCCCACTCAATGCGGAACAGGCTGCGGCCGTTTGCCAAGCCTACCGGAGAAATAGATCGTGGCTGATGATTGAATCGGCACCGGTGATGGAAGATGTTTGGAAACAAGCTGCGGAGAGGCGGTTTGCCTTTCGGCGGATCATAGACCTGCGGCTTGCCCTGACTTTGCGGCATCACGGTGTCACCGAGTTTGCCACGGCAAATGAAAAAGATTTCCTGCGTGTTGGCTTTAGTCGTGTTTGGAATCCACTGGCGTTAAGATAAAAACTTTTCATTGGCTACGACTGAGCAGGCTGTTTCTGCTGGGAGCGGCTTGGACTACGACGTTGAGTTGCCATAGTCCCCGCACTTGAGTGCGGTTCTTCAATGCGCTGTCTAAAGCGTTTCGGGTCACGTGAGGCGAGGGGTACCGAAAGCACTTTTCTTATTGAGTCGGACTACTCTTTTGCGTGTTGAGGAGAGTTCCTCGGTTTATAGTAGTCAGCGACCTCTTTCTTCGAGGAAAATTTGACGAGTGGGGCCTCCGAGAGAAGGCTCTGAAACACCTCTGGTGTGAAGTGAGATCCTGCATATTCCAAGAACGTGATGGCCTGTGTGACATTTCCGTCTTCTAGTTCCACGGCCGCAGCGGCGGCGGCCACATGAGGTAAGGATCTTTCTGGGGTGGTCTCGAGTTGCGTGCGGATTTCCCTTCTCACGTCTTCGATTGCCCCCGCTTGAATGCGTGCGAGTAGCAGGCGATTTGAAATAAAGGTATCCTCCGGGGCCAGGTCGCTTGCTGTCAAAAGGTGATAGCTCGCCTGTGCAGCATCGCCGAGCACAAGCTCGACGGCGGCGAGGTTGCAGAGGTCAGGAATGCTCTTCGGAGAAAGGGCGATAGCTGCTCTAAAATGCTCGCGTGCGGCGTTTAGGTGGCCAGTTTTCCATTCCATGATGCCTCGCAAGCGAAGCAGCTCTATCTCTGCAACGTCGAGATAGGGCGCGGCATCGGCACTGCGGTTGCTAAGAATCAAATCAGCGGCAACTTGCATTGCACTTGGCGGTTGTGTGGGAGCAGCTGCGGCCTGAGAGGGGGGATCCGGCTCTACTGGAGTGGGAAGACTCGTAATTTCTGTTTCGGGATGTCGCAGATACGTGAGTGCAATGACTGCGAAAAGAAGCGGAAGAGCAATGATCCCGCAAAGAATAAGACGCCGTTCGCGTCCGAACCGGAGATCCGTGTAATAGCGGCCTATGCCCCAGAATAACGTACCAATCATGCGACCCGCCGCGTGCGCCAGATAAGAAAGAGTCCTGCCGCGACGATCAGAGCGACGGTGGTGGGCTCAGGAATCGGTGCGTAGTTTAGCGCCAGATTGCCGGCAGCATTTGTCATGGTGAATGAAGCTCCCGCACGCGCAGAGGCGAGGGATTGGCCTAGGGAATCAAGCGAAATCATCGATACGGCAAATGTGCCCGTGCTTGAGCCTGCCCCCGACTTTGCTAGCACCGTCCAGCTTCGCGCGGAGCCCCAGAAGGCATCGTTCCAATCTACTGTGGAGCCAGCTCCATCGAAGGACAGGCCGGCATTCGCACCAGAATTGACGACGAGGTTGCCACCCGTGAGGAGCACTTGATCGAAGTTTGTCCCAGGAGCGGCGGTCGTATTACCGCTAAGTTCCCACTGGAGGAGTGAGCCCGTGTTGTAAGTCAGTCCATTTGAGAATGATTGGGATCCGATGCCAGATCCGGGAGCATGGTTGCCAGAAATCGTGGTCGCGCCCGCGACAGTTCCTTGACCAGTGAGTGTAGCCCCTGCGGAAACGGATACCGTGCCGCCGGTCAGATTTCCGATCAAGGCGAGAGTTCCTGCACTGACGGCTACGGCTCCAAGACTGTTTCCGGTGCCCGCGAAGGTAACGCGGCCGCTTCCTGTCTTGGTGAAGCCACTGGCGGTAGCTAAGGGATCGTTGAAGAGAACATTGCCCGCCCCTCCGACCGTGAGGGCAAAGGCTCCCGTGACGGCATTTCCGCTCGCGGGGTCAATCGTGAGGGTGCCGGCTTCGGAGATAATTCTGGAGGCTTGGGATTGCGCGATGGTCGTGGTAATTGCGTTATTTCCAGAAAGATTGCGGAGGGCCCCATTTCCTCCAGCGCCGATGCCTGCGATGGAAATGACCTCGTTGGTTGTGATGCTGCCCATGAGAGCGAGAGTGGCCCCAGAAGCCACCGTGGTGGCCCCTGCACCTGTCCCGAGGGCGGAATTGTTGGCGGCGATCAGGCTGCCGGAGGAAACAGTGGTCGCGCCCGTGTAAGTATTTGCGCCCTTGAGCGCCCATGTGCCCGTGCCCGTCTTGGCGACCGAGGTGGTATTGGTCGCACTATTGTTCACGATGGCACCGTTGATCGTATTCTCATCAGTATTCGTCCCGGTGAGGGTCAGTGTTTTGCTTCCAGCCCCCGTGGCAGTTAGCGGCGAGTTTAGGGTCAATGCACCTGTGCCAGAGGCATTGAGGACCGCCCCGCCAGTGGTGCCCGAAAGATTGATGACTCGGTCGGTGGCTGTGGTGGCTCCCGTGTAGAAGAGCGTTGCGGTCGCGGACGTCGCACCGAGATCAATCGTTCCATTGGCGATGCTGATGGGAGCACCAAGCGCACTTGTGAAGCTGACATTTGCGAGGGAATTCACAGAGAGTATCCCAGCGGAAACCGTCGTCTTGCCGGTATAGGCATTTGCGCCGGAAAGGGTAAGAGTGCCGGTGCCCGTCTTAGTCACTCCACCGCTCCCACTCACAACGGCTGTGATCTCG
>Ga0105045_10000771_pt1 | contig 24608 bp, 22 predicted proteins | sample MAT02_FD_78089 | JGI IMG/M metagenome (GOLD analysis project Ga0105045, IMG submission 78089) | Freshwater microbial communities from Lake Fryxell liftoff mats and glacier meltwater in Antarctica - MAT-02 (megahit assembly) | ecosystem: Environmental > Aquatic > Freshwater > Ice > Liftoff... | reverse complement strand
TTTCAATTGAAATTGTCAGCCAATTTTCGGCTGAATTAGGAAGATTGGGTGCTTCAGAAAAGATAGTAACGGGGGTTTTAGCAGCTTATCAACGGGCTATTGGTTCGAACCAACAATAAAAACGACTCTAACTACTTAAGTTATGAACCTAATCGTAGGTGGAGTCAGGCTTGCAAGCCTGACCTCACCTAAGATTTTTTCTTTGTGTTCTCGATGACTTCTGTGGCGGAAAATCAGCCCTACGCCCCGCTTTTACAACTTATACTCTCTTTGCTCATCCACCCTTTGAATGCCTATATCTGAACAAGGAAACACCCCTCTCAGTCGCTCACTCAATCTTGCCCGCACTTCCGGCTTCTCAAGATGCCCTAGCACCACCGTCAGCCTGTTTTTCCGTTCATTCAATGCTCGCTTTTTCACCAAAAGCGCTCCGGCATGCAAGTACATATAAATAGGATTCAAATTCTCCGGCGAAAGCTCCTTACCACTGGATAAAAGCAAAAAATAATGCATCAACGCATTGCGGATACCCGCACGATCAATCGAATCTTTGCAGCAATTAATCACATAAGATGCCGCGTGGTGATCAATAAGGGCTATCGTAAAACGCGTGTAGCAAAGTTCAATAAATATCTCTCTTTCTTGCTTAGAAAGCTTTAGTTGATTTTCGAATGCGTCATTATGAACTTCATCCATGATTCTTTTAAAATCAACTTGTGCCAAGGTATTGGGTTCAATAAAAAAGCTATCTTGACTTGTGGTGATCTGATAGAGAAAATAGGCTTTCAATTCCTCTACAATGTTAAGTTGCTCAAAAGCCCCATGTTGATAATAGAAATCGGAATCATGAGCAAGAATCATGAAATGAAAGGTGTCAGGATAACGAATCGCAAGTGCTTTTAAAGCCGTATTTTGTGCTTTTTCAGACCCGGCTATCCGCTCGATATCGTCTTATAAGCTGGTAAATAGGAGTGTTAAATCTCGCTGTTTTAAAACGTTGATAAAGAGTTCAAAGTCAGGAGTAATGGTTGCTTCCCCTTGATAGGACCAATTGCTGTATTCATTACGTTGTATGGTTGGAGACCCTGTTCGGATAATATGCACCGTTGGTTTGTCTTCTCTTAAGATGTCAAAGAGTGCATAAGGAACGTTGTTCCTTCTCTGCGCATCAAATGAAAGATTCAGAGCCCCTCGTGCCTGTTCAATTTTGAGATCAACAATCGGGGCTTTCCAATCCTGAGGGGCGCGTTTGATTAACGCAAATTGTTCGGAAAGGGGGATGGCGCGAACCATACCGTCAAGCACGTTTAACCCAGTTTCTCGAGAATTGACACGACCCTGTGCTATCATTGTAGAAACGAGTGTCTCACAAAATGTGTACATGTGGACATGAGTAAATCGTTGAAAACAGAGCTCCCCCAGCAATTCTGCGGCTGGACTTTGGCTGCTAAAATCAGTAGCGGCTATTGCCTCTCGTAAGCGATCGACAAAATAGCGATAACTTTCTCGGTAAGATCCAGGGGCATTTGGATTTTTAAGAATATCAAGGATACGGAGAATGTGCCGTTCTCCTGCAAAAGAGAGCAGCGATTCATCTAATTTAGAAGGATTGAGGAGGGATGTAAGAGCTATTTGGTACTTACCTTGCTTCCAGGGGCGATCTCCATCGACAAAAAAAGCATTAAAAGTTGAGATAATGCTTTCGGTTAGTGATCCCCAAAATCCGAGCGGAATAATAGGAACTACGACATTTCCCTCCGGGGTGTCCGGTCTCGGCGGAGGATTTAGATGGATGATTCCCGAAGTTGCGTCTGCTCTTGCACTCATGCTATCTCTTTTTGAAAATGGATGTTTTTAAATTTCTTCGATAAATAATCGCCCAGATTAAAGCAATTAAAGCAGCGGTTCCCCATACGATTAATCGTGGTAAACTTAAGAATGGGTACGCTTTTTGCGCGGGGCACCCCCAACGTGACCCTGGCGGCCAGATAATCAAACTGGGTGTTCCTTGCAAATTCGCTTCCGGCACCATTCCAAACAGTCTACTATCACCACTCATCGCGTGGTTATCGCCAAGAACTAAATACTGCTTGTCCGGCACTGTAACTCCAAACGTTCGAACGCTATCTTTATCCACTTGCCCGTCTTTTAATGGCGCACCGGCATCTTTAAAGGCGATATAGGGCTGTGTTGCTGATGAAGTTGTTTCACGAGCGGTTTCCTTTTCAAGATAGCCTTTTAATACAGGATCACCTTTCTCTAATACAGGCGCGCCCATTAAATAAAGATCTCCGTCTCTAAAGTAAGCATAGCGATTAGGAAACTGATTTTGGTTTTTCGCTGAAGGCGAAAAGATCGTGTGCAGCTGAATGCCTAAGTTATAAAGTTTTGCGGTGTTTTGCGGGTCTTTGCTATTCAAAGGGTGGTCGGGACCAAGAAGCGTCGTTATGCCTCCAAAACCCACTTGATAGGCTTTTCCATAATAGAATTCGTATGTTCCATCCGGAACACCTTTGAATTCGGGATTAGTGTTCCCAAACTGCGTTCCTGTCACATCATAACGCGCTGCTCGCCCGTTTTCGACGACGAAGCGTGCTGTGTACATATTATCCATGAGGGCATCAAGATGTTTTTGCTGCATAGGAATATAGCTTTTAGATGTGCTTAAAAGATAGTCTGGATTCCTTGTTTCGTAGAATTTTTGTAGCTGCGGTTGCGCCAGTGTGGGGTTGTGACTAAGTTCCAGATAAAGCGGAGCATCGGGAATCTCCTTCTGGTCCAATTGTGATTGGGTTAAAAGCTCGTTTTTTGTAAGCAATCTTGCCATGGCATAATTGCCCATCCCAAGAAAATCACTATAAGCTTGAAGGGTGTTGTGAGGAGTTTTTTGGGCTGTTGCACTGTCGATAACCCACTCTTTCCCGTTGAAGATTTCCCCGGTTGTTGTCCCATGACGCGGCAGCGTCAGACGTCCAATCGGTTTATTCATGAGTCTAAAGATGACCTGCTGACCATTTGTAGAGGAAATATCATTTGCAAAGGTGAGAAAAGGAATATGTTCAATTTTCTCTAGCCAAGGATTGTTTAAGAGTTCTTCTATGGGTTTTCCCTCTTTGTCGACGCCGTAAATTTGTCCTCCATAGAAGTAGAGACTATCACCGGGTTTTCCGATCAACCTTTTGATGTAGCGTTTTGTGTAGGGGAATATGCCAAAGTACGTCGTTTCCGTATCGCGCATCGCAAGCCCGTCACCTGAAAAAATGACGATGCCTCCTCTTTCGACAAGATTCGGATCAAAGTAAAAATGATCGGTGGACACAGGAATATTTAGCCCGAAGGTCGTTTTTGTCACGGTCAAGTGATCTTTTTCTTTGAAGGTGGGACGCATCGACCCGGTAGGGATTTCATAAAGTTCGAACCACATTTGTCTGACCACAACCGCAATGATCAACGCGAATAAGAGAGCGAGAAAGAGTTCTGAAATGTAGTTAAAAGCCGATCTTTTAATGTGCTTTTCTGAGAAAAGTTCGATTCTTTTGGCAATCGGATCGGCAGCTTCTCTATCGCCGGCAACGATGGCCTTATCCAGCTGCTGCAGGTCTGCTTCGAGGGAAGCTAATTGATTGGGGGGTAATGCAGTGTTATTTTTTTTATACCAGTTATTGCAGGCGATTAAGACATTTCGTGATTTACGTAACGTGTAGGTTGTACTCATAGGATTTTTGCCATTAATTGTTATTGTTTGGGACTGTGCACTAGTAAAATGAACGATTTAACAAAAAATAGCACCCCATCTGCTGCGTTGCAAATTCTCACCAAGGGATAGGAATTGACCGCGGATTTGCGCCTTGCACATGGAGCACTCTTCTTTGTTGAATCGTTCATTTTAATGTTGCACAGTCCCTTAGATTTGAACCTGAATCGATAATTCTAATCTTCGCCTTTCCGACCATGCCATTAATTTGCAGCCAGTAAGGAAAGTAGGAGGGGTATTTGTCATTTTCTTCAGGAATATAAATTTCGATTGTTTTACCTGAAAGGTCGCTTCCATCTTTCGGCCATCTCGTGCGCAACGCATTGAATGTGACATTCTTGATCTCGTGACCCTCAAAAATCATTTTTGGCTGCCAGTAAGATCGCCATTCCGGTGTGCCGTCGCTGGGCGGCGGTCCGACCCTTTTGCGTTCTTTTAAAGGAATGGGTTCAAGACGCAGATTTAATAAAGTGGACATGAAATTGTCTCCTTGCCCTGTTTCAAACCACCCATTTCTAGAAAAAGTACAAAAGCGTTTGACAATTCCTGTGGGTAAATCAATGTCGTATCGCACCCAAGAGGTATGTTGAGGGGCGCCGTTTAGGACCCATTCTTTCCAGGATCCAGTGGGGAGCCGTAATTTGACGCTTGGAGCAGAAATTTCTTCAACAGTGAGAGTGTCTCCATTTTTTTCATAAATGTGCAAGACAGTGAAGCTTTTGCTTTGTGCTGTGACAATATAATCGCCAGGTTTGGCACTTCTAAGATTGTCCTTCAAATGGGTTTTAGGGTCGGCACAGAGGTCTGTTTGAAAAGAACAGAGTAGTAGAAATAATAAAATTAAGTGGCGTGTGATGATGTTCATAAGTAAGGCATTATACACATCTTTTGAAGAGCTAGCAAGAAAATAGAAGTTTTTTTGTTGTCGTAAAATAAAAATACTGGCTAGGATGAGGCTTACTTTAATCTTTATACAAAAAGGTTTTTATGAGTGCTTCTTTTACGAATCCAGACATGCTTAACAGACTTACCTCTTTTCATTGGGCGGATAAAACTATCCCTAAACTTGATGACAGTCAGCCAATAAATCATAAAATCAAGAAAAGCAATGCTCATTTAAAAGCGATGACTATATTTGTTAAAGTTTTTATAGATAGTCAAAAAACTCCAAGTCCATTGGTGAGACGACAAGTCAAGCAGCTAACGACAAATATGATGGCCTACGTCACATTTCTTGCCGTGGCGGCAACGACTGATAAAAACCTACGTCCTAAGGCTGCCGAAGCTAATGAAATCATCTGCGAACATTTTTCATGGAAATCTAATGATTTTTTAACAGATTCTAGTGGGTCATTAACATTTTCCAGTAGCTCTTTGCCATCTGTTCGAGAGTCTTCATCTTCTGATGAATCGCTAGACTCTGCGAGGCCTTTGGCTATTTCTACAGGTTCCGATGAATGACATGCCCCTGTCGATCATATTTTGCGTCCTTAAGAAAAGAGAGTGACTACACTTGTTTTCCATAGAGCGTAGGGCTGCTTTTCCACCCCAGTTGTTATGCTGATGTCTAGCCTAGACATCAGCATAACAACTGGGGTGGAAAAGCAGCCCAATCACTTGTCTTGCCTATCTTGTTCTTTTTTTATCCTGCATACCCTGTTTTCTTTTCTTGAGTCTGCTTATTTATTCTTTTCAATTAACCTTTAGATTGTTAATCTTATTGTTTGAGTTAAATGACAATTTAAAGGAGATTGCTATGAAACGACTTTTTTGTGCTTTTACAATGACTGCCGCGTTTATCCTGTTTTCTGCCTCTGCAACAGAGCCTCAAGACCTGCAACGGATTAATACCGAAATCGAACAACTCCAGAATAAAATTCACCTCCAGCGCGTCGAGGCCATGAATGCAGAGGCAAATAGCCAAATGTATATGAAAGCTGATTTTGGCAAATATACGGATGAAATTCAAAAAGCAGAAGATGCCGAAGTCAATATCTCTAAACTGCAAGAGCAGTTAAAGAAACTCCAAGACGAAAAACAGGAAATTGTCCGCCGTTCTCAAGGCCTTTAATGAGCGCGTTTTCGCACTTTTACACCTCTTCTTTAGCCTTATTAACGGATCTTTACCAGATCTCCATGTCCTATGGGTATTGGAAGTCAGGTCTTCATGGCAAAGAGGCTGTGTTCCATCAATTTTTTCGCAGAAGCCCTTTTCAAGGTAGCTATACAATAGCAGCCGGACTCGAAATTCTTGTCGATTATTTAGAGCGTTTTAAATTTGATTCTTCCGATCTTACCTATTTAGAGTCATTAAAAAGTTCAGAAGGTAAACCCCTTTTCGAGAAAGACTTTCTCGATTATTTGGGCGAAATGACGTTCACCTGTGATGTCGATGCCATTCCTGAAGGGACTGTGGTATTTCCCCAGGAACCCCTCGTCCGCGTACAGGGTCCTTTAATTCAGTGTCAAATCCTTGAAAGCGCTCTCCTCAATATTATCAATTTTTCCACTCTTATCGCCACAAAAGCTTCCCGCATTTGCTTGGCTGCAAAGGACGATGAAGTGATAGAATTTGGTCTTAGACGTGCTCAGGGGATAGACGGGGCTCTAACGGCTAGTCGCTCTGCTTATATTGGGGGATGCCACGCCACCTCTAATTTATTGGCAGGAAAATTGTTTGGAATCCCTGTTAAGGGAACCCACTCTCACAGCTGGGTGATGGTCTTTGATGACGAACTAGAAGCGTTTCAAAAATACGCTGAATGTATGCCCTCCAATTGTGTGTTTCTAGTCGACACCTACGACACTATCGAAGGTGTGAAAAAAGCCATAGAAGTCGGGCAGTGGTTAAAATCCAAAGGCAAACGCTTGCTTGGTGTGCGCCTAGATTCCGGCGATCTTGCGTATTTAAGCATTAAGTCGCGCGAGATGCTGGATGCGGCTGGATTCCAAGACACTCGGATTGTCGCCAGCAATGAATTAGATGAGAATGTTATTAGCGAACTCAAACAGCAAGGAGCACAAATCACTGTTTGGGGCGTAGGGACAAATCTTGTGACAGGAAAAGGGCAAACCGCTTTAGACGGTGTGTATAAGCTTTCTGCGATCCGTTTAGATAAAGAATGGAAGTATAAGATTAAGCTTTCTGAGCAAATGATGAAGACGTCCGACCCTGGCATTTTGCAAGTGAAACGGTTTTATAATGAACAAGAGAATGTGGCGGATGCTATTTACGATATTCACCATCAAAATGGGGATACTTTTACGATTATTAATCTCTTAGATCAAACTAAGCAGCAAACACTACCAACAACCCTTCACAGTAAAGATTTGTTAGTTCCTATCTTTAGAAAAGGGAAACGCGTCTACGCACTTCCGTCTTTGCAAGAAATAAGAAATCATAGTAAACAAGAGCTCGAGATGTTTCATCCCAGTATCAAACGCTTTCTTAATCCTCACCAGTATGTTGTAGGAATGGAAAAGTCGTTATATCAACTGAAAGTTGAGCTTATTAAAAATATCCGCAGTCATTCTGAGAAGAGTTAATATGAAGCGCGCTTTAATCCTTGTGGATCTCCAAAATGACTTTTTCCCAAATGGTTCCTTACCTATTCCAAGAAGCCTTGAAATCTTACCTGTGATCAATAGTCTCTTAGATAAATCTTTCGACTTTAAAATTGCGACAAAAGACTGGCATCCTGCCAACCACATGAGTTTTGCGTCGGTGCACGGACTAAAAGCTGGTGACAAAGTTTCTGTCGACGGGTTGGAACAGATTTTATGGGACACGCATTGCGTTCAAGACACACCGGGAGCTGAGTTCTATTCGGATTGGCATTCAGAGAAAATCGATCAGGTGATCACGAAGGGAACCGATGTGCGAATTGACAGTTACAGCACTTTTTTTGATAATGACCATAAGAAAGTGACAGACTTGTACGATTACCTTAAAAAAAATAAAGTCGACGAGCTTTATATTGCGGGGCTCGCGACGGATTATTGTGTGAAGTATTCGGTGTTGGACGCGGCTTATCTGGGATTTAAGATTTACGTGGTCGCTGATGCGTGTCGCGCTGTCAATTTGCGACAGGGGGACGAAGAACGTGCTTTTGAGGCGATGAAAAACGCTGGGGCACGGATTATTGATTCTCATTGCGTTAGGTAATTGTAGCAGAGGTTTGAACGTGTGTTTGCTGAGCCGGTTTTAACCGGTGGCTTGCAGAGCATTTCTAAATAGTGGTTTTCTATTCAACTCAAAGCCACCGGCTACAACCTATGCTACAAATTTTCCAGGGGTACTTTAACTTCGTTGAGATACGCAAGAGCAGTTTCCAAGCTCCACCGGTTTGCCGGATCCTCCGCTAGCAAATTCTTAGTGAACTGGCTGTAGGGATTGTCGGGTAATTGCTGGAGCAATGTGTCTAAAACCTCGTAGGAATATGGAGTTTTATGCTTGCTAGCGCGAAGAAGCATATCGTGGTACGATTGAAAGTCTTCTCCCTGGCGTCGTAGTTCGTAAGCAATAAGTCCAACAGCCCATGCATCAAGAGCAGGAAGTGGATTTTCAGGAGGGGTGTTAGATAATTTCCACAACTCGGGCGCTTGATAGAGCAGAGCGCCATAGCGTTTAAAATCCCATTTTGAGAATTCTCTGGTGAATCCAAAGTCGCAAAGTTTTATCTTAATAGACCCGTCTTTTCCACGTTTATATAAAATATTTTCCGGCTTCAAATCTCCATGTAAAATGTGATGCGAATGCATTGCAGCAACGGTCGTCACAAGCTGGACCAAGATAGACATACTTTGGTCCTCTGTCAGCGGGGTTGTAAGCAATTTTGATCTTACTACGTTGCTTAGAGCCCCATTTTTGTAATATTTTACAAGCATTCCTTTATGGGATCCTGTAGGTGTTCTTGAGTTAACGATGCTATAGATGCGGAGTATCCCGGGAATTTTCAGCCCCAAAAGCTTTTGATGGTAGTGAATATCATCTAGCCAGGAGGCATCCTTGTAATGCCACTTTATTTTTAATTCTCGATAAACACATTCTCGTTTTTCGGTGATATCATAGACTAAAGAAGCAGTATTATAGCTTCCTATACCTAATATTTTGAGCACGATTAAATGCAGCGACCGACTCTCTGTGGGGATCGCCTGAATAGTTTGATCCTTTAATAGGATCTGAGAAAAAAGTAATTTTTTGAACCGTGATACTACTGTAGATGTGATTCTTCTATAAAAAATTGTATTCAGATGAACAATGACATATGTGGCTAAGGATAAAACTTTAGCACTCACTTGTTTTTCCGAAGGCTCCGCAGACAGTTTTTGAGCGAGTTTTGCTCGAATTGCGAGCACTTGTATTTTAAATTCATCATCTTGATTGCTGGCTTGTATAAAGGAGGCCAAGTGTCGTGCCTTTTCAAGAACATCAAGTGCGAGCGTTGGCCTATGTTTGGTCTTGAATTGATCACACACTTCGCTCTGCAAAAGAGTTGGAACGTAAGCTCTCACGTCTGTGTTATATCGATAATTTATAGAAGAATCCATATATGGGCACTCACACGCTAAATAAAACATTTATTTTATTTTTTTATTTAATAGAAATCAATCGCTTAATAAAAATAAGAAGATGAGGAGCAGTCAGGACACTCAGATTGAATTAGTATTTTTTATTTGAAAGACAATTGATTAAACCTCTCCTCACCATCCTGCTATCCCTCCTATTCTGCTCCTCTTCGCTCGATCCTCAACGTAATCCGATTACTGTTGTCATTTTTTACAAAATGCTCTAAAATAAAATAAATTTATTAACCCAACCAATAGATAGGATTATGGAAATAGAAAGAAGAGCTCTTTATAATTCATTGCGCATGACTAGTCAGTGTGATCCTTCTTTAAAGGTGGAACCATGGCAAGTAGAAGATTATCGTGCTTTGCCTGTGGACAAGATTTTTGACCGCCTCGAAGCTCAAGATATCGTCTTGGATAAGGTTAGCTTTCTCGCTCTTTCCGATGAATACGACACCCCGGAAGAACTAACCGATGATTTAGTGTCGGACATGGATCTTCCCAATGACGAACAGGATAAGATTTATTTGCTTCTTTTCGAAATATGGCGCCGATTCGCTCCGGATAAACCGTGCCTTTCTACTTTCTGTGACGAGCTTGACCACCAAATCAATTTATTTGATCTCCAAAAAGCTCATCCAGAATCTATCCAAGATGCGATAGCTAACTTAAAAGTCATTTTGGATGAGAATATCGACAACGGTGTTGACCCTGTTGAAATCTTTGAAACCATCTCTGCCGGCTGTGCGAACGATGTAGAGAACTTTCTCTACGATTTTATTTCCGAACAGATCGATATGGGAAATGAATCCTTTGCGACAGAGCTTCTAGAGGGCTTTGAAGAGTATTTAGGAGATGTTAAATGGTTTGATTTTCTGCGAATTCGCGTCCTAGCCTTTAATGACAAAGAACTCGCTGACACCAAGATCCGAGCGCTTGTTCGAGATCTCTCGCTCGAACCCGATCTAGAGTTCAATCTTGAAGCCCTTGCTTTTATCGTGAAAAGCAGCGATCAAAGCGTCTTTGCCGCTATTGTAAAGAAGACAATCCCTTTGCTAGAAACAGAAGAAGACTTTTTGGATTTACTCTCTCTTTCTGCAGAATTTTTCCGCTATTTGGATCGCGATCATGAGGAACAACTCATTCAGCAGATCATCGATCAGCGTAGTACGAAGACAATGAACCGCGGAATTTCCAAAAATGATCCCGCATTTTCAGAGATCATAAAAATTTGTGAATCGCGATAATTTCTTGATCATCAAGGTGTTATCGCACTTTCTAAAAACGACCGCAAAACATTCATTGCTAACAGTTTAGAAGTCATCTTAGAGGGGTTTTTTTCTTTTTTTAAATATTAAGTCGATATTGACTTAAAAGCAAAAAAAAGACATACCATATGGATTAAACCACAACCTGTAGTGTTCCTGATCTTAGGAAAACACAAGATGTTGTGTTACACCATCTAGATGAAAACATCTTATCTAATAAAGGCTTAGGGGGCTTCATGAACAAACCAACATCGCGAGCTATGGCAACAGCGCTGCGTACATACCATCGTCCAATTAAAGAAGGCGACACTCTTTTAGAAAACTGGGATCAAGTCGTTGAACGCGTAATTAGCCATCAACGCTGGTTGTGGGAACGTTCTTTGAACCGTAAACTAAACGAGCATGAAGATGATGAATTGGAAGAATTGCGCATCCTGATCCTTGGTCGTTATGTTGCTCCTTCAGGTAGAACATTGTGGCTAGGCGGAACAGAACTCAGCCGTCTTCGCGAGTCCAGCATGTTCAATTGCTCCTACACACACGTTGAAACTGTTTACGACGTTGTCGATGTTTTATGGCTCCTTTTGCAAGGCTGTGGAGTTGGCTTTAGACCAATCACCGGCACACTCAATGGATTTAGAAGACCCCTTCAAGAAATTCGCGTAATTAGATCCAATCGAGCAGAGAAAGGTGGCATTCAGAATAACGTGGAAACGTATAATCCCGAAACCTACACATGGACCATCAAAGTAGGGGATTCGGCGATTGCCTGGGCTAAAGCTGTCGGTAAATTGGTAGCAGGGAAATTCCCGGCAAAAACTTTAGTTTTAGACTTCTCCGAGATTCGTCCTGCAGGCACACGTTTGAAAGGTTATGGCTGGATCTCTTCCGGCGATGAACAGATTGGAAAAGCGTTTAAAGCTATTGCTAAGATCTTGTCTGACCGTGCCGATCAATTACTGACCCGTATGGACATTTTGGATATTGTGAACTGGTTAGGAACAATTCTTTCGAGCCGTCGTTCTGCTCAGATCGCTCTATTTGAATATGGACAACCGGAGTGGGAAGAGTTTGCAGGTGCTAAAAAAGAGTGGTGGCTCAAAGGTAACGCGCATCGCCAGCAATCCAACAACAGTTTGCTCTTCCACACAAAACCGACAAGAACAGAATTGGAAAGCCTTTTCCAATTGATGCTTGATGCAGGTGGATCAGAGCCTGGATTGATCAATGCCGGTGAAGCAGAGCGTAGAGCCCCTTGGTTTAAAGGCTGTAATCCGTGCGTAGAAATCCTTCTTGGAAACAAGAGCTTCTGTAATTTAACTGAAGTCAATTTGCTCGCATTTAAAGGTGACAAAGTCGGACTCGAACGTGCGCTTTATCTTGTAGGCCGCATGAATTACCGTCAAACAATGGTAAACTTGCGTGATGAAATCTTACAAGAAGCGTGGCATTTGAATAACGACTTCTTGCATTTGTGTGGTGTTGGATTAACAGGGATTCGCTCTAGACCAGACTTAACAGCTTATGACTTCAAACGCATGCGTAACATTACTGTGAGTGCAGCCTATAGTATGGCCAATGAATTGAATTCTCCGTTACCTAAGAACGTTACTTGTGTGAAGCCAAGCGGTACGCTCAGCAAAATTATGGGAACAGAAAAATGGGGTGAAGTACCGGAAGGTATTCACGTTCCACTAGGCAAATACATTTTTAATAATGTAACGTTTTCCAAGCACGATCCTTTGGTGAACCGTTTCCGCAATGCCGGATATCATGTGGTAGAGAAGCCTTATGAGGCAGAATCTGTGCTTGTACGCTTCCCCGTCAAATATGAGAACATTCCATTTACACGTATGACAGTTACCCGTAAGAATGGTCAGGCTGAAGAGGTTGAAGTCAATACAGATTCTGCTGTCAATCAGTTAGAGTGGTACCGTTTATTGCAAGAGACATGGTGTGAGCAGAACGTATCGAATACGATTTCGTATGATCCATCGGAGATCCCTGCGATTATCGACTGGTTTGAAGAGAACTGGGACACATATGTAGGAGTATCATTCTTATTCCGTAATGATCCAACAAAGAATGCGGAAGACTTAGGCTATGCGTATTTGCCGCAAGAAGTGGTAACGAAAGAGGCCTTTGATGCTTATTCCTCTAAGTTGAAAGACATTGATTACTCAGGAATTGATGTGCGTGATGATGAGCTAGCGGAAGCGTGCTTGACAGGCGCATGCCCTGTTCGTTAAGTCTGATCGAAGATCTTTTGAAAGCGGCGATTATCGCCGCTTTTTTTTTACCCATAACATTTTTCGTGCCCACTTGTTAACAAGGTTCCCCCCCTTGCGTTTTAAAAAGCTTTTTTCCTGCCCGTACCCGATTTATTTTTTCTTTCCCTTTCCCCGTTGCCCAAAAAGTTAAAGGGAACAGAGGCATTAAAGGTAAAGACGATAGATGGGTATGAGCGTGCACACGGGCACAAAAAACTTAAAACGTACGAGGCAAGGGAAAAGGAAAAATAAATCGGGCACGGGCACGAAAAAACTTCTTAAAGCCCCCGGGCACAAAAAACTTAAAGCCCCCGGGCACTCTTAAAAAAACAAGGGCTTACTTCTTCAGGAACTCAGCCAAATCCCTTTTAAGCTGTACCAGCTCGGGATACTGGACATACATCATATGGCCCCCATCATAGTATTTCATGGTAATATTAGGCAGCAACGAGGCATCTAATCCTAAATGACGGAACGTGTAGTCCGTCGCAAAGTAGGGCGTTGCCAAATCGTAATAACCACTTCCCACAAACACTTTTAGATTGGGATTTTTCGACATCACACTTCTTAATGTTTCTCCAACATACAAATATTGATTTGGCGATTTACTGTAATCCCACGGACCTAAAGATGTCAAGACTTGGTATTCTGTATCTGTTTCCCATTTTAACCCAGCACGCACATATTGATTAAAAGTCGCTGTAAAGGCGCCAGCAATGGAATCTAAACTCGGATCATACTCGAAACTTGACCCGTTTGAATCGGAATCAATTCCTTTGTAACGCGAATCAAAGCGCCCTATTGTGCGATGCTCTTTTCTCAATAACTCTTTTGCGAACCGAATGTTATCCACACGCAAATTAGCCCCTTCAATGTAGTCCGGGGTAAGCCCCGTGTAGCGTGCAAGCTTCAAAACGATCTCCTGACGCTTTTTCGGATTGAGCGCATTTCCTTGCATTAACGCCAGGGTATATTCGGTCTCCGCAAACGTTTGCGCTTCTTCCAGCGCTTTGTGGAAATCCTTCTGTAGTTCTGAATCCAACTTGTTATGGTACCATGCCGCCGCGGTATAACTAGGAAGGAAAACAATATAAGGAAGATCATTACCCCCTTGCGGGTCGGAAATGGTTTGGAAATTAAGAACAGAAGAAATGAGCATAATTCCATTTAAGTTCAAGAAATGCTTGTCATGGAGGTGTCCTGCAAGCGCAGCAGCGCGTGTTGTCCCATAGCTTTCTCCAGCAAGATATTTTGGAGAATCCCAACGAAGATTGAGTGTTGTAAAGAGCCTAATAAAATGCGCAATAGACTTGACGTCCTCTTCCACTCCATGGAACTGCTTGGCATCTTCTCCTGCAGCAGCCCGGCTGTATCCTGTCGACACAGGATCGATAAAGACAAGGTCCGTCATATCTAAAAGAGAGTAGTCATTTTTCACCATCTCATAAGGGGGTGCAGAATAGCCTTGAGCGTCAAAAACGACGCGTTCAGGTCCGAGTATTCCCATATGCAACCAAATCGATGAAGAGCCGGGTCCGCCGTTAAAGCAGAATGTAATAGGACGCTTATTATTTTCTTTGACGTTTTCTTTGATGTAAGAAACATAAAAGACTTCTGCTTTGCTTTTACCACTTTCATCTTTCAAAACCATTGTGCCGGCGCTAGCTTTGTAGTCGATCAGTTGACCGCTGATTGTGACGCTATGGTTTGTCGTCACTGTTTTATGAACGAGAATTTCTGCAGAAGCAGCTTTCTCTTTTACTTCATTTTTGGCTTCTTCGGCCGAAAGAAATCCTATACAAAAGTAAGAAAGGGCAAGAAATACATAACATTTTTTCATACGGAATCTCCAATAAAGTTTACCCGGGCAAGCACCAGCCGAATTTCCTCATAAGTATATTCGTCAGGTAAAGCTAGTTTAATAGGTTTGGCTTTTTCTGCGCCAAATTTTTCAATCATTTCTTTAATCATTTTTTGTTTGGGCATTGAAACAAGGGGTGTTACATCAAATTCTTTATTCAAGGAAGCGTGCTCAATCAAGTGGTCCCAAACGGTATTTGGCGCCAAAGCTCTTTTCGCGGCAATTGCCGCCACTGTAAATCCCTGATAATAAAGATTCATCGTTTGTTTAATCGAAAGTGAAGTGGCCTCACCTAAAGGGGACTTGGGTTTGTTTGGACGAGTATTCATATACGCATTGATAGCATCAAGGAATTGCTGTCCATAAGCTTCCCATTTGCTCGGTCCGACACCATTGATTGTCAAAAATTGCGCCTGTGTTCTTGGAAAGACAGTGGCCATTTCCATCAGCGAACGATCCCCAAATACAACAAAAACGGGCACCAGTAGTTCCTGCGCTAGTTTTTTGCGTAGATGCCAAAGCTGTTCACATAAGACGATGTCGTGCTGAGTCGCTTGTTTAGGGGCCGCTACAACCAATTTCACTTCTCTTCGCTTCATCATGACTTTAACGCTGCCATTAAGTACGCCTTTTGATAGAGGCGTGAATTGAAGGATGGGGTAATCGCCGTCTGCCCTTTTTAAAAATCCCAACTGAGTAAGCTCATCGATATAATAACGAAGATCATCTTCTGAATATTCTTTCATCAGCCCATAAGTGGAAAGGGTGTCGTGACCTCTTTCTAAAATATTTTTTGCTTTTGATCCACGCAGGACATCATTGACATATTTTGCCCCAAAACGTTCTCCCAAACGAAAAACACAGGAGAGAATTTTTTGTGCGGTAACCGATTCATCTTGAAGGTCGACAGCGTCGCTCAAGCAGTTATCGCAACTTTTACAATTGGTAGCAGCAAGTGTTTCTCCAAAATAGCGCAAGAGCTCTCTTCGCCTGCAACCTGAGGAGCGGCATAGTGAGTACATTTTATCTGTTTTAGTTTTCGCTGTTTTGCGAATAGTCTCGTCGGTGATTTGTTTCAAGAAAGATTGGTAGATCATGAGATCTTGTGGAGAATAGAGTGTGAGGCATTCCGACGGTAAACCATCTCTTCCTGCGCGCCCAATTTCTTGGTAGTACTGTTCGATCGATTTAGGCATGTCGACATGCGCCACGTAACGAATATCCGGTTTATGAATGCCCATTCCAAAAGCAACGGTCGCCACCATCAGGAGGCATTTTCCGTAGATGAATTCTTGCTGTGCACAGGCGCGTTCGGCATCGCTTAAGCCCGCGTGGTATTTGCCTACCCTGTAACCCTTGGCTTGTAAGATGAGAAAAAGTTCATCGACTGTTTTACGAGTGGCCGCGTAAATAATGCCCGATTCATTCTCATATTTGTTCAGAAAGTGCATGAGCTGTGCTTCTAAGTTTTCTCTGCGATTAAGGTGAATGGTTAAGTTTGGGCGGTCGAAGCTGGCTTTGATCACAAAAGGTTCACGCATGTTGAGCTGCGTCGAGATGTCTTTCTCGACATCGGTCGTTGCTGTGGCTGTGAGGGCAATAATGGAGCTGGAAGGAAATTTCTCTTTTAGCAAGGAAAGTTGGCGGTATTCGGGACGAAAGGAGTGACCCCATTGTGAAATGCAGTGCGCTTCGTCGATGGCAAAAAAGGAGACAGTATTTGCTTCTAAGATTTGCAGGAAGTTGGGGTCGAAGAGACGCTCAGGGGCAATGTAGAGCATTTTATAATCGCTGAGATTATTCAAGACCCCTTGGATTTCGGTGTAGTGCAAGCTACTGTTTAGAAAAGCTGCTGGGATGTTGTTTTTGGATAAGCTGACAACTTGATCCTGCATTAAGGAAATAAGAGGGGAGATGATGATGGCAATTCCTGGCATTAATAAGGCGGGGAGCTGGTAGCAGATAGACTTTCCTGCACCGGTAGGGAGGATAGCGAGCACATCTTTTTTATCAATGATGGCCCGGATAATGTCTTGTTGATAGCCTCTGAACTCGTTGTAGCCAAAGTATTTTTTAAGGTTAGTTAGAAGATTCTGTTCGACAGCAGAAGTTGCTTGCATGGTGAAATCCTAGTGAGATGAAGGAGAAGTCTAGCAGATTGCATAAAAATTTCGAACAAGAAAGGTAGTGATATAAAACAAATTCACCGCAAAGACGCAAAGGCGGAAAGGGGCAAAGAAGAAAGAAAAACCAAAATAAGGTTAACTACCTGTCTTTCAATAACTTCAAGATTACCTAAAGAAGAATTTTCTGTCCCGTGAAAGAAGTGGATTCACTATGCAGAGAGACAAGGTTAGCTCCTTCATTGCTTTTTTCAAGTTCAGGATACTCCTTCAAGTACGCTTTGATTTGTGCCAAACGTAGGTCAGGGTTAGGGTGTGTTTGAAACACGGGGTTGAATGACCACCACTACCCGACGCCTTTTTTAGAATCTCCATCACTTGGATCATTACGCGGGGAACGTATCCCGCTTTACCCATGAGTTTCATGCCCCAGATACCCGCTCGCAATTCGCCGTTACGGCTATAACGCAGCTGGAACATCTGATTAACCACAGAAGCCAACACTGCTGGACTGTAAGCTGCATTGTGACTCGAATCTCCGCCGGCCCCCGCCGCTGCTACGGCTGTAACCAGCATTTGTCCAAACTGACTCTTTACCATTTGCTGCGCACAATGCCTTTCAATGGCGTGTCCGATTTCATGGCTCAGCACGCCTGCTAGTTGGGCTTCTGTTTGAAGATCGTTAAAAAGACCTAACGTGACAAAAACTTGCCCGCCGAGAGAAGCGGAAGCATTTTATTGTCGGCTAAAAGATGGAACTTGAATTGCCAAGGGTTTGTTCCGGCTTCCGTATGGGAGATGACAAAGTTTCCGATTTTTTTGAACCATTTGTGTGCGAGGATCGGAGTCCGGAAGTTCTCCTCCCATTTCTTTTGCCATTTTCGGGGTGGATTGCAATCCTAATTTAATCTCTTGCGCAGGTGAAATCGCAACATGTTGGCGTTATCGGTTATAGGATTTTCTTGCACTTGGCTCATGTACATGATGCAGCCAACAACGCCAATGAAAAGAGCCGCTAAGAGGCGACCACTAAACATTCCGTGACCTTGCTGCTGGTGCTGCTGCTGCTGCTGGTTATCATTGCCTCGATCGAAAATACCCATATATGCTCCTTTTTAGGCGAAAGTAATCGAAGGAATAATGAGTATCAAAAAACTAGATAAGAGAGGGGTGAGAAAAAGATAGGAGGTTAAACTTATACTGCGTATCCTACCCCATCCTTCATATCCTGTTCCTTTTTCACTAGATCATCTTTTAAAAAAGCGGTAAACTAAGAGCCAATAAAATAAGGACTGCTCATGCAAGGAATTATCGCTTTAGATATCGATGGAACATTAACAGACAACTTAACCTCGCTCCCTCCCGAAGTTGTTGACTACCTGCACCAACTGCACAACGAAGGTTGGACTCTCTTTTTTTTGACAGGTCGTACCTTCACTTTTGGATTTGAAGCATTGAAAGCTCTGAATTTCCCTTATTACTTTGGCGTGCAAAATGGCGCTTTAATCCTGGAAATGCCGTCGAAAAAAATTTTAAGCAAACGCTATCTGGGTAAATCCATCGTTTCTGCAGCAGAACAGATTTGCCTCAAAAAATCCAACGACCTCGTCATCTGCATGGGGTATGAGCTAAGCGACCGCTGCTACTATAGACCGCAACACCTTCCGCGTGAGCTTTTGACTTACCTGAATGCCAGAAAAGGTGTTTTCCTTGAAGAGTGGCAACCGATCACTTCGTACGATGAAATGACGCTAATGGAATTCCCTTCCATTAAATGCTTTGCTCAAAAGAAAGATGCCGATGCGATTGCTGCCGATTGGGAGGAGGAACTAAAACTCAATGTTCCTGTGATTCAGGATCCTTTTGGTTCTGGCTACCATATCTTGCAAGCCACTGCTACCGATGTCAGTAAGGGGAATGCTTTAAAGGACTTTATCCATTTAAATAAACCTACAGGACTTGTCATCGCCGCAGGCGATGATTACAATGACGAGAGCATGCTAAAAGCGGCAACAGTAAGAATTGCCATGGCTAATGCTCCAAAAAGATTATTAGCGCTAGCAGACATCGTGGCAGCCCCCGCAGCACAAATGGGCATTATTGACGCTCTAAAAAAGGCTACAAGATGAAACACCACACAAAAAACTTTATAGGATTCGAACATCACCGTGTTCACTGCATCATTGGAGATCTTCCTGAAGAGCGTCTCCACGAACAAGATATCTTCATCGATCTTAGAGTACAGTTTGATTTCTCTGATATTCAAGATGAGTTGAAAAATACGATTGATTATGTGTCACTGGCACATCTTTGCACAGGCATAGCCCTAAAGAAACAGTTCCAAATGGTCGAAAGTCTTGCGTGTGCGATCACGGAAGATATCATGAAAGATGAGCGCATTGAATCGGTTAACATCAAAATTAAAAAACCGGAAGGACTACCTTCAGCCCATTTTACGATTATTGAACGCGAGGTCATCCGATGAATTGGACTCTGGTCACAGGTGGTGCCAAAGGGCTTGGCGCTCAAATTTGCATCGATCTTGCGAGTGCAGGACATAATATCCTCATTCATTATCGAACGAGCGACAAAGAAGCCCTCGAAGTCGCTGAAAGATGTCGGGATTTTGGAGTCCAAGTGAATTTCTTTCAATCGGATTTTTCCAATGCTGCAACAATTCAAAAAGATATTCAGAGGTTGATTCAGCAATTTCCCGGAATTAAAAATTTAATCAATAATGTGGGGCCTTATGTCATCCACTCTGCGTTGGAAACAAAGATGAAAGAAATGACTGATCTTTTTCAGGTGAACCTGTATACTCCTTTTCTGTTGATCCAATCCTTATTGCCGGCGATTAGATCTCAGATGGGCAGTGTAATAACGATTGGGGTGGCTGGTTTGGAAAACGGGCGAGTAGATACGTATTCTATGGCTTATACCATGAGCAAACAGGCGCTCTTAACGATGACAAAAGCGTTCGCTAAAGAGTTGGCTCCGTTTTCTGTGCGGGTCAACATGGTCTCTCCCGGGCATCTTGTGGAGTCGGTAGATGCTCCGAAAGATCCCACTCAATTGATTGAGCATCGCGTAGGAAACCCTCAGGAGATCACACGGGTGATTGCTTTTCTTCTAGAAAAAGAAAGTGTATACATTACAGGCCAAAATATAGAAGTTGCAGGTGGAGTGAGATTGTAAGAAATGGATGATACCATAAAAAAATTGATTGATGTGGCGATTGGGTACGGTCGTAAAAAAACGAGCGCGCAAACAGGCTATATTCATTGCTGCTATTACTCGTTACCAGAAGAGGTTCAGTATCCCGTTCCTGTTCTGGAAAATGTGTTATTTGCTTTGGCGCTCTTCCGAACGCGAACTGTCGAGAATATGACAGAAGGTAAAACAATTATCGAAAAACTTTTGTCTTTTCAAAATAAAGTAGCAGGGCATTCCTTCGGGAATTTCCCTTTATATCTTCACGATTATCCGCATTGCAAAGATTGGCATGCTGGAGTGCATTTACTTGCTCCTTTCTACTGGATTTTGTGTCAATTTCATCAGGCGCTAGGACACGAGCTCAAAGCCCGCTTAGAGAAAGCTGTAAACGACCTGATGGATCATTGCAAAACACTCGTCGAGCTGAAGGGAGCCCCTCCCTATATTGAAATCAAGGTTGCCGCTGCAGAAGCGGCTTTTGGTAAGCTTTTTCACTGGGCTGACATGCAGCATAAAGGCGAGAAAAGCCTGGAGCAGTTTGCTGAACCGTCTAAGATGTGGTATGAGCCCAAGCATCTTGGTGATATGTTGATTGCCTTGCAGATGGCGCATGTGGAATTTGATCACCCCGTCTGGAAACCCTTCTGGCGTCATTTGAGTCACACATGGAACCCTAATGTTTGTTCTTATGCTGGCCCTGCGGTAGCAGATTTGCAAGAGGGGTTTGAACCTCAGCCGACTTTATACGATTTATTTATGGGGTATTTGCACCAATCCTATTCGAAGAGAGCTCTTAGCGATCACACGTATCATTTGCATGCGGCTTTGATCCATCCCTTTTCTGTGAAACCGGAAGAGGTGGTGCAGGAAAAAGCGTACAGCTGTGTTTTGCTGGATCAAAAAGAACTTTATAATGCGTCTGAAGATAAAGGCACTTACCCATTTAAGTTGCTCTGGGGTAATTCTCAACGCGTGCATTCTTTTGTGTGTCAAGGAAGTAATAGTCGGAAAGTCGAGTGTGTGAAAACAGAAAATGGAGCAGAGCTGTTGTTTCATTTGGCTGAAGAAATGCAATTGGAAGAGAAGGAGAAGTGTCGTGAGATTCCATTTTATTTGGATTTGTTTGACGGCGCTAAAATTCAGGTTGAGGGGAGTGCATCGACAGTCTTTAAGCTTGGTGAGACGGTGGGTGTTGAGATGGAGCGGTTGAAGTTTTCGATTCGATTTGAGTTGGTGGAGCAGAGTGCGAAAGGGATTGGAAGTAGTCAGTTTATAGGACATATTATGCGAGGGAATCGTCCATCACAGACAATGGTGCGCGGGGAGAATCGTTTTGCAGCATATGACTGGCAGATCTTCCTACGAACACTGCGTCGGGATGAGAAGTGCACCGTGAGAGCCATCATAGAGATAACAGAAAAAGAATAATCACCGTAGGGGGCACAGAAAGGAAACTAAAAAACAGGATGTGAAGGATCGGGTAGGACACGCAGGATAGGTGCAACTACCCCTCTTACAGAAATCCTAGGGCTAGTTTTCGCCACAGAGAGCATAGAGACCACAGAGAAAAAGAAGAGAAAAAAAGAGAAAGCTTTCTAACACTTCTTTTGCTATATGCATTTTAAATAATTAAATAATAAAAATGCATTTATCAAGAGAGGGCTTTGAAGTCTCCTCTTTTTTCACTGTGATCTCTGTAGCCCTCTGTTGATTATTTTTTGTTGTGCGTTAACACCCATAAGGTCTAAATCTAAATGAAGTTTTTTATTTGTTCGTTTTTACTCTTCCTCTCTCTATCATGCAGTTGGCGACCTACCCACCCGCTCTACCGCTCCCATTACAATTATCTCGAGACTGACACTTTAACCTTCATCCCCATGCAAGAAACCGATTACTTCCTGGTCATCCTTGTCGATGCCCGCCATCTCGACTATTCCAACGCCAAAACATTCATCAAAACCATGCGCAAGCACCCCGACGATTGCAGCAAGAATGGCGATGTCGGTCACGCTTGGATCTATCTACAGGGACTTAAAGATAATCAACGCTTTATCATTGAAGGAGGTCACTCTGGAGAACTAGGCGTTATTCAAGCCAAGTATTTTAACGGAATCATGAACAATATCGATTATGGGTACGCCAATCCTTCTCCCTCACAAATGTGCAAAAGAACACACGAGCCCAACCCCGTTAAGTATTTGTGGGAAAGTCAGCACGATGGGTATTTTCAGCAAGGTTCTGGAAGGCATAATCCCACATTTGCTGTTAAAGTCAACTTGACGCAGGAACAATTTGAACAGATTCTGCTTTATATCAACGCTTATCATTTCTCCGATTATGCGATAACCGGCAACCAGTGCTCTTCTTTCGTAGCACAGGTTGCTGTCCTTGCCGGCGTCGATGTGAATTGTCATGTTACAATTCCTGTGGAACCGTTTATGCATGTAAAAGGGGGGGCGCTACATTTATGGGAAGATCCTAACTATTCTTTACTTACGGTTTCAAGTCCCGATGTGATTGAGCATTGCCTGATGCAGTTGGCAAAAGAGCACAAAGTAGAATATGCTCTGAAGTGGTATCTAAGTAGAAAAAAAACCTAGGTCGAAGCGAAGCTCATGTCATCAACCAGACCGGACGAAGTCTTTGGAGCCCCCAAGTAACCTCGTCCCTCATGTCAGAAACTAACAGGAATTTTTTTGGTAGAACAAAATAAAGGCCTTTGTCATTAGAAATTTAGCTGAAGTCGTAACGGAATCTGTGCTAGCGTACCACAATCTTGACAATGCATCTTGTAGGTATCAATTTTCAAACTTCTGTTCTCTTTTGTTTGTTCTACCTGTCGACGTTTTAGGCAGCATCTCCGGAAACTCATCAGAAGCTTGAATACCTTGTAAAGTACCTGTCCGAATCGTAGCACCATCAAACTCTAAGCTAATAATTTTTGGTGAAGATTCCGTCGACATCTTGGCTTGATCGAACTTTTGCGCTTCGTCTGCCTCCTCATCTGCCGCTAATTTTTCCTGAATAAATTGCTCCGCCTCCCTGCCTGTAGCTTCTGTTATCCGACGAATTGTTGATTCGGAAGTCGAAAATTTATAGTATCTTTCAAAAATAGCAGCAGCTTCCTCGATTGAATGATCACTACCAAAATCAACTAAAGCTGTATCTAGTAAGGAGTCTGATTCCTAGTCGAGAAAGCAGCTCTCTTAAAGAAGCTATAGATGCGCCCGTAAGGTTCGTGCACCCGTTAAGGTAAAGCGTTTGCAAGCGCGTAAGTGATTAAGGGCTTTAAATCCCCGCAAATCTGCAGTTTGTACGCCCTCTTTTATTTCCGTGGGGATTTGATCCGCGTTTTGTGGATCTTGAATCAAGTAACGGATGAAATAATTGTCAAGCAGCTGCTTTGCTGCTTTAAAAAAAGATGTTCTTTGCAAACGCCCATGGAAGTTCAGTGCAATCCTAAGGTCGTCTAAACCTATACTCTGTATGACCTCTACCACTGCCTTATCTGCCATCGTCTTGCAAGAGGGGATATCAAAAAAATCGACCTGCTTTATAAACTCGATTAACCCATCTACCCCTAATTCACCAAAAGGAAATGTTTCGGGGCTTTCGCTAACAATTTTTAACAAAATTAAGAAGTTTTCTTTTGTGATGTGGTCGCCTAAATTAACTTGGTTTTTGGTTTGCCCAGCCTCTCCAAATCTGGACAGATCCTTCCAGTAGGTACTTTTTTCAGCGGGGAATTCTTTATAAAATTTTGGTAAGCGCAGAACTTCCTGTTTAACCCCATCGTCTCCTTGAGCAGTAAAGGTGATTTCGAAGGAAATCGCTAAATCTGGTGAATCCGAAGCAGGCAAATTTGCAGATAATATTCCTAAAGCCCTCGCATACATCTGAGCCTTCGCAGGAAAAATCTGAGAACTTTCGGCTGTATTGACAACCTTGGCAGTCGTAGGATTAGATGAAGATATAAAAAGGCGCGCGGTGTAAACTTTGCATCGTTTAACAATCTCCCGAAGTTGCTCTTTTTTCGCCGTTTCCGCAGGCTTTAATTGATCGAACTCTTCCTTGACAATAGTCATAATTTTTCGAAGATTTTCTTCATTTTTTTCTGCACTATAGACCTTGCTTGTCGTGTCTTCAAGCGCAGGAACGCTATTGTGCCATGAGAAAGATACAAGTAAAGATAAATTATCGCTTGTACTGTTCATAAATAAAACCCTCGATTTTAACTGATTAAAATTTGTTAACTTTTTGATTTTAACAAAATTAAATCAGTGCCTCTGGTGGTGATAAATAGAAATTTCCGGTTCTTGATTAAAAAATACTTTAGCCAGAAAACTAGGATTAATTATGAAAGAGACTTTAGAAATCTCCAAAAATGAACGTGATAAATACTACTTGCTTCAGCAAGTTGCTGTCATATCAGCGATTCCCGCTGATCATTTTTCTCGAGCATATTAAAATTTGATTTCGTAAACTCTAGGTGAAATTTAACCGCAATTAAAGACTACCTATCATGACTACATTCAGAAAAGACCTCAG
>Ga0105045_10000769_pt1 | contig 24663 bp, 25 predicted proteins | sample MAT02_FD_78089 | JGI IMG/M metagenome (GOLD analysis project Ga0105045, IMG submission 78089) | Freshwater microbial communities from Lake Fryxell liftoff mats and glacier meltwater in Antarctica - MAT-02 (megahit assembly) | ecosystem: Environmental > Aquatic > Freshwater > Ice > Liftoff... | reverse complement strand
CCACTCCCGTAGATGGTGCAGGTGCTTGGTTTGTCAATACAACGGCTGCGACCGTGGGAGTGCCTGTGCAAATTTCACCATCAATAGTTTTGGAAGGACAAGGGAGAACAACGGCTCCTGCAACTAGCCAGCCAGTACGTTTTAAAATGGACGTTGTTCCTGTTTTGGGTGTAGCAAACCCAACTGGTAATTTTGAATTAAGAAGTAGTGTAAACAATGCTGCGTATTCAGCACCACTTTTGTCAATACCGAGCAACGGAGCGCGGTTAGCTTCTTTTACCAATGGGCTGCAAATACAAACTAATAGCTTAGGCGTTGGCGGGTTATCATTCAATGGCGCTCAACCAACATCGGGTCAAATCATAATGACTGCAGGTAATTTTTCAATCACTACTACCGGTGGTTGGAGTGCCGCTGGTAACGGTATAAATATGAGTGTAGGAAGTGCTGTCAACCCAACTACAACGGTCGCGCAAAACGCTTTTAATTTTACAGGCATTTATCAACCTGCAACGGTAAGCACTTCACCAACACTTAACATAATCAATGTTGATATGCAAGTTATCGCAACCAACGTAACCAACTCCCACGTAACAGTTTTTAGGTCAGCACCAATTTTGTCTGCTAGCGGTGTGCGCGGTGACCTTATTGGATTTGAACATAACCCAAACACACCCGCGAATATAACTGGACAGAATATTGGCGTTAGAGTGGTCACAGGTCAATCAATATTCAACGGCACTTCACCAACAGCGAACACGACAATGGATGTCAGGGGGGTTGGAACAGGCACTAATTTGATTCAGCGATGGGCGGACGGAAGTGATACCGAGAGATTGTCGTTAAGAAGTAACGGTGTTATTTTAGTGGGAGGTAGCGCGGGTACTTCTGGTCAGGTCTTAACAAGCCAAGGGGCTAGTGCAGCAATATGGCAAAACTCATCATCTGGTTTTGCTGACCCTATGACTACAAGTGGGGATTTGATATTTCGTGACGCTAGTAATGTAACCGCAAGATTAGGGAGAGGCACAGCAAATCAGGTATTGACAAGTGATGGTACTAATTTATCGTGGACTACGCCAGCAGGAGGCAGCTCCCGCAACATTGCCGCGTTTGAAGTTATAGGAACAAACGCAAACATTACCGCAGCAGCGGGGACGGTCTACTATTTACCAGCCGCAACCTTATCCGCAAATAGGACCATTGACGTAGCCGCATTAAACACTAACTTAGATTACTTGGAAATACATAACAATGAAGCGGGTTTCACGTGGAGCTTCACAGGTGCATCGGTTTACTTTTCAGATAACACAACGCTGGTCACCACTATTTTAGCAGACACAAACTACATTATAAGAAGATCGAACGGACGTTTAAGAATAATAAATTAAAACTATGAAAAAATTATTGAGCATTTTATTTTTGGCCGTCACAGTTGCGGCATTCGGACAGGCACAGTACGGCAACGTGGCAAGTGACCTCATGCCCACCGGCACAGAGCGCGCCATGTTCAGTAGGGCAATGCCGCAAGAGGTGACCAGAATAAGTTTCACAAAGGCAATCACAAACAATGTGGACTCCGAGTGGGGTTCTATTATTGGAACGATCGGCACAGGCATGGGCATCAATCAAACGGGCGGTAACTTGGTGGTAACATCTGGGACTACCGCGCGGTCTGAAACGATCCTTAGATCAAATGCTAACTGGAACGGTGGGATAAGATTACGGGCGCGGTCAACATTATCACAGCGCATCGCAAACAATAACTTCTTTGTAGAACTTGTTGACGTTATCGGTGATGGGCTTTCGTATACCATTTCATCTGCCACGGCCATGACGGTAACCTTTCCATCTGCACATGGATTCACTTCCGAAAATGTTGGACAGTCAATGTATATCGGAGCGTTCGCTGGCACGGGAACATTTTTATCAGGACGTTACGTGATCGCATCGGTAGCCGGAGACGTTATAACATTTACCGTTTCTGCTTTTGCGGCTGGCACCGGAACATGTTCAGCTTTTGGGTGGAACTATTACCAATTGCAATACCAAGGCACAACCGCAACGAATGTAAACTTTGACACTCAACGTAGGGGCTATGCATCTGGCGTTACCAACGCTACCATAAACACTACCGCTTCACCCGGCCATCTTGCAATAGTTACTGGCAATGATTTAACAGCTACGTTTGCGGATCAGTTGGTTGCTTCTGCTGCCTTGGTAGCGATAACACCACGCGCTTCACGAACCGAGAACGTCCCAGACGATGCAAACATACGGTTACAAGTAAGGATAGCGAATGGAGCGACAGCACCCGCCACTACAACAACGTGGACGATTGGACTTATTTCGACCAGCAATTTTTCTTTGCAGGACGTAAACATCCAAGACGTTCGCCCCATGACTTCCGCCACAGGTCTGTCAGTTGATTTGATCCGCGCTGTTGCGCTTGTCGTATCAGGAACGGTTACGGCAAACATTGCAGCGGGAACAAATGCGATAGGTGATGTAGGGGTGCAATATAGAGGCAATGCAACGGGAGCGGGTACACCAACTAATTTAAACGCACCCGCTACTCCTGCGGTGCAGAGTATAAAAGGAACAGCGGGGAGGTTGCTTGCTGTTTACGTGGTGAACTCAAACGCGGCAACGAGATTCTTAAAAGTATTCAACGTGGTTTCACCAACTTTGGGGACTACCGCTGCCATCTTGGATATTGCAATACCACCAAACAGCGCTGAGCCAATCTATATTTCATTGGAGGGAGGCGTAGGATTTGGCACAGCGATCACCGTAGCGATCACCGGGGCGCGAGGGTTGACCGATAACACCGTCATTACTTTAAATGATATTACAGGCTTTACTATCCACCAATAAAAACAAAACCATGATAATCGAATTTTCAAAAAGAGAAATTGCGGACGATAAAATCCCTGCGTTGCTGGAAAAATTGGGATATAGTTTTGACCCAACCAAACCACCTTTGATAGCCGCCTCGCTACCTATCATTCAAGAACTGGTACTGCAAAAACTTGACACAGCCATTAAAGAACTTTTCTTGACAGAAGAAAAAGCAAAAGTAGAAACGCAGATCGGGGCATTGCAAGAGGTGGCAGAAGCACAGGCGGCCATAAAATTGGAGGCAAGCAAAAGATGATATTCCTATGGCTATTTTATCCTTTGATCGAAGCCGTCATTCAGGCTTTGATATTCGCAAAACAGTTGCATAAGTACGGCCAATATGTGCGCCCGGATTATTTTCAGCTAAATATGATCCGTGGAATAGTCGCGATCACATTCGCCTCATTGGTTTTGGATGCCACACCTCAAGACGGGTTTTTTATACTCTTGTTTCAAGTGGGTTCTTTCTGGTTGCTGTTCGATCCTTTGCTGAATAAGTTCATGGGTCGGCCATTGGATTACGAGGGCAAAGATTCGGGCTGGACAAAAGGCATACCGTACTGGCTTCAGGCATTGATTTCTTTGATGATGATTACAATAGCATTATACTTTTATTTATGAAACATCTTTTCTGGCTTTTCCCCGAGTTACTTATTATCGCACTATTGATCTATCCAAAGAGCAGATCGTGGGTTATCAGGATGATAGAGGATAGTGATGGCGACCCAAACCATACAGACGGATTTTTCATTGCCGTATTGTGGTGTGGCACTGTTTGCATCCGCGTATCTTGTGCCATCGCAATACATGATGTTTTCACAGGCAACAACGCACAGAATTTTACTTACGTGGCCACGTTCCTAACGAGCGGGGCGGCACTTTTAGGGGTCAGGGGGATAAGGTCATTTAAACTTCCAACGAAGAAAGACCACCATGGATGAGGAGAAAGATTTGGAAAAAATGAAATCTAAAATTGAGGTGATACAAGCGACATTAGACGAACTGGTTGACCTTGTCAAAGAGATGAACAAGGGACTTTACGGTGACAAAAAAAACAACCATGCCGGGGTGATCGACAGGCAAATAAAACAAGAGGCTCAAATAGAAATACTCAGGGAAGAGATAACCCTGATCCACACCAAGAACAAAGAGCAGGACATTGCGATAGACGCGAAAAAAGATGTAAGGAATAAATTGGTCGAGACGTTTAAACTTATTGCGTGGATCGTAGTAAATGCGATAGTTTCCTTTGCGATATTCAGGGGTACGATTGGAGCAGATGCGTTGTTGAAATAAATTAGCGGCTCGGTAAAATCAGAGGCAAGCAAAAGGTGACATGTATGCCGTCCTACGTCACATGACCGACACACCCTAATTTAGCATTGTAATAAAGAAAATGACAGCACTTTTTCAATATAGCGAGTGGGCGATCAGCGAAGGCTTCTTAAATAAATACTACAGTGTTTACTTAGATGCTTTGCAGCATGGTCACAACCTCATTAGCAAAAAAAGTATTGAAGACTATCAGCCAATGATCGAAGCGTTGCTGGTGGCCAGTGATAGTTTTCCCACTGGTGAATACCTTAGCGATATATCTTTTGGTTTTGACCAAGACGCAAAGCTACCGATCGCCACGGCCAACGGAAAAAACATAGCACTCATCCCCATCGTGGGCGCACTCACAAAATATAGCGATCTGTGCAACATGGGCATGCAAGGCTATCAATCACTGCTCGCGCGTGCAAACGCATCGCCCGGCATTGATGGCTCTGTGTTTATCATGGACACACCCGGGGGCACTGTTGATGGCACGCCAGAGTTTGCGTTGTCGATCAAAACAAGCAGGAAGCCCGTGGGCGTTTTTGCCGATGGCACCCTCGCGAGCGCGGGCGTGTGGCTGGCAAGCCAAGCGAGCATAATAGTGGGCAACAAAAACAACCCGACAGAAATTGGAAGTATAGGCGTGCTGATGGGCTTGCCCAACTACAGCAATATGCAAGAGGCAGGCAACTATCCGAACGTGACCATTTATCGCGCCAAGCAAAGCACCGAGAAGGCGCTGATAAACCAATACGAAGCGGCCACGCCAGAAATCGAAAGTGTGATAAGCGCAAGTCTTTCCGCTATTGCAGATCAGTTTATTTCTATTGTAAAAGCTGGCCGTGGCGATAAGCTGGACGTGAAAGCGGATGGCCTATTTAAAGGCCGCATGTTTGACGTGTACGAAGCCAAAAAAATAGGTTTGATTGATGTGGTAGGCACGTTGCAAACGGCCATCACCAAAGTGGCAGAGTTGGCAAAGGCCAAACAAAAAAGTACTGTAGCCCCGCAAGGGCAAGTAAATAGTAATATGGAAATCCAAAACATCCTTAGTAACTTTTTTTCTGGCCAGGCCGGGAAGAAAGCGAAAGCTGCTTTGACGGAGGACGAACAGGCTACCCTCGCGGCCACTGAAACAAAAGTGGCAGAGATGGAAGCTAGTTATACTTCGGTAAAGGCAGAGAACGATCAGCTACGTGCTGATGCCGCAACCAGCTCCACGCAAGTGGCAACACTGGAAGCAACCGTGGCGAGTGGCAACACCCGCATTGCTTCTCTTGAAAAAGAGAAAGAAACATTGACAGCCGCCCACGCAGATCTGCAAAAGAAAGCAGATGCTAAGTTGGCAGGCCATGCAACTACTGTAGTGACAGGCGCAAGTGAAGAGGCGCAGGCAAACGAACAGGCAGCGCAGCCGGTAGCCCATGCCACGCAAGAGGCAGCCGAGCTGGCCAAGTATCAAGAAAGAATGAATCTTAAAATTACCAACTTAAAATAAAATGAAAAAATTACTAGCACTCTCGTACCTGTTGCTGGTGGCAACCATTAGCGTTGTTACCGCCAACCCCGCAGTATTGTTTTTACAAATGCCTGTCAACTATATGTTGCTCGGCCTTGGTGTGAACACCTCTGCCATCACCAGCTTTGCCGAGCAGAACCAAGCGGCATTGATCGCCACGTTGCTCAACGATTTGGATATCGCCAACGACATTACCGTGCAGCCAAATGTGAAAAACAGAATCCCGTTGCCCCGGCTACAGGTAGCTGGCGGCTTGCGCCCGTATTCTTCTAGCGAAGAGTTTAAGCCAAACGAATTAAACTACACAAACCGTTTCTTGACCGTTACTATCGGTAAGCGTGATTTGTTGATAGACATTGAGGCTTACAGAAACACCTATTATGCGTGGAACACCGGCAGTGGCAGCGGAGCAACAAAAAAGGAAGTTCCGTTTGAGAACTTTGTGTGGGACCAGATCATGAAAGGTTACAAGCGCGATATCAATGATGAGACCGCGTGGCTAGGTTTTGATGGCAGCGTAACAGCCGCCTACGCCCCTGCTACTGTTTACACTATCGGGCAGCGCATGCGCTATACGCCCACAACCAACAACCCGCGCTCTGTGCAAGAGTGGTTTGCAGCTACCGGCACTACCGTAGCAGGCAACAACCCTGATTCGCACCCCAACCTTTGGAGAAATGTAACTGCCCGTGCAGTAGGCCCAGGCCTAGAAAGTTATATCTTGACAGAGATCGCAGCTAGCAACATCACCCCTTTTGCTACCGGAGTGGTAAACGCCACTGCAGGCGTGGCTATATCAGCATTCAAGAGACTGTTCAGGTCATTGCCAATCCCTTACCAAAATTACGGATCGATCATCTCCTGCTCATTTACCGATTGGTATTTGTTGCTCGATGATTTGTCAGCCAAGTATCAGTCTTTCAAAGACAATATTGATATCAACAACAACTTCATAGTGATGCCTGAGACTGGCAATAAGTTGATTGTAAAACCTGCAAGCTGGTTGGGCACAAGCCGCAGATTGGTTGCAGGCCCAACAATACCGGGGCAAGCCCGTCATCAAAATCTTTATATGGGTACAGACTTACTTAGCGATGCTAACGAAGTGGCTGTAAAAGATTCTGATTTGTGGACATTGAAAGTGGGTATCAAAATGGCGATGGGTTTCCAAATCCAAGATCTGGCAGCTATCCGCGTAGGCGACCAAGCTTAAAAAATTAATCCCTCGGTGTAAAAAGCCGAGGGTTTTATTTCACTCTTAAAAAAAACGCCTTATGGCAACAAAGAAAAAAATAAAAGAAACTGCCAACAGTGGATCACTTTCGGCAGAAGAGTTTGCAGCACTTACTGATGCTGAGAAATTGGCAGCGATACAAAAGCTACAAGAGCAAAACGAAGAGCTGGCGGCAGTAAAGATGCCGAGGGCCGATGATAAGCTTCCCACTTTTGAAGTGGAAGAAGACAGCGACAATGATATTGAAGCTGGCACCTATCAACTGCCGTGCAAGAAGTTCATGTGGGATGACAACACCGTGAAAGATGGCTTTGAACTTATCGAAGCTGCCGAAAATGGCAGTGGCAAAGAACAAGAGAGAGCGCAAGCGATCTTGGGCAAACTGGTTTTACGTGGGTCTGCAAAAATATTAATTGACTAAGCCATGAATGATTTAGCATTTGTACAGCAAGAAGATAACCTCGCGGGTACCGTTGATGCCATCTTTGTGGTATCGCACCCAGAGATACTTTCCATCCCTGCTATCAGCGCGGTGGGTACGCTGCGGTGCATAGCCCCCGTGGTGCTACAAGCTGCCACCAAGTTTGGCGTGATGTATATCACCGATCAAAGTGGCAAGCTGGAGTTTAAAAGCGTGGGCGATGTGGATGGCCGTGCGTTGGAGATCATGCTCACGGGCAAGTTTCCGAAAATGGACCGCCCGATGTATGAGTGGCTTCGCGGTGTGCAGAATGGCCCCTTGTTGGTCATCTTCCGCATGGCCAATACAGGCAAACTATTTGTGTTGGGGCTTACCAACTTGGATAAAACCACTACGGTGCTCAGCTTATTCCCGCCTGTTTATTTAGAAAGTGTTTCAGGCGATAGCGGTTCTAAAAGAGGTGATGCACTGGGTGCTACTTTTGTTTTTAAAACTACCACCATACACGCACCTATTGAATACGGGTCTACGATTGACGTAACTCCATAACGCCATAACGCCATCACGGCAAAAGAAATAACCAGACGGGTTATATTGTTTCATACGTTTTTTAGGTTAATGCGAAAGCCCCACGAGTTGGGGCTTTTTACTTTTGTAGCCGTCCTAAGTCCGCTGCCTATTACCCTGTAAGTTTGATTTACTTATATGGGCATAACAGACATTGGCAGCGTGCTAAAGCGATTTGACGACACGGTAGACGAAGCGGACTTTACCGTAAAAGACTACGGCATACAGTTCATAACCACCGATGGCCGCCTGCGCACTATGCGCGCCCGCAAGAATGTAAAAAGCCCCAAACAAAAACTAGAAACCCCCAATGAAAAAGGCAAAGTAATGTACAACTTAAAGAGGGCCGGCAATATGCTGTTGCACGATCTTGAGATAGACGAACCTCGCCATGTGAAGGTGTCCACCATCTGTTTCTTTTCTGACCACAACCAAACCGCCTGGCAACGGGTGTTCCATTGATGGAAACAGAAATGCCAACATCAACTTTTGAACTGCAGCGCATAGAGCAGGGCATCTATGTGAGCACCAGCGCGATTTATGAAACCAGTAAAAAGGCCATAGAGCCAGATGCGGGTACACGCGCGAGTTTAACCACTAACAAGTGGGTGCGCTGGGGCTATAACAATGACTACGCACAAACATTGATAGATGCCGTGATGGCCGACCCGGTGGCCACGCTGCTAGAGAAGCGCAGGGCTATGCACTGGGGGCGTGGGTTAATGTTTCACAAGAAAACATACGATGCCAAAGGCAACGAACAAATTGAGTTTGTACCCGATGAGAAAGTACCCAATGAGATATTGGATTTCATGTGGTACAACGATTGGCAGAACTTTCAGCAGGGCATCATAGCAGACTTTGAGTGGTGGAGTGCCTTCTACGTGCAATACATAAAAAACGGTGCAGGCAAAATTGCCGAAGTAAAATGGCAGCGCATGAAAGATGTGCGAGCCGCAAAAAGAAACCCGCAAACAGGAAAGATTGATAACTACTTTATAAGTGGCCTCTGGCCTAATCCCGTAGCTGAAGAGTATATAACCATACCCGCATTTGACCGGCTTACTGGTAGCTATGGCTTATACAAACATCAACTGCTGAGCATCGATAAAGACTACTACCCACAACCGGGTTGGCATGGCATCAGCCGGTGGTTGGCTATTGCCAGTAAAATCCCCCGCTGGATACTTGCCAACATAGACAACTCGATAAACATCAAGTACCATGTGAAGATACCGCTTGAGTATTTTATGAAGCGGCACCCGACAGAAATGTACAAGACGGGTGAAGAGCGCAACCAGGCGATTGCAACAGACGAACAAGATCTATATAGAAAAATTGACAGCTACCTAGCCGGTGAGAGCAATGTAAACAAAGCCTTCTACAGCAAAGTAGCGATAGACGATAATGGCAAGCCACTACCGGGCTGGGAGGTGATCCCCCTAGATAACCCCATCAACCACGAGGCGTGGCTCAAAGCATACGGCACGGCACAGATGGCAATGGCCAGCGGGCTGGGCATGAGTCCTTCGCTGAGCGGTGCAGTGCTGCCCAATGGCCTTGGCAGCGGCAGTGGTAGCGATTTGCGCGAGCAGTTTAACTTCTACATGCAGGTAATAACTGCACAGCCGCGCCAAACTACGTTAGAACCGTTTGAACTGATCAAGAGGGTAAATGGATGGCCGAAGGATTTATACCTCGGCTATCGCGATGTGGTGTTGCAAACGACCGACCAAAACAAAGGAGGCTTTGCCGTGCAAAACGAGCAATCGCCAACCAATGACAGTCAATCGCCCACATCATCCGGAACTGCCACCGGCAAATCAATAGTATGAGCTTATTCACCAACATATCCGAGATCAGAAAGTATCTAAGCATAGATCCTAATACTTCGTTTGATACCGTGAAGCCGTACATCGATGAAGCCGAGCAGTTGTATCTCAGAGATCTTTTGGGCAATGCGTTCTATGGCGACTTCAACACCAAGTACGACAACTCCATGTTGATCGTAAGCCCCGTAGCATTGAGCGCCCTCAATCAAACGCTGCTGCCATTGGTACAGAGGTGCCTTGCCTACTACATGCAATTGTTGGGCATCCCCCAGATGAGTGTGAGTTTTGGCAACATGGGCATACGGCAAGACCGTGGTGAAGACAACGACCCCGCCCCCCGGTGGAAGGAAGAAAACCTATTGTACAACGCCCTCAAAAATGGCGATATCCATGCCGATAGATTATTGCTGCACTTAGAGATATCCGCCACGGTGAGCAACGATTTTGCACTTTGGTTTACGTCTTCCGCCAACACGATCAACAGCGGCCTGATTGTGTATGGCACGGCCATCGCAAACAAGTGGATAGACATCAGCAACAGCCGCAGGATATATTTGAAGCTACTACCAAAAATCCGCGAGGTAGAAAAACGCATTGCTTCGAAACTGGTAGGGCAAGCGCAATATGATATGCTGGTGACAAAGCTAAAAGCTGGCACTACTACCCCCAACGAAAAGCTGCTGATAGAAATGCTCGAACCTATTATAAGCAAACGGGCATTGTATATGCAGCTTCCATTTATGCGTGTGAGCATTGCCAACGATGGGCTGTGGTTGAACAGCGATATAACCGACACCCGCAAGACTGGATTTTTGGCAACCAAGCCAGAGATTGACGAGCTTCGCAAGCAACTGAAAGGCAGTAGTGATGACGTGATGGGTTTTGAAAGTGACGAAAATAACCTACAGCAATTTATTAGCGATAACATTGCCAACTACCCATTGATAGCGGCCACGGGTGCCTTCACCGTGCAGCCTGTGCCAGGGCCTACCTGGCAACCCTTGAACGAAAACCCCCACGATAGATTCTTTACTGTATGAAAGAAACAAGACGGGCATCATCTTCACCTATTTCTCACTCATTTCGAAATGAACCTAAAACTCATCCGCTACTCTGCCAATAAAGAAAGTACCATTGGTGCGTTTTTTATTGATGATGTATTTATCTGTCACACGCTCGAAGATGAGTACCGCCCAATCTCCAAAAAGGTGATGAGCGAAACGCGCATACCGGAGGGTACTTACAAGATAATCCTTGCCACTTGGGGTGGCCATCACAAAAGATATGGCACTAGGTTTCCCGCCTTTCACAAAGGCATGCTGCTGTTGGAAAATGTCCCGGGCTTTCAGGGCATACTCATCCACATGGGCAACATAGACGACCATACTGCTGGGTGTATACTCACTGGCATGACTGCCAACAACAACAAAATGGGCGATGGCCAGGTGCTGAACAGTGAGCAGGCCTATCGGCTGGTTTACCCACCGATAGCCAACGCCATAGCGGCACGGCAGCCCGTTACCATCACCGTCACCAATGTGGAGAAGCTAATCACCCCGTCCTAAGCAACGGGTAAAAGAACCCCCAAATTAGGGGCATGAAATCAATTATTTTGTGGGTGTGCATGGCGCTGCTCTTTAGCGGCTGCGGTGTAAACCATCATTTAAAACGCGCCAACTATCACCTGCGCATGGCACAGGCCAAAGGCGCAAAAACCCGCGTAGATACCGTCTACAAAGAATTGGAAGTAATAGTGCCGTATGCGGTCTACGATACGGTTATCGATCGCAGATTTACCCACGACACCATTTACATAAAGCATACCCGCTACTCTGTAAAACTAAAATACGACACCCTTTTAAAAAGGGAATACGTGCGCGTAGAGTGCAAGGGCGATACCATCTATGTGAAAGTACCGGTGAGCGTGAACAACACCATCAAAGAGGGAGACTCGCGCAAGTGGCTGGGCGTGGGTGTAGTTTCATTCCTTGTTTTTTTATTGATGGCCATAGTGGTAAAAAGGAGTCTGGAAAAACGCACCGCAAACAAATGATACAGCTTCCCGTTTTTCAAATGAAGGAAGTAGTGCCTGTGGCCGAGCTGGCGGCATGGAAACAAACGCTGCCAAAAATAAACGAGAAGATGATACCCAGCGAAGTGCTGGCCTTCATCGATGCGATGGCCAATAAACTCCCTGACTTTGGCCGCATACGCATAGACAAAACCTCCTTCACAGGCTATGAACTAAAGCTGGCAGGCATGACGCACATCAAAGGCGAGGCCATACTGGATATGTGCCTGTACCCAACCGATGTGCCAGTGTTGGCAGCAATTGACAACCGCACTACCATGGTGCGCATATTTTTGAAACGCGGCAAGCAGGGGCTTATAGACTTCTGCAAAAACAAAGCAAGCGGCACCGACCTGAGCAGGCTGTTGGAAGTATTGAAGGTGCATGTCTTCTACGAAGAGAGCGAGACCTTCAATCAAGTATTGGCAGACATCAAACAAGCTCCACCGCTATGAGTGCAAAAACTGACAAGACTTCCAAACCTGACAAGACCTATAAAGTAGGAGATCTCTTTTACACGAGTTGGAAGCAACTGAGCGCGCGGCAACATGCAGAGGTATTTGCGTTGTCGAAAGCGGTAGAGGGCATTAGCAAAGAAGATCAACAATATGGCTTCACGCTGATTGCGCTGATGCGTAAGCTGCGCAAAAATTGGCGGCTCACAGATCGGATAGACGAGATGCAGATGCTAGACTGCTACCATGATCTTGATTTTCTAAAACAGCCGTGGGGCTATTTTAGAGAAAAGGAATTGCATAATTTCTTTGCCCCCGATGATGATATGGAGCGGCACACGTTCGATCATTTCATCTATGCAGACAATGAGTTTACCCTCTTTATTGTAACGCAAGATGTGAAGTACCTGGCACGGCTGGCGGCAACACTCTATCGCTACAATAATGAAGTTGTTTTTGAACGCGAAAAAATAGAAGCACGTGGCGAATATCTACTCCGCAAGTTAAAGCCATGGCAGTTGAACCTGATCTATTTTACCTATGCACACATCAGAGAGAGCATCGTAAAGCGGTGCCGACACTTATTGCCAACAGAAGAAGAAACAGAAGGCGCGAAGCCACGAAGCACGGGCGCAATGTGGATGCAACTAAAGCACCGCCTAAGTGAGACTACCGCCTTCGCGGGATTTGACGTTGCGGGCAAAGCAAATGTGTACGATGCCCTCGACTATATGGACGGCCTTGCCAAACTAAAAGCGCAGCAAAATGCCTAACCTACTGCTTACCAACCTAGCCACTTACAAGGCCTACTTTCAGGCCATAGCCACCACCAACATTGCCATCAACGGCTACAAGTGGGGCGATAGAGATGTGGTGGTAAATGCTAACCGTGCCAACTTAGAAGATAACTTTTTGTGGGTGCAGCCCTATGAGAATGTGGACTATGAAGATTCCATCAGCGACAATATTTTGAAACGCAAACAGGCCACTATCGCTTTTTTTAAAGTGAGTGCAGGCAAAGAGTATGCACTAGAAGATGCCGACTTTGAATACTGCGAAAGCATAGCCGATCAAATACTAAGTAAAATATTGAGAGATAAAACAGGCAGCCTGATAGCCTCGGTATGGACGATGATAGCTACGGATATAGGCTCAGTAAAAGGCGCACCGGTAGAGACGATGATCGGCAGCACAGTATACCGGGGGTGGGAGTTGAAGATAACATTTATGGACAACACTGGCGTGAGTTACGATGCCAGTAAATGGATATAGAATATGGCGATAAATATCATTAGCGGAAACCTGAATACCCTTGGCAACAACGGTAATTTTGAAAGCGACCCTAGCGTCTGGGGGTTTGATACACCTGACAGAGCCTTAACTAGGATATTTAATGGGCCTAGCCATCAAGGTAACTTTTCACTTTTTAGTAATACAATCGGCAACCCAGTTGTTTTTGATAATGGGCTGATCGATCAGGAGATTGCCATTGGTAACATTCCCGGGCTTACGGTAGGCAAGAAATACGTAATAGAGGTGTACTGCAAGGCCAACAGCAGTGCAGCAGAAGATACAAATCTATTGAGGCTTAAACGCAAGCAGGCAACGGGTTTTGTCTTACCCGATTTTTCAGGCCATAGGACTCTTCTACAGATGAGTACCAGTGTGATTTGGGAAAAGATAGAGGCGAGGTTTACAGCCACCGCAGCCGACTTGGGCCAAGTGAGTCTAGTGATCGAACGCAGTAGCTTAAATATAAATACGCTTGGTGCTTCTGTATTTGCAGATGCTTTTTATTGCTACGAATACGAAGATGTTATTCTTACCTGTGTGCTTGCCGCCACCATTGGTACGGTAAATGCAACAGGGCTGGCCATTGCAGACGGATCTGCAACGATAAGCGTAAGCGCGGGCACACCTCCATATGAATATAGTAAAGACAATGGCATCACCTGGCAATCGAGCAATGTCTTTAGCGGGCTGTTGCCGGGGGCTTACCTTTTTAAAGTAAGGGAAACGGTAAACACCACCTGCGTGGTCACCTTTAGCCAGACCGTCAACTTTACCAATCCCGGCTTTGATTTTACATTTGTAAAAACAGACGAGACCATAATAGGAGCGGCTGACGGCACCATTGTGGTAACACCTACCGTGGCAGACACGTACAATTTCTCTTTTGATGGAGGTGTCAGCTACCAAGGCTCAAATCTTTCTCCCCCGCTTGCGGCAGGCACTTACAATGTGATTGTAAAAAAGATGAGCAACGGTGCCTTGGTGGGCAAGTTGGTGACGATAAACGTGGGTGTGCAGTTTTTTCAAAAAGTGTATTGGAGCAAGAACCCAATTCCATTTTCGGTGCAGGCTGCCAGCAACTGGGCCGCGCAGGATAATTTGAGAATGTATGCCGAAGTGAAGGTGGAAGATGTGGCCGACTCGGGTGTGTTCACAAGTAAAATCAAAACCACTCTTTACCCTTCCGCAACGGGCCTTTGCCTATTCAACTTAAGGCAGGCAATGAGGTCTATATTCTCGCTTGCACCCCCGGCCTTTAATTCAAACACCATCATCCGGCTGACGGATAGGATGAAAACATTTGTGGTGATCACTGATACCCTAGTGGCCGATGAATTGGTTTCTACGCCACCGTTTACCACCTCAAATCCATTTAAGGTTTTGTATGGCGGCCTTAGCAGCTACGCACATGCACTCAGTAACTTCTTTGATGCATTACCTACTACCAAGAAATTTTTGACGTGGCAACCGAACAATAAATTAGTAGAAAAAAACCAAGAGGATTATCTAAACTATTATGTGTTTGGGCTTACCACGTCTATCAAGTTGCGCGTGAAAGCCTACTTTGATGATGCCACCGACCAAACGGCCACATTGCTCACCAAAACGGGCGTACAGCTCGGCCACTTGTACCAAATACCAGCAGGCCCTACCAACAGCGGAGCGCTCACGATCAACGCGGCAAAGAATGTTACTAAGTATGAGGTAAGCCTGCTCGACCAGACCGATACCCTTATAAGTGAAGTGCGCACCTATGTGGTGAATGCCAACGCCCACCCGCTGAGCAGATTTTTAATGATTGTAAACAGCCTGGGCGCACATGAAGTACACCGCCTAACGGGCGAGGCTAAAAAAGAAAACAACGTGAGCGGTGAGGTTATTCAAAAGTACTTGCCACCCGTGTATGATGCGCTGCAAGGGCAGTTTGAGAATAGCGAGGCGAGTTTTCAATCTACCACAGAATATAGCACTGGCTTCTTTACCGATGTGAACGGGGCTGCATGGCAGGCATACTTTACCGATGTGCAAATGACCAAGCAGGCCTTTGAGCTGATTGGCGCAAACCGATATCCGTTGGCGATCGTGCGCGGATCAATCATTGAAAGCGAAGACAGAGCATATAATAAGTTTGTGCGCTTCAAAGCAGTGAGCGGTTATACTGATTTAGCCTATACCCCGCTATGATAAGTCTAGAAATTGAGGGACGTAAAGTAGACTTACCGCCCGATGCCAAGATCAGTTTCAAACTGAGCAACTCTCTATTTACAGACGATGGAATTATACCGGGCGATGTATCTTTTCCTTTTGATATAGCAACCCCCGAAGATAGCGACACCAATGCGATTCTTTTTGATCATTTTGATGTGGTTGAGTCCGTTGGAGCAATAAAGAAAGATGCCTCCATCTTTTTTGATGACAACCTATTTAGAAAAGGGAAGATAAAGGTAAGCCAGTCTGCTGAAAAGCTATCTGTAAACTTTGTGCTTGGGCTGGCAACTATCTCTGATGATTTCAAATCAAAAAAGATTAAGGATTTAGTCAATGAAAACATTGTTATCAGCAACGCTACAGTTGCCAAAGCTATCTTTATCAAGGCAGGACCAAGAGGGGGGTTTACCGGTGACAATCCAATAAAAGTAAACGGCAGGAATTATGATGGGGCAACGCTAACCGCTCTTGCCGATGCCATCAACGTAGATATATCTCAGCCCAGAGCATTGGCAACGGTAGTAAATTCTGGCACTAGCCCAAACGGACTGGCTGCGCCTTTCTTAAAATTGACGAGTACGGACTTTGGCGGAGATCCGCATGCACTTCTTAGTATAAGCGAGAGCGTACCAAACTCAGATAGTATCAACAATGCCTTGCGGATTTGGTTAACAGACTTTGAACTGCCCGGATACTACGCTGCGTTTGATTCCTTTTTTGCCAGTTACAAAACCAACATACCAGCTACCAATAAATTTAGAATCCCTTTGGGCAAGCAGGATATTTTGCAGAAGGAAGCAGTGGTGGGCGGAGATGGAACGGCTACTTCTACTTTTTTTAGAACTTCGAATGCATTAGAAAACGGGACTGGTGGTGGCAACTTTAAAAAGAATGTTCCAAATAATAGTTTCTATCAATTTTATTCTTTTGAAAATCGCCAGTATACGCTTCACCCTATGCTCACCCTTCGCCATGTGTTTGAAAAGGCGGCCACTTACTTTAATATCAGCTATGAGGGCGACTGGGTGGGCACACCATTTTACAATTCGTTACTCATCCACAACACGGCACCACTGGGTTTTCTTCAACCTTTTATTGGTGGCAACCCTTTTTTGTTTTGGAAACGTGAGTTCAATCTAGCTGATCTAGCTCCTGACTATTCATTTATTGATTTATTAAAGGCGCTGCAAAGCAGGTACAACCTAAAGATTGTATACAATGCGCAGACCAACAACATCTCGATAAAAAGCAGGAAGCAGATTGTTGAGTCTACCACCAAAAAAGACATTAGCAATCAGGCGGGAGTTGTCAAATCATTTATAGATGATAGAGTCACCGGTATTCGCTTGCAAGCAGATAAAAGTGAAGACCTCTCCGATAGTGGAGATTATTTTGATATCGGAGACCCTGAAATAACAATTCCCATAAAAGCAACGGAGACAAGTAGCGGTGTTGTAGATACATTAACAGGCAACCCAATTGGATTCCTTTATAGCAGCGAAGACAAGAAAGATTTCTCTTTGCGCTTTGTTACCTACTTGTTCAGTACTTACCCAACCGTGGGTGTATCCAGAGGGCTGGCCACTATTTATACAGATGATTATCGTAGGTTCATTTCAAACCGGATGAATAGAAAGATAATTGAAGTTCGTCTTTCCTGGGGCATGGCAGAGCTTAGCGCATTAGACTTTGACGAGAAGATCCAATACGACCGCAATGATTATTTCATTGCTTTCTTAGATGTGGAACTGATGATGGACGACATTATAATCATGGCCACTCTTTACAAGTGTTGAGATGACCCCTATACCCGCGCACATACAAACCGCCCTAAACACCCTCGCACAACAGAAGGCTCAAGAACTGCTCGCAAAAGCCACCAGCGTGATAACAGCAGCACGGCTCACCGCCACCAAAGAACTGTTGAACTCGCTTGCTGTAGATGTGAAAGCCGCCAGCGAAACAGACCCACCAATGGTAAGCCTACTCTATAAAGATCATGGCCGATTTTTGGATTACAAAAACCCAGTGTGGAACAAAGTGCCAGACCTAAAGAAGCTAGAGAAGTGGGTGGCGGCAAAGGGTGTGAGCAGCTTCCGCTATGTAAGTGGCGTGGGCAGCACACGGCTGAGCAACGAAGCGCAAATAAAAAAGATTGCCGCTGGGGTAGCGTGGGCAAAGCGCAAGCACAGCCAATGGAAGGCCAAAGGATGGAAGCGCAAAACCCTTGTAAAAATTGTAAAACAAATGAATGCCGACACAGTGACGATATGGGAGCGCGGCATTGAATATGAACTAACCGCTTCATTGGAGAAACCATAAAAAAATACCATGGCAAAAATTAACATTGAATTGGCCAACGGCCAGAAGGCAGGCGAAACCCTAAAGCAGCTTACCAACCAAGCAGCAGCATTGCGCAAAGAGGTTGGTGGCTTAAAGCCCGGTACGGAAGAGTTTATTAAGTCTGCGGCCTCGCTCAATCAGGTTGAAGGCAAAATGGGTGATGTCAAAAAAGAGATAAAGAATACCACGGACGCAAGCAACAGTTTGAAAGGGCAGTTTGGCGGCATACTTAATCAGATACCCGGCTTTAGCCAGCTATCGGGGGCGCTATCAGCCGCGCGTGTTGGTGTAGGTGGGCTAACGACCAGTTTCTGGGGGCTGTCAGCCGCCATTATCGCCACGGGCATTGGTGCCATAGTGGTGGCCATTGCATTGGGTATAGGTGCTATTTATGCAGCCATTAAAACAGACGATGAAACGGCTGATCTTTTTGGCAAGAGATGGGGGCAAATAACTGCCATTTTTGATGTGCTGTTGGAACGCCTCGGTAGGTTTGGAAAAGGTATTGTCTCGATCCTTTCCGGAGATTTTAAAAAAGGTTTTGGAGAGATGAAAAACAGTGTGAGCGGGGTGGGTGATCAACTGCAACGGGCCGTAGAACTTTCTGGGCAATTGGCAGATAAGCAAAATCAATTAGAAGATGAGACCAATCAGTTCAAAGCGGCAGAGCAAGGGCTAAAAAATACAATTGACGAGTTGATCCTTCAATCAAAAGATAGGACAAAGACTGAGGCCGAAAGAATTGCACTTCAAACAAAAGCAGAAGGCCTTTTGCAGAAACAAACCAATGACAGAATGAGCCTTACGCGAAGGCAAAGCGATATAGACATTGAAGCCATTGGAATGAAGCATGATATTCAAAGGCAGCTGAATGAAACAACGCAGACCTACGGCATGCGCTTGCTTGAAAACTCAAAAATAGGTGGCGATGAGGCAACAAAACTATCGGATAGCATACGAGCGGTAGATGAGGCGCAGGCTGAGTCTCTCAAGACTTTGGAGAAACTTCAAAATCAGAGAAATGCACTTATCGATAAACAGGAGGAACGAAGAATTAAGCTATTAGAGGCCGCAAAGAAAACAGATCAAGACCAAAGTAAGGTTGTGCAAGAGCAGGAGAATAGAGCCAACAAAAACAACGAATTCCTGGAAGAAACTCAGGAGGCCAAAGCTACAGCCAAAGCCAAAATAAGCATGACGGCTTTACTCACCCATTTGCAGAAAAAAACCGAAGCCTATAAAAAGGATTCAGAAGAATTTAGACTTATAGAAGAAGGTAAGAGAGCCATTGAGGCCGAAACCCTTGCCACCTTTAACGAAGGTGCCAACAGCACGATTGCACTGTTGGGCGCAACATCAGAGGCACGCAAGAAAAACGCCAATGCTATAAAAACACTACAGACCGGGCAGGTATTGGTGAACGGTATTATGGAGATTTCAGAGATTGCAAAGACCTTTGCCGCCTTGGGCCCGTTTGGGCAGGTGTTGGCAGCCTTTCGCATTGGTTTTTCTGCGGCACGCACGGCAGCGGCTGTGCAAGCGATACAGGCGCAAAAGTTTGAAAGAGGGGGAGTATTTAAAGGCCCCAGCCATGCACAGGGCGGTATACAAGTAGAGGTAGAAGGTGATGAGCTGTTTATGGCGAAGGGAGTTTACAGAGACCCATACCTTCGCAACATGGCAAGCCAGATAAACGTGGCTGGCGGTGGCCGTAGCTTTGCCGCTGGCGGCCCAACAAACCCATTTGATAACAGCCGAGGCGCTATGCCAAGCGCAAACGCGGGAGGCATGTTTGACTATGATAAGATGGCAGCCGCAATGGATAAGAGAATCGATTCAAAAATAGCTACCATCAGGGTAGTTAATAATCTACAGGACACTTCCAAGGGACTGAATGTGTTGAACAAACTCGTGAACGAAGCCAATGTGTAAATGCTAACTGGCGATGCTGTCCTAAATTGTGCGATCTGTTGTCGCCAATTTTACGGACATGGACGTAATATGCATAGACGCAAAAGGTAAACCGAACGAAATACCAGAACTATACTGGCTTGTTGAAGGTAAACCCTACACGGTGGTACAGGCCGATAGGCTAATCAGTCAAAACGGCATCATGGGGTACAAATTAGCAGAACTTAACATCGATCACTTTTCTCCTTACGAGTATTTCGATGCGCGCAGGTTTGCGATCTTGCTAAAACAAGAACAAATCGAAATTTTAATGAAAGCAGCATGAAGCTAAACGTAGGTGCCGCCATCCGCAAAGAGAAAGAAAGACTGGAGAGACCAATTTCGTTGCCGGTTATTAAGGTTAAAGCCAAAAATGAAAGGCCAAAAATGGCGATTGGCGGGCGTGCTAACTTAGAAGGTGGCGAGTTTGTTTTAGCCCCTCCATTAAAGCAGGCAACCGCCCAGCAGCTTATACTAGATGAACTGTGGGCGAGCATGACGGTGGCGAAAAAAGAGCGTGCCAAGCTAAGTACCCAAAGCGCATCTCTGGTAACAGAACTTCAAGAACACCTGCACAAGCAAAGCCCGGCCATGGCCATTGAGTTTATGAAGGGCAACATGCCCATGACCGAACTGGCTGCACACGCGGCCAACATACAGGCCTACACAGACAAGGCCATTGCGTTATGGGATGAAATCCAGCATGTGATGAAGTATGGCACGCGCCCTGAAATAAAGATGGAGGCAAAGCCGAGCGAAACAAACGATAGCGCGGCAGCGATCAGCAACGAAATAACAAGGCTCAATGATTTGATCTACAAAACGCATAGAACCATCACACAGATAAATGGTGGGCTCAAAGGACCTACGAAATCGGCACGGTTAGATGACTACAAAATAAAGATGGCGCTGGCATGTGCGAAGCGCGATGAGCTGCGAGGTAAAATAAAAAGGATTCAGTATGGAGCAAGAGGATGAAGCACCGCGCCCAACGCAGTTGCCAAGGCAAGCAAGGCGCATCAACGATTCTATTTTTGATCGCATCTACAAGCATATCCACGACAGCAAAACACGCATAGAACTATCGGCAGAAGAACTCGCTATTTCTGATCGGTGGGAGAAAGCATGGTTTCTTTTGTGCGCTCCTAAAACTATAAAAACCGCAGCCGATGAACTGGTTAAAATGTTTTCCATATCAACAAGTACCGCTTATGAAGATGTAAAACACGCGATGATCTTGTTTGGAGATCCACGGCCAAAGGTGAAGGAGTACAAACGCGCGATTGCCGAAGAAATTGCTCTAAGAAAAATTGAGCAGGCAGATAAAAGAGATGATCATGAGATGAGCGAACGCTATTTTAACCGGTGGCTAGAGATAACCGGGTTAAAAGATCATGCGATGGATGGCGGCATGGCCGAGATGCTTAAAAAATTTCGCCCACATACGATCACCATCACTTCTGACCCTACAGACCTAATCAAACAGGCGCGCAAAATTCAGGCAGATTTGGTCAGCGATATTGAGCATGAAGATGTGCCATGAAAATAAAAGCCAAAAAAATTGACCGCTATCTTAACCCCGTAGCTCGCATACATTTGATAAGCAATGCCCCCTACGCGGCTATCATTGCAGGCAGAGGATTTTCAAAAAGCTTTACAAACGGGCTGAGTCAGGCCAACAAAGTAGCACTCATGCCACGCAGCTTGGGGCTTTTCAACAGTCCTACTTACTCAATGATCTATACCAAAACGCTCATCCCCATGAAGGCCGCTTGGGAGCAGCACCTTGGCTATATAGAAGGCCTGCATTATGTAGTGGGCAAAACACCGCCAAAGCACTTTGCAAAACCCTGGCACAAGCCTCATCGCTATGAGAATGTGGTCACTTGGTGGAACGGGCGCACGATTGTATTTGGGAGCTTTGATCGACCCGCATTGATATCAGGCGGCTCTTATGATGATGCCGAAACAGACGAGGCTTATCTGATCGATAAAGAGAGCTATGACAACTACGTCATCCCCACCATGCGCGGCACGCACCCGAGCTTCAAAAACGTGCCAATACATTTGCAGCAAAAATTTAGCAGCTCTATGCCCTTCCGGGGAAATGGCGACTGGCTATTGGATTATTATCACAAAGCAAAAGCAAACCCCAAAATGTACAGCTTCATTGGGTGGGAGCCAAACGCAAAGGTGCAGCTTGGAAGCACGTGGATGAACCACCATGTACTCGGCAAAAAAGCAATCATGCAAATGGAAGCAGAGATGGAAGCGAACGCCATTTTGGTGATGATCCGCAACCAGCAAGTGAATAGCTGGGGCAATCTGTTTTATCCTAAGCTGGCCACGCTGCACTGGTACACAGCATTGGCCACAGAGGTACTTATAAGCCAGCCATTGGGTGCATCCTTTAAGCGCGATGCGAGCTATGATGTTGGCCGTGACGATTACAATCCGGATATGCCCCTGCACCTTAGCCACGATTGGGGGGTGTTCAACTGCATAACTATAGACCAAGAATATCCCAAAGAACTGCGGTTCGTGAACACCATGCACGTGAAAAACCCGATGACCATAGACGATCTAGCTGATCAGTTTATCGAATACTATCGCATGCACAAGGCTAAGATTGCCTATCAGTGGGGCGATAAGACGGGCAACAACAGGCAGGCCAACGCTAAGCTCAACTACTTCGAGCAGTTTGCCGAGCGGCTAAGAGATAAAGGTTGGCGAGTGATACAGCGCAAGACAGGCGATGTAGATCAAAGCGAACGCCATCGCTTCATCAGTAAGCTACACAGCGAAGAAGATACCCGCCTGCCGCGCCTAAGGTATAACGCACGCTGCACCGACTTTCGAATAGCCATGGAGTCTGCACCTATGAAGGACCAGAACAAAGACAAGAGCAGTGAACACCCTGATAGCGGTATCAAACCAGAGCATGCCACCCACTACACCGATGCGCACGACTACCGCGTTTATCACGCACTAAAACATAGAGAAAAAGGCGAGGCAATCGATGCCTATTCTATGAGCTTAACATAACTAAATTTCATATTTCATTTAAAAAATAGAATTGGCGATCGCCATTGAGTTAAGTCCTTCGGGAATCTTGCGTTACTTTTTTATTTGGGTTTTTGGGTTTCGGAACTCAATTATTTGCTAATCAAATTACTGGCTTCAATTTCATTAGAAAAGCCAAACCTTTTTTTCTTCGCATCAATCAGATTTTTATTCGAAGTGTGGATATAACCCATCGTAGTCTTAATATCCGAGTGTCCCATCATTTTCTGCGTTTCTGAAAGATGGCCGCTTTCTGCCATCAATGTTCCAAAGGTATGGCGGCTGGTATGGAATGAAATCTCCTTCTTTATTCCCGCGCTAATGGCTATTTTTTTTAAGTGGCGGTTGCTAAACTGATCTGTATAAGTTTCGAAGATAGGCTGGCCACCAGTTTTAAATGGCGGCAAAAATTCCCGCTCTCTGGTAATCGGTATGGTAATGGTTTCGCCCTTCCTTTTTGTTTTCTCTGGGATATAGATTAGTAAATCATCGTGAATATTGTTCCAAGTGATCTTACCAATATCTGATATGCGTAGCCCGGTGTAACAGCAGAACAGAAAATACCTGAGTAGCTTTTTATGAGATCGCTGGCAGTCCGATTTATTGTAGTAATCCTCTAATCTTTTCAATTCCAATTCTGTAAGGGCAAGCCTGTTTGATAGAAACGATTTTATTTTGATCGATACAAACGGATCCTCAAAGGTGTGCCCGCGTTTCTTGGATTCACTCAAATAGTATTTTACTATTTTTAAAATCTTGTTTACCGTAGGATTTCCAAGCGACTTGCCAAGATAATTTTTGAACTCTTGCATAAGCTGCGGGGTTACCTGATTGAAGGGAATAACCTTCCGAAATACTAGCAGCTTGTTGATAACCGTGTTGTGCTGTTTGATAGTATTCTCGGCCAATCCGGGGGCATTGAGTGTAAGCTCCTGCTTCACAAACCTGATAAAATCAACCTCGTCTGCGTGGTTTGTAAAGGATTTGCGAAAGATATCAGCGGTCAAAGCCCGTTTTTCAATCCGGCACCTTGAGGCGATCAGGTTTGCGCTGGTCAAAGCCATGCTTATTTCAGTATTATAAGTCTCAGCATTGGCGTGGCTCGACTTAACAAGTTGCCTGCGCTGGTCAAAAAATTCCTTTTTGAGGTAGAATCCAAGCGGCACTGTTGCCTTTTTGCGATCAATGATCGCCTGAATATAGACCATCAATGATCCATCCTGCTTCTGATATTCAGACAGGGTGATTTTGCAGCTAAAAGTCATATAGGTTCTTTTTTGTTATTGTGAAGCAATTCAGAAGCAGGATGCGTAAAAAATACCCGCTTCCTGATGTTGAAAGCGGGTATTTAATATTAAAAAGGCATTATTGTAGTCCGTACGGGAATCGAACCCGTGTTACCAGAATGAAAATCTGGTGTCCTAACCCCTAGACGAACGGACCGTCTTTCTGTAAGAGGGCGCAAAGATAGATTCCTCCCTTAGAT
>Ga0105045_10000767_pt1 | contig 24675 bp, 26 predicted proteins | sample MAT02_FD_78089 | JGI IMG/M metagenome (GOLD analysis project Ga0105045, IMG submission 78089) | Freshwater microbial communities from Lake Fryxell liftoff mats and glacier meltwater in Antarctica - MAT-02 (megahit assembly) | ecosystem: Environmental > Aquatic > Freshwater > Ice > Liftoff... | reverse complement strand
CGGATAGAGGGCGATCGCCTCTGGCTCACACCTCAGTAATCCATGGGCTGTTTAGACTCCACCGAACCCATCGGACACCAGCCTCTAACTCTTTGGCGACTCAAGACCCTTTAGCGACCCAAGGCTCTTTGGTCGATGGCGAATCAAGCAAAGGCGGCTTAGGAACTGCTCAATTACGGTGGTTATTGCTGTAATGGATTAAGGTTCCTGCCCACTGAAGTTTTTCCCGCAGAGTTTGGTAGTAAGAATAGTTTTCGCGCAGAATAATAAATTGCGCCTGACAGTTGGCGGCTCGAATATCAACCCGTTGCCCTGGCCAAATAGAGGTCGCCATGACCCCATCCATCCACAAGCGGGTCGTCAGGTCGCGGTCGGCCAATGGCCAAATGCTAACCACAGAACCCGAAGGCAAGATAATGGGGCGGCTAGAAAGGCTGAGGGGGCAAATGGGGGTAACGGCGATCGCGTCCATCCCAGGATGAATAATGGGGCCATTGGCCGCTACGGTGTAGGAGGTCGAGCCAGTGGGGGTCGCCACAATCAGCCCATCGCCTTGATACTGGTCTACCACTTCTCCGTCGATTTCCATTTCGAGGATTGAGGTTACCATGCGATCGGCAGAGGCGGGCTTGACGCACATCTCATTGAGGGCAAAAAAGCGATCGCTCATGGGTTCTAGGTTTGTGCGGTTGCCCTCATAGGTGCAAGCTTGCAGCATCATGCGCCGCTGCACTGCAAAGCGATCGCTCTGCAACCGTTCCCAAACCCGTTCTGTGTCTTTAAATTGTTCCAAAGATTCAGTCAAAAAACCCAGATGACCGCCCACATTGACCGCCAAAATGGGGATACCATCCTCTGATAGATGGCGCGCGGCGGAAAGCACGGTTCCGTCTCCACCGAGAACAATCGCCAAATCAATCGGCTGTGTCACCGAAGCCAAAAAAACAGGGTAGGGATTATCCTGTGCGCCACTCGACCCCACCAACACCCGAACATCCTGTGCTTCTAGCTCACGGGCACAGCGCTCAGCCCAGCGTTGGCTGTTGGGATCTCCAGACTTGTGAGCAATAATAACCTGCTTAAGTTGCACAAATTTACCCGTCGGGGTAAGAGGTTTGACGAATTTTCTAGGACGGCTCAGCGATGGCTCCCAGAGCCTTTCAGGTTAACACCTAGAGAGTTGCCTAAAAGCTTACCACTTCAATAGGTTGAACTGCTCCATATCCACGGTGCCCCGGTTGCGATAGATAGACAACACAATGGCCAACCCCACCGCTGCTTCCGCCGCTGCAATGGTGATCACAAACACCGTAAACACTTGGCCTTTGATGACCTGAGGGTCGAGATAGTTTGAAAAGGCCATCAAATTGATATTCACTGAGTTGAGCAGCAATTCAATAGACATCAGCACCCGAATGGCATTGCGGCTGGTCACTAGGCCGTAGATCCCAATGCAAAACAAGGCCGCTGCTAGTAGGAGAAAATATTGCAGTTCCATAGGAGGGGAGATCAATCAACGCAAAAACAGAGGACATCTTCAAGGCAGAATTAACGCTTAACCCAGACATCCCGCCAATCTGCGAGGACCTGGGCATAGCTAATGGTCACGCTTACTTTTGGGTGGTGGTCAGTTCGCGGGAGCGCTCGGGGAGGGTTAGGGTAGAGCGATCGCCCCCATCCTCTAGTTCCCCTGGCAAAAACTCACGACGAGCAATCACGATCGCCCCAATCAGAGCCATCAACAGCAGCAACGAAGCCACCTCAAAGGGCAATAGGAAGTCGCTAAAAAAGTGCTTACCAATTTCCACCAACGCCCCATCTCCTACCGCTGGCAGGGTTGACAACGGCCAAGGCGTTGCTAGCACCATCGTAGACAACAGGGCAAACAACCCTAAACAAACCCCACCTGTCACGATTTTGCCGAGCCAGGCATTTTTCACCTTGACAAAGTCTTGCTGCTTATTGACCAGCATGATCCCAAACAAAATCAAGACATTGACGGCTCCAACGTAGATCAAAATTTGAGCCGCTGCTACAAACCCTGCATTGAGCAGTATGTATAGCCCAGAGATGCTGATAAAAACGCCCCCCAGCAAGAAGGCAGAGTAAACAATATTGTCTAACAACACAACGCCCAGAGACGTTGCCAACATCATGATGGCTAACACCCCAAACGAAACAATTTGAACGCCTTCGGCTAAATTCATGGCTTTGCCACCTTCGTTGGTTATTGCGAAATACGGAGGTTATTGCGAATTACAGACGGCGCTACGAGACGAGGCCACCACGGGCAACTGTCTGGTCTAGGTTGTCGTCTGCGAAGAGCGCATGGGGGTTGCCCAACCCATGGTTCAGCATAGACTGAACATCTCCCAATGCTTGGAAATCCTACTCTTTGGGAGTTGCACTAGCTGCCTTTGCTTCTAATCCTTCCAGAATTTCCTCGGGCAATTGACCCGCCCGCCGAGATCCAGCCGGGAGGTCGTGGGGGTCAAGCACCCCTTTAGGCAGATACACTAGCTCGCGTAGAGGAGTCACCATGGGGTCTTGGGTGACCTTGTAGGGCAAACGACCCAGAGCCACACTGTCATAGTTCAATTCATGGCGATCGTAGGTCGAAAGCTCATACTCCTCGGTCATCGACAAACAATTGGTGGGGCAATATTCCACACAATTACCGCAAAAGATACAAACACCAAAGTCGATGCTGTAATGATTTAGCTTTTTCTTCTTGGTTTCTTTGTTAAATTCCCAATCCACAACGGGGAGGTTGATGGGGCAAACCCGCACACACACTTCGCAGGAAATGCACTTGTCAAACTCAAAGTGGATGCGTCCTCGAAAGCGCTCAGAAGGAATTAGCTTTTCGTAGGGATATTGAACCGTAATAGGACGACGAGACATATGGTCGAAGGTGACTGATAGCCCCTGGCCAATGTATTTCGCCGCTTGTACCGCTTCTTTGGTGTAATCACCAACTTGCTTCAAAAACTTGAGCATGGTTTTTCTCTCTGGAGTATTTGGAGCCTAACAATGGAACATGCTAGTGGATAGTCATCATGGAGTAGGTAGCGCCCATGGAGAGCGTTGCTTAACCTCCAAAGGCAACGGGAAAGGCTAACTTCAGCCCTGCGGTGACCAGTAAGTTCACTAGCGAAATGGGTAACAAAAACTTCCAACCTAAATCTAATAATTGGTCAATCCGTACCCGAGGCACAGTCCAGCGCAACAAGATTGCCAAAAACAGCAAGAGATAGGCTTTGAACAGAGTCATGACAATGCCTAAACTTGCGGCCACAACTTGGAACCAAGGAGCTGTTTCACTGATGTTGAGCAACCCAGCTAACCAATCAACGGGGATAGGGGATTCCCAACCCCCGAGGTAGAGCACAGCAAACAGCAAGGCCGACAGCACTAAGTTGGCGTAAGACCCTGCGTAGAACAGCATGAATTTGACGGCACCGTACTCGGTTTGGTAGCCAGCCACTAGTTCTTCCTCAGCTTCAGGCAAGTCGAAGGGCATCCGTTCGCACTCGGCTAGGGCTGCAATCCAAAAGATGATGAAGCCGACGGGCTGCCGCCAGATGTTCCAGCCCAAGATGCCGTAGCCTGACTGCTGCCCCACAATATCGATGGTGCTGAGGGAATTAGACATCAGCACCACCGCCAGCACCGAAAGCGCCAAGGGGATTTCGTAGCTAATCGATTGGGCGGCTGCCCGCAGGCCACCCAGGAGGGAATATTTATTATTGGAAGCATACCCAGCCATCAACAACCCAATGGGGGTGATGCTAGAGAGTGCAATCCATAAAAAGATGCCAATGCCGAGATCGGTGATGACCATGTTTTGCCCAAATGGCACAACTAGGTAGGACAAAAACACCGGAACAAAGACTAAGACCGGGGCAAAGGCATAAAGCCAGGGATCGGTTTTGGCTGGGAAAACATCTTCCTTGGTGAGTAGTTTGAGTACGTCTGCGGCGGGAACGAGCATCCCCTGTGGCCCCATAAACTCTGGGCCAATCCGTTGTTGGGCGGCAGCGGAAATCTTGCGTTCGAGCCAGGTCGAAACCAAGGCGAGCACCGTGACGGCTCCCACCATTAAGACCATGGGGAGCGGAATCCAGACGAGTTTTGCGGTTCCGGATGGAAGACCGAACTGCTCCAAGATTTGGGTGAAACTTGCTTGTAAATCAATCCCTGGGTTCATAGGTTTAGGCCGAGCGTTGAGGTCAGGGCTGTGGGGAGAGTTCAGGAAGGGCGGTTAACCCGTTGCCGAGATCACCGGAACGTCTATCGCTGGGAAGATCCAGTGAGATAGTGCGATCGAGGGTTGAAATCGTCCTGAGCTAGGGGAGTCACAGCAATTCTGTTACTTACGATTTCTTACTGAACAGTATACCGACTCTCGGCCAGCCAAATCGGTAATGACATGCCCGGCAACCATGATAAATTCTTGGCCTAGGGATAAGTCGGCTGCTATGCTAAAAAATTCTTACCAGACTGTCTTATTTTTCTGCGAAGTGTCACAAAAGTTGTCTAAATGGCGCTGTCCTAGGTAACATTGGGTGCTATGTCAACTCTGCCCGTGTCATAGCAGCGGCGAAATGCTCTGAGGGGAACGCTGATCTGGGTGATGTTCTTCTCGGTTCGTCTGGTTCGGGTTTGGCCTGGTTCGGGTTTGGTCTGCTTAGGCACCTAGATAGGGTCATGGATAGGGTCAACAGTGGTAAGCCCCAATCTGTTCGACCTTACTGCTGTTTTTACACTGCTAAGTGTCGCTGATTTCGGTGAGAAGAATTTAGTTCGAGCTAAAACGAGTGCAAGTCCCTCCCACGCCTGAAGCGAATCATCCCCTCATTAAATCGCTGGCTCATTACAGCGACCAGGAATTATTGACCTTGTTTCAGCGGCACTCAGACGCAGGGCAGTATTTTACGGCGCTGGTCTGTCGGTATAGCCCGCTTGTGTATACGCTGATTCGCCATTCTGTGCGATCGCCCGTCCAGGCCGACTACTTGTTTGCTCAGACATGGCGACATGTTTTCTATGAACTGGGTGAACTCGATTTAGTGGCGTTGGCCGATGAAAACACCACGCTGCAATCTTGGCTGATTAATATCACAGCACTTTGCATTAACCGGACTGAGCTGCCTGCTGTCGAATCGATTCACTATTCTTTGCAGGCCGCGCCGCCACCCCTCTGGTGCTATGTAGAACGGGCATTGGGTCAACTTTCCCCGGTGCAGCGGCTCGTCGTGCTGATGGCTCAAACATTCCATTGGAGTGAAACCCGGATCTCGGCTTATCTGCAAGCGGAAGGAGACTTTATCTCTCCGGCAGAGGTTCGTCTGCATCTCCGCTCGGCCTATCGCCAACTCGAAGAATTTATCCCAGACGACTTGCAAGAAATCTATATGGGAGGCCGTGGCTTTGAGCAGAGAGAAGCCGCATCCGAAGAGATGACATAGCTGAGTTTAGGCCGCTATTGAGTGCAGCTATTAGTTCAGGTAAGGGACTCGCCAGAAAATAACGTACCCGCTGATTGGACTTTCTCCCGGAGGGAGGCGCTGCGCGAACAACTTCGTTCAGCCCTCGATCACTGAGGGTTGAGCGAAGTCGAAACAAAGAATTTACAGTGCCCCTAAAAATATGCATAATGCATACATATTAATGGAGCATACATTTTATGGATGAAGCTCGCCTGGTAAACCTGCTAGGAGCCTTGGCGTTGAGGCTGGTTGATGGTCTACATCATGAGGCTTTTGCGACCTTGGGGTATGGCGGCGAAAGCGCTGCTGCCCTTGTGACCTTAGGCGTAGAACCTGGTTTTTCAATTAATGATTTACGCCAAGCGCTCCAGCTTTCCCATCCCGGTACGGTGCGGTTGGTGGATCGGTTAGCCCAGCAAGGGTGGGTCGAGCGCCGACCGGGAAGCGATGGCCGCACTGTTGCGTTATTTCTCACGGATGCGGGGCACGCGAAACGACACCAACTTTTGGCAGCGCGGCGCAACCAGTTGCAGGGTGCCATGCAAGCGCTCACCTCCGAGGAATGTGCCCAACTAACGCCGTTGCTCGAAAAGATGCTGGTAGCCATGACCACCAGTGCGGCTGCCGCTTTCGCCATTTGCCGCCTCTGTGAGGAGGAGGTCTGTCCGGGCGATCGCTGCCCCGTTGAACAGACCTATTGCCAACTCGCCAACTTACCCCAAAAACCATGAATATTTTGATTGCCCTGGGTTATGCCAGTTGTTGGGGGGTGGGGCTGACCCTGACCAAGGTGGCTTTGTCTGGCATCCCGGCCACCACACTGCTCGTGATTCAGCTCGTTGCGAGTGTGACATTTTTAGCGGTTTTATGCTGGGTGCGCGATCGCCATCTTCCTCTGTCTTGGCAGGATCTTAAGCAAGGGCGAGCCGGTGTTTTTGAGCCAGCCCTCGCCTATATGGTGGGTATTTTGGGGGTCGATTTGACCACGGCCAGCAATGCCACCTTAATCGGTTCCTCCGAAGTCATTTTGACAATTGTGTTGGCGGCGCTATTGTTGGGTGAATCTCTCACGCGCACCAAGCTTTTTTTGGCCGGAACCAGCACCCTTGGGGTGGCTTTGTTGATGCTGCATAGCCCCGAAACCGCGAACCAAGCCTCCCGCCTAGGGGATCTCCTGGTTCTACTGGGCACAGTTTTTGCCGTTTTCTATGTGTTGCTGAGTAAGCGGCAACTGACAAAAACTCACCCGCTCCAACTCACCACGGCTCAGCAAACCGTGGGGTTAGGGGTAACATTGGCTTGCTTTAGCGCGTTGTCTCTGATTTATCCGAGCTACGCCATCAACTTTGGGGGCATCGCTCCACAGTTTTGGCTGCTTGCCATTGTCTCGGGCATTTTGCAATATGCCTTGGCCTTTTTTCTCTATCTCACTGCGCTGCGCCATATCCCTGCCAGCCATGCAGCGTTTTATGTGGCGCTGATTCCAATTTTTGGGGTGCTCAGTGCAATGCTTATCATTGGCGAACAACCCACTGTTTTTCAATGGGTGGGCGGTGGCTTAGTCATTGTCTCTTCAAGTTGGGTGCATACCCTCAAACCCTCTTCGTGAAGCCCTAGAGACCGAGATAGATTGCCGCTAGTAGAAATTTTCCGGATGCCCCCAGCTACGTAGAGAAGAAGAGAGTGGTAGATGCACCCTGATTCAAAACTCCCCCAGCCGCTTTGAGGTGAAGGGAGTTTTTTTTGATCGTTTTTATTACAGGTTGGGCTTAATTGTCTGCGCTAGGTTGAGGTTTTTCTAAAGTACCAAAATTAGAGATCTCTGGAAAATAAAGGGCGATCGCCACTTATGACACAGCGCCGCAAAATCTTTCCGGATGCCCCCAGCTACGTGGAGAAGAAGGGAGTGGTAGATGCACCCTGATTCAAAACTCCCCCAGCCTCTTTGAGGTAAAGGGAGTTTTTTTTGGCTATTTAAAAAATATTCAAAGAGCTTGTCATGCTCTTTTTTTGAGGTTTAGAAAATGGCGATGTTCTGATTTAGCTCAATTGATAATTTCAAATAGTGTTTCACTATTTGAAATTATCAATTGAAATCATCACGGCCTAAGGCACCATCTCAGTGTTAATTTCATTCACGATACGCCGCTTTAGCTCAACTGATTGATCGCGAGGAAGCAGGTCAAACACGGGGCGCAAAACATCATCAATTTGTTCGTAGGCAATGATACCCTTTTCGTCGAGTAAGACCTTGCCCTGGGCGTCAAATACGACGGTTTGCGGCACATAGCCTTTGTAGTAGTAGCCTACTTCGTTTAGCTCATACTGGTCTTTGACGGGGATGGAATCGACTGTGATGGGGATGATGTTGACGACGCGGCCATAAAAGGCATCAACACTCGACAAGACGGGCGCAAATTGCTTGCAGTCTTGGCTATCGTCAATATAAAAAGTGACCACACTGGGAGTTTCCCGCTCGATCGACTGCTTCAGGGTGACACGGGGAGGCACCAAGTAGCCGTTGCCTGCGTAAAGGGGAAAGATGTTGCCTTCGTAGCGATCGTCATTTAGCCCAGCCCAGGCGGGGGAGGCTAGACCCAGCACCAGGAAGAGGGCGATCGCCCCACCCCAAGCCGCGCGTACCCACCCGGATCTGGCAGACTGACTCCAGCGACGTTCACACCACTGCACTACTGAGGCTATGCTGTTTCCCAACCTATCCATCCAACTATCCTGCGCCTTGCTTTGCTTTGCGTTCGTTTGACTATAATCTTTTGACTATATCTAAAGCTTGTGAGAGTTAATCTAAAGCTTGTGAGAGTTAATCAGGTCTGACTAACGATCCAGTCTGACTGAACACCAGTCTCATTGTGTAACATTCGGTGCATTCCTGGAACGCCGATCCGTCATAGTCGGCTGAATTCCTGCGAAATTGCCGGGAGATCTGAGGCAGAATCAGGTGTTAATCGTGCCGAGGGCGATCGCCGTCCAAATTGTCCAGCTATCCATCAGCAGCAGTAGCAGCGTTAGCCCTAACAAAATGGCATACATCCACGGCTGCGAGAGGGGCCGCACATCTTGGGTATCAATGCCAGTTTTGGCTTGCACCACCCGCACCAACCGAGCAAACCCCGCCACCCGCATGGGCAGCAAGCGTGCTTCATTATTTTTTGTGACGAAATAGTAAACCAAGCCCCCCTGCCCTGTAGACCGTGGTTTGAGGGCTTGAATGTCGCTCCACGCCAAGCTCCACCCCGATCGCCAGAGCTTGGGCACCCAGCCCGCATAGACCACGCGAATGCCCGTTTCATCCAGCACCACGCGCTCGGTCATCACGGCGTAGAGGGCGACGAAGCCACAGGTTAGGGCGATCGCCAATATCCAAGGGGGAATGGGGGCTTGGGTGACTTTTGCCAAAAATGGCAGCGGCAGAGTTAGCGCCACATACAACGACAGCAGGGTAATGCGCACCAAGGGCGACAGGCGAAACAGCAGCGGCTCTCCTAGATGGGCGGGTGTTGACGCCGTTTCTGGGGCAGTCGTTTCTGGATCGGTGATTGCTGGATCAGGCATTACTGGATCAGTCATTGCTGGGGCAGTTATTTCTGGAGAAGACGTTTCTGGAGAAGACGATAAAGACATGGCTGAAAGGATGGAAGGGTATGCGATTTACGGCGGAGACGATGAACCAGAGTAATTAACGCGACCACAACCTAATCGTTTCAGTTGAGCGTCTGCTAGCAACCGTTGCATCCACACCAGAGACTTTCGGCAGTCCGCTCCGACCGGGTTGTTATGCGGCGATTTTACTCACCACGCCACTGTTTGCAGACTCTCCACTTCTTGAAAATGAGCATCGCGTATTCCTAAAACCAGAGTGTGTTGCAGTGCAAGGGCTGCAATCCAAACATCATTTTCAGGCAATGGACGACCTTTGAGCCTCAAGTTATTTTTAACGTCGCCGTATTGTCGAGCCGTTTCCGCGTCACATACCAATATTGTGCTGCCACCCGCCAATTCATTAACTCTTGCTAAGTTTGGTTTAACTCGTCCTGACTTTCTGGCTCCGTAGCACAGATCACCAATGACAATGCTTGGAATGAAAACTTCCCTGGCTTGAGCAAGGTTGTCTTTGACGATTCCCTCATCTGCAAAAGCGCAATAATAATGTTGGTATCGAGCAAAAACTTACCACTCATTAACATCTATCTTTTCGCAATCTTGCTCAATCGCCTCACGCATTAACTGAAGGTTATCAGAAGGAATTGAACCAGCAAAGCGTAATAATTGCTGCCCTGGCGTACCTCGAACTTCCGCTTTTGCAAGCGATCGGGCGAACTCCAGTACCTGTCTTTGCAAAGGCTGAGACATGCCCCGTAACTGTTCAACAACCTCATCGGCTATAGCCATATTCCCTCCTTATCAAGATCTTAAACTGTTTAGCGGAAGTGACAGAGAAGTAACCTTAATAAATCAGAGGAGGGAGTAAGAAATGCCTTCCAAGGGCATCTTTCAACATCTTCACCGTAAGCGCCATGGGCCGGAAGAAAACATGCGCTCTATCTTGTTCTCCGCCTCAAGCTCACGCAGGATTGCTACCACCCAATATTACTGATTTGATGATGTGGCGCTCGGATAGTCACCATGATCGAGACCACACTCACGAAATATTTCGGCTTGCTTCATCCCAGCACCGCCAGACTGACATAATGGAGAAGCCGTCATCAGGTCAAACACTAGCTCCTTAGCAGATGACCGAATTTCCTTACCGCGCTCAGAAAACTCTATGAACTGACCCCTCGTAATCATTTTGACTGATTTTAGCAAGTGTTGTTGAATCTGATTTGAACGTGTGGTACGACGACGGGATCAGATAAGGTTTTGGCTTAGGGTAAATACTTCTGCACGACATCCCAACCTGAGAGGGAGACTCCGATAAAGCCGATGAGTAGAAGCAGGTTCAGGCCAAGATGGAGCGATCGCGCCATTTGCAGCCCGCCCCCAATTTGAGAGGCACTCCAGGCCGAGGCCAAGGTCAGACCCACCACAAACAGACCCGCCGATAGGTGTACTGAGTGCCCTAGGGAGCCATAGTGGCCCAGGGTGCCCACTACCCCTACGGCTAGCAGCAACAACACCAGCCCCACTAACACGGTGCCTGCGATGATGTGAGCGGGGCGCAACCAGTCAGGGGAAGGGCGATCGCCCTTCCGATCTGAGCGCAGCTTCAACCCCAGCACCGCCAACACCCCATAGGTGGCCACCGACAACCCCATAGACCAGGCGGCAATCCGCCACAACCATAAAAAAGAGGGTAAATCCATCCCACCCCAATCTTGAAGAATGTTCTTTCCTCTCATTATGACGGGCTACGCCCTGTAACCCAAGCCTTCTCTAAAGCACCCCAAAACCCAGCTTGAGACCAGCCCCAAACAACGGCATTCGGATGGCGATCGCCCCTGCCATCGCACAACCGCTTTCTGATGGGTGGCGACCCGATGCAAAAATAGTATTAGCCCCTCATAAGCCCTTGTCAAACCTATATTTGGCAAGGTCTTGAGGCTGACTGATTGTTCAAAAAACGGAGGTATCACCTGACACAAACGGGTTCAAAACAGTTACAACCAAGGTGGTTGAACTTGTCCTGTTCCTAACTTTTTTTATGGCACCGCGCAAAGATACCCTCTTCGAAGCCGTCCTCGCGCCCCTATTTCAACACTTCCTGATCGACCAAGATGCGTTGATGGCCTACTACCGCAGCAAGGATTGGGATGAAGAGGGCGATCGCCTGCAAAACTCCACCCTGGCCTACCCCGATTACTACCAGTCTCAAAACTTCCATGGCATCGAGCGGGGCTACCTCAACCCCCAATCCGCCATCACCTACGATGCCGTCACCCAATACTTTTTGCCCCCCAACGAGGTCTGGGTGCGTCAAGCCCTGCTCAACGGCATTCGCAGCCAGCCCCGCCGCATTCTTGATCTGGGCTGTGGCACTGGGTCTACGACTGTGATGCTGCAACAGGCATTTCCTGAAGCCGAAGTTATCGGCCTAGACCTCTCGCCTTATATGCTAGTAGCCGCCGAAGATAAGGCCGCTGCGTTGCATCTGCCCATTCAATGGCTGCATGGCAATGCGGAGGCCGTGCCCTTGCCCAATGGCAGCGTGGATTTAGTGACAGCGGTGCTGTTGTTTCATGAGACCCCAGTGGCGATCGCCCAAGCCATTCTCCGCGAAGCCTTTCGGGTGCTTCAACCCGGCGGCGAAGTGCTGATTTTAGACGGCAACCAAACCGCCCTCCGCAAGACGGTCTGGCTCACCAATATCTTTGAAGAACCCTACATCCAAGACTATGCTGCCGGCAGCATCGACGCCTGGATGGGAGCCACGGGCTTCGGCGACATCATGACCGAAACCGTGTGGCTGGTGCATCAGCTCACGCGCGGCCTCAAACCTCTGACTAGTCATGTCAAACCCGTCGCCATCCCCACGGTTGTCACCGATATGGGCTGGGCTCCCGGCTAAGCCCCAAGAAACCCGGTGTCCTAGGGAGCCAGACACCGGGTGTCCTCCTAGGACACCCGGTGTCTTCATCTTCGACGGATGCTATTGCTGCGACAATCGCTTCACTGCTTCGCTGCCCAGCAGATCGTGGGCTTCGGCCAATAGCTCAGGAATCTGGTCAGCGTGGGGGCTATTGCGTAGGTAGGGCTTGAGGGCTTGGGGGTCGAGCGTGTCGGCCTTCGCCCCAGGGAACCAATGGCTAGCATTGCCCAGCATGTTGTAACGCACCCTGGCATAATCCACCATGTCGTAAGCCAAGGTGAGGTTGCGGAGCCACAGAATCATGCGCACATTCACCCGCCCTGGCACATCTTCTAGGTTTGGCAGCCCCTCTTCCCAGGATGTAAACCAGTCTTTTCCTAAAATGCGGATGGCTTCTGCTTCTAGGCGCTCAAGGATAGGGGGTAGTAGAGTTTCTACCTGCCCCAACAGTGGCAAGGCTTTGAGGTGTTCATCAAAGTCATCGGGGCGCGCGGCTCCAATGCTGAGGGTGTGAACTTGGGGATGGCTGAGACAAAACAGATCATTAAAAACAATTGGGCTAAGGGGGGCGCAGAGATCTACGAGCTTTTGGGGCGGCTTATAGAGCATTCCGCCCTTATCGGATGGGCTGATGATGAAGACGCCCATGTCGTGACGGGTGGCGGCTTCGATGGCGTCCCAGTTTTGCTGGTTGATGTAGTACCAATGGAGGTTGACGTAATCAAATTGGTTGGTGGCGATCGCCTCCACAATCACTGAGGTGGGCGCGTGGGTCGAAAAGCCAATGAAGCGCACCCGACCTTGGCGCTGAAACTCTTGAGCCACCTCCAAACAGCCACCCGGTTTCAGGGTCCATTCCAATAGCTCTGGGGTGTTGATGCCATGGATGCCGAGCAGATCAACCTGCTCTAGGCGAAGGTTTGTGAGCGATCGCTCTAAGGTTTGGCGAAACTCTTGGGGGTCTTGGGTGGGGCTAACCTTGGTTTGCACAATCAATGAATTTCTGGGCAACAAGGGCAACACCTGCCCTAATTGGATTTCTGATGTGCCATAACCGCGTGCCGTTTCGATATGGTTAATCCCCACATCCACCGCCCGCCGAATCGTTTCTTCTAGGTTTTGCTGGCTCGCGGATGGAATGTCTGCTAACAAACCATCTTTCCACTGATGCTGGTAGCGCATGCCGCCGCAGGAAAAAACGGGCATCGCTAATTCCGTCCGTCCAAATCTTCGATATTCCATAAAACAATACTTAGGGCTGTTTCCCATGCGTCTACGGGTGCTTTCACCATAGCTCACCCAAACCCGCAATATCATAGGAAGAGTAGACCTCGCAGGACGTTGCACGAAAAATAGACCTTATGGAAGTGTTGAGCCTCCATCGCCCCTTGCCGCACTGATGCCAGATCCTCGGTATGCCCCCTTTTCCTAACCCCAGCGTTGCCCTCGCGACAAAATTAGAAGGATCTATATGGAGAGGGTTCCTAGCCTCTCGCCTAGCTGCTACATTGGCATTAGTGTGTCCTGTGGTTAAAATCTCATACCAGAAGTGCAGCGCTGTTTCCCAAAACGGCTGTGTTTCTAGGATATTCTCTACCATGCTGGTTTGATGACCGTGCCCGTAATAAACCTATGGATATAGTTGAGTTGGACGATATTGAACGCTCCGTCGATGATTTATTATCGCTAGCCAAAATAGAACTTGAGGAAAAACGACTGCTGCAGCAGCGTAGCCAACAAATTGAGGCCAAGGCGGCAGAATTGCGAGAACGCCTTGCTCCGTTGGTCGAAAAAGTTGATCAAATGGTGGCGAACTTTGAGGCCGATGATTTTTCGGATAGCATCATGCGTGGCAAGTTGCAGGCCAAGGCCGATGACCTGCGCCTTATGTTAGAGAATGCCGAAAACATGGCGATTCAGCATATCGACCAGCAACTGATTCAAGCCGAAGAGGCCTTGCTGGATGATCGGATGACCGAGCAAACCAACCATTGGCGGATGGCGCTCAAGGATGATTTGCTCGAAATGATTGCGGAACAGCAAGATTTTTATAGCGCCACCGATGCGGCGATCGCTGTTCGAGGCTTTGTGCATGACCTCAAGGCCATCGATGCCCTTGATGATGTGGTGCAAACCCTCATTGACCAAATTAACTCAAACAGCGAAGAAGGCCCCGTAGCACGCCTGCGAGGTAGCTATGAGCAAACCTTGGGCTTTATCTACAACAAAGCCCTTGAAAACCGCGCCCGGGTAGACTACTCCCCCAACATTCAACCGCGCACCCGTCACCGCACCACCGATAAACGCCCTAACCCTTACACCGAGTTAGAAGGCAAAGTGGTGGTGTTTGGAGGCCATGACCGCCTCGAAGCCGGAACCCGCACCCGCTTGCGCGACTCGAACGTTGAACTTGTCTGGTGTACGGCTCAGGCGGGGCCGCAAATTGCAGAACAAGCGGAAGCCCATATTGCCACTGCCGATCTGATTTTTGTGGTGACGGGCTACACCAGCCATAAACTCACCACCAAAGCGACCCAATCCGCCCAACGCAGTAATAAAACGATCCAAATGATCAACACGACGGGGTTGATCCGCATTCTCGAAGCCATTGAATTTGGCCTCAAGAGCAAGCAATGGGCCGAACAAATCAACCACACCACCGGGATCGCCCGTCTCTAAAGACTCAGCTAAGACTCAGTGAGAAGTGAGGGCGAGGTGAGAAGTGAGGGCGAGGTGAGGGCGAGGCTTCTGCCGTTCTATCCTGAAGCCTAATGTCAGGCTTCAGGTGAGGTCTTGCGGTGCTCGGCAGAGACGGGGGAACGGCATGGTTAGGACTTTGATTTTGGCGGTCTGATTTTGGCGGTTCGATAGCAAAGCAAGCAGATACAGCAATCCACTACTAGGAGGAATCTACTGAGAGGACTTTACTGAGAAGAATCCACTAGGAGGAATCTACTGAGAGGAGTCTAAGTCTTCTGTGGTTCGCATCACCTGGGATCAACTGAGTTGCAGCAATATTTAAGTAATATTACTGAGTTGTGTGATGCCCGTGGCACAGAGGCTTTTTGGGGTGATCTTGTGGCCGTGGGGCGATCGCCCACAACCTTTTGGAAGGCTGCTTCCTAGGCTCTATCAGCGGTTTGCCTTGATTTTGTAGTAATGCTTTCTGGGGCGATCGCACTGAATGCTCAAAGGCTTCTCCTTAGTAGATTTCAGCAAATAAACGGAGGCAAGCCGAGCTAATTGTCTCCGAGATTACAAGATCTTCTAAAAGGGAGATAGCTTGTGGATATCTTCATATTCCAGGCAAGTTGTGTGTATTTCTTGCAAGCATCTTCTTAAAAATCTGGTTAACTCCTGATAAGAAGCTAAGTTCTATACGAGAACTTACGCAAGATACAGGGTCTCCGGTATGAGCTTACCCCCCAAAACTAGCCTCAATGGAACGGAGAGCCTCTCGTCGGCGTCATTGCGATCAGGGTCTGAATCTGCTTCTCCATCTACCTCTAAACCTATGGTGTCTAAATCTACAATTTCTAAATCTACAGGCTCTAAATCTGTGGCTTCTAAATCTGGCATGGCAGCAGGCAGTTGTGCCTTTCCGGGTGTGGCTTCCCCTGTGATGCTGTCGCTGATTTTGCCGATTAACCACCTCAAGGTGAGTTTGCTCGGGGCCGTGGCAATGCTCAGTCATTTATTGGATGAATCCCTTCCAGGCAACTACGAGCTGTTGTTGGTGGGGGGCAATGAAGCAGATCCGGCTTACCACTTGGCGGGGAAGGTTGCGGCCTATTATCCCCATGTCCGACTGTTGGATAAGCAAGACTTGCCCGTTGGGCTATCGATGTCTGGGTTATGGCAGATTGCGGAGGGCGATTATATGGGTGTGATGGCCGCCCATTTACAAGATGCGCCGGAAGTTGTTTTGCAGTTATTAGAAAAGCTTGAGCAAGGCTGTGATGTGGCGGTGGCCAAGCGATCGCCCCACCACAGCGACATTTTTGCATGGACAATTGCTAATTATGCTCCGAGCCAAGAGCCACAAACGGTGAGTTCGCATCTTCTCTCTCATTTGTTGGCGGCGGTGGCATCCCCTGACCAAGGCTGTTTTTTGGCACGGCGCTCGGCCTTGAAAACGGTGGCCAGTGGCAAGGTTGGCCCTGCGACGTTGGAATGGAATATTTACCGGAAAGATAGCCTCGGCAATGTGGCCTAGAGGCTTTGAGCGCAGCACAGCTTAGGTTGCTTCCGGCAGGTTTAGGCAGAAATGGGAAGGGCGATCGCCCTTCCCCCTTTTTTGTGCCGTCGCCGAAGACCCTGGAATCAGAAATATAGCCGTAGCCATGATCCATAGGACAGTTATCGGTCATTCCCGCGCAGGCGGGAATCCATCTTGAGAGCCATGCAACCCATGGATTCCCGTTTCCACGGGAATGACGCGGATGTGTCCTAAATTTGGTGACTATGGCTATCGTGGACGGAGAACAGGGGCAGAGAGCAGGGTAGATTCTGCCGATTCTAGAGTTCTCGCACCACGGGTTGTCCATCCTTGAGTTCGCCAATCAAAATCTTGTGGGCGAGGTTGACGAATAATCCGTTGTCAAGGACGCCGGGGATATTGTTGATGGTTTTTTCGAGTTCGGCAGGGTTGGCGATCGCCCCAAACTTCACATCCAACACCGCATTGCCTTGATCGGTAATTACTGGGCCATCTTTTTTCACACCCATGCGAATTTCGGGAACCCCGCCCAAGGCTTCGAGGGCGCGCATCACCGGCGTCATGGCCATCGGCATCACTTCCACAGGCAACGGGAAGGTGCCCAAGTGGTCTACCAGTTTGGAACTGTCTACGACCACCACAAACAATTTTGCCAAGCCATCTACAATTTTTTCGCGGGTGTGGGCAGCCCCGCCGCCCTTGATCAAGTTTTTCTGAGGGTCTACTTCATCGGCTCCATCAATGGCGATGTCAATGCCATCTACTTCATCGAGGGTGGTCAGGGGGATTTTGTATTGACGCGCTAACACCGATGCTTGGAAGGATGTGGGAATTCCTTTGATGTTGGTCAAGGTGCCAGCGGCGAGGCGTTCGCCTAAATACTGAATCATATAGGCGGCGGTCGAACCCGTGCCTAAGCCCACGATATTGCCCGACTGCACTAAATCGGCGGCGGCTTTACCCACCTGTTGCTTCATCACTTTAACGGGATCGGGGCCTGTGCCTGTGCTCATGGGAGGTGTCCTGCTGATTATGCTTTCCAACACTAAAGGCTATCATTTTGAGGCAAGCTAACGCGCAAGAAGTGATGCTAGAGGATGTCGGGTCGCGCTTTCAAGCCCTTTCATGGGAGGACTGCGATCGCCAGTTGCAGCAAGACGGTGCAGCGGGCGATCGCGCCGCCCTCCATACCCGAATGGCGGCGATCGCCCTCCAGCGCGGCACCCCAACGGTGGCGATCGCCCAATGCCAGCAAGCCCTCCAGCATCAGCCCGATGCGGTGGCGGCGCTCCACTACCAAGGGTTAGCCCAAGAGCAACTGGGGCAATGGCCTGCGGCTCTGGCGAGCTATGATCGGGCGATCGCCCATGCGGCCACGCCATCACCCCAGCTTTGGGGCGATCGCGGCAACCTGTTGCGGGGGATGGGGCGCTATGCTGAAGCCCTCAAAAGCTACGAGCAAGTATTGGCGATTGATCCTGACCAGGTAGACGCCCTGAGCGCCCAAGGGTCGTTGCTGGCGCTATTGGGCAAACGCCGCCAAGCCCTGCAAGTGTGCGATCGCACCCTCCAACGCTTTCCTCAGTCGGCGCAAGCCTGGAGCAGTAAAGGCGTGGTGCTGTCGATGGCAGGCCGCCTCCAGCCCGCCATCGAGTGTTTTAGCCAAGCCATCGAGCGGCAACCAGACCTCGATCGCGCCTGGTGCAACCGGGGCACCACGCTCCTGCGGATGGGGCAAACCCAGATGGGCATCGACCACCTCACCACCGCCCTCACCTTGCGCCCCCACTCCCAAGATTTTTGGAAGGCCGCAGCTTACACCTCCCGAGGCTATGGGTTCCTGCAAATGGGCAACCCCCTCGCGGCGATCGCAGACTGCGACCAAGCCCTCGCCCTGCGCCCCCACTATCCGCCGGCAGCTCTCTACCGCCTGGGTGCCCTGATCTTGAGTGGCCAATGGCTGGCGCATCTCCGCCAACCCCAGCTGCGCCGACAACTGCTGCAAAACCTCGGCACTGTGCTCAATGTTTTGAAATATCGCTTGCTGGCGGTGGCTGGCTTATTTTTGCTACTGTCGCTGGGGCAAGGCGTTTGGGTCGAAGCCTTGCAGAGCCTGTTGTCTACCGCCTTGTCGGTGGGGATCGTTGCCCTCGTCTTGGCCGATTTGTGGCGACAGCGCACCCGCTTTGCATTCATTCGGCGCGTCTACTTAGGCCATGGCTGGCTCCCCTATCTCCGCGCCGTAGGTATTATTGTGGCAACCCTGGGTACCTATGCCGGGGTCGATGCGATCGCCCCTCCTTTTTTGCGCTGGGGTTGGGCTACGGCGGTGTTTGGGCAACCGGGCAATGTGATTTTTCAGCCCTTTCATCTGTTGAGCCAGGGGTTTGGCTTTGGGGTCGCCGCAGGCGGGGCGATCGCCCCTAGCTCCCTCGCCCCCCTCGCCATGCTAGCCAGTGCTCCAGCCCCTTCCTCTTGGCTCACCCCAGCAACCTTGTTTATCCTGGGCTTCTGGTGGGTTCTGCTGATGGGAATTCCATTCTGGTCGCACCTCGAAGAACGGATCTTCCGGCGCGGTGCCCATAGCTGGCGCAAAATTGCCGTTCGCTCCACCCAATTTGGCCTCGTTCACCTGCTCGCAGGCATCCCCATCCTCGGAGGCTTTGTCTTAATCTTGCCCGGTTTTCTGTTTGCCTGCCGCTACAAATACATCTATCACCGCACCCTCCACCAAACCGGAGACTCCATACAGGCCGAAGAAGCGGGGGTTTTGGCTAGCACCTCTGACCATGCTGCCTACAATGCTATCCTCATCACCTTTGCGGTTCTCAGTTTGCTGCTGCTTCGCCCATAGCCTCCTAGCGCTAGGAGGAATGAGCGTTGCCCATGCTCGTCATCCGCCAAGCCGTTTGAAGGAACCCTTGAACCCCAGGGTTTTGGCTCGCCAGCCCTTTGAGAAGCTAACCCCATGGGCGATGATGGGGCTTGATTCTGTGTGAGGCTGTTAGCACTATGCCCAAACTTGAGCAAATTTTTCTCTACCCGATTAAGTCGTTAGACGGGGTGGCGGTGGAGCAGGGGACGATATTGGCCGGGGGATCGTTGGCCTATGACCGAGAGTTTGCCCTGTTTGACGCCGATGGGCAGGTGGTGAATGCAAAACGCACGGCTGAAATCCACAAAATTCGAGCGAGTTTTGACTTGGCGCAGCGCACCGTGACCCTGTGGACGCTGGAGCAATGGCAACCCCAAACCTTTCACTTGGATGGCGATCGCCCCTCTCTCGAAGCGTGGTTTAGCGCTTTTTTTGGCGAGCCGATCACCCTTCAGCAAGACACTCACCTGGGCTTCCCAGATGATATTCAGGTCGCTGGCCCCACCATTGTTAGCCGCGCCAGCCTCGAAGCGGTCGCAACCTGGTTCCCTGAGCTATCCGTCGCAGAGATCCGCCGTCGCTTTCGCGCCAACCTAGAGCTAAGCGAGGCTCCTGCCTTCTGGGAAGATTGCCTCTACGGGGAGCCACAAACCCCACTGCTGTTTCAAATTGGGGCTGTAGCCTTTCAGGGCAGTCATCCCTGCCAGCGCTGCATTGTGCCCACCCGCGATGCTCAAAAGGGCGATCGCACTCCCAAATTTCAAGCGCACTTTGCAACTCAACGCCAAGCCACACTCCCAGCTTGGGCGACACCCAGCCACTTCAACCATTACTATCGCCTCACCACCAACACCCAAATTCCCGCCACCGAAGCGGGGAAACCGCTACAAGTAGGGGATTTAGTGAGCCTGACCTGACCAGAATGCGCGATCGCCCTCCATCTCCAGATCTTCTAACTCGCTGAGGTCGAGTAGACTCGCGCTTATTTCGATTTTAGAGAGCCAGCCAAATCGGGGTACCGGAAGCAGTCGGTTGTGTGGTCGTTAATCAACCCACAGGCTTGCATGAAGGCATAGCAGATTGTTGACCCCACAAAGTTGCAGCCGCGTTTTTTGAGGTCTTTGCTCATAGCCTGAGATGCAGCGGTTTCGGTCGGCAACTCGGCCATCGTCGCCCAGGCATTTTGGATGGGTTGGCCATCCACAAACGACCAAAAGTAAGCATCTAAGCTGCCAAAGGTCTGACGGATTTCTAGGGCAGCGCGGGCATTGCGGACAGCCGATTCTACTTTAAGGCGGTTGCGGATAATTCCAGGGTTGGTGAGCAGCGTAGCGATCTTGTCATCGTCATAGCGGGCTACCACTTCCAGATCAAAGCCATTGAAGGCTTCTCGGTATGACTCTCGCTTTCGCAGCACCGTCAGCCAACTCAGCCCCGCCTGTGCGCCATCTAACACTAACGATTCAAACAATTTTGGGTCGTCATGCAATGGCACGCCCCATTCGGTGTCGTGGTAGGCAAGATAGAGAGGATCATCTGTAACCCAGTCGCAGCGGATAGAAGAAGAAGTCATGGGGCAGCAGCATTAGGCTTGAGAGGCGCGGAATGAGAGGGGCGTGAGATTCTAATGCTAAATAGATTTAGCGAGGAGGCTGCACAACGCGGCGGTTAGTCGTCTTCCACCTCGCCCCCGACGATGACGTTGCGAATGCGCAGGCTTGGCCCGCCACAGCCGACGGGTAAACCGTTCTGTCCGCCTTTGCCGCACCCGCCCGATTCATCCCAATAAAAATCATTGCCAATGCCTTCAATGTCGCCTAGGGTCGAGAAGACATTGCCTGACAGGGTGACATCGCGCACGGGTTCGGCGACTGCGCCGTTGCGGATCATCCAGGCTTCGGCGGCGGTGAAGGTAAACATTTCGCCGTTGGTCATGCCGCCAATCCAGTTGCGGGCATAGACCCCTTCAGAGATGCCATCAAACAGATCGGCTACGGGGGTTGTGCCTCGCTCGATCCAGGTGTTGGTCATGCGGACGATGGGGGAGTAGTGGTAGTTGAGGCAGCGGGCATTGCCCGTGGGTGCTTCTTCAAGCTTTCCGGCGGTTTCGCGGGAATGGAGCCGCCCCACCAAGACACCATCGCGGATCAGTTGGGTGGTGCTAGCCGGAACCCCTTCATCGTCGTAGGCATAGCTTCCCCGATGCCCCTCAGGCGCGGCTCCATCAAAAATCTGTAGGTTTGGGGAGCCAAATTGCCGCCCCAGGGTCATCACCTCCATCAAGTCGGGGTTTTCGTAGATCATGTCGGCTTCAGACAAATGCCCAAAGGCCTCGTGCACAAACAACCCAGTGAGGATGGGATCAATCACCACGGTGTAGGCATTGCCCTTGACGGGTGGCAGATCTAAGGCATTAACGGCGCGCTCGGCAGCGCCTTGCACCTGCTCATCGAGGGCTTGCAAATCTTCATAGGCACGGCGAGAGCCGTTGGTTTCGCGGCCTGTTTGCACGGTTTCGCCGCTGCGGGCGGTGGCGGCAAAGCGCATTTCTAGATCGACCCACGACTGCTCGATCAGCGTTCCTTCGGAGGTGGCGAGGATGACATGCTGAATGCTGTCGCCGTAGCGCACAGATGTGGTGGTGATGCGATCGTCAACACTGCGCAGGATTTCGGAGTAATGGCTGCACAGGGCTTTTTTATCGATCAGAGGAATCTGCCGAGGATCGCTACCGCTGAGTTGCAGCGGGCGCTTGTCTTGGATGATGGGGATGGGGGCGAGCAGGGTTTCTTCTTCGCCCACGAGGCGGGCAGCGGCGATCGCCTCCTCAATGCGTTCTGCCAAATGCGCCAACTGATTAAAGCTGGCAAACCCCCACCCTCCCCGGAAGCACGCGCGCACCTGACCCCCAATGGAAATGCCTTCGCTGAGGGTTTCGAGTTGGCCACTGCGCAATAAGATATCAGTGCCTTCTGATTCTTCTAAGCGGATGGCCAAGTAGTCGATTTGCGATTGATAGCGCGCAATGTACTCGGAGAGCATGTCAGGCGCATTTTGCAGCACAGAAGCCATGGTGGAGGGTTGCAGAATAACTCTTCCTATTTTGCCTGTTGCTGTGCCGGATGGGGAGAATTTAGCACTCTATGGCCATTGCCGTTTTTGAAACGCACCTGCCAGAATGCCGCAAATTTGGGTATGACTAAGGAGGGTAGATAAAAATCTGGAAGAGAACTGGCAGAAATGCCTGGGAGATTTTTGGCTAGACCAAGGGGCGATCGCCCATCAGCCCTGCATTAGCAGGTTGGATCAACACAAACCCTGCTAGGCAGATAGAACAGGAGGCACATGGGTAATTTGTTCGCTCGAAGGTCGTTAACTCGAAGGCTGGGGCTACGGCAGATAGGGTTGGGGGGGCTGGCGATCGCCCTTACAGTTCTTCCCATTGCCCCAGCCTGGGCTCGCCCCAGCCTCACCGCCGAGCAAATAGCGGTGTTATTTGCCGACCCTTTAGATATGGCTCTTTTTCAGCCCAACAATCGCCCCTACGATACTGAGGATGTGATCACCTCGCAGGATATTTCTCAGGCCGGGCTGACGCTGCCTAGCCTGTGGTGGGCACAGGAACAATATGGGGGCAGGCTACTCGAAGACTGGGCTGCGTTTCCGGCCAGCGTCGATCTGCCGCCTCGGGTCGATGTGGCAGTCAATGAGCAGGTGTGGGGCATTTATAACTATATTGAGCGCTATAGCTTTGTGAATCGGTTTGGCACGGAAGCCCAAGAGTATGGCTATGTTACCCGCATTTTTAATCGGCGGGGGGAGTTGCTGTCGGCCTATCTCTGCGATTACAGCCGCATTGCTAGCGGTGAAGTTTTGGTGCAAGAAAATTGCAGCATTTTGCTCGATGCCGGTGGGCGTGATGGGCTGAGCGGGCAAGCTAGCCCTGGCGTACTTCCAACCACAGGCGACGATAGGTTTGCGCAGTAGCCTCTGATAGGGGTGTCAAAAACTCGCTGCGCTCTAAGATCTCGGCAGATGGCAAGAGGGGTGTATTGGCTTGCAGGCTTTCGGGGAGGGTGCTGCGATCGCCCACCGCAACCAAGGGCGAAGCCGCCGTGCCCAACAACGACATCCGCGTTGCAACCTCTGCTTCCCAATAAAACGCCAGCCACCGCTGAATCAATGCTTCTAGGGTGGCGGAGTCAGAAACGGCGTCGGTTGTGGCGCTGGCAGATTTAGGAGCCACAGGCCGCACCCAGGTATCCGCAAACAGCAGCGTACCCGACTGGGGCACCACTGCGCCAATGCGAGGATTTTTCTTGAGCAGCGGCAAAATATCGGTAGACCAGCCGACGGCAAGCCAGGTGTCGTCTAAAATCAGCGGCTCTAGATAGGCCGTAGAGCTATAAAAACGCACCTGTTGATGCAACTGGGCGAGGGCTGCGGGGAGAGCGCTGATCGAGCCTAAATCGTCTGAATTGGCAGATTCTCCTAAGGATTTGAGGGTTAGCCCTAGCATCACCCGCGCTTGGTCGGGGAGTGAAATGCGGCGCGTGAGTTTGGGTTGCCAGAGGTCGTCCCAGTCGGTGGGGGGCTGGTCGTCGAAGTGGTCTTTGCGATAGGCGATCGCCAATGTTCCCCAGCGATAGGGAGCCGCCCACACTTGCCCCGCTGCATCTGGGAAGCCCTCGGCATTGCGCCGCACCAATTGCTGCCAAGGGGCTGGCACCTGTGCCCACCCCGGCAAGGTTTCGACGGCCAGCGGCTGAATCAAGCCTTCCCGAATGGCAGAGGCTAGCCAGGCATCGCCCAACCCCACAATATTGGCGCGAAACCGGGATGTAGGGGCGATCGCCTCTCCGTCTGCGGCGGTGGCCGCTGGGCTGGGGCGATAGGTTTGTAGGCGGGCATATAGCCCTGCCAAGCTGTCGGCCTGCCGAATTTGATAGCGGGCATCGGGCTTAAACTGGCGCTGCAACTCATCTAACAACACCGGAGGCACAGACCCCTCTAACAAATCAACTTGCAAGGTCGAGCCTTTGGGCACCCGCCGACACCCCGCCAAGGCCGCACCCAACACCAACCCACTGGCTCCTACGAGGAGCGATCGCCGTTTCATTCCACCCAATCCTTCCAAACCCGTCAAGCCCCTAGCCGCATCGGTAACCGCACCCATTCTAAGCCCTCTAGCCCCAGACCGTGCTTGCTCACGAGAGGCGCTATACCCAGAAATCTAGGTTTTGAGCCTGGTTTGAGGCTGGTTTGAGGCTGGTTTGAGGCTGGTTTGTAGGAAAGAAAAGCCCTAAGGGACTCGCTGATCGGGCTTTCTCCCGGCGGGAGATGCTGGGTTTCGACTGCGCTCAGCCCTCGATCGCTGAGGGTTGAGCGCAGTCGAAACCCGGCCACTTGCTACAACACCATTAATCCGCAGATCCCTAACAGCCCGCCTGCCTGAAGGATGGATTCTCGTTTTTACGGGAATGACGGGTATTTGCTGAACAAAAAATCAATTTATGGATCTGTGCCGTTTGGGGCAGGGCTT
>Ga0105045_10000766_pt1 | contig 24676 bp, 25 predicted proteins | sample MAT02_FD_78089 | JGI IMG/M metagenome (GOLD analysis project Ga0105045, IMG submission 78089) | Freshwater microbial communities from Lake Fryxell liftoff mats and glacier meltwater in Antarctica - MAT-02 (megahit assembly) | ecosystem: Environmental > Aquatic > Freshwater > Ice > Liftoff... | reverse complement strand
CTTGGGTCCCGCATCATCGTGGAATAAGTGAATGACCGTTTCTTTATATGAGCTGACACTATACGCATGGGGCATGGGGGCGCTGTGGGTTGTGCCCGGGCCCGTCTGGGTGGCATTGACAGCGCGTTCCCTGTCCTACGGTTTCCGCGGTGCCTGGCCCCTTGCCATCGGCGTGGCGCTTGGGGATCTGGTCTAGGCCCCTTGCCGCGGTCTTTGGCCTGAGCTGGATTCTGTCGATCTACGGCGAATTCCTGCAAGTCCTACGCTGGGTTGCCGCAGTGACCTTTCTGCTCATGGGTGCCCTTCTGGTACGCAAGCCCGCCGCAAACCTTGGCGTCGACAGCCGCCTGACCCGCCCCGGAATTTGGGCGGGCTTTGCTGTGGGTGTCGCAGCGGTGATCGGCAACCCCAAGGCGATCCTCTTTTACATGGGCGTCCTGCCCGGTTTCTTCGACCTGTCCCGTGTCAACGCCGCCGACATCACGGCTATCCTGGTGATCTCGGCCCTGATCCCGATGGTTGGCAACCTGGGTCTTGCCTGCTTCCTTGACCGCGCCCGCCGCCTCCTTTCCAGCACCAAAGCGATGCGGCGTCTCAACATCGTGTCGGGAATCCTGCTGATTTGCGTCGGGCTGGCTATTCCCTTTGTCTGACACCAAATCTTGTGTCCAAGGGGTGACATTGCCCCCCCAAACCGCTATAAATCGTGGACAATTATCAGGGTTTCCCGCGCATGGCTGACCAGCCCAAGAACATGGCCGAATACGGCGCCGACTCAATCAAGGTTCTCAAGGGGTTAGAGGCGGTTCGCAAGCGCCCCGGCATGTATATCGGCGACACGGATGACGGGTCGGGCCTGCACCATATGGTGTATGAGGTCGTGGACAACGGGATTGATGAGGCGCTGGCAGGTCACGCCACCGCCGTCACCGTGAAAATCCACGACGACAGCTCTGTTTCCGTGCGTGACAATGGCCGGGGCATCCCGGTCGACATTCACAGGGAGGAAGGCGTCTCAGCGGCTGAGGTTATCATGACCCAACTTCACGCTGGCGGCAAATTCAACAACACTGATGAAGGTGGCAACGCCTACAAGGTCTCTGGCGGTTTGCATGGCGTGGGCGTTTCCGTCGTCAATGCCCTGAGCGAATGGCTGGAGCTGACCGTCTGGCGCAACGACACGGAATACCGCGCGCGCTTCGAACATGGCAACTGCGTGGTTCACGTCTACCCCGTCGGGCCCGCGCCGGGGATGCGCGGCACGCAAGTGCGTTTCCTGGCATCGGCTAAATCGAACATTCCCGAAGGTACGTTCAGTAACCTTGATTACAGCTTCAAGACGCTGGAGCACCGCCTGCGGGAACTGGCTTTCCTGAACTCTGGCGTCCGCATCATAATCGAGGACGAACGCCTTGCTGACCCACAGCGGGTCGAACTGTTCTACGAGGGCGGCGTCAGGGAATTCGTCAAGTACATCGACCGGTCAAAGACCCCTGTGATGCCTGAGCCGATCTACATGATTGGCGAACGGAATGGTATCGGCGTTGAAGTTGCGATGTGGTGGAACGACAGTTACCATGAAAACGTACTTCCGTTCACAAACAACATTCCGCAGCGCGATGGCGGCACCCACATGGCCGGTTTCCGGGGCGCTCTGACCCGGACGATCACCAACTACGCCCAGTCCTCGGGCATTGCCAAGCGCGAAAAGATCGACTTTACCGGCGACGATGCCCGCGAAGGCCTCACCTGTGTCCTGTCGGTCAAGGTGCCGGATCCAAAATTTTCCAGCCAAACCAAGGACAAACTGGTTTCTTCCGAGGTTCGACCCGCTGTCGAAAATCTGGTATACGAAAAGCTGGCCGAATGGTTTGAAGAGAACCCCGTCCAGGCCCGGTCCATCGTTGGCAAGATCATCGAGGCGGCTTTGGCCCGCGAAGCCGCCCGCAAGGCCCGCGAACTTACCCGCCGCAAGACAGCGCTGGACGTGGCAAGCCTGCCCGGCAAGCTGGCCGACTGTCAGGAGCGCGATCCGGCGAAGTCCGAACTGTTCCTGGTGGAAGGTGACAGCGCCGGTGGTTCTGCCAAACAAGGCCGCAGCCGCTCCAACCAGGCCGTGCTGCCCTTGAAGGGCAAGATCCTGAACGTTGAACGCGCCCGCTTCGACCGCATGCTGGCCTCGCAGGAAATCGGCACGCTGATCACTGCACTCGGCACAGGAATTGGTCGGGATGAGTTTGATATCAAGAAGTTGCGGTACCACAAGGTCGTGATCATGACGGACGCCGATGTTGACGGCGCGCATATCCGGACGCTGATCCTGACCTTCTTTTTCCGCCAGATGCCGCAGCTGATCGAAGGGGGATACCTCTACATCGCGCAGCCGCCGCTTTACAAGGTCGCCCGTGGCAAGTCCGAAGTGTACATCAAGGATCAGGCCGGTCTGGAAGATTACCTGATCGAGATGGGCATCGAAGGCGCGATCCTGCGACTTGGCAACGGCGAAGAGCTGGCTGGGGCCGACCTGCAGCGCGTCATTGAAGGCGCACGGCAGTTCCGCCGTGTGCTTGAAGCGTTCCCCACCAATTATCCGCGCGGAATTCTGGAACAGGCTGCGCTTGCCGGGGCCTTCGATGCCGGAAGCGCCGATGCCGACCTGCAGTCCGTGGCCGATTCGGTCGCGCGTCGCCTGAATCTGATCGCAGCTGAGTATGAGACGGGTTGGTCCGGCCGCATCACCCAGGATCACGGCATCCGTCTTTCACGCATCCTGCGCGGGGTAGAGGAGTTGCGTACCCTTGACGGCGCGGTTCTTCGTTCGGGCGAGGCGCGGCGTCTGTCGGCCATTTCGCAGGATAGCCGCGATGTCTACCGCGACCCGGCCCGCCTTGTCCGCAAGGATAGGGAGCAGCTTGTCCACGGCCCAATCGACCTGCTGAAATCCATCCTGGCCGAGGGTGAAAAAGGCCTGACCCTGCAGCGCTACAAGGGCCTGGGCGAGATGAACCCTGAACAGCTTTGGGAAACCACGCTGGACCCGGAGGCCCGCACTTTGCTGCAGGTCAAGGTCAATGATCTGGCCGAAGCGGATGACATCTTTTCCAAGCTCATGGGCGATGTTGTCGAGCCGAGGCGAGAGTTCATTCAGGCTAACGCCCTGTCGGTGGAAAACCTGGACTTCTGACGGTTCCCTCCGACTGAATTACAACGGCAAGAACCAAAGTGCCAGTAAAGGCTCTGCGCCGGATCGCATGGCGTGGGATATCCCGGGCGGATTGTAGATTGCGCCCGTCGGGCCGGGGTCTGTCCAGTCCTGTGAAGTGTTCCACCATTCGCCCGGCGTCAGTGACAGATAAACCTCTTCGGGCGCGTGGTGGTGGTCCACATACTGCACGCCCGGCGCCATCACTGTAACACCCACCCACAGGTCATCCCGCGCCTCAAGACCGCCCGGGCCAAGGATCACCGCGTTCGCATGTCCATTCCAGAACGCATGATCGTCAATCCCGGCTGACACCCGCCGAATCCAGCGCAACTGCCCCTCTATCGCTGCAAAGGAAGCTGCCAAGTCCGCCCGCTTTGGCGAAACCGCCGCCAGCGCCGGCGCGATCCATTCACAGACCGGTATGCGCGCAGGGCGTGCGCGCGGGACCCCGGCAGACGCCCAGCGCTCGATGACTCTTTCGGCAGCCCGCGCGGCCATACCGTTGGTGGCCTTCCGCAGCGCAACGGCCGAGGCATCAAGAAACGATTGCAGGGTCGGGTCGCGGGACATTTCGCACCGAGGCAAGTTGGTGACCCCGGATGGATTCGAACCATCGACCTGCCGCTTAGGAGGCGGCCGCTCTATCCCCTGAGCTACGGAGCCACGCAAGCTCCGTCATGCTTCGAATTCAGTCTCAAAGCAACCGGGGAAAATGAAAAGGGGGAGCATGTTTTGGCCCACTACTCCCCCTTGGTCCGTCGCATCCGGGTTGAGAGCTTGCAGGATGCGCAGGATATGGCCAGCTCTTCCTTCGAACGGCGGCTGTTAGCGCTAGCACTATCAGATGAATGCGCCTTGGACAAGCCCGGCCTTTGGCGGTAACAAAGGATATCCCCACCCCGCGCCGGAACCCCGCATTGACCAAAACCACACCCGACCCGCGCCACACGCTCACCCTCCGTGATGTCTCTGAAGCCTCTGGCGTCAGCGAGATGACCGTCTCCCGCGTATTACGGAACCGCGGCGACGTCTCGGCCCCAACCCGAGAGCGGGTGCTGGAAGCCGCGCGAACGCTGGGGTACGTCCCGAACAAGATCGCAGGCGCTCTCGCCTCACAGCGTGTCAACCTGGTCGGCGTCGTGATCCCGTCGCTCTCAAACATGGTCTTCCCCGAGGTGATGACCGGCATCTCCTCTGTTCTGGATGGTACCGGCCTGCAACCCGTTGTCGGCGTAACCAACTACCTGCCCGACCGCGAGGAATCCGTCATCTACGAGATGCTGTCCTGGCGCCCCTCGGGCATGATCATCGCCGGGCTGGAACACACCGACGCCGCCCGCGCCATGCTGGGCCGCGCGGGCATTCCCATAGTCGAGATCATGGATATCGACGGTGACCCGATCAACCACGCCGTAGGCATCTCCCACCGCCGCGCCGGGCGTCAGATGGCCGAGGCGATCATCGCAGCCGGTTACCGCCGCATCGCATTTCTTGGTACGCAGATGCCGAACGATCACCGGGCGAAGAAGCGGCTTGAGGGGTTCGAAGAGGCTCTTGGCAAGGCGGGCCTGTTGCTGGTGGACCGCGAATATTACTCCGGCGGCTCTGCTTTGCTGAAGGGGAGGGAGATGACCGCCGCCGTGCTGAACCGCACGCTTGACGTCGATTTCCTTTACTATTCCAACGACATGATCGGCGCCGGCGGGTTGCTCTGGTGCCTGGCACAGGGCTTAAACGTACCCGGGCATATCGGCCTTGCCGGCTTCAACGGAGTGGAGTTGCTGGACGGCCTCCCGAGGAAACTTGCCACCATGGACGCCTGTCGTCTGGACATCGGCAAACGCGCCGCCCAACTCATCGCCGACGCCCCGAGTGAGGCGCAGGTGGTCGAGCTGTTCCCCACGCTGGAGCCGGGGGATACGATCCGCATCGCATGATATCCGCGGCGATCCGTCGTAGAGCGCGCTACGATAATCGGGAACTGTTCCCGCTGCCAATGGTACGCCGTAGAGCACCCTACGAGGTGTGCAAACTCGCAAACTCTGAAGCCGGGCTTCAGCCACCCAACTAACCCATTGGCGTTCTTTGCAGTCTCAGGTTTCCCAATCTGGAACACCGCCCTTCAGGCCAGCAGTCGGGCCCCGTCCTGTCCAAGAACCCGGACCTCGAGTATGGCCCCCTCGGGCCGGTCCACCGCAAAGGCAACCTCCGCGAACCCTTCGGTCCGCCCGACCCGGTTCCCCTCGGTCAGAACCCGGTGGACGCAGCCAACCTGCCCCTGAAGATGCCGGCCCAAAGCCGCCTCTCCCTTCGCCCGCAGCCGCGCGGCCCTCTCCTTGATCTCCGGCCCTCGAACCGCAGGCATCCGCGCCGCCGGGGTCCCCTTGCGGGCAGAGTAGGGGAAGACATGCAGGAAGGTCAGCCCACAGTCCGCCACCAGATTGAGAGATTGCTGGAACATCGCCTCGGTCTCGGTGGGGAAGCCCGCGATGATATCGGCCCCGAAGACCATCTCGGGCCTTGAAGCGCGTACATCCTCACAGAACCGGATCGCATCGTCGCGCAAGTGACGGCGCTTCATCCGTTTCAGGATCAGATCATCCCCGGCCTGAAGCGAGAGGTGAAGGTGCGGCATCAGGCGCGGTTCGGTCGCGATCGCCTCCATCAGGGCGGGATCTGCTTCGATGGAATCGATGGATGATATCCGCAGTCGCGGGATCGTGGTCAGCCGCAGAATCCGACGTACCAGATCCCCCAGCCGCGGCGTCGCCGGAAGGTCGGCACCCCATGAGGTGAGGTCCACCCCGGTCAGAACCACCTCGTTGAACCCCCGGTCCACCAGCCGTTGAATCTGCTCGACCACCACCCCTGCCGGAACCGAGCGCGAGTTTCCCCGACCGTAGGGAATGATGCAAAACGTGCAGCGATGATCGCAGCCGTTCTGGACTTGCACATAGGCGCGGTGGCGACCAAACCCGTCGATCAGATGCCCCGCAGTTTCGCGGACCGACATGATGTCATCGACCTGCACCCGCTCGGTGACGCCGATCAGGTCGGGCGCGACGATGCCCTGCCACGTCGCGGCCTGCATCTTTTCATGGTTGCCGATCACGCGGGCCACTTCGGGCATCGCTGCAAAGGTCTCCGGTTCGATCTGCGCGGCGCAACCGGTTACGATAATCGCAGCGCCCGGATTTTCGCGTGAGAGGCGCCGAATCTCCTGCTTGGCCTTGCGTACTGCTTCGGCCGTCACGGCGCAGGTGTTGATGATCACCGCGTCGGACAGGCCAGCGGAGGTGGCAAGGTCCTTCATCGCTTCCGTCTCATAGGCGTTCAGACGGCAGCCGAGCGTGGCAAAGACCGGGGTCTTGGTGGGGGCTTTCATCGGTGGGCCGCGATGTAGTCGGGCGAAAGCACCCCGTCGAAAACCCGCGCCACGGGGCCGGTCAGCCAGACACCATCGTCGCGCCAATCCACCTCAAGCGCCCCCCCGTCGGCTTGCAGCACCACCTGCCGCCCCGTCAGGCCGCGCAGATGGGCCGCAACGGCCACAGCGCAGGCACCAGAGCCGCAGGCCAGTGTGATGCCCGTCCCCCGCTCCCACACCCGCAGGCGCAGCTTGTCAGGCCCAAGCAACGATGCAAACTCTACATTCGTGCGCTGGGGGAAAAGCGGGTCATGCTCGTGCCGCGGGCCGACTTCTGCAAGGTCCACCGCCTCGGCGTCGGGGACAAAGCGAATGCAATGCGGGTTGCCCATGCCCACGGCGACGGGATCGCCGGGCAGCGGCAGTTTCAGGGTGTCAACCGGATGGGCAAGGGGAATGTCCTGCCAGTGAAGCTGAGGCTGGCCCATGTTCACGGCCACTCCGCCACCCGGCAAACGTTCAGCTGAAAGCTCCCCGCGCTCCGTGACAAGGGTCAGCCGGTCCATTCCGAGCCCCTGCATCACGTGATCAGACACGCAGCGCGTGGCATTGCCGCAGGCTCCGGCCTGGGTGCCATCACTGTTCCAGAAAACCAGCCCGATATCTGCCCCTTTGGCATCCACGATCTCGGCCAACTGGTCGAAGCCCACGCCCCGGTTCCGATCCCCCAAAGCGCGCGCGAAGCCAGCCGTCATCACCGGCCCGCGCCCGCGCGAGTCGATCACCAAAAAGTCATTGCCTGCACCGTGCATTTTCATGAACGGCAGGCCTGTCTGGGGGCCAGTGTCCTGCATATCCCGGCATATACGCCCGGCGCAGCGGTTTTGCCAGTGCCGCACGTTTTTGCCCTTGACCCCCGCGGCGGGCTTGCCTAATCACGCGCTTCGTGGGGCCGGTAGCTCAGTTGGTAGAGCAGCTGACTTTTAATCAGCGGGTCACAGGTTCGATCCCTGTCCGGCTCACCACAAATCTGCGTAATGCATGACCCGGAACGCTCAGGGATCAGCGGGCCAAGCGGGCTTGGTCCGACTGTGTGACTGCCCCTGTTTGAGCCAGGGAACCCGGTACCAGGCCGGTCTTGGCCTTCGTCCATGCCCGCCGCACGCGTGTGCATCAACCGTGACCCAACGACGTGTGCCTGATCCTCAGCAAGCGATCCGGAAAAACATGTGATATGGTTCTTTATTGGCCCTGAACCTTGGGCCTTGAAAGGACCAAGAATGGGTATCGAAGCTATAGTCATCATTTTGCTTGTCGGCGCAGCGGCTGGCTGGTTGGCCGGCAAGATCGTATCGGGTTACGGCTACGGGTTGCTGGGCAATATCGTCATTGGCATCGTTGGTGCCTTCATTGCCAACCTTGTGCTGCCACGCGTCGGTGTGGCCCTGGGCGGCGGCATTGTCGGCGCGATCATCTCGGCCACCATCGGAGCAGTGATCCTTCTGTTCCTGATCCGCCTGATCAAACGGGCCTGATGAAACGGGCCTGATCCGAACGATCCTGATTTGGGCCGGGATCACCCCGGCCCGCGTGTCTACTCCACAACGTTGAACGCCGGCCCGTACGGATAGTGGGTGATATTCTCGGGCTCGTCGTCGGTGACGACAAAGATGTCGTGCTCGCGGTAGCCGCCCGCCCCCGGCATGCCTTCGGGGATCGTCAGCATCGGCTCCATGCTGATCACCATGCCGGGTTCCAGCACCGTGTCGATATCCTCACGCAACTCCAGTGCCGCTTCGCGGCCATAATAGTGGCTCAGTATCCCGAACGAATGCCCATAGCCGAAAGTCCGGTATTGCAGCATCTGCCGTTCAGACAGGAACTCATTGATCTTCATGGTAATTTCGGCGCAACTCGCCCCCGGGCGCAGCAGCTTCATTCCAAATTCATGGCTGTCGATGTTGGTTTGCCAGACGTTCAAGCTGGCTTCGTCCACCTCGGCCACGAACAGTGTCCGCTCCAGCGCGGTGTAATAGCCTGAGATCATCGGAAAACAGTTGAGCGACAGGATATCCCCGCGCTGCAACTTGCGGTTGGTTACCGGGTTGTGCGCGCCGTCGGTGTTGATCCCGGACTGAAACCACACCCAGGTGTCGCGGTATTCGGCGTCCGGGAAACGCTTGGCAATCTCGCGCTCCATCGCGTCGCGCCCGGTGATGCTGATCTCAAGCTCGGTCGTCCCTACGGCAATCGCCTCACGGATCGCATAGCCGCCTACGTCGGCAACATTGGTCCCATGCTTGATCAAGGCAATCTCGGAGGGGGATTTTATCATCCGCTGATGCATCGTCGCCGGGGCAATATCCATCCCGCGCTTCGGTTTCAGGAAGGTGTTGAACTTCTCTGCCCGTTCCATCGTCAGATGGTCGGCCTCGCAGCCCACGGCCTTCCCTGTACCCGTGACCGAGGCCACCGCCCGCCACATGCTGTCGCGCGTCCAGTCGGTATAGGTGATGTTGTCGCCAATGCTGCGCCGCCAGGGCTGGCCCGCGTCTATCCCCGCAGAGATGGTCACGCAGTCGGTACTTGTCACCACACAGGCATAGGGCCGACCGAAGCTGCAATAAAGGAAGCCCGCGTAATAGGCGACGTTATGCATGGATGTGAGGACCACCGCGTCCAGATCATGCATTTCCATAATGTCGCGCAATCCGGCCAGCCGGTCTTCGTATTCCTCGGCGGCAAAGGGCAGGGTTGCCTTGGTGCCATTGTGGAAGCGGTACATTTCAGGGCGGTTCAGGGACATGTCAGACCTTCGTCATGGGGTGCGCTAACGGGACCCCGAAAGGTCCCGGCGTACAGGACGGTGGCAGCGTTCGTTGCAAGCGGCGTGGCACCCCCCTGTGACGACGCCATCGTCACGGCTCATCGCCTTTCTGCGGCTTTGCGCCATTTCGCGCAAGTGGCTTTGCGACCCTTGCGGCGGCGCTTTGCGACCCCATTTAAAGCGGCAGCAGATAGCATGGGAGTTGAGAAATGCAGTGTCCGGTTGACGGCGAAACTCTGGTGATGGCGGATCGTGGCGGCGTCGAGATCGACTATTGCCCGAAGTGCCGTGGCGTTTGGCTGGACCGGGGAGAGTTGGACAAGATCATAGAACGCTCGCTGGGCGGGTCGGGTCCGGTGGCCGCACCGTCAGCCCCCGCTTTCGCACCTCCGCCGCCACAACAGCAGCGTGCCGCGCCCGTTTACCAGCCGGAACCCCGCGCGCCGCATGCCGACCGGGTGGATGACCGCCGCCGCCGCGATGATGACGACGACGACGACTATCGCCGCGGCCACAAGAAAAAGCGGCGGGAAAGTTTCCTGTCGGATATCTTCGACTTCTGAACCCGCCGACGCCAGCCTGCATGCCGCGCCACAACGGCGTGGCATGCAGACTTACCACCGCTTCAGCGCATCTTCATCGGCGGCTTTGGCTGCTACCCAATCGGCCCCTTCAGCCCCGATCTCTTTTTTCCAGAACGGCGCGCGCGACTTTAGGTAATCCATCAGAAACTCTGCCGCCGCAAAGGCATCGGCCCTATGCGAAGCTGCCGTTGCGACCATCATGATCGCCTCGCCCGGGGCAAGGCTGCCAAAGCGGTGGATCACCAGCACATCCGACAGCGCCCAGCGTGATGCGGCCGTCGTGGCGATTCCGGTAATCGCCCTTTGGGTCATGCCGGGATAATGCTCGATCTCCATAGCTGACAGGGCGCCACCTTCGTCGCGGACCACCCCGGTAAAGGTGACAATCGCCCCCGCCCCGGTCACACCGGCGGAAAACCGGGCAACTTCCGCGCCCAGATCGAAGGGTGCGGATTGGACCGAAACCCGCATCTCAGCCCCCGGTCATCGGCGGGAAAAAGGCTATCTCGCGCACGCCTGCAAGGGGTGCGTCAAAGTCAGCAAGCTCTTGATCCAGCGCAACCCGCAGGGCGGACAGATCGGCGAAAGCCGCGGCATAGCGGTCTTCGCGGGCTCGCAGTTCTTCGATCAGATCGGCAACTGTTGCGGCCGATGTGTCCAGCCTTTCCCGCGGAAGCCCGACCCGCTCACGGACCCAGGCGAAGTACAGGACATCAATCATTTCTCGTCCCGCAGATAGGGCAGCGACTTCGAAAAGTACTCCCATCCGGTCAGCAGGGTCAGAAAGGCCGCCAACCACAAGAGCCCGATGCCCACGATGTTGGCGTAAGAGGCGCAGTCGGTGCTGCCGCAGGTGCGGATGGCTTCCGCTTCGCCGGCAGCCACAGCTTCCATATGCAGTTCCGGGGTCAGCCCCTCCAGCGCCAGGACGTTGAGGTAGTCAAGCCCAGTGCCCAGAAACAGCACGGCGATGGCCACCATCTGCAAGGTGGTCTTCCACTTTGCCAGCCGTGTCACCTTCAGTAATCCCGCTTTCGCCCCAAGGAATTCGCGCAGGCCCGAGACGAACACCTCGCGGAACAGGATCAGGGTCGCCGGCAAGATCAGCCAAGCGTTCATGCCGTTGTACCCGGTGATCACCATCAAAGCGATCACCACCATGGCCTTGTCGGCAATCGGGTCGAGCATGGCGCCAAATTTGGATTCCTGTTTCCAAAGGCGGGCAAGGTAGCCGTCGAACCAATCTGTGATCGCCGCCCCAACGAAAAGGGCAAGCGCAAACCAGTCGGCCCAGGGTCTGTGAAAATACAGGAACATGATTGCCACGCCGGGCGCGGCAAGAAGCCTGAGGACAGTCAGAGTGTTCGGAATGTTCCAGCGCATGCAGAATTGGTAGACCAAGGGGGAAAGAGGGGGAAGCAGATTCAGCGCGTTCTGCTGCTACCTGCTGGTTGCGGCACGCTAGCCCCGGGTAGAAAAGTAATCGGCAATGCTGCGGGCCATCGCTTCGGAAATGCCGTTTACCGCCTGAAGGTCGGTCAAACCGGCGCGCGCCACTGCCTTTGCACTGCCGAAATGCTGCAAAAGCGCGCGTTTACGGGCCGCGCCGATGCCCGGGATGTCGTCCAGCGGAGTCAGGCTGACTGCTTTCGCGCGTTTGACGCGGTGGGCTCCGATGGCCCAGCGGTGGGCCTCATCGCGCAGGCGCTGGACAAAATACAGGACCGGGTCGTTGCGCTGCAGGGCAAAGGGGCGTTCGCCCACGCGGTGGAACTCTTCCTTGCCGGCGTCACGGTCAATGCCTTTTGCCACGCCGACCATGGCGATGTCCTCGATCCCCAGTTCCGACAGGATCCCGGCCACCGCCGAAACCTGCCCTGCGCCACCGTCGATCAAAAGCAGATCCGGCCACATCTCGGTCTTTCGCTCCGGGTCTTCCTTCAGCAGGCGCTCGAAGCGGCGGGTCAGGACCTCTTTCATCATGCCGAAGTCGTCGGAGTTCGCGCCCGCCGCAGACTTGATGTTGAACTTGCGGTACTGGGACTTCAGGAAGCCATCAGCGCCCGCCACGATCATCCCGCCGACGGCATTGGTCCCTTGAATGTGGGAGTTGTCGTAGACCTCGATCCGCTGCGGGGGGGTGTCCAGATCGAACGCTTCGGCCAGACCCACCAGCAACTTGTTCTGCGTCGTCGATTCCGCCATCCGCCGGGCCAGGCTTTCGCGGGCGTTGCGGGTCGCGTTCTCTACCAGTTCGGCCTTCTCGCCACGTTTGGGTATGGCAAGCTCTACTTTCCGGGCGGCGCGAATGGCCAGTGCTTCGGCCACCAGGTCGGGGTTGTCAACCGGATGAGAGAGGAGGATCAGCCGGGGTGGTTCCTTGTCGTCGTAGAACTGGGTGAGGAAGGCCTCCATGATTTCCGGCTCTTCCGCCCCAGCGCCGGTCTTGGGGTAGAAATCGCGGTTGCCCCAGCTTTGGTTGGCACGAATGAAAAAGACCTGCACGCAGGCCTGGCCATGCTCCAGATGGAGCGCTACGACGTCCGCCTCGGCCACGCCTTGCGGGTTGATGCCTTGCGTCTGCTGAACCTGGGTCAACGCGCGGATCCGGTCGCGAAGCGCTGCTGCGCGTTCAAATTCCATTGCTCCGGACGCATCAGCCATTGCCTTCGCCAGATCCGCCTGAACCGAGGTGGTCTTGCCATCCAGAAACCGGGTCGCATCGGCCACAAGGGTGGCATACCCCTCGCGGCTGATCTTTTCGACGCAAGGCGCAGAGCACCGCTTGATCTGAAATTGCAGGCAGGGTCGGGTACGGGATTCGAACATGCTGTCGCTGCAATTTCGAAGGAGGAACACTTTTTGCAGTTGGTTCAGTGTCCGGTTCACCGCGCCAGCAGAGGCGAAGGGTCCGAAGTAGGCACCTCTTTCAGACTTCTTGCCGCGATGTTTCTTGATCTGCGGAAATGGGTGTTCGGAAGAAATCAGGATGTTGGGGAACGACTTGTCGTCGCGCAAAAGCACGTTGTAGCGCGGTTTCAACTGCTTGATCAGGTTCTGCTCCAGAAGCAGCGCCTCAAGCTCTGTCCGCGTCGTAAGGAACATCATCGACGCGGTCTCACCGATCATCCGCGCGATCCGCCCGGAATGGCCCGAGGGGCGGGCATAGTTCGACACCCGCGCCTTCAGATTCCGGGCCTTGCCAACGTAAAGCACTTCGGATGCCGCGTTCAGCATTCGGTAAACGCCGGGCGAGCCGTCCAGCGTGCGGAGGTAATTCTGGATCACCTCATGTCCGAAGAGGCTGGTTTCATCCATGTCGATCATGCTGTCGATTCTGGTTTGGGCTGCAATGAACCACGGGCCGGGGCAAGAGAAAAGCTGTCCACTGAATCTGGGGATAACTCTGCGGAGAAGTTTTCGTCATCACGGAATTTCCGTTGTTTTCAGGTTGCTTCGTTGCACTGCCTGTTTTTTAGGCATAATTATAACCATTTGATATTCAACGAAAGATTTTCTATCGATCGGCAAATCCCTGAAAAGTCACGGGAATTATGACATTGCCGTGAACGTTGCGTGAGAAGTGGACAAGTCTTTGCCGGTTTGGCCTGAGCTATTCAACCCCAAGGACATCGGGGGTTTGCCAGACAAGGTGCTGGCCGCCATCAATGGCCAGAAATTGGCCGGTCACGGCGGGGCTGTCGACGAAGAAAGCAAGCGCAGCACAGATGTCAGAGGGGTTCGCACCACGGCCAAGCACTGTGGCGGCGCGCTGGCGGGCAAAGTGGTCGGCCGACTGGCGCGCGCCCTGCAGGGTGGGGCCCGGGCCGATGGCATTGACGCGGACATTGGGCGCCAGACCTTGCGCCGCAGTGCGGGTCAGCGCCCACAGGCCCATCTTGGCGATAGTATAGCTTGAAAATTCGGGCGTCAGTTTCAGGATGCGCTGATCGATCATGTTGACAATCAGGCCTTGGGCCAATGGTTCGCCATTTTCATCGGTCACTGCAGGCGGGCACTGCCGGGCAAAGGCCTGCGTCAGGACATAGGGCGCGCGCAAGTTGGATTCGATGTGCCGGTCCCAGCTTTCCCGGGTCGACGTTTTGATCTGGTCATACTCGAAGATCGACGCGTTGTTGACCAGGACCGACAGGGACCCAAGGGCGGCAGTCGCCGCGGGGATCAGGGCCGCCGTCTCGGCCTCGACCAGCAGATCGGCCTGAAAGGTCTGGGCTGTGCGCCCCATGGCCCGGATTTCCACGGCCAGCGTTTCAGCCTCGGCCTGAGACGATGCGTAGTGCAGGGCCATGTCATGCCCACGACCGGCCAGATACAGGGCCATCGCGCGGCCAAGCCGCTTGCCCGCGCCAGTTACCATTGCCGTCATTTCACCTTGTCTCCGCAGTCACATGTCTTGCGGCCGATCAGATAGCGCCCGCATTTGGCACATACCGGGGCCGTCGCCCGCTTTCGCAGAATACGAGGCAGGGCCGAGGGGAACAGCACCCGGCCAATCATGGCAACGAGCGCCATCAGGGCAAGAAAGATGAGGATGATCTTGAACAGCATCTAAAGACCGTACCGCGCCCAAAGCGCCTTGTCCTCCAGTGCATCCAGCGTCTGGTCGAAAATCGACAGGCCCAGCCGCTGAAACAGGCTCCGCTTGCGGCCATAGGGCAACAGCCTGACCTTTTCGCCGTAAAGTGCTTTCAGCTTCGGTACGATGTGGCCCTGGCCATCCACAAGGCCAAGGTCCACCGCCTGCTGGCCCACCCAGACATCGGCGTTGAAGATATCCGCCGACTGGTTCAATCTGACCCCGCGTCTGGCCTTTACATGGTTGATGAAGGCCTGATGGATCGGGGTCTGCAAGGCGCGCAATCTTTCCACATCCTCGGCCTTCTGCGGCATGAACGGGTCGGCAAAACTTTTAGACTTGCCCGCCGTGACCACCCGCCGTTCTACCCCTTGGCGGGCCAACAATTCTGGAAAGCCGAAAGAAGCGAAGATCACCCCGATCGACCCGACGATACTGCTTTGATCGACCCAGATGTCATCCGCTGCACAGGCCAGCCAGTACCCGCCCGAGGCTGCCACATCCTCGACAAAGGCGTGGACCGGAACTTTCTTCTCCTCTGACAGCCGCCGGATGCGCGCCGCGATCAGCGACGATTGTACTGCCGACCCGCCGGGTGAGTTGATCTGCAAGGCCACCGCCGCAGGCTTGCCCTTGAAGGCACGCTCGATCAGCGGGGCCAGGCCCTCGTCACTCAGGCTGCGGGCGCCGGTGCCTATGGTGCCGCCAAGTCGGATCACCGGAACGAAGGCGGGCTTTGGCAGGAAGGGGATGAAGCGTCTCATGCGGCAGAGGTAGGCCTTCTGGGGCTTGCGGGCAAGGGCAGCGCGGGGCAGGCTTTGTGCCATGATCGACAAGCTGGAAATGTTCATCGCACTGGCCAAGGAACGGCACTTCGGCCGCGCGGCTGCGGCTTGCGGGGTCACCCAGCCGTCACTCTCTGGCGCGATCCGGCAGCTGGAAGATCAGCTTGGCGTGCAGCTGGTGTTTCGCGGCAGCCGCTTTCAGGGCCTGACCCCCGAAGGACAGCGCGTTCTGGACCGGGCGCTGGGCATCGTCGGCGACGTGCGCGCGCTGCGCGACGAGATGCGGGTGGTGCGGTCCGGTCTGTCGGGCAACCTGCGGATCGGCGTGATCCCCACGGCCCTGCCGATGGTGGCCGATCTGACCGGCCCCTTCACCGCGCGGCACCCCAATGTTCGCGTCTCGATCCTGTCGCGCACCAGCGTAGAGATCCTTGCCGGGATCGAGGCGCTCGATCTTGAAGCGGGGATCACCTACCTGGACAACGAACCCCTTGGGCGCGTGGCGCAGGTGCCGCTCTATACCGAATTCTACCGCCTGCTCATCGCCCCCGGGTCTGACCTCGCCGGGCGGCGGCAGGTCAGCTGGGGCGAATTGGCCGCAGTGCCGCTGTGCCTTCTGACCTCCGACATGCAGAACCGCAGAATCGTTAACCAGCGTCTGGGCGAGGCGGGCGTCGAAGTCGCGCCGATGATAGAATCGAACTCGACCGTGGCGCTGGTGACCCATGTTCTGACCGGGCGCTGGGCCTCCATCGTGCCAAAGCGGCTGGCTGACCTTTTTGTGATGGATGGACGGCTCGTCTCTGTTCCGATCGTAGAGCCGGAAGCCGAGCACATGGTGGGCCTGATCGCTGCACGGCGCGACCCGCAGACCCCGGTGCTGCAGGCCCTGGTCGATGAGGCGGAGCGGCGGTTTCGATAGGATTCAGCTATCGTTTGACGGCATATCTGTATTGATTATCCTATCAAACAGCGTAGAACAAGCGCACGCCAGCAAAAGGTGCGCCCGCATGCTCGACTCCACCGACACCACCGACCGGATTGCCGAGATATTGGCGGATCACGCAGGGCTTGAAGGGCCGCTTCTGCCGATCCTGCATGCGGTGCAGGTGTCCTTTGGCTATGTGCCACAGTCTGCGGTGCCGCAGATCGCCAGGGCACTGAACCTGTCCAAGGCCGAAGTGCATGGCGTGGTGACCTTTTACCACGATTTCCGCGAGGTGCCTGCGGGGCGGCATGTGCTGAAACTGTGCCGGGCCGAGGCCTGTCAGGCGATGGGCGCCGACCGGGTCGCCGCGTCGGTGAAGGCAGCTCTGGGGATCGACTGGCATGAAACCACGCCTGACGGCCGCGTAACGCTCGAGCCGGTGTTCTGCCTTGGACTTTGCGCCTGCGGACCAGCGGCGATGGTCGACGGTCGGCTGGTAGGCCGCTGCGATGCGTCAGTGGTCGCAGAGGTTTCCGAATGAAGATTTATATTCCCCTCGACAGTGCTGCTGTCGCTCTTGACGCCGATGTCATAGCCGCCGAAATCACCGCCGAAGCCATCCGTCGTGGCGTGGCGGTTGAAATCGTTCGCAACGGCTCGCGAGGGATGGTCTGGCTGGAACCACTGGTTGAGGTGGCCACCGACTCCGGCCGTCTGGGTTTTGGCCCGATGACGCTGGCCGATGTGCCGGGCCTGTTCGGTGACCTTGCCGCGCACCCAAAGGCGCAGGGTCTGGTCGAAGACCACCCGTGGATGCGCGGTCAGACTCGGCTGACCTTCGCACGCGTCGGCGTGATCGACCCGCTGTCGCTAACTGATTATGAGGCGAATGGCGGTCTGGCGGGCCTGCGCCGGGCTCAAGCCATGAGCAGAGCCGAAATCGTGGCCGAGGTGACAGAAAGTGGCCTTCGCGGCCGGGGCGGTGCGGGTTTCCCCACCGGGGTCAAGTGGAAAACGGTGTCCGACGCGCCTGGCGACCGTAAATACATTGTCTGCAACGCCGATGAAGGCGACAGCGCCACATTCGCCGACCGGATGCTGATGGAGGGTGACCCCTTCACCCTGATCGAAGGCATGGCGATTGCGGCCCTCGCTTGCGGGGCGACGAAGGGGTTTGCGTACATTCGCTCGGAATACCCCATAGCAATACGGGTGATGGACGCCGCTGTCCTCATTGCCCGGGACGCCGGGGTTCTGGGGCAGCAATTCGACATGGAAATCCGCGTCGGCGCCGGCGCCTATGTCTGCGGCGAGGAAACCAGCCTTCTCAACAGCTTGGAGGGCAAGCGTGGCGTGGTTCGCGCCAAGCCCCCCCTGCCCGCGCTGCAGGGCTTCCTGGGTCAGCCGACTGTGGTAAACAACGTGATCTCGCTGGCGTCCGTCCCTGTGATCCTAGCCAAGGGAGCAGCCTTCTACAAGGATTTCGGCCATGGTCGCAGCCGGGGGACAGTCCCGCTACAGATCGCGGGGAACGTGGCGCGCGGCGGTCTGTATGAATGTGCGTTCGGTTTGACGCTGGGCGAGATTGTCGACGGCATCGCCGGGGGCACAGCCACGGGCCGCCCGGTCAAGGCTGTGCAGGTCGGCGGCCCCTTGGGCGCCTATCACCCAAGGTCGGATTTTGGTACGGCTTTCGGTTATGAAGACTTCGCTGGGCAGGGCGGGCTTATCGGCCACGCAGGGCTGACCGTATTCGACGACAGCGCCGACATGTTGGCTCAGGCCCGCTTCGCGATGGAATTCTGCGCCATCGAATCCTGCGGCAAATGTACCCCCTGCCGCATCGGAGCGGTGCGCGGGACGGAAACCATCGACCGGATCGCCAGGGGCGATACCGACGCCATACCGCTGCTGACCGACCTGTGTAACACCATGAAAGCTGGTTCACTTTGCGCACTTGGAGGGTTCACCCCCTTTCCGGTGCTGTCCGCCCTGACCCATTTCCCTGATGACTTCGCCCGCGCCAAAGAGGCTGCCGAATGAAAGACTTCATCATCCCCGACCGTGACTTCGGCACCCCGGCTGCCAAAAGCAAACAGATGGTCACATTGACCATCGACGGCTTTGACGTGACCGTGCCCGAGGGCACCAGTATCATGCGCGCGGCGGCCGAGGCGGGGATCACCGTCCCCAAACTCTGCGCCACCGACAGCGTTGACGCCTTCGGGTCATGCCGGTTGTGCCTGGTGGAGATCGAGGGGCGGAACGGCACACCGGCCTCCTGCACCACGCCGGTTGCGGCAGGACTGAAGGTCCACACGCAGAACGCCAAGCTGAAGCAACTGCGCCGGGGTGTGATGGAGCTTTACATCAGCGACCACCCTCTGGACTGCCTGACCTGCGCCGCGAACGGTGACTGTGAACTTCAGGACATGGCCGGTGCTGTTGGCCTGCGCGACGTGCGCTATGATGCTGTTGACACCCACTTCCGCTCAAAGAACACCAGCGGGGAAGCAAATCCGCAGTGGCTGCCGAAGGATGATTCCAACCCCTATTTCGCCTATGATCCGGCGAAATGCATTGTTTGCAGCCGCTGCGTCCGCGCCTGCGAGGAAGTGCAGGGTACCTTCGCGCTGACGATCGAAGGCCGGGGATTCGACAGCCGGGTATCGTTCGGTGCGAAAACCGACAACGCGCTTGCCTCAGATTGCGTCAGCTGCGGCGCCTGCGTGCAGGCTTGCCCGACGGCAACGCTGACCGAAAAGTCGATCATCGCCATCGGCACGCCGGAACGTTCCGTCATTACCACTTGCGCCTATTGCGGCGTCGGTTGCAGCTTCAAAGCCGAAATGCGCGGCGATGAACTGGTTCGGATGGTCCCCTACAAGCACGGCAAGGCCAACCGGGGGCACAGCTGCGTCAAGGGCCGCTTCGCTTATGGCTATGCCAGCCACAAGGACCGCATCTTGAACCCGATGATCCGCGACAGCATCAATGACCCCTGGCAGGAAGTGTCCTGGCCCGAGGCGATGGAGTTTGCTGCGAACCGGATGAAGGGAATTCAAGAGAAGTACGGGCGGCAGTCGGTGGGGGTCATTACGTCCTCGCGCTGCACGAATGAAGAGGCATATCTGGTTCAGAAACTAACCCGCGCCGTATTCATGAACAACAATACGGATACCTGCGCGCGGGTCTGCCATTCGCCCACCGGCTATGGACTGGGCCAGACCTTCGGCACCTCGGCCGGGACGCAAGATTTCGACTCGGTCGAGGAAAGCGACGTCGTGCTGATCATCGGCGCAAACCCGACAGACGGGCACCCGGTCTTCGCCAGCCGCCTGAAAAAGCGCCTGCGCAAGGGCGCAAAGCTGATCGTGATCGACCCGCGCCGCATTGATCTGGTTGATGGCCCGCATGTGAAGGCCGCGCATCACCTGCCGCTCCGTCCCGGCACCAACGTCGCCGTCGTCACCGCCCTCGCCTATGTGATCGTGACCGAGGGCCTCATGGATGAGGCCTTCATCCGCGACCGGTGCGATTGGGACGAATTCCAGGACTACGCCGAATTTGTGAGCCAGCCGACCCATTCGCCCGAGGCGACGGAACTGCTGACCGGCGTGAAGGCCGATGAACTGCGTGCGGCGGCAAGGCTGTTTGCCAATGGCGGCAACGGCGCGATCTACTACGGGCTGGGCGTGACTGAACACTCCCAAGGATCCACCACCGTGATCGGCATTGCGAACCTTGCCATGCTGACTGGCAACATCGGCCGCCCCGGCGTTGGGGTGAACCCGCTGCGCGGGCAGAACAACGTGCAGGGGTCGTGTGACATGGGGTCGTTCCCCCACGAACTGCCCGGCTACCGGCACGTCAAGAACGATGCCGTGAGGTCGGTCTTCGAAGACCGTTGGGGCGTGAAAATCGATAATGAACCGGGGCTGCGGATTCCCAACATGCTCGACGCTGCGGTTGAGGGGTCGTTCAAGGGCCTTTACTGCCAAGGCGAGGATATCCTGCAATCCGACCCCGACACCAAGCACGTTGCGGCGGGCCTTGCGGCGATGGAGTGCGTGATCGTCCATGACCTTTTCCTGAATGAAACCGCGAACTACGCCCACGTCTTCCTCCCCGGCTCCAGCTTTCTTGAAAAGGACGGCACCTTCACCAACGCCGAGCGTCGCATAAACCGCGTCCGCAAGGTGATGGCCCCGCGTCAGGGTTATGCCGATTGGGAGGTGACCCAACTTCTCGCCCAGGCCATGGGTGCCAACTGGACCTATACCCACCCGTCGCAAATCATGGACGAAATCGCCCTCCTGACCCCCAGCTTTGCCGGCGTGAGCTATGAGAAGCTGGAGGAGATGGGCTCTGTCCAGTGGCCCTGCAACGAGGCCGCACCCGAAGGCACACCGCTGATGCACATCGACGGCTTCGTGCGCGGCAAGGGCAAGTTCATCCGTACGGAATACGTCGCCACCGACGAACGCACCGGCCCGCGCTTTCCGCTGCTGCTGACCACGGGGCGCATCCTCAGCCAATACAACGTCGGCGCGCAGACCCGGCGGACGGCGAACGTCGTCTGGCATGATGAGGATGTGCTGGAAATCCACCCCCACGATGCCGAGGTTCGGGGCGTTAAGGATGGCGATTGGGTGCGTCTTGCCAGCCGCTCCGGCGATACCAGCCTGCGGGCGCAAATCACCGACCGGGTCAGCCCCGGCGTGGTCTACACCACCTTCCACCACCCGGATACGCAGGCCAACGTCATCACCACCGACTTCAGTGATTGGGCGACCAACTGCCCGGAGTACAAGGTGACCGCTGTTCAGGTCTCGCCCTCCAACGGACCAAGCGAATGGCAGCAGGACTATAACGCCCAGGCAGCGCACTCGCGCCGGATCCTGGCGGCGGAATGAACGGCGCGCGCGCAACTTCCCGGCTGGCCTTCGCGACCCGGTTCGAGCCGGGAGAACGGATTCTGCCCGAAGAAGTGGCCGTTGCACTGTCGTTCAACGGCACAACGCAGGCCGTGATGATGGCCACGCCGGAGGACCTGGCGGATTTTGGCTACGGCTTTGCCCTTACCGAAGGCATCGCCATCCCGGCTGACATCCTGTCGGTCGACATCGAAACCCTGCCGAAAGGTCGCGACGTCCAGCTTTGGCTGGCACCCGAGGCTGAGGCGAGGCTGACTGCCCGCCGCCGCACGATGACCGGCCCGGTCGGCTGCGGCCTGTGCGGAATTGACAGTCTGGATCAGGCGCTGCGCGAGGTGCCCAGCGTCCAGCCGTCATCCTTCCGCATGACGCCTGCGCAGGTCATGGCAGCGGTGGCGGCGCTCCCCGCCCAGCAGCGCCTGCATGACGTTACCCGAGCCGTCCACTGCGCGGCGTTCTGGGCTGGAAAGCTGATCCTAGCGCGTGAGGATGTCGGCCGTCACAATGCTTTGGACAAACTCGTCGGCGCGATGGCCCGTAGCGGCACCGGTCCGCAGGGCGCGGTCATCCTGACCAGCCGCGTATCCATCGACATGGTGCAGAAGGTGGCGATGCTGGGCGCGCCGATGCTCATCGCCGTCTCCGCCCCCACCGCCGATGCAGTAACCCTGGCCGAAACTGCCGGGATCACCCTGATCGCCCTTGCCCGGCCGGACCGGTTCGAGGTCTTTACCCATTCGGACCGCTTGACGGAGGAAAGCCATGTCGGCTGAAAAACTGGTCCACATGGCCAACCAGATTTCGCTTTTCATGGAATCAAAACCCCATGCCGAAGGCGTGACCAGCCTTGCAGGTCATATCAATGACTTCTGGGAACCCCGCATGCGCCGCCAGTTCTTTGCGGTGATCGACGCTGGCGGCGAGGGCCTGCGCCCGCTGGTGCTGCAGGCCGCCACCCAGATCCGCCGCCCGGTCCCTGAGGCCGCCCGCTAGGGCTATTCCTTCAGAATACCACTCAGCTGCACGCCATAGCTGCTTTTGGCGAAGACCTTCGCTTGCTGCGCAAACTCCGCCCGGTCGATCCAGCCTTGCCGGAACGCAACCTCGTCCGGTGATCCGACCTGCATCCCTTGCCGGTCCTGCAGCGTCCGCACGAAGTTCCCCGCATCAAGCAGGCTGCCCGGCGTGCCCGTATCCAGCCAAGCAAAGCCGCGCCCCATGCGTTCCACCTGCAACGACCCCTCTGAGCGATAACTCTCCAGCAGATCGACGATCTCCAGCTCGCCCCGGGGCGAGGGGCGCACGGCAGCCGCAAGTTCCGGCGCGCGACCGTCCAGAAAGTAAAGCCCGGTGATCGCAAAGTTCGACGGTGGGTTTCTGGGCTTTTCGACAATCGCGGTCACCCGGCCATCGCCATCGAAGGCCGCAACGCCATAGCGTTCGGGGTCGGCGACGTGATAGCCGAAGACCGTCCCACCTGTCTCTTGTGCGTTCGCACGGGCCAGCACTTCGGGCAGCCCGTGCCCGAAGAAGATGTTGTCGCCCAGCACCATCGCCGAAGGCGCCCCATCCAGGAAATCCCGCGTCAGAAGATAGGCCTGAGCCAGCCCCTCGGGCCGGTTCTGAACCACCCAATCAAACCGCACCCCCCATTGTCCGCCATCCCCCAGAAGCCGCTGGAACTGCGGCTGATCTTCTGGCGTGGTGATGATCGCTATTTCGCGGATGCCCGCCAGCATCAGCACCGAAAGCGGGTAGTAGACCATGGGCTTGTCATAGATCGGCAGCAGCTGCTTTGACGCGCCAATCGTGATCGGCCACAGGCGCGACCCCGTACCGCCGGCCAGCAGAATACCCTTGCGTTTCATTAAGAAAGCTCCCTCAGGATGTCGGACAGGCCCTGCCGCCAATCCGGGCGAGTGATGCCAAAGGCGGCCTCGAACCCGCTGCAGTCAAGCCGGGAGTTCAGCGGCCGGCGGGCGGGTGTGGGGTAGTCGGTGGAGGGGATGTCCTCGATTCGGCAGGCCAGCCCGGCCTGTGCCATGATCGTCCGCGCGAAATCAGCCCAGCTGACATCCGGTGCACCCGAAAACTGGTGCGTTCCGCCCGGCGCCCCGTCCCGCAGCGCCTGCGCCGCAACAATCAGCGCCTCGGCAATTGCCGCCGCCGGGGTCGGCCCGCCGATCTGGTCGGCCACCACGCGCAAGACTTCACGCTCGGCCCCAAGCCGCAGCATCGTCTTGACGAAATTCGCGCCGTGCGCCGATATAATCCAGGACGTGCGCAAGATCAGATGCCGCCCCCCTGCCGCCCGCACGCCGACCTCGCCCGCCAGCTTTGACCGGCCATAGGCCCCCAGGGGTGCCGTCGAACGGTCCGGCGCAAAGGGCGCATCCCCTGCACCGTCATAGACATAATCGGTCGAGATATGCAGAAACGGCACGCCCCTTTGCGCCGCCGCCCGCGCCATCGCCGCAGGTGCCTCGCCATTCACCGCCGTCGCCTCAGCTTCGTCCAACTCGGCTTTGTCGACCGCCGTCCACGCCGCCGCGTTGATCACCGCATCCGCATCGCTGGCTGCCACAGCCGCCGCGCAAGCTGCTGGGTCCGCAAGGTCAGCCTCGGCCCGGCTTAGAAATCGCGCCTCGGGCAGACGCCGCGCCAGTTCCCGAGCGACCTGCCCGGTCTGGCCAATGACCAGCAGCCTCATTCTCCAGTTCCCAGCCGTTGTCCGACACCTTGGCGCGCCAGCAACGGCCGCCACCAGGCGGCGTTGTCCAAGAACCAGCGCACTGTCCGCCGCAGCCCTTCCTCAAGCGTGACCGAAGGCTGCCAGCCCAACTCTGCGCGGATGCGGGTGGGATCTATTGCATAGCGCGCGTCATGGCCGGGCCGGTCGGCCACAAAGCGGATCAGCCGGTCATGCGGCGCGCCCTGGGGGTGCATCTCGTCCATCAGCGCGCAGATCGCGCGCACGATGTCGATGTTGCGCGCCTCGGCCTCGCCACCGATGCACCATGTCCGGCCAGTCGCGCCCCGCTCCACCACTGCAAGCAGCGCTTCAGCATGGTCTTCGACGAACAACCAGTCGCGCACATTCTCGCCCGCGCCATAGACTGGAATTTCACGCCCGTGCAGCGCAGCAAGGATTGCCACGGGGATCAGCTTTTCGGGAAAGTGATAAGGCCCGTAGTTGTTGGAGCAGTTTGTCACCATTACCGGCAGCCCGTAGGTCTCGCCCCAGGCCCGCACCAGATGGTCGCTTGCTGCCTTCGTGGCGGAATAGGGGCTGCGCGGGTCGTAAGGCGTATCCTCATCAAATCGCCCCACTGGCCCCAATGATCCAAAGACCTCATCGGTCGATATGTGGTGGAACCGGAACCCCACTGGCCCGCCCTGCACCAGCCAGAAGGCCCGCGTGGCCTCAAGCATGTTGAAGGTGCCGG
>Ga0105045_10000765_pt1 | contig 24683 bp, 30 predicted proteins | sample MAT02_FD_78089 | JGI IMG/M metagenome (GOLD analysis project Ga0105045, IMG submission 78089) | Freshwater microbial communities from Lake Fryxell liftoff mats and glacier meltwater in Antarctica - MAT-02 (megahit assembly) | ecosystem: Environmental > Aquatic > Freshwater > Ice > Liftoff... | reverse complement strand
GCGATGGTGCCCAGACTCGAAAGCAGGCTGAGATCCTCTGAACTGAAGATTCCCGAAGCACGATGGGCGATCACCAGATAGCCATCGCGCGTCGCGGTGTAAAAGGGGACCGGAGCCAGAGCGATGCTGCCGAAACGAGCGTCCTGTTCGGCCCCTTCCCACAGGACGTGCTGCGCGCCACCGCCAAGCACCGGTTGGCGCGGATTGAAGGTAAAAGGTGGGTCTTCCAGCAGCGAAAAGACCTCCGGAGCATCGCTGGGAAAACTGACGCAGGTGGTCTGCAGGACCCCGTCCTTGCCAGGGATCAGCAGGTGGAAGACCGCGAATTCACCCTCCAACAGATCACAGGCGGCCGTGACGATCGAGCGTGCCAGGGTCAACGGATCCAGCTCGCGGGTCAATTCGAGGCTTATCTCATTGAGCGTCTCGCTGCGCTGGCGGGCCTCCTGGATGCTGTCTTCCATCTCCCGCCGCTGATGGATGTCGGTGGCGGTGCAGATCCAATAGCGATTGGCGGAACTGCTCGTGCGCAGATGCGCCGTGCGCAGCATGCACCAGCGCCAGCCACTCACCGCGGCCAGACGGCATTCGACGTTGCTTTCCGCATGGATGCCCGATGCATCCCGGAGAAGCGCTTCAATGCTTTCGCGTTCATCGGGATGGATCAGGTCGGTCCATAGAGCGCCCGAGTAGAAGGAACCGAAATAATTCCGGAATGCCGGATTTTCCCAGGTGATGCTGCCGCCATCATCACAGATCCACACCGGTTGCGGTTGGCTTTCGGAGATGTTCTCCAGCAGGCGCTCTTCGGCCTCGAGTACGCGCTTCCGCTCCATTTCCTGACTGAGTCCACGTAAGCGGCCCGTCATGATGTTAAAGGCATCAATGAGGCGCCCGAGCTCGTCGTCGTAGCGCTTCGGGATAGGTGGATTGTCCTGGTCCAGGGCCAGACGGTGGGTGGCCTGCTCTATGTCGTGCAGCGGGCGCAGGATCCGTCGCCGCAGCATGACGATCATAACTAGGCTTTGCAGGCCGATGAGGCCAGCCCCGATATAGAGGGTGACGAGGGCGCCTCGCGCAGAAGCATCCTGCTTTTTCATGCTCAAACTGAGCAGGAGATCGGATTTGAACGACATTTCGCGAGTATGGACCAGAAGCTGGTCGATGATCCGCCAGCGCATGACCGGGTTGCTTTCGGCCCGCGGTGTGCCGGTCAAAATTTGGAAAAGCTGGTCGGCTCGACCTAAGGCGACGCGCAGCGATTGTGGCGATTCGACATCCAGACGCGCCAAATCAATCGCGCGGATCTGTTCTTCGATATGCACCCGCAGGATGTCCCACTGCCGGCGCGGCCTTTGGGAGGGGCGCAACATCCATTCATAGGCCAGGCTTTCCAGTGCCGACACTGCGCGGGCAAGTTCATGGGTGGTCCGGGTGACCGTGCGCCAATGAGTCCGGCCCTGGTTGGCGATTTCAACTTGGACGATCCCGACCAGGGCCAGGACCAGCCCGCACCCGGTCAGCAGCGAGGCGGCGACCTTCAATTTCATGGGATCGCCGGATGGATGAGCTGGACGCGGATAGGATCAGCGAGGCGCAGGGGAACCGGATCGATAGCAGACAGGACATCGATGGATGGGGAGCCTTGTGCATCAGGAAAATTCCTGACCTGATACCAGCGCGCGGCATTTTCGATCTGCAGCAGCACCGATTGTCCCAATTGCACATCGAAGGAGCACCAGGACCACATACCCAGAAGGATCTGGGGGGTGGTTTCCACCCACGGCGCGAGCTCGTCCGCGGCCACCTTGGGCCGGGCCTGAATGGCGTTGCCGGCCCGGATCATCGCCCGCAGCAGCCGGGTATAGGTGTCGCGATTGAGCGTGTCATCGTCGTCATCGCGGACCGTGAGCAGCCAGGACCAGTGATACAGACCTTCATTGCCAAAAATCCCGATTGTATTCGGAATTTCTTCGCGGATCCGTTCGTAGTGCGGCGACCAGATGGAAATCGCGTCGACGGTCCCGTTTTTCAATGCCTTCCCAAGCTCGTCCAAGGGCATGGACACGATGGTCACACTTTCCCGCTTCATGCCCTTCAGTTCGAGCATGACATCGAGATAATAGTCCGACGTGGTCCGGCTGGCGATGCCGATACGCCGTCCGGCCAGTTCCTGAAAACGGTGAATGCCAAGGTCCTTCCGATACGCGATGACCACCAGGTCAATGATCGAAGCTACCGACGCCAGGACCTTGATGGGGACACCATCGGCAATGGCCGCACCCACCGCGCTTTCGGCGGCGGCGGTGACCCGGACACCGGGCTGGGACAGACCTCGGAGTCCGGCGTATCCGGTGAGAGTCGGCTCAAAAATAACGTTCAACCCCTCTTCCAGGAAAAAGCCATGATCGTGAGCGTAACGGGCGGTCACGTTAAAGGGGGTCGGGCTCAGGGTAAAATGGACGTCGATCAGCGGCTCCTTGACCTGACGGAGGTGCCCAGTTAACCAGAGAAAGCCCAGGACCGTTACGATGACCAGGACGGTTACGACGGTGACCATGAAACCCGGCCGCATGGCGGCCGAGCGCGGGGTGTTGAAAGACGGAAGCGCTTGGCACATTATCTGCTGGATCCCGGGTTCGCGTGCATCTCTCTCATTGGAACCACCATGGCCAAACGTTTCGCCCATATCCTCATCGTCGAAGACAATCCGGGGGATATTGAGCTGCTTGAAATCGCGTTTGAAATGAATGGTTTCTCTCCCCGCGTCCAGGTCGCTGAGAATGGGGAGGTGGCATTGGCGCGGCTGCAGAGCCTGGCTACGGAAGGGAATCTTCCCGACCTAGTCCTGGTCGATCTCAACATGCCGCGGATGAATGGTTTCGAGGTCTTGAGAGCAATGCGCGAGCTCGGCCTGGAGGGAGTGAACACCGTGGTGTGGACCAGCTCCTTGGCGGATGCGGACCGCGAACGGTGCCTGGCCATGGGCGCCCGGGAATTTCTTTCCAAACCGGAGCGCATAGGTGAATACATTCGGTTGGTCGATCGCTTAAAGGTGTATCTGTCGGGAGCTGACGAAGGAAGCACCGAAGAGGGCGATGCGACCGAGAGAGTCGGCTAAGTAGTCAGCCGGGCTACGCCGCGAAATCACAAATCCAGCCGGCGACGTTTGCGCCACAAGGTTGACGATTCGATGCCCAGCACGGTGGCGGCCTCCTCAAAGGTGTCGCAGCTGTTGAGCACCTTGCGGATGTGTTCACGTTCGAGCTCGGCCAGGGTGACATGGCTGCCGACGTGCAAGGCGGCGGCGGTCTTGGGCACCAGGCGCTGGGAAAAGGCTTCGGGACGGACCACCCGCGACGGCCACAGCACGGCCACGCGCTGCATCTCATTGCGCAGTTCGCGGATATTGCCCGGCCAATCGTACTGCAGCAGGACCTGCACCGCCTCTGCTGAGAATTCCCCGACCGGCGAACCCGATCCTGAAGCGAACTCGGCCAGAAATAACTGCGCCAAGCTGAGAATATCTTCGCGTCGTTCGCGCAGCGGCGGCATCACCACTTCAATGGTATTGAGGCGGAAGAGCAGGTCTTCGCGGAAGATGCCTTCTTTGACCAAGCCTTCGAGATTGCGATTGGTCGCCGCGACCACCCGCACGTCGGCGGTGCGGCTCTCGGTTTCACCGACGCGTTCATAACGGTGCTCTTGTAGGAAGCGCAGCAGTTTGGCCTGGATCGAGGGCGCCAGATCACCGAGTTCATCCAGGAACAGGGTGCCGCCATCGGCGAGTTCGACCTTGCCCGGCTGATCGCGGACGGCGCCGGTGAACGAGCCTTTGGCATGGCCGAACAGTTCGCTCGCCATCAATTCTTCACTCAGGCTCGGACAATTGATGGTCACGAAAGGCTTGCTGCTACGCGGGCTGCGTTTGTGCAGCAAATGCGCAAGCACGGTCTTGCCGGTGCCGTGATCGCCGCGCAGGAGCAGAGAAATATCTGCCTTGGCCGCGCGGGTGATGATCTGCAAACACGACTGCATCGCCTGCGATCCTGACTGGATCAGCTGCATGGTGCTGGTGGTGTCGCGTTCGAAATCGGTCATGCGGCGGATGCGCGCCGATTCCTCGCGCAGGCCGGCCAGAATCTCGCGAATCTGCCCAACTTGAAACGGCTTGCTCAGATAATTGGCGGCGCCCAAGCGGATTGCTTCAACCGCAGTTTCGATGGTGGCAAATGCCGTCAACACCACGATGTGCAGATTCGGATTGCTGGCCAAGAGCTTAGGGATCAGATCCAAGGCCAATTCTTCGCCAAGTTGCAGATCGCAGAAAACCAGATCGAACCAGCCATCGCGGCAGCAGGCCAGGGCGTCGGTGGCGTTGCCCGCAGAGGTCACCGTGCAGGACTGCAATTCCAGGGCGCTGGCCAATTGATTGCGTTGGGTCTGGTCGTCTTCAATGATCAGCACCTCCAATTCATCTTCCGCAGGCTTCGCCGACCTAGGCTTATGCCCTTGCGCGGGGCGATCCGGAGTCGCGGCGCGATCAGGAATGGTAGTGGGATCCACAGGTGAGACGGGTGGCTGAGTGGATTCAGGGGTGGTCATCATACTGTTTTTCCGTTTCTAAAGACGAGGAACTGGCGAGCACAAGGTTATGGTTCTGCCACCCCAATGACCACCCCAGACGCTGGGCGATCAGCCGCGCCCGATAGAGGCCGGCACGAATGCGGCGCCCCTCGGTAGTCGGGATGGCGCCACCCAGGGTCAGGGCCTGGGTGCGGATCTCGGCGGACCACGGGGTGGCGATGGCCAATTGCCACCCATCGGCGCCGGAGGTCCAACGGGGTTCGCTGCGACATATGCCGGCGACCAGCATCAAGGCCGTGAAAAGCGGCTCAGCCAGGTCGGGTCCGATCGGCAAGAGCTGCGATTCGTCCATGGTCCACGGAACTTCGACCGCGTGCGCCTGACATCCCGCGCAGCCCAGCGCGATGGCTTTTGCGACCGTCAGGTGTTCATGCGTGGTCGGCTGCGGAATCCGCAAGGTGGCGACAATGTCCCGAATCAGGGCTGATGCTTCTCCCAGATCGTCCAGCACGCGGGTCAAGTGACGCTGCGTCGTTGCCGACAGGGATGCATCGGTCGTCGTGATAACTTCGACAAAGGCCAGGGATCGGCGGATCGGGGCGATGGTGTCATGGGACAAACGCGCGGCGGTGTCGTTCAGCAGCTGCGCAAGCCCGGCGGTTCGTGCCGACCTACCGCTCGGCCTGTCCCCGGCAAAAGTGTCCTGGCAGCGCTGCCAATGCGAAGCGTGGGTGCCATCCGCTGCGGTAAGCGTCATGATCGCCAACATCCCGCGCCCATCCGCAGCCGGAATGGTCAAGGCGGGAATACCACTGCGGAGCTGACCCAGGATGTCGACCAGGCGTTCTTCACTGCTGATGGCTGGCCAAGCGGCCAAGGCCGCGGCGCCACCTGCGGGATCAAGACGGCCTGCGAGATCCGGACTCAGCTCGAGAATATTTCCACGACGATCGATCTGCGCCCATTCGCCAGCGGCGCGCATGAGCGCTTCAGACACATTGTTCAGGGCAGCCGGCATGGGCGACACGCTAGTCGTCTCCTCTCCAGGCAGAAGCTGCAAGATCATACGCCTGTACGGGCCTGGCCGCCGACAATAGTGGTGACCCGGGTCTGTTCGGGCAGCAGGCGGTTGGCGATGAATTTTGCGAGGATGGACGGCACATGTTTTGAGAGCACCAGGTACCAAGCAACGGTGGCACGCTCACAGTCATAGATGGCATCCAGGTCAGGGGGCGCCGCGTTTACGATCTCGGTAAAAGGGATAATCGGCATCGTTCGGGAATGATCGTCCTGCATTTGGAGCGGTGAAAACCGTTGTTCCTGTACCTGGATCCAGCCAACCCGGGCGCGATGCGAACTCCCAGCCAGGACGAGCGCAGGCGGCGGGATCACCCTGGTGGCGAGCAGATGCTGGTAGGTGGTAGCAGCGCCCTCTTCATTGATTCGAAGGGAATGCAAATCGTCTAATATGAAAAGGAGGCGTCCGGGCATCGCAGGTCGGAACGGGCACAAGTCGTGCCAGCAGCTGTGGGAATCTCCGTGCAAGCGGTCGTGCTTGATGCAGGAATTGGCGCCACGCTTATCCTGCAAAATGCAAAGAGCCTGAGGGTTGCGCCACCCTGGGCTTTGCCCGTCATGGCCGGCGACCGTGGTGAGATGACCGAGGTACTCGGCGGTCGGTCCGTAGTTGGGAACACCCTGGTGAGCCCAGCGCCGGGGGCGCCAACGCTGCTAGAACCGTGAGACGGACGAGTGGCGAGCCGGCGGTTGCCGGGGGGGTTCCGGAACCGTGCGGCGCACGGCTGCTCGCTCGTCGGACTTACGCTGACAACGCTGAACGATGCGCCCGATGCCGGCATCCAACCTGCGCCGGACGGCCTCTTCAGAGCGAGGGTGAATGCAGGCGAGCAGCAGGAAACCGGGGACTGCGAAAATCCACCCGGGCAGAATCGGCAGCAACGCCCCGACGACCGCGCCCATCATGCAGAGCACGCCCAGGACGGGAAATACCAGACGTTGCCACAGGGGTCGCGGTGGCGCCGGACCACCCAGACGTTTGTGTAAGGCGCGCGCAAGTCGACAGAGACGGCCCTCTTGAGGTGCCGATGACCCCGCCCCGATGTGGGGCTCAGGCATGTCCCACACCGGGAACGATGCGCTGCAGGAGATCTGCGTCTTCGGCGGGGCTGGGTAGGGGTTCGCCATCGCCCTGGATGGCTTGGTCGCTGAGAATGGCGCGGACCTCAGCGGGACTGAACAAGCGACCCAGGGTGGCCATGCACTGCTCGGCACCGGTGACCAGCGCATAGCCCGCGGCGGTTCCCCAACGCGGCCCCCGGCAGCTGGCGCGCATCATGGCAGTGACCACCCGATACCACAGGCCGGTACCTTCCAGCGGGGTGGTCCGGTGGGCGTAGAGATACTGACGCAGGCGGGCGATTCGCTCGCGGTAACGCCGCAGCAGGGCGCGATCCTCAGCGTCATGTCCGCCGTCCGGGCCGCGGCAGCGCCATAATTGATGGCATTCTACCCAGGTGCTTTGTCCTTCAATGAGGACGGTGATCCAGGCTTTTTCCAAGCGCGTTATAGTGGTTTCAGCCATGACGGGGCTCCAGGTTCGGGACGTTCACCAATCGGTGCGGCTGCGGCGGTGCGGTGCAGAGGGGCTTCGTGCTACAGTAATTGCAACGGTCATGCCAAGGCGAATCTGGGTTACGGGCGATCGCGCCCGGGAACTTCCTGCAAGGCAGCGGGACGGCTCAGTTTTGCGCCTGCCGATTGCACGATCAGAGCCCAGGGGACGTTATGATAACAGTGGGCCTGTTTCTGATGAGTCCGCTTCCGCGCGCCCCATTCTTCCTTGCGCTGGGAAAGTGACAGCAGAAGTCGTCAGGGGCGGGTTTTGTGTCCAGCAGCACAAGCCTAGCGCGCAGGCAGCGCCCCAACTGCGGCGTGCATCCATAACCACCACGGAATCGTGCGCGATGCAGGAATTTGCCAGCCGAAGGAGAGCTGACCATTGGCACGAGAAGCGCAATGCTGCGTTAGTGCGAGCGTGTACCGCCGCAGTTCATTCAACTCTCTCACCAGGACAATCTCATGCCTAAGGCACTCTCTATCGCCCTGTTCGTTGTCGGTATCGTTCTCTTGATATTTGCTGCGTTTGCTGGCGACTCGGTCAGTTCGAACTTCAGCAATCTTTTCAAGGGGACCCCCGACGCGCGTACCTTGACCCTCCTGATTGCCGGTCTGTTGGCGACCATCATCGGTGGCGTCGGCCTGTTCCGAGGCGTACGCGCCTGAGCGACGGCAATGGATCCTGCCGCCGCAGTTGCGGTTCCCTCTTGGTTAACGAATCAACCAGCGGAGCTGGCTGATCGCGGCAGGTGGATAACAGGCACTATTCCCACTCAGGAGAGTATCGCATGTCCCAATTGATCCCCACTTATCTGGTGTTAGGAGCATTCCTGACCGGCGGCGCAGTGAATGCGCTCACGGCCAGTGAGCCGGAACCACGTATTGCCCATGCGTTAAACCAGCAGGATGCAGAATTTCTGCAGTCCACATTCGCCCGCCTTGCATATGTGATATCAGCTACGGAAATAGCCGAAATCCATAGCGTTAATCACCCCTGGGCGGGCCAAATGGGCGCTCTGAAGACCGATGCAGGCAAGATGCGCAATGATCTGATGGCGCTGATGAAAGCGAAAAGCGTCGGGATCCAGATGCTCCAACCCGAGATTGCGGGGAGACTGGATGTGTTGAGTCAAGCCGATCCTGATCGGGCCTTCGCCATTTATCGCAATGATCAACTGAAAAATATTTCCCGCGTGACGGTACTGTTGAGCGATGCTGCCGACAGCGACATGACCGATCCCGACGTGAAAGCATTTGCAAGCGCGTGGACTCCGATCGTCGCTCGCCACCATGAATCCCTACAAAATGCTGAGCGTACCCTACCCAGCGAGTGAGCGTCGGACCGTTCACTGACGAAGGAATACCATGCCGGTTACCGAATCAGATGTTGAAGAGTCGAATCAAGCCCTCGAGGCCCTTTATCGCGGCGAAGTGGGAGCTGTGCTTGCGTATGATTGGGCTCTGGAGCAGGTAGTCCCCCACCGCGCGGAACTGGCTGCCATCCGTGACACCCACCATGCTTGCCAGACATTATTGCTGGTCCGCTTGCGCAAAGCCGGGGTCGAACCGTCAGGTGGCACTATTCCCTGGGCCGAGGCGATCGTCGCGCGGATTGGCGAAATTGGTTTGGCCAACGTCTGCCAGGAATTGCTTGCCTGCGAGCGTTCTTGCTGGCGCGCCTGTCTGGATGCCTTCGAACGAGTCACCTGTGAAACGCGCTGTTTTCTTGAAGACGAAATTCAGAGCCGCCTCGAAGAAAGTCTGTCTCAGATCAGCGCTCTGTGCAGCGGAGCGGACTCGACATGAGCTCTGCTGTTGGCACCGAAATAGCCAGGCATCTGCCGGCGGCGGCTGATTTCGCCTATCGCTTGCGTGAATTATTGGGAGATGCGAGCACTGCCATCCTCACCATTGCGGGGGGGCCCGCCGGAATGGGCAGTTGTCCGCTGCTTATTCAAAGCCTCGATGAATCGGCCACCTTGTGGTTGCTGAGCAGCCGGCGCGCGATGGCGACCATGAAAATAATTACCGAGCATCCGCTGGCTCTGGTCATCATACCCGCCCGGACGGGTCGCCATCTGGTGTTGCACGGTCGTGGCCTCCGACCTGCGGAAATTCCGCATACCTCTGCTACGCACTGGCCTGACGGTCTTCGTGCCTGGTTTCCCAGAGGGCCGGAAGATCCCGATCTGCGCCTGCTTGAGATTCCCATTACCGGGGCGGATTGCTGGGATGGTTTGGTCCATCGTCGTATCGAGCCGGTACCCGCGACATAGGGACGCAGAACCCTTCTTTACCCATCTCTCGTGAGACTGACATGACCGTACACGCTTCCTCTGCCGTTGTCCCTACCCTCGTTTGCGAGAATCTCGGTCGACTGCACTATCTCGACACCCAGGCGGCGGAATTGTATGCCCAATCACGGCATCGGTTAGGCCCCGAGGCCCCCGGCTGGCTCTTCGAAGTGGAAGGCCGTCATCGCAATCGGGCAGCGCGCATAGCCCAGTATCTGCGCAATCATTTCTTTCAACCGGCCGGGGATAATCGCGCTCACGCGGCGGTCGAGGTACTCCAGCAGGAATTGGCAGCCGAATTGGGAGTCCAGGGAACCATCGCTTTATTACGCCAAATGGAACACGACCTTGCCTCTCTCGCAGACCAGGTGATGGAGAGCCAAGCGGCCTTACATGACACGGATTCCTGGCTTTCTGTGGCGTCACCGAGCGATGATCCGTTATCGCGGGTCGAGGAGAAATGCCAACATTTGCCGAGCTTCGCCAGTGTCAGTGGGCCGGGCAAAAACCACGAGAAAAAGTAATCTGAAAACCACGTTCAGGTATCTGGAACCTGCTTTTAAGGGTAGGTGGCTGGAGAGGCATCTAGCCGTTCCGCCGTCGTTCAACGCGAGTGAGCCCACTCCGCGCAGATTCACAAGAAAGCCCCTCCAGAAGTCTCTGGAGGGGCCTGAAGTGCCGGATGCACATGCACCCAGCCCACGACCATAAGGTCTTACTTCTGCATCTTCTCGCCGGTTTCTTCGATCTTTTCGCCAGTCTTGTCGGAGGCATTTTCAATGGCGTCGCCGGTCTTTTCGGCAGCTTTGTCCATCTTCTCGCCAGCATTTTCCATCGGGCCGTCAACCGGCTTGGCATCGACTTCCTTCTCACCGCAGCCGACGAGGCCAAAGGCGAAGATGGCGGCAAGGACCGACAAGGAAATGGTACGGATATTCATGGTTTCTCCTGAAAGGGGAAATAGGTGGGAGGGAAGGGTGTAGAAACTCTCAGCGCTGTTTCAAGGCCCGGCGTTCGGCCCAGGCCTGACAGGACTTGGGCGGGTGGGCACTGAAGTCAGCTTCGAGGGTCTCGCGATGGGCAAGATAATCGACGTCCAATGCTGCGAATCCCGCCTGCGAAAGGTGCTTTTCCACCACGGGAAACACGTCTTCCTCTTCTTCATCCAGGTGATGGGTGAGGATTTCCTGGAGGACGTGGATCTTGTCGCCGAGGACCGGATCACCGCTATCCAAAACGAGCAATTCGTCGAATTGGACGTCGATCAGATGGTGTTCTTCATAGGCATGGCGGACCTTCTTTTTCAGCGGCGTCCGCTCAAGAAGCGGATACAGCAGGTCCTCTTCGAGGCTAGCATGCACGGCCAATTCATGACCGAGATCGGCAAGAACCTGCTGGCGGCGCTCCCCGGATGATTTTTCGAGCCGCGCAATCAGGGTGCGTAGGCGATGGTGATCAGCTAGAAGATGAGTGAGAATCGTCATGGTTGTTTACATTCTTTCGCAGGTTCAGAGTCCGCATACACACAGATTACCGTTGCGGCACCAGGACTGGGTCGTATCCATCGATCGAGAGGGTAACATTTTAGGCAAGCACTATCCGTGCCAACGCAGGGCAGGCCCCCAGGGATGAACGTCTGCCATCATCCGCAGGGACCGAACCGGGCTGGCACCGCAAAATGCAGGATGCACCCTGCGACTCGTGCGGTTCAAGTGCGCGGAGTTTCTCCAGGCGGAAATTCTACGTGGCCCTGGGTGCCAAGATCCGAGCGGTCGTTGGTAAATAAAGCTTTGGCGAAACCCATGAGCCGCGACACCGCATTTCCCGGTGAATCCCAGTAGTCAGCCGAGAGGATAGCCACGCGGATGAGAATCAGGTCGGGATCATCGACGCCACCGGGGAACCACAATTGGTAGGTTTCACGCCACAGGGCATGGCGAAGACGCTCGTTGTCGACCACGCTCGCCTCGCCAACTACAGAGACATACGTGTGCTTTCCTGGGTGGGCGTAGGACACATTTACCAGACCATCGGCACGAACAGTCTCGACAAAGTGCGAACTGCGCGAAGCAAAGAACCACAGGCTTGAAGTGGATTCATCCACCGCCTGGGTGGCCATCGGCCGCGATTCCAGGGTGCCATCTGCGCGACGGGTGACCACCATGGCGATGTCAATGCCATCAACCAATTGCGCCAAATGATGAAGAGCTTCGGACTGGGCGATGGTCGTCATGGGGTGCCGATCGGGATGAAAGGTGAAATGATGAATGCTGAAAGACAGGTAGCAGACGAAGGCGCTGCGATAAAAAGATGAGCAGTCATCGTGCCAATACTTAGACCAATGGATGGATTGGCGAAGTCTCCCTCACCGCTCCTGGCGCATATCGAAGCGAGCAGACGAGAAACACGTATGCATTTCCAGCGTATGAGGGAAAATTCCCTGCAAAGTGCAGGATGAAACAAGCAGAAGTCCTGCACAGGTGTTCAGAATAGAACAGAGGAGGCTCGACCTGAAGCTCTCAGCATCAATAGGAATGCGCTGCTGGGAGCGAAAATAGGCGGCTCATCCACGGCAAAAGTTTTGGCGAGACGCCTTGGCACGAAAACTGCATATGACTTGCGACTTTACCGCTCGCTGCTCCCGGCCTTACCGGGAAGGCGATGGTGAAGCAGCTCCACCGTGGTGGGGCTGTCGTCACTACGGTCGAACTTTTCTGCCACGGTGGCTGTAAAATGTTTGATCGATCACCATCTCGGTCCCTCAGTGGACCAAGGAGAATCCCATGGCTACTGCCACTGAAAATAATGAAATGTCCCAATTGAACGAAAAAATGGGCCAATTGAAAAACGACTTCAAAGAGGTCGTCAGCCTCTCACGTCAGCTGGCCGGCGAAAAGATGACCCACCTCAAAAATGGTGCCGTTGACAAAAGTCGCGCCGCAGTCGAATGCGTCAGCGACAGTATCGAAGCCAATCCGCTGCGCGCAGCGATGGTTGCTGTTGGCGTCGGCGCCCTCATCGGCTTTCTGGTAAGCCGGCGGTAAGACATGCCGATTGATCCGGGTCCGACGTCGCCACCCCCAGATCCAGGCCCTCGCCCCGACCCCTTCGAGGGGCTGGGGCAGAGGCTGCTTGATTTTGGCAGCGAAGCGGTCCGCTACGTCCGACTGGTGGTTGACACCAATGTGTTTCGACTGCGAATCGCCTTTCGCCAGATTATATTCAGCTTGGTCGTGGGCGTGGCGGCGATTATCGCCACGGTGGTGGGATACATTGCTTTAGCGCATGAAACGGCCCATTGGCTTGCGCGCATATCAGCGTGGGATGAACCCGGGCCGATTCGCATCCTCGTGTATCTCTTGTTTACGGCTGCTCCATTCACTTTCATGAAAATACGGCAAATACAGCACGAAAAAGCAGCTCTTGCAGAGCTTGAACACACCCACGCCAGTGACGAACGTGAAAGTGGATCGCCATGAATGATACGGACCGTCGTCTGCGGGTCTTACACCATATCCGCTGGCAGGGCCTTCGCTCAACCTGGCAGCCCGTTCAGAAATCGGCACGGGCGCAGGCACCCTGGATTGGAGTGGGATTTGGGTTGATTGGTGGGTTCCTTGTGGGTCGCCGTGCCCGTACGGGAGCACGAGCGTCTACGCAAAACAGCGGTCATTCATCAGCAGGAGTGGGAGATAACCCGTCCACATCACCTGCATCTGCAAACTCACCGCGACGCCCGTGGTGGGCCCTGGGGCTGTTCTTAACCCTACAACGTTGGTCCCAGTTCATCATGCCGCTGGTTCGTCAATATGCAGCCGACCAGTCGAAAGCAGCACCTCCGGCGACGGATCCAAATATAAAGCCGCCGATCCAGGATGCCCGATAGTCGAATTGTTCGCGCCCCCCGGCTTGATCGCCGTCGGCAGGCAGACAAGGGGAAGCACATACATCACCTTGCCAAAGGATACGGACCCTCGATGGACGCTGGTTCACGATGAGTCGTGCCCACAATCTCCGCTTGGGTTGGAAATACAGAATAGGCCGTGAGTGCTGCCGCGAGCTCAATGTTCCATATACTCTTCTGTTCCATTCTCCGCAGCGACCCTGGCTATGAATATCACGTTCCCGCCTGGCGTTCGCCGTGCACGGGATCGCAGGGTACATGCTAAAAGTCTGCCATCAAAGGCATTGCCCTGGATGCCCCGGGCGAGCGGGATATCTCCAGCGCAGTATACAACGTGATCGATCACGCACTTTGCAGGACGAAGAAGGCATTGTCAGCGCCATCTGCATGACCAACTCAGCTGGACGGCCCAATGCTCTTGGCATGGATCGTGCAATATATGGCAAGTGAGGAGCGAATTCTCGTTCCCTTTGCACATAACTCACTTTATTGCCCTTGGAGGCACCATGTTGACTCTTTCGTCCCGTCTCGTCGTGATAACCGGAGCCCTCGCGTTCGGCAGCCTCGCTTGCGCAGAAGACCTGTACGATGGCGCAGGCATCAATGCGTTTCGTCTGGAAGTCGCGCAGGGCCCTGAATCGGTCGACTGGGAAACCGACCTTGGCAGTGGCGGAAACATTATAGTCGATGGCGAGGAAAATGCCGACCAGGCGTACCGCGTCGCCTTATCGGGCAGCCATCGCAATAATATGCCATTTAGTTTCGTCTTCGGTGGCGCCCTAGCCTACACCCACCTGGAAGAAGATCGATCCGGTGATGACGATCGTTTTCAAAGCCTGACCGTTGATGCCCGCATCGGCGCGGCCATTGCCTTGGGCCGGATCTTCCACGTCGAGGCGACGCCGTTCATCGGCGCTGGTGCTGGCCGGGGAGAAGTTGGCGGCGAAGCTTCCGATCTCGGCTTGGTCTGGGAATACGGTATTCAAGGGGGTATTTTCTTGACCATTACCCAATTCCAAGTTGGTATAATCGGCGGCTGGATCCACAGCGAATGGGATTTAGACTTTGACAATGGCGGTTCGATCGGCCCCGATGCGATCAATGTGGAACTCACCCACGAAGGTACCTTCATCGGCCTGGCCATTGGCGGAGTGATGTAATCGCAGCTGCGGCCCGCCCCCCTGCTTCCCCCTTTTGGTCCATCGCGGCCCAGATGGGGACGGTGAATGGTGAGGGGGGCCGCGGCGTTGTCTCAAAAAGGCTCTCCGAAAGTCGCCAACGGAATGGAGGACAGCCGAGACTCTCTTTCTAAAAAGAAGCACACTATGAGTATCACTATCAACGCCATTATTCGCAATGAGCGGGAACGCTCGGGTATTCTCGCCGTGTTATCAGCAGCTGGCATAGCCCCGATGGCTATTCGGACAATTCCTGCGGGCATGGGGCGCCTGCTGCGACCGGGTTCTACCCTGTGTGCGGTGCGGACACCAGTTGAAAAGTCTGCTGATCGCGCCCATTCTGATTCGACAACGTTTATTACCCTTGTCCCCATAGCTGGCGTGGGACTTGGCCTGTTTGCTGGTTTGGCGGGCGGACTGTATGTCGTCCTCCAACCCGACACCGCAGGCCTGGGTTTCTCGAGCGGGTCTTTGCTTATTGCCGGCCTGATGACCGTGGGTTGGGCGGCAGGATCACTGCTGGGGATTCTTCTTCGTGCCGTGTTGACGGGAATGCAGCGGCGTCACGGCGAAGGGTATCAATCGCCGTACGGCCGGCCGTCGCCCGCCGTGCTGGCTGCGGAAGATAATCCAGCCGACGAACCAATCTTGCTCGCGATTACCGCCGAGGATGTCGATCAAGCGATGGTTGTTGAAACACTCCTGGTCCGCAATGGCGCCCAGGAAGTGCATCTCGGCGGCATGGATACCTGAATGTGACGGTGTCATGGCCGGCCTTTGCGCTCGTGGTCCTGGTCTGCTATTTCATGCCGTACACGTGACCGCGCCAGCCATCTGCTGCGTTGCGGAACGCTTGTGGGAGCCCTGCTACCCCTGGCCCTTCCGCGCCTTGCATCTGGCCGACGGGCCTGCGCTTACGACACGAAATAGAAGACCAGGATCACGAGCAGGCAACCGATCGCCGTTCATGAAAAAGCCAGGCCTGACGGCCTGGCTTTTTCGTATACTGAGTCTTCGTAGTACGCTATCAGCAGGGGACCCAGTCGCCACCGGCGCAATGACTCCGTCTGCCTGATACATTCGACGTAAGCGACAGACCATAACCAAAAAATCCCTTGTTAGAAAATATCCGTCTTCGCACGAGCGAACCGCGGATTATTTTCTGACCAAGGATCTGTCCGGCAGAAATGCCGCCGCAGTGCCGTGTCGACGGAGACTTGGCATTGCGGCGGTATTACGGGTAATCAGCGACGGGCAGCTGCGGTCCGTTTCGGGACGCTGGAGTCTTCCTTGCCAACTGCGACATCCAACGCACCAGCGTCAGTCAGCAGTTTCTTCGCCTTATCGCTCCAATCGCCATCATCGGCGTGCACCGCAATAAGGATATTTCCTTCTTTGAGGTGGCCTTCGTAGCGCTTGGCTTCGAATTCGGGGATACCCAGGCCGATCAAGCTTCCGGTGAGGCTGCCGGCAGCAGCGCCGACCGCCGCGCCACTGAGAACCGCAAGCAGCGGACCGGCAGCGATAAGCGCACCGACGCCTGGAATGGCCAAAGCACCGATTCCGGCCAGCAGGCCGACAATCCCACCGACGCCAGCGCCGGTCAGGCCGCCAGCCACGGCGCCTTCGGGAGCCTTGGAATTCTTTTCGTGAGCGAGGGGATGCGAGCTGAGTTCGTCGGGAAAGATGACCGAGCGGTCATCACGACGGAAACCGGCGGCATCAAGGCGCATGATGATGTCACGCAAGTGCGCATGGCTGGTGGCGATGCCGAAGACAGAGTAAGTCATAGGATGTTCTCCTGGAATGAGTGAATGGGTGACGACAAAAGACGTTAGCACGCGCAATGCCAAACAGATCCCTAGTGAATCCGTGCCGTTTGCCCCTTGAGGTCTGCACGATGCAATACCTTTTTGGCCGAGGGATGTCATTCTGCAATTGCCGCCTATATTGCACCTCGATGACGGGTGGATCCCGTTGGCATCATGTGAACTTTGCTGGGGACGGAGCCATCGCATGCCCAAGTCGTCTGCCAAAAAGAAATTTCGCCCCGCTCAGCATCAGCGTACGCGGCCAGGCCGAACCCGACCCATGCGTCCACAGCCCGAGGATTCCGCCGCAAGATATCACGGGAGTGGGAAATGAACCGGCAAGGTGGTTTTCATCAGTGGGGGCGACAGCGGCATCGGCCGCGCGGTCGCGGTGGCAGCAGCCAAGGAAGGTGCCGACGTGGCGTTCGTGTACCGTGAAGAGACCGAGGACGCCAACGTCACGCTTGCGCTCATCACCGCTACGGGTCAACGCGCTCTCGCCATTGCCGGCGATGTTGGCCGACCCGTCACCTGCACGCGGGCGGTTAAACACGTTGTGCAGGCGTGGATGAGTTGGCGCCCGCCTTCATTTATCTGGCGTGCGCCGACTCTTCGTATGTGACGGGCCAAACCCTGCATGTGAACGGTGGGGAAATTATCAATGGCTGATGATATCCGCTGATCCAGCTCGTGCATAGAACACGACGATTGTTTCGCCTACCTCTGCGGGGCAATAGATGCGCCGCCTCGTCCTTTTCGCTGCTCAGCCCAGGCGCTGTACCGGTCCATGATGGGAGTGACCGACACCCCATGTACGACCACCGACAGGGCGACGGTCCACACGACGAGGTCGGCTAGGGTTTGGGCCAAGCCGTCCGGCAGCCCCAGCCCGGTGGCGTGGGACAGGTAGTACAGCGATCCCACCCCGCGGACTCCGAACCATCCGGCCAACCACCTGCGGACGGCGCCCCTTCGCACCGGGGCCAGCCCGGCGAACACCGACGCCGGACGGATGACGAGGAACAAGACCGCCGCCAGCCCGGCGGCCGCCCAGGTCGGCTGGGTGGAGGCCAGGAGTGCCCCGAGCACCACCACGGCAGCGACCTCCAACAGCTTCTCAACCTGCTCATTAAACCCGAGAATGGACTCGGTCATGTACGCCGGAGCCTTCTCGGATTCGACCGCGTCCGCCTCTTTGCCTTCCGCCTCTTTGATGTCCTCGGCCGGGCGGTGCCCGCTGAGGCGCATTTCCTCGCTGCGGAGGGCCAATCCGGCGGCGAACACCGCCAAGAATCCCCAGGCCCCGAGCACAACGGCCGCACCATAGGCGAGGGCGATGACCCCGAGGGCCAGGAAGTTGTCCAGCCCGACCGCCTCGTGATGGGTCTTTCGCAGGTAAAGCACCAATCGGGCTACCAGAGTGCCGAGGCCGAACCCGATCCCCAGTCCGGCAGCGATCGCCCAGGCGATGTCGATCGTCCACCAGCGCCACCAGCCGGCCCCGAGGTCGTGTATCCCGAGCAGGCCCAGGCCGAGCATGACGAACGGGAACGCTGTCCCGTCGTTGAGTCCGGCCTCGGCGGTCAGGGAAAACCGCAGCGTGTCGCGGTCGCCGACCTGCTTCACCTGGACGTCGGCCGCAAGCACCGGGTCGGTGGGGGCGAGGATCGCTCCGAGCAGCACCGCCGCCCCGAGCGGCAACCCGATGGCGAACACCCCGACGGCGGCTACCAGCCCGACGCTCACCGTCATCGAGGCCGTCGCCAACAGGACCGGGAATCGCCACAGCCGGTCCGACAGCGGTACGCGGAGTTTCAGCCCGGTGGTGAACAAGGAGACGATGACCGCCACCTCAGTCAGGTGTTCCAGGAACTTGGCGTCGGTTACTGGATCCACTACGAGCAGGCCGGTTCCGGCCGAACTGAGGGTGTACCCGATGCCCATGTAGATTATTGCTGCCGACAGCGGGATCCGCCGGATGACCGATCCGGCCAGAGCCATGAGCACCAGGACCGCGCCGACGACCAAACACCAACTTGCGAACGTCATGATTCCCCGATCAATCGTCCGAGGCCCACAGGCCATGAATTGAACGATCGATGCCATGACGGGCCTGCACCGTCGAACGGGGATGGCACCACTGCAGCAAAAATGGCGCCGAAAACAGCGCCATCTCTCCGCTTGATAACTGCGCCAGGATCAACGGCGCTGTCCTTCCTGTTCCACTCTAAGGATTCCTAGTCGTTGGTCTCGTTTTCGCGGGGCTTCAGGCCCATTTCAAGATCAAGCAGATCATCGGCGTCGTCGACGTCAAAAGCCTCGTCGTCATCAACCGGAGCCGTTTCAGTGCGGCGCATCTGTTGTGGTTCTTCGCGATCTTCGATCTCATCAATGGCATCGCGTTCGAAGGAAGTCGAATTCGGACGTTGTTGCGCCTCGCCGGGTCGGGCGTTATTGGGGAGTTGATGGTCTTCCAAACGGCTGGCGTCATGCAGCCGGGGTTGATCTGGTTCTGTAGACGGGCCGCGGGTCATTGGACTAGCGGGAGTGGGTTTTTTATTCGGGAGGAATGGCATGGTGTGTCTCCGGTGAGTAGGTGAGGTCCGGTCAGTCTTTGACGAGAAGTTTCTTGGCATAACTGCGTTGAGTTTCCAAGGTGTCCAGGTTCTGTGCGGCAAAAGACGCAATCCGAGGATCTCTGGCTTCCTTGGCGAATTTCCGGAAATCTGCTACCTCCTGCTCCTGATCATCCGTAACGATCTTCAGAAACGCGGGTTGGAGGTCCTGGCCTGACAATGAACCCAGCGTGTCAATCAGTTCCTGGTGTTTCAGGTCAGGAATCACTGGCAGATTCAAGCTCAATTTTTCGCCGAGCTCCTGCATGGATTGAACCATACGCGTATGATCACTGATCATCATCACGGCAAAGTCCAGATCATCACCGATCAAGCCACGCTCCACCGCAATCTCTGCACAGCGGACCATCGCCAAGCTGTGCTGAGTCGCCGCAACCAGAAACGCGATATCGCGTTTATCGATGTCCGTGGTTTCAACAGCCGCCAGAGACGAGGAGGCACTGAGGCATACGGCGGCACAGACGCTGAGAAATAGGTGGGGCATCGGTATGGTCCAGAACAGCAGGGAAAAAATAACAGGCCGACCGCGGCTGTAAGCACGCGCCCATGGCGCTGATGCAGATCAGGTCTGCGGCGGTCTGTCTTTATTCACCGAGCAACCATCGTACCGAACCACAGGGGTGGGCGAGGCGCTTTTCTCCTGCAAATCGCAGGTACTCCCCGTGCTGATGCTTGCGGGGACGACGGTCGTGGATGGGTTGTAGTCCCCACGCACGTATTCGCGCCGGATCCGCGCACATTCGGCGCCGATCATCATGATTTGCGCAGAATAATAGACCCAGGCCAGGATGGCGACCAAGGATCCCGCTGGACCATAGGAGGTGGTGATAGTTGCCCGACCCAGGTAGATGCCGATGACGGCGCGGCCAATCACAAACAAAACGGCGCCAACGGCAGCGCCAAACCACACGTCATTCCAGGTCAGTTTCAAGTCAGGCAATACTTTATAGATCAAGGCGAAGAGTCCGGTCACCAAGCCGATGGCCAGAACCTGGTCGAGGCCGCGCAGGACCAGCACGGCGGCAGGATAGCGTTCGCCGAAAAAGGTGGAGACGGCTGCAAGCCCTGCGCTCAACAGCAGTGACACCAGGAGCAGGAAACCGATGCCCACGATCATGGTCATCGGCGCGAAATACCGCCGGATCAAAATCCACACCCCGCCGCCTTCAGGAGCGGCGACCCGCCAGATGATATTCAGAGAGCGCTTGAGTTCGACGAAGACGCCGGTTGCCGCGAAAACAAGGATGACGGTGCCGATCGCGATGGTCACGGCACCATTCCCCGGTTGGGACGCGTGTTCGAGAACGGCCTGGATTGCCGTCGCCGCCTTGTCGCCCAACAACTGGCGGATTTCCACGAGAACATGCACATCCAGCACACTGCGGTCAACGAACAGGCCCAGTGCGCCGAGGACGATCAGCAATAATGGAGCCAGTGAGAACAAGGTGTAGTACGAGAGCGATGCCGCCATACTCGCCACCCGATCCTGTTGCCATGCCACACCCACTCGCCAGGGAAGATCAACCCAACGTTTTTGCCGAAGTGCCAGAAACCACCGTTTCATGACCGTCCGTAACCGGGCACGATGGCCCGGATAAACGCATGGGTGAGGATGCTCACCATCACATCCCAGTTATCCGTGTTCGGATCCTCCAAGGGGCCATCCAAGGGAATCACTGCGGCGTGCTGACTCTTATCGCTATTCTCCAGGATATTTTCAGCGATCGGCACAACCGCTTTCCAAAACAACGTCACCGCCAGGGAACCGGATTTATCGCTGAACGTGGCGATATCCAGGTCGCGGAATATCAGTTTCAAAGTTCCTTGTCCTTGCCCGAACGTGCTCGCGAGATCAACATAGGCAAGGAGATGCCCCTTTTTGAACGTGAGATGCTTGAAGTGGCTGCTGAGAGGATTCAGGCGGGGCAGCTCAAGTTCCTCGAGCGACGCTTTGACGGTAAAATCAGGCTTGGTCGCCAACGGTTCCACTTCTCCTTCGAGATGCAGCATGCCGCTTTCCGCGACCAAGCCGTGGAGATGGAAAGCGGCTTTCGCGCGCTGCGGGTTCATGCCCGTGACCAGGCCGATTACCCCTGCATCGATCTGGGTCAGGCCCAGGGTGGCTTTTCCATCCACGGTTTGTACCAAGACGGAACCCTGACGGACGTCGATGGTGTCGAGACGGAAAAGCGCCAGCCTGGACAGGTGATCCTGCCAACGTTCCAGCTCGGGTTTTCCGGCCTTTCCAGCTTTTCCTGCCTCGCCGGAAGATTCTGACGCGGGACCTGCAGGCGGTCGCGCAGATCCCAGGACCAGCAGTTCCGAGCCTTTCTTCGTCTCGTCCAGATACAGGTGATAAACGGGCTCATTGAGCGTCAAGGTGTCGGCGATCGGGTCGGAAAAAATATTGGCCCAATCCACATCAACCGTCAACGAGCGCACGTCCACGAGCGGGAAATAACTGCCATTACGGGCATCGATCCCTTCCAGATGGACGGGACCGCAGTGATAACTCAATTGAGTAAAGGACAGCGACGTCGAACCGATCGTACCGCGGAAGCCATCTGTAGACGCCAGCGCTCGCTCAAGAATCGATTTCAAGACGTATGGCGCGGCAAGCCGCACCAGCAGCACCACGATCAGCAGGATTCCCACCGCTATTCGGAGGCGTCTTCGCCAGGGTGGAACGGCGTGCCACCAACGGGAGAGGAAAGAATTCGACATATTTAGCCTGCGGAAGCGGAACCGAAAGCCGGGTGAACGGACGAAAGCGTCCGCACACCCGGCCCGGATGGTCATTCAGAAGCGATACGCGTAACCCACACCGACAGAGGCGGCGAAGCCAATACCTTCGTCATCATTGTCATCATCATCGTCGTCGTCGTCGATCTCGTCGACTGCGCCCAGGGCGCCAATGATTTCTATAGCATGGCGACGGTTGAGGTTACTGCCGATCCCAATGCTCCAGATGCCCATGGCACTGAATTCCAAGCCGTGCTCGTCAGCATTGTGGTGAACGAGGCGGGGACCGACGGCAAAATCATTGCGATCGCTTAAGTCGAACGGCTTTGCTAGCGACCACAGGATAGCGGCGCCGCCGCCAACACCGTCATCACTGACGAAGACCTCGGGCCGCAGAATCAACCGCGATGCTGACCCGATACCGAATTCCACCGCGACGCCCGGCTCAAAACCGCTGGTGCCAACGAGGATCTGGGGAACGATGCGCAAGGCGCCATCTTCTGCCTGGACAAAAGTGGGTACTGCGACCGCGAGGAGTAAAGTGGAAGCAAGAGAAGCAGTGCGAAACATAGAAGTATCCTTGTATTGGTTTGAAATGCTGGGCGGTGAGGCCCAGACGGGTTTGCAATGTCCGCCTCAGATCGGATCGACCCGAGGCAGACGGGGGAGTAGAGGAGATTTGCGCGGGCGCGGGGAAGCGACAATAACCAGCGCTTGCAAGGACGGAAAATGGCGAGCAAAAGTGATCAATAAGACCAGGATGGGCACGGCGAGCACGCCCCCGGGAACGCCCCACAGCCACAGCCATAAAGCGGTCCAGATGACGGTTATTACGGGATCGAGGAAGAAACGCTGCTTCAAAGCCAATGGCGTGACTAATTCAGCCTCGAGCAGGTTGAACACCAGATACAACCCCGCGGGATAAAGGCCCTGGGCGAGGGTGTCGAAGCTGAGGAGGCCCGCCATTGCCAGGACCAGGATCCCAACGATAGCCCCAAAGTAAGGAATGTAATTCAAGATGAAGACCATGAAGCCCCACAGCAGGGGATTGGGCATGCCTAGGCCCCAGCAACCCAGGCCGACTGCGATACCAAGCCCGAGATTGATCCCGCTGACCGTCAACAGATACCCGGACATTGCCGATTCGGATTCCAGCAAGACGGTCAGAACCTCGGCTCGCCGTTTCTGCCGCACCTCATCTGCCAATGGATCACCGCTAGCGGACCGGGAAGACAAAGCGCGGCTGAGCCGCTGAGGGAGATCGTCCCCACCTGCCAACAGAAAAAATGTCAGAATCACAGTGAAGAGCAGATTAGAACCCCAGATCTGCGCATGGCTGACCAGGAGTTGGGTCCAGTTGCTATCCGCGATGGTCACTTTCACGGTGCCGACCGCTGAGGCCGTTGCATCTTCGACCGTCTGGGCCAGAGCTGCCACCTGTTGGACGGGGCGTCGGAAGAACGAGAGCTTGGACTGGAGTACTTCCATACTTTGTGGCAGCCGCTGTAACCATTGGCCGGCCGGCCCGGCGAGCCACCACACCGCGCACGCAACCCCACCCAGAAATAAGCCCAGCACCAGTGCAGCGGACAATAACCGGGGGATGCCCAGTCTGGTGAGAATGCGGACCAGTGGCCCAAACAGGAAGTAGAGGAGGATGGCGACGACCACCGGGAGAACAATATGCTGGGCTAATGAGAGAAAGACCAAGCCGCCACCGAGCAGGATCGCCAAACAGGCAAGTCGTGCCAGCCCGACCGGCCGTCCCAGAACCATTTCGCTAGGGTCAGGATTCATGACCACATGCGGCCCTGATCATTTCCCTGTGGCAAAAACCGCTCCTGCTTTTGGCATTGGCCGCGACAGGAGCAGAAAGACACATGGCGATTCATAAACGACTCATAACAATTGGCATGCCAAATCGATGATGGTGATGGGTCGGCATTAAACTGCTTTTTGCAGGATCACCGCTCACCAGACCTTGCAGCTCAGCGTGCCTGTGCGTGGAACGGTTGAGACAGAACGAGGGTTGTTGTCGGTAGTCGAGGGTGAAGCGGTGGCCTGTAAGTCGCTTAAAATAGTCGCTTACGACCTGCCCAACAACGCCTACTGGGCAAATTACCGAATAAAATTGCCTTTGCATTGGATCATTTGTTCATTTCAGCTTGAACTCTGGGACTTATTCCCTGTTGGCACGCCGGATGCTGTGTCTTCTCCTAACTCGGAAAGTCCTTGGCTCCCCAGTGACCACACCGCAGTCCTTACCACCCCAATCTAGGTTCCCTATGAACTCCTCCTTCTCTTCGATTCACGCACGCATTCTTGCCCCCACTCTGCTGGCTGTCGCCGGTTTGGTCGGCTGTTTGGCCTTGGGTGGCTGCGGCGAAGAAAACACCCCGCCTGCGAATCCTCCTGCTGGAGCCAACCTCAGTCCGGCGGATGGGCGCAACCCGGTAGATGCGCCGAAGCCGGTGCGAAACAACGACCAATATTCGGCACATGGCACCCAGGTCGGTGACCGTGATCTGAATTCGGCCACTATGCCGAGCGACGTCAACAGCCAAGCCAAGGGTGCTGCTAAAATAACCACGACGGATGAGTCGGATCGCCTTACCTCCGGCACCACCGACACCAACAATAATACAAATACGGGAAAAACCGCGCCTGCCACCAAAACGGTGGTGTCTGATCGGGATCGGGAAATGGTGGATGATGACATGTCGATGAACCGCACGCAGGAGCAAGCCAAAGGTGTGGTTGGTCAGACCAGCGATCCGGTCATCGCCGCAGAGAACCGCCAGGAAGCCACCGAGTACAAGGCCGATAACACAGGTCGCAACACGCGCGACCGCAATGCGGACAGCCTGACCCCGATGGACCAATCGGAAGCTTCG
>Ga0105045_10000764_pt1 | contig 24708 bp, 20 predicted proteins | sample MAT02_FD_78089 | JGI IMG/M metagenome (GOLD analysis project Ga0105045, IMG submission 78089) | Freshwater microbial communities from Lake Fryxell liftoff mats and glacier meltwater in Antarctica - MAT-02 (megahit assembly) | ecosystem: Environmental > Aquatic > Freshwater > Ice > Liftoff... | reverse complement strand
AGCAATAGAATTAACTAGAGAAAGCTCATTCTCAAAAGCAGAACTAGAAGCTTACGATAAGTATTGGGATTCTGTAAGCATAGAAAAATCATACATCGCTGATGCCGAGGCTAAAGGATTAGCACAAGGTGAAGAAATAGGAAAAGAAATTGGTATCCAGATTGGCGAAGCAAGAGGCGAAGCGAGAGGTATCAAAAACACCGCACAACTATTAGCAAAAAACCTCAAAAACCAAGGTCTTTTAACCTTAGAGCAAATAGCTCAAGCTACTGGAATAAGTGTGGAAAAGATATCAAAACTCTAATCTGTTACGATAAGGTTAGCCAACATGATTGATACAAATTAGTCCTCTGAACTTAGCTATTTGAATACAAAGTATCTATTCATCACAAAGTTAAACCCTACTCCTACGATTATAGCTACCAATATACGAGATATAACGAAAGGAAGGTAAAAGGTCTCTTTAAAAAAGAATACACCCGTGGTGTTGGCGAAGACCGAAAACACATTGATAATAATAAATTTGGGTAGTTGCTTTTTAATTTTGCCAATTTTGCTGACGAATGCCCACTTTCGACCTAAATTAAAGCTAGTAAAAGCACCCAATACCGAACCCATGGTTGTAGCCGTGACATAATAAATACCCAGCAAGTGGTGAAAAAGAAGCGAAGCTGCAAAATCAACTGAGGTAGCGATAATGCTAACAACCTGAGCGCGTGCAAAGGATTTCCTTAGTGGAAGTTTAGCAGGCAAATTGATTGATTCTACTTTTTCCATGACTAGAGATTGGGGAAGGAATAAAACAATAATTGCAATACGATATTGGCATAGATACCAGCGGCCACATCATCAAGCATGACTGCATGTGGGTTTTTCCATTGGTCTAGTTTTCTGATTCCGAATGGTTTGAGGATATCAAAAAACCTAAAGAGAATAAAACCACCTAATAACACTTTCCATGTCAATGGCAAAAAAAGGATAGCAATCCAAAATCCCAAAGTCTCATCTATCACCACCCTGGACGGATCATCGCCCCACTCTGTCTGTAGTCCTCTACATGCCCACACGCCTAGCATATAAGCTATCGCAATAAGTATTAAATGTACCCACTGAAACGCCTCAAAACTCAACCCAAAATAAATCAAAAACGAGCTAATCAACACACCGCCCAAAGCACCAAAAGTACCAGGAGCAATAGGCGCATAACCTAGACCAAAAAATGTAGCAATGGTTTTATATATTGTGGACTGCAAAGTTTGAGGTATTAGTAAAAGGTAAGGACAATGATTTCTAAAACTAAAAAAGCAGCAAGAATTTTGTATAAAATTTTCTCGCTGCTCCTGTTATTATTAAAAATCTATTTATAGATTAGATAAACGAAAGGCAAACTATGCTTCGTAGTCTAGTCCAAGATTAGTGATCAATTCTTCACCTGCAAGATGTCTAATGGTATTTTCAAGCTTGTTTAATTGCTTGAAAATATCGTGCATTGGCATAACACCTTTTGGTGCTTGAGGTGATTTGAGGTAAAATGAAAGCCATTCTTGGATTCCTGACATACCTGATCTCTTAGCTAGATCAAGAAATATAGCAAGATCCAATACCAAAGGTGCAGCCAGAATAGAATCTCTACACAAGAAATCTACTTTGATCTGCATCGGATAACCTAACCAACCTCTGATGTCAATGTTGTCCCAACCTTCTTTGTTGTCTCCGCGTGGTGGATAGTAATTAATACGTACTTTATGGTATAGATCACCATATAAGTCAGGATAGAGTGCAGGCTCGAGTATCTCTTCAAGTACTCCTAGTTTAGAAACTTCTTTTGCTTTGAAGTTATCTGGATCGTCTAGTACTTCACCATCTCTATTACCTAGTATATTGGTTGAGAACCAACCTTCTATACCGATAGCTCTAGCTTTCAGACCTGGCGCAAGGATAGTTTTCATTAAGGTTTGACCTGTTTTAAAGTCTTTGCCTGCTATAGGAGTTTGTGTCAGTTTGGACAGCTCTACCATCGCAGGAACGTCACACGACAGGTTGGGTGCACCGTTTGCATAAGGAATTCCCATTTTGAGTGCCGCATACGCATAGATCATACTTGGTGGTATATCTTTATGGTTTTCCTCCATTCCTTTTTCAAGTGATGCTAGCGTTTGGTGTACTTCTGATTCTTGGATATAAATTTCTGTAGAGCCACACCATACCATTACTAATCGATCACAATCATTATCTTTTTTGAACTGTTCCATGTCTTTCATCAAAGATTTTGCCAACTCCATTTTGGTTTTGCCTTTTTTGATGTGTTTACCATCTAGTCTTTTGACATATTCACGGTCAAAAACAGCCTTCATAGGCTTGATTTTTTCTAGTTGTGGTCTAAGTTTTTTTAAGAGACTTTCCTCCAAAACTTTAGCGTGCATAGCAGCCTCATATACGTTGTCATCAAACACATCCCAGCCACCAAAAACTACATTTTTAAGGTTTTGAAGCTCTATAACTTCACTTATAAGTGGTTGTTTGTTTTCTGTACGCTTGCCTACACGCATTCTACCTATTTGCGTAAGCGAACCAATAGGCTTAGCGATTCCTTTATTGACAGCAATCACGCCTGCTATAGTTGTGGTAGCTACAGCTCCCATGCCTGGCATAAGGATACCTAATTTGCCCTTAGGTTTTTCAACTTTTACTTTTTTTGACATTTTATAATTCGATTTTTAACAATAAATAACTTCACTACAACCTAAAAAACCATTTAAAGTTCGGTGAGTCTGTCAGAATATTCCTATTTCGCGACAAAGTTATAAATAATTTTGATCTACAAGTTTTAATGAAAGGTTAACTATGTACAAACTTTAAGTATTCATTGAGCCAATCTTTAAACTTGCTTTTCATAACTATTTTTTCAAAAATAAACAAACCTACCAAAGCACACATCAATCCTGCGACTACATCTATCAAATAATGGTGAAATGAATATATCGCCGAGAACCAAATACCTATGATATCGATAAATATAATAATGCTGAGCCACTTAAGTTTTGCCTGCCTGGCATAGTAAAATGCTATAACAGGATAAGCTGAGTGCAGGGATGGAATAGCAGCAAAGACATTGGAGTTTTTGGTGTATAAATTTTCAAATAATGGATGACCAATCAATCTATCAAATCTGACCAGCTCAGCTGCACTACTTTTGACATCAAGTAGCAATTGATTGCCATAAGTAGCGTAGTACCAAGGTGGAGCCGCCGGGTAGGAATAATAAATAGAAAACCCAACTAGGTTTGTAAATAAGTATGCCGCACTAAAGCGAAGCAGCATTTTCCTATCTTTGAAGTATAGATAAATCCCTAACCCAAGTGGAATAGGAACCCATGTTAAATAAAAAAAACCTGTCATAAAATCTAAAAAAATACTCCTGTGTTCGCTAAACCATTCACTGGGAGTACGCATAATCCCATCAGTATCGATTCCAAAAATAGATTTTTCTAATTCATAAGGTTGCAATATATTGACATCGCTTACCAAATAGTTGGGTATCATACGCATAGAGTCATACAATATCCAGAATATCGAAAAGAATACCAAACAATACACAAAAGTCCTGCTCTCTCTATGTACCAAAAAAAGTATGGATATGAGAAAGTAGAAACTAAGATGATCTACTCTGAAATCCATGAAAAAAAGACTCCACAAAAAATAAAATATAGTAAAACCTATAAGTACTACCCAATGTTTTCTGTCTGTAGGAAACCAACCTGTCATCTAATTAAAATCTATTTTCGAAAAATTATTTATTTTCATTTTTCATAAAAAGCACTTCTGCCACTTTGAGTCTAGTGATTGCAGTGACGTTTGCCATGACTGCTAGGATAAATAGCGGAATGGTGAAGAAACTGATCGTTTCTATGAGTGGAAAAGGCAGCCAATCGACCACTATTTTATAGTCTGGATTTAGAATTTTGGACATGATGCCACAGATGACACCACTGATACCTATTAACAATATACGCTCTGGCCGCTGCATGAAGCCTATATCTGCCATCTTGAGACCTAGTCCTTCTGCTCTAGCTCTCGTATAACTGACCATCACTGAGCCTATCATAGCAATAAAAGCAAAGAGTGAACTCAAAAAATATTTATATGATATAAGGTAGTAACAAATCCCCAAAAACATGACCATCTCACTATATCTGTCTAGCACCGAATCAAACAATGCACCATACTTGCTATCGGTCTTGCTGACTCTAGCTAGCCTGCCATCTACCATATCCATCAGACCTGCAAACAGGATCACTGCACATGCATAACCTACTATGTCATGGTCATTTCTATCTCCGTACTCTGCACCATATATAAATATAGCAGCTGCCAATACATTGATAACTAAACCTAAAACAGTAATAAAATTGGGAGTAATGCCGAGTTTGATACATATTTTTATACAGGGATCTAGCAATGCGTATATGAATGTTTGTCCTTTGGTTTTCCAGTCTGTACTCATATAAATTTATTAATAAATTGCAAAGTTCGCTATTTTTTAGCATAATCCAAAAATTAAATTTTAGCCCTTAGATATACTTCACAAAAAAATAGGTAATTGGATGTTATTAGTATTACCTTTATCGTTATTTAGTATTTTTTTAATTTTTGATTCTATCTATGCGATATTTTATAAGGCTCTCATACAAAGGCACACATTACAGAGGTTGGCAAAGACAGAATGAAAGTGGAACTGTTCAGGAAGTTTTAGAGTTAGCATTGTATCAGATGACTAAGTCGAAGACAGGTATCATGGGCTGCGGACGTACTGATGTAGGTGTACATGCGAGACAGTTTTATGCACATTTTGAAATAGATACACCATTTACTTTTGACTTAGTAGAGCGAGCATTGCGGGTACTACCTACTGATATCGTGATTCATGAGTTGTTGCCAATGCACGTAGGGGCGCATACCAGGTTTGATGCAGATGACAGAACATACTATTATTATTGCCATACGTCAGCTGATCCTATGCTTAGTGAAGTGAGCTCCTTCATTAATATCACTGATTGGAAGGCAGATCTCGTAGAGTTAGGTTTGTTGAGTATATATCGGAGGACAGATTTTAGGTATTTATGCCTGACTCCCGATCGCAATGTGCATACACGATGTTTGCTCAAGCAGACTTCGGTAGTATACAGTGCAGACAGTACACGTATGAGGTTCAGTTTTAAGGCAAATAGATTTCTAAAGTCTATGATCAGAATCATTATGGCTAGAATACTAGACCTAGGCATGGGCAAAATCACTTTGGAGGAGTTTGAGGGGATTTGCAACGGCGAACGCTTACTGAAGTTCAACCGACTGGCTCCGCCCAATGGACTACACCTAGTTGATGTCACCTACCCATACTTTCAGCGCAAATTAGTGAGATCTATTATAGATGAAGGATTTGGGTAGATAATAATGTGGTTTAGATAAATGAGCATTATGGTTGAAATGCAGCTATGGGATATTATTTCAATATTTGTTAGCTTTTTATTTGAGCTATTTCATATTTATGTATATTTGTGATTATAATTGAGCAAAGTATGAACCAACAGACTAAAAAAACCAAATCTGCTGCATCAATAGCAGACAGTCAAGTCCTTGATTCCGTGATTTTTAATCGCCACCGCTGGCAACTGCTCATTTTGAGCCTCGCTGTCATTATTTCCTATATTACTACTTTGGGTCACGGTTTTGTGTTAGACGATCCACTAGCTATAGGATTAAACGAAAATGTAACTAGAGGCTTTGGAGGTATTATTGACATCATCACAGGTGGCTATAGAGCTAATGATTTTGGCGGACAGCTGTATCGTCCGATTGCATTAATTCAGTTTGCGATAGAATGGGGACTTTCACCCAATAATCCTGCGATTCACCACTTTTTTAATATACTTTATTATTTACTGCTTGTTTGGGCGGTTTATTTTTTAGTAAATAAATGGGCAGGAGGTCAAAAGGTACTCCTAGCTTTTGGGGTAGCTTTGGTTTTTGCAGTGCACCCATTACACACTGAGGTTGTCGCTAATATCAAAAGTAGAGATGAAATCATGGCTTTGCTTTTCGTCATACTATCGTTTGTAAGCTATGATTATTTTCAGCATTCACAAAAAATGAAATTTCTCTTTACTAGTCTTGGACTATTTTTTCTAGCTAGTATTTCAAAAGAAAGTGCCGTGACAATGTTTCCCGTATTCGGATTATTAAGTTGGTTTGTATATCAAAAAGACATAAAAACCTCATTTACACAAGGTTTAATTTTTTTGATTCCAGTGATAATAGTGCTCATGATTCGAAAAATACTTTTTGGAGTTGCCGCTGCCCCAGCAATAGATATTATGGACAATGCCATAGTGAGTAAGGGAGATTGGTGGGCTCGTTTTCCTACAAGTTTGCTAGTGCTATGGCAATATTTTAAAATGATGATCCAACCTTACCCATTGTCTTATGACTATAGTTTTGGTGTCATGCCCATACTAGATCAGATGAATTTAACAGCAATTACTTCTTTGGTTTTGCATATCGGATTGGTGGTAATGGGAACTATTGGCACCATGAAACGGCGGATTTTTGCCTTATTTATTTGGGGATATCTATTATCGATAGTATTGTATAGTCAACTATTATTAGTAATCGGTACCTTGTATGGAGAGAGATTAGCCTTCACACCTTCTTTTTGGTTTCTAACAGGTATAGGTTTCTTGGTTTTCAAATTAACTTCCACACAAGCTTCCACTGATACTTTTGGATTCGATAGCTTCAGACGTCACAGTGTTTTTTCTATAGCAATTATTATCGTTACATCTATTTTCTTACCGTTGACCCTACTTCGAAGCTTGGACTGGAAAGACAATTTCACCCTTTTTACCACAGATGTGATGACCTATCCTGATGGAGTACGCCTCAATAATGCCGCAGCAGAATCTTATGTCAATGCTAGCAATGATCCTGCACTTTCAGAAACTGAAAAGACCGCACTACTAGCAAAAGCTGAAGCGCATTGCCAAAAAATATTACAGATTCGTCCTGTAGCGACAGCTTATTTAACTTTAGGTAATATAAGACTAAAATCAGCCCGATATGAAGAGGCAATCACTTATTATGATCAAGTAAATGACCTCAAAGAGATAGTAGATGTAAATAAATCACTCGCTTATCGCGAAATGGGTCGTATCGCTGGCGAAAAAGAACATAACCTACCCAAAGCACAGCAGATGCTTAGCAATGCCATCAAGTATAATGCCACTGATGCAGAATCTTGGTTTTTGATGGGAATAAGCTATGGAGTACTTGGCAATCATGCAGAAGCAGCACGTCATTTTGAAGAAGCTTATAAACTCAGTGCAGAAAAATCCTACCTGATCAATTTGCTGACTGCCTATAACAATGTAGGAAATACAGTCAAAATTGCAGAAACCCAAGCATTGATTAATGCAAATAATTAAACCAACTTAGCTCAGATTTACAAGGTAAGTGCTAACCGATAACATCCATATAAAGATACTAAATCCAACTCACAAGATCGAATGTGCGGCATTAGCCAAAGACACAAATAACGAATAATTATATTAGATATATAGGTATAATGGACAAAATTAATGATTTTATACCAACTTTATTTATTATTAGTACTACCCTTCGCTACATTTCCTCTATGATTTGACGTCCATGATAATACTTGAGATTAGCTTTCTGATGAATCAGCTTGATATTTTTTTGAGTTACCTTGCCTGCACCTATGATATTTATTTTGGGAGATGCCTCTAACATTTCATTAAGCTTGCTTGCACCGTCGAGAGCGGTTTGCTTGCCACCAGAGCTGAGTATAAACTCGATATTACTGATAGATTGAAGCCTTTGGACTTCAGCAACTAGATCATCACATTCATCTATAGCTTTATGTATCGTGACAGGAACAGGGTATGCCGCTCTACATAGTTGGTAGATGACGCTCATATCTAGTGTTGTGGCTTTGGTAATGTCGTCTATGCGCGTTGCACCGATTACAAAACCACCTATATTGAAAGCTTTAAGTTCTTGGATTTTACGCATCATGTCAGCTACCTCAGCTTGGTCATAACTAAAGTTTCCTCCCCTTAGTCTGATCATAATCTTTACAGGTATGGAGACAGCTTTGATGACTTCATGAATGAGAGCGGTTGAAGGAGTCAATCCTCCTAATTCTAGTTCACTACATAATTCTATACTATGTACACCACATTTGGCTGCGACTTCTGATTGTGCTAGCGAATCAGTACAAGCCTCTAGCTCATAATATGAATCCGTCATGTTTTTTCTATTGTTTGATTGGGCTCAAAATGTAATAAGCTTTGTTGTATATTTACTAAGAGACGGCAATATACAATCTTTATTGACAAAAAAAAAGAGGTAACACCTAAGCATTACCTCGCCCTAACCAAATGAAACCAAATTGCCATTACTTATTGTAATTGCGACACAAAGATAGATCATTGTTAGCACTTATTCAAGTATTTTAAAATATTTCAATAAAAAAATACTATTTAGAACCATAATATTAAATTATATGATATGAAATATGAAATTTAGCCAAATATATGAGTATCTCTTACTATAAAAAATTAAAATAATATTAAGTTCTATTTTAATTTTTCTTAAAATTGTTTTTTCAAATTATAAAATTATAAATAATTATTTGGTTTTAGTCGTTGTTATTAAACTTCAAAGACCATCATCAATTACTTAACATAATTAAACCATAGATATTTCGTAATATTGACAAATAAACAGCAATTATAATGTGATAATTACTAATGGTTAAACCCAAAAGAGCATTACTGAATTTATATAATAACAATGATTCACTCGTAAAATATATTTAGCTATCAGCCGAAAAGTCAAATCTGTATTTGTTTTATTCTTTTATACCCAATTATACTATATACTATGAAAGCGATATCAAAGTCGTTTTAATTACTTTTATATGATTTTATAAAGCCAATGAACTAATTATTCCCAATTTATAATTAATTTTGTGCCATGATTACATGGATTAAATCTTTTTTTACAAAAACCATTATAGCAACAGACCCTATGAAGTATTTGATCGTAGGCCTAGGTAACATAGGTGAAGAATATGCACTAACCCGCCACAACATAGGATTCGATGTACTCGATTTTTGGGTAAAGCAAGAGCAAGTGTCCTTTAGAGCAGATACCAATGGAGACCTTGCAGAAATCAAGTTTAAAGGCAGAACCTTTATACTACTCAAACCGTCCACCTATATGAATAGAAGTGGTAAGGCTGTAAAGTACTGGATGGACAAACTCAAAATCCTTCCTGAAAACCTATTGATTCTAGTGGATGACTTACATTTAGACCTTGGCAAAATGAGGCTTCGCGCCAAAGGTAGTGATGGTGGCCACAATGGCCTTAAAGATATACAAGAGAAACTAGGACACAACGAATTTATAAGACTACGTCTAGGCATCGGAAAGGATTTTCATACTGGACAGCAAGTAAATTTTGTACTCGGAAAGTGGAAACCACACGAGATCAAAGATGTAGAGGATATGATCTACAAAGCTATAACTGCTATTCAGAATTTCGGTACGATCGGACTAAAACTCACCATGGACAATTTAAATAAATAATAAATAAATATGACCTGGAATAATAAACAAAACCAATTGTGTGCGACTTTTAAGTTTAAAGACTTCAGCACTGCTTTCACATTTATGACCGAAGTAGCTATGCTATCCGAAAAGCTCAACCACCACCCTAACTGGTCTAATAGTTACAATCATGTGTCATTTGCGCTGAGTACGCATGATGAGAGCGATATAATCACAGAAAAAGACCGCATTCTAGCCTCCAAAATTGACGACATAGTCAGCAAGTACAAGCTACTCTAAGCGACTTTCACATCTAACGTTTGTTTATGACATTCTTATGACACAGGAAATTATGTCATTGAGCTTGTATGGTCGTACCTTTGCACTATTAAAAATAATTCATTTAAAAATTCAGAATTAAATCAGATATGCAAAAGTTATTTACATTACTATTACTAACTGTTTCTATAAATTTTGGCTACAGCCAAACCTTCCAAGAGATCACCACAGGACCAGGATACCAACGCCAAGGTTACTATAAGCTAGGTTCTGAAACAGAAAAAACGGTTTTCAATACTTCATGGGACATCGCCTTTTCGGTTTTCGGTCAGCAAGATGCTGCAGTTTTTATCAATGAAAGCTCTGGCTCCAGAATGGGTATGGCGACTTCTGCGATAGAAGTTTACTATACAGATGGAGATTTTGCAAGCACACCCAACCCTGCTACACTAACGGACAAAAGACTTTACAATCCTGAAACCTCATGGAATTATGGAGCACTAAATGAAATACGCAAACCAGGTCAGTTTTTTGACTACGGATGGGGCGCTTACCAACCAAGTGCTAATAAAGTTGTAGGTACAGTGGTATATGTGCTTAAGCTACGCGACGGCAAATACAAAAAATTGATGATCGAATCACTGACAGCAGCAGGTTATAATTTTAAGTATGCAGATCTAGACGGAAGCAACGAAGTTACTAAAGTCATCAATAAAGGCGATCACACTGGCAAAGTATGTGCTTATTTTAGTTTTACTACCAATGCTACCGTAGATGTAGAACCAGCCGATGGTTTTGATTTCGTTTACAAAAGATATTTCTCCCCATTGAGAGATACACTTTCTGGGCTCTTCATACAGTATAGTCTCACAGGTATCCAGATGGGTCTAGGAGTAAAAACCGCTAAAGTTACTGGGATTAATCCTACAACGGTCAAATATCAAGACTATAATACTCAACTATCTAGCAGCACTGACGTCATAGGACATGACTGGAAGCGCTTCACAGGTTCTAAATGGGCATTGCCTCAGGACGAAGTATATTTTGTCAAAACTAAAGAAAGTAGAGTTTGGAAAATCAGATTCATAGATTTTGAAGGGAGTGCTACAGGTACAGCGGTATTAGAAAAAACTGATCTTGGACTATTTACAGCTGTCAAAAATCTCAGCAAAACGCAAGTCGCTATTTACCCTAACCCGACTACAGACAAAGTATATTTATCACTAGATACCAAAGACTTTGTAGGCAAAAATCTCACTGTTAACGTCATAGATATGAGTGGCAAAGTAGTTATCAACCAAAACATTAAGCTTACAGAGGAGTTTGAAGTATTTGAAATCTACACGCAATCACTTGCAAAAGGAATATACTTACTGCAACTAGCTGACGAAAAACAAACTTTTGTTGCTCAAAAAATTTCTAAAATCTAAGCTAAATGAGAGGTTTATTACTTTGTTTTGTGGTTATAATCAGCGCATCATCCTCGTATGCACAGGTTAACTATGATTCATTAGTCCAAGCCCAAGTAGACCAAGTAGTCATCACAGCACAGTTTGGTCCAACAGATGCAAAATCTACAGTTAACTCTGTAAGACTTATCAACCGCACAACGATCGAACAACGTGCAGCTGTATCGTTAGCAGAGTTGCTGCAAACTGAGGCAAATCTCAGAATATCACAGGACGCAGTATTAGGAAGCGGACTTAGCGTCAATGGCCTCAGAGGCGAGAATGTAAAAATCCTTCTTGACGGTGTTCCTATAGTAGGTCGTCAAAATGGAAATATCGACATGGGTCAGATTCCTCTCAACTCTATTCAGAAAATCGAAATTATAGAAGGAGCGCAGTCATTGCTTTATGGTTCTGATGCCTCTGGAGGTGTGATAAATCTGATAACCATAAAAAGTCAACTTTCAAGCTATAATGCTGAAGCAAATATCAACTACGAGACCAATGGATTTAAGAATGCCTCTACACAACTCGGTTTTACTAATGGTAATTTTACTGGTCTATTGTCGGGAGGATACCAAAATTTCAGGCCAAATATAGACACAACCTTTGGGCGTGATCAGCTATGGAATCCCAAAGAACAATACAGTGGCAGAGCTATGTTGAGATATAAATCTAGCAAAAATGCGGAATACAGAATCTCAGCAGGTGCAGTAATGGAGGAAGTCATCAACCTTGGCGACATCCTTCGCCCGGTCTTTAAACCATACTCATTTGACGAATATTATAAGACAAATAGGTATGATGCAAGCTTTTTTACTGAACGACAGTACAACCAAAATTGGACCTCGCAGCTGACCTTCGGTTGGAATGGATTCTATCGTATCAAAAACGCTTACAGACGAGATATAGAAAAGGCCGAAAACATGCTCATAGAAGGCCAACAAGATACATCTAGTGCGCAAGGTTACTTATTACGATTTACGCTAGCGTCCAACAACAATGATCGTAAAATCAATTACTTATTCGGCTTAGAAAACATGACAGAAACCGCTAGTGGGCTTAGAATCAGACCGACCGGTGGAGACCAAAATACGTTTGCTTATACCAATGACCTAGGAGTCTTTGGTAGTGTTAAAGCCAATCTATCAAGTAATCTGATCCTACAAACTGGTGCTAGATTCACTCACAACAATAGATATGGATCTAACCTCACACCTAGCACTTGGGCGATGTGGACTCCTATCAATCGATTAAAAATTAAGGCATCGTGGGCCTATGGATTTAGGTCGCCTTCCATCAAGGAACTCTATTTTGATTTTATAGATGTCAATCATTTTGTGATAGGAAATGAAAACTTGACGGCCGAACGCTCTATGAATCTGCGTACTGAAGTAATCATAGACGCTTATGAGAAGGAAAGTCGGTCAGTACAGTTCACTTTGACAGGCTTTTATAACAAAATACGTGATAGGATTATACTTGCAGAGTTTGAAAGGTTAAAATTTCAATATAGAAACTTAGACCAATGGGAAACCCAAGGCTTGAGTTTTAGAATCAATACCCAGTGGAATGATCGCCTGAGATTACAATCCGATGTCGTAGCTACTGGATTTTACAATGAACAGTATGACGGTAAAACCAAAAAATTTCTGTTATCCACAGATTGGGCAAACGAAGTTAATTACGAACTAATAAAAACTAAGCTTTCGATCAACGTGTGGCAAAAAATCACAGGAGCTACACCTTATTTTTTTCAGAGTAGTGTAGATGGTTCGATCAGTCAAGGGATGGCCGAAGGATGGAACATGATGAACGCGGGTCTAAGTTATCGCCATCACAAATCTGGTATAAAAATAAATTCTGGATTTAAAAATATCCTCAATGTCCGTCAGGTCAGAACTGGAGCCACAGGCACTGCAGAAATGCCGCATACAGGATCTAGCTCCTCACAGTCCCCACACTGGGGCAGAACGTTCTACTTTAATATAATCTACGCCTTTAGTAAATAGTGCCCCAGACACATTAACAAGGACTTCATTTTTAATCGAATAAAGCTACCTATTTCATCTTCGATATTTTTTCAACTATAGCTCATTTTTCTTAAAAAACCAGGCCTGTGACTCCATCTTTAAGCGTCTAGAACGTTTAGCCAATCAAAAAAATGGATGTATCATAGTATTTTTGTACTTTTGAGCTTCATATTATTAAAATTAGTCTTTATGCTTAAGGATTGATTATAAAACTTACGAATTATATACATGAAAATAGGAATAACCATAGGTGATATAAATGGTATCGGTCCAGAAGTCATCATTAAAGCATTATCTGACCCGCGCGTATTGAAGTATTTTACACCCGTGATATACGGATCATATAAGGTCATGGCATACCACAAAAATATAGTTAAGGACAGTAATATTAACTTTCACTCAATATCTGATGGGAGTCATGCTATGGAAAACCGCGTCAACCTCGTCAATTGCTGGGATGACAACACCAATATCACCTTGGGACAAGCCACAGTAGATAGTGGTCAGTATGCACATATAGCCATGGACAAAGCACTAAATGATGTAAAAAGTGGCTTTATAGATGCTATAGTTACAGCACCCATCAATAAGCATGCGATGCAATTGGCTAAGTTTCCGTATCCTGGACACACAGAATATTTTACAGCCAATGACTCTGGCAATGACAGTCTCATGCTCATGGTCAGTGATGACCTCAAAGTAGCTGTAGTGACTAACCATCTCAGACTATCGGACGTAGCAAAAAGCATAACGAAAGACAAAATTTTAGAAAAACTCACTACATTAAACAAAACACTTATCGTTGACTTCGGCATAGAACGCCCTATGGTAAGCGTACTTGGACTCAACCCACACGCATCTGACGAGTCATTTATAGGTGACGAAGAAGAAAAAATCATTATTCCTGCTATCATCGAAGCCAAAAAACGAGGGATTTTAGCTTTCGGTCCGTATGCCGCAGATGGATTTTTTGGTTCTAGTCAATGGAAAAAACCAGATGCCGTCCTAGCGATGTACCACGATCAAGGCTTGATTCCTTTTAAGGCATTATCTTTTGGGTCAGGAACCAATTTTACTGCGGGTCTTTCATTTATTAGGACCTCACCAGATCACGGCACTGCTTATGATATAGCTGGTACAAATATGGCAGACGAGCGATCTCTGATTCAAGCAATTTTTAGAGCTATCGATATCACCAGAAGCAGAAAGGAGTACCACTCTTCTCGTGCAAATGCCTTAATACGTAGAGAAAAACAGTCGGCAGGCATTCACGAATAATGTATTTTATAGATAAATCAGCTTGATGAATTTTGTTTACGAAGGATTATTTTTGGGACTTAGTCTATCTATGCTCCTAGGTCCTATATTTGTGGCTTTGACAGAAACCACTGTTAATCAAGGTGCGCGCAAAGGCCTATACGTAGGGTTGGGTATTTGGATAAGCGATCTATTAGTAATTTTGGCTGGCTATTTTTTAATCAAAAGATTGGACAAAATCTTAGTAGATAGCTTTGTGCATGAGCAGCATTTCAAAATGTGGTTTGGTACTTTGGGAGGACTGATTTTGTGTGGTATAGGAGGAGCCACTTTTCTTAAATCAAGCAAACCTCAATTAGAAAAAGTAAGTCTATCAAAAATCAAAACCAATATTGGTCTAATTACTAAAGGTTTTAGCATTAATTTTTTTAATCCTTTTACTTTTATCTTTTGGTTCACTACTTTGACAACTTACGTGGTCGCACGTGATATAGATGCGATAGGCTCGGTGTTAGTATTTGGCACGATCTTAGTCACTATCATGATCACTGATACACTAAAAATACTGCTCGCACACATCATAAAATCAAAACTTAAACCTATACATATTGACTACTTTACCAAAACTGCTGGAGCTATACTTATGGGCTTTGGAATAGTACTAATCATCAAAAGTTATACGCTTTAAATTTATTTTTTAGACTTTAGAGCCGCTTTTTGATCTGAGGTGATCTCTATAACTTCACTGGTTTTGATATCCGAGTTAAGAATGATAATCTCCGTTTTACCCTTATACTTATATGATAGCGCTATGGTGGCAGGAGGATTGCGCCCTACATCTTCAGCGTGCAACAATAAGTAGTTTTTGCCTTCATCGTTGAGCTTAAGTGTAAACGGAAACGGCTTCTCTGAGATAGTAAATTTCTCTACGATCCAGTCACCATTAAAACTGATAGAAACGATATCTTTATCTATAATTTTGTGGTCATACATATTGAACTCTACGACATCACTATCAACTCTTATCTGCCGATTAGCAGTGATGACCGCACGACCCTTTACTATCGTAGGAATTGATTTTACCACAGGATCAGATGCTGCAAGGAAATCGTTTTTTTCCATTATCTTTGGATAGATGACTTTGAAATAGTGGGGCATTTCGACGTATCTAACTGCTTGAATACCTATTTGATCATTGATTTGATTCATATCAAATACTATTCCGTTACTATATCTATTAAATTTATTTAGCGTGGCGTAATTATAAAAGTAGTAAAACCTATCGTAAATCTTATGTTCCTCAGGGACGTCTTCGCCATCTACAAAGGATGACTGAACAGCTATAGCTGAATTTAATTGATTTTTCATATTTTCCCAGTATATTTTGAACTTACTTGATAGCTCAATATAATCAGCCAACTCTACTTCTGGTATAGCATTTAGCGTATTTAACGCGTCCTTTTCATCCTTTATCAAATTTGGCAAAACATCATCGTCCTTATGGTATAGTGCATTTAAGGCCGCTCTATTTGCCTTATATATAGACTGAAAACTGATATTTAACTTTGTATTAAAACTACTATTTTGAGTTATGGTTAAAGATCTATCCGCTAAATTAATTGACTTCTCGAGCTCGAGTTGGGCTTTATAAAAATCCTTATATAGCTTTACAGCTTCTTCCATTTTATCATACACTAAACTCAGATTTTCACGCTTTTTAAGATCTAAGGTATTGATTTGGTTTTCCAAATCAAACCGTATTTGGTTGAGCATAGCTGATATACTTTTTATCGTCGATGCATTGGTCTTTAATCCATTATCGATCGACGTGCCAAATGAAGTATTATTTCCATTGATATTTGCGTACCACTCGTTTGGTGATGTTCCCTGGAAGTAAAAAAGGTTTTCTGGATCCTCAAAAATATCTTTAGGCAAATCATTATTAGAATAAAAATTTACTTTTTGGTCAGGTAAATCTACATACTTATTGACACTTTTATTAAAATTTTCTAATAATCGTTGAATTATTAGAATTCCATGTATCGATTCATTAGTAAAATTAACATAGTTATTCAGTGCTTTGATTTTTTCTTTATCGTTTGTCTTGTTTTGGCTGTAGCCAAAATTACTAAAACCTATTGATAAAACGATAAGAATAAGAAGCCTTTTAGTGGTCATGCTTTATTTGTTTGAGGATAAGCTATCTTTAGTTTGATGAGTGAAATAAATATCCACTATCTCTGCGGGGCAAATATCGTGATTTATTAATGCTTTGGCTTTGTTTGCTTTCCAATTAACCAAAAATTAAGACAATACTTTTTTGATATTTATAAAAGATTGTACTTTCGTTGCACATTTTATCACCTAGTCAAGCTCACCTTTGTGAACACCTAGTCCAAATAATGCATAATCATATTTGACAGGATCAATTGGATCTAGGGTTCTGAGGAAGGTGGTTAACTCTACTACTGTCGTCCAGTCTCTTTGTTTGCGAGTGATGATTCCGAGTTGTCTTCCTATATTTTCTACATGTACATCTAGTGGAATCATAAGTTCTGAGGTCGGTATGGTTTTCCATAGGCCAAAATCTACATTTTTGTCATCACTTCTCACCATCCATCGTAGATACATATTGAGTCGTTTACAAGTAGATTTTTTAGCTGGCGTAGCCACATGTTTTCTGGTACGAACTGGTGCATACTCCACCTCAAAGAAGTAATCATGAAATCCCATCAGTGCTTTTTCTTGATTATATAGTTGTGGATCTGTTCGGGGATAAAATGCTTGCTCTAAGGTATCAGCTTCTTGGTAATGCCTTTTCAGAAAATCTATAAAGTATAGCAAATCAGTAGTCTGAAAAGTCCTATGTTTAAAACTTGTAAGAGGCTTTAAATCCTTAGCGGAATGGTTAATTATAAAGTCATAAGGGCGTTCATCCATGAGATTCATTAGCTCATTGGTCTTATTGATGATGGTTTTTCTATTGCCCCAAGCTAGCATTGCTGCAAAAAAAGCAGATATTTCTATATCTTGCAGTACTGAGAACCTGTGGGGAATACTGATAGGGTCTAATGCTATGAAGTCTAAATGATTTACCTTATCCACTATTTCGTCTAGATACTCTTTTAAGTTACTTTGGTTTATATTTGATAGAGACATATAAAAGTTTTTTGATAACTGTTTAGAATAAATACAACCGAAAAGGCATAAAACAAGAAATGGAAAATACATTTTGGGTAAACCAAAACATATTTTCCATTTTATAAATCTTAGGGATAATTAATTACCTAACCTAAAGTTCGTTTAACTTCTATGATATCGTATCCTTCTATTATATCACCTTCTCTGATATCATTAAAGTTTTTGATAGTGACACCACACTCCATGCCGTTTTTGACTTCTTTAGCATCTTCTTTGTAACGCTTAAGAGATGATAGTTCGCCATGTGCACCCTCTTTAGTTGGAAATACTACGATACCGTCTCTGACTATACGTATGTGGGTATTTCTAGTGATTTTACCTTCTGTGACATAGCAACCCGCAATTGTACCGATTTTAGACATTTTGTAGGTCTCTCGAACTTCTACTTGAGCTACTATTTTCTCTTCTCGGGTAGGTTCTAGCATACCTTCCATCGCTGACTTGATCTCCTCTATAGCTTCATAGATAATCGAGTAAGTTTTGATTTGCACGCCTTCTCTTTCTGCCAAAGTTCTAGCATTGGCTGATGGTCTAACTTGGAATCCTATGATGATTGCGTCCGATGCAGATGCTAACAATACGTCTGACTCTGCGATTGCTCCTACGGCTTTGTGTATTACATTGACTTGGATTGTCTCTACTGACAATTTGATCAATGAATCTGCTAATGCCTCGATAGATCCATCCACGTCTCCTTTTACGATTAAGTTCAGTTCTTTGAATGTTCCAAGTGCTAATCTTCTTCCGATTTCATCTAGAGATATACGTTTAGAAGCACGGTTACTCTGTTCTCTTTCGATTTGAGATCTTTTGGTGGCTAGCTGACGCGCTTCCTGATCAGAATCCATTACCTTGAACTTCTCACCCGCTTGTGGTGCTCCGCTCAATCCTAGAATCAATGTAGGGGTAGAAGGTCCAGCTTTTTTGACTTTTTTGCCATGCTCATTAAACATTGCTTTAATCTTACCAGAATATGATCCTGCGACGATAGAGTTTCCTATCTCTATAGATCCGTTTTGAACTAGTATCTTAGTGACATATCCTTTACCTTTATCTAGTGACGCTTCTATTACAGTACCTACACCTTTGCGGTTAGGATTGGCTTTTAGATCTAAGATTTCAGCTTCTAAAAGGATTTTTTCACACAGCTTATCTATATTTAATCCTTGTTTAGCAGATATATCTTGAGACTGGTACTTACCGCCCCAATCCTCTACTAATAGATTCATGGCAGCAAGTTCTTGTTTTATTCTTTCTGGATCAGCACCTGCCTTATCTATCTTGTTGATAGCAAATATCATAGGTACTCCAGCCGCTTGTGCATGACTGATGGCTTCCTTGGTCTGAGGCATTATATGATCGTCTGCCGCAATGATGATAACTGCTACATCTGTAACCTTGGCACCTCTGGCTCTCATGGCCGTAAATGCCTCGTGACCTGGTGTATCAAGGAAAGTAATTTTCTTTTGGTCTGGACCAACTTTTACTTCATACGCGCCTATATGTTGTGTGATTCCCCCAGCCTCTCCACTAGCTACTGTTGCTGATCTGATGTAATCTAACAATGAAGTTTTACCGTGATCTACGTGACCCATTACGGTAACGATTGGTGATCTTTGTTCTAGACTTTCTTCACTATCTTCGATTTGTGATTCATCATCTATATCTTCTTCAGCACTTATAAACTCAACTTCGCGATCGAACTCGTTAGCTACAAGCTCGATGATCTCTGCATCTAATCGTTGGTTGATAGATATAATGATTCCTAGGCTTAGACACGTAGTGATGACCTGAGATATAGTCACATCTAGTAAGCTTGCTAACTCAGATGCTGATATAAACTCAGTCAATTTTAATTTTGTTTCTACCTCCTCTGTATCTTTTAATTCTTGTTTTTCGCGTTTTACATCTCTGTTGTCACGACGGATTTTTTGTCTTTTATTTTTTCCACCGCTAGATAGTCTAGCCATGGTTGCTTTGATCTTGTCGTCTATTTCTTTTTGAGAAACTTCTTTAACGTCTGGTTGGGTTGGTTTAGATTTGGCATGAGCAGGACCACCTGAGGTATTAGGTCTTGATTGTGTTCCCCCTTGTTTAGGATCGCTTACTGGTGCTCCATGAGATACTTTTTTGCGTTTGCGTTTGCGCTTAAGTGCATCTTGATCTGCAGTGTTGGCAGATGTTGTAATAACATCTTTAGATTTATCAGAAGACTTAGGTTTAGTGCTGCTATCTAACTTGCTAGTATCTATTTTGCCCATTATTTTGAGCCCCTTTAACTGAGGCGTCTTAGCTCTATGAAGCTCTTCTACAGGAGCTGCAGGCTTGGACGAGACCTGAGGTGTTTCTACTACTTTGACAGGCTGCTGAACTATTGGCTCAGATGTAGGTTTCGGTTTGTTAGCTTCGACCTTAGGCCTAGAATCAGGTCTTGCAGCTTCCGGCCTTGCAGCTTCCGGCTTGGGCACAGATTTTGGCCTAGGTTTATCTAGATCAATCTTTCCTAAAACCTTCAACCCAGGCATCTCGGGTTTAATAGCAAAAATTTCTGGTTTTGATTCTACAGCTTTCTCTTCCACTTTCTCTGGCACTACCTCTACTACAACTGGTTCCTCAGGTTTTTCTACGACTATCGGTTCTGGTGTTATCTCTATCACCTCCACAGGGATTACTACCACAGGAGGTGCAGGTTTGTCAATATCTGCCAATTTGGGAATTGAAAACAACGGTTTAGCTACAGGTTTTTCGTCTGCGCTACTTTTTTGATCTGCAGCAGAAGCCATTCTAGCTCCTATCACGATCTGATCCGCCTTTTCTTTAACAGCCATAGATGAACTAAACTCTTTTAAAAGTTCAGTGTGCATCTCTTCAGAGACCATAGAAGTAGGTTTAGCCTCGATGACGTGACCTTTAGAAGCAAGGAAATCCACGATCGTAATAAGACCTACATTCAGCTCTTTTGCTATTTTTACTAATCTTTCTGCCATTAGCGATTTAAAATATTTAAAAAATTTTCTACTCTTCGTCAAACTCAGAAGATAAGATTTTCAGCACATCATCTATCGTTTCCTCTTCTAGATCTGACCTACGTATGAGGTCTTCTCTATCAAGTGCAAGTACACTCTTGGCAGTATCGCAACCGATCTGCTTAAGAGCATCTATTACCCATGCTTCGATTTCATCTGAGAATTCGTCAAGATCCACATCTTCTAGTTCTACGTCTTCATTATCTCTGAACACATCTATCTCATATCCTGTCAGTCTGCTAGCTAATTTGATATTGCTACCATTTCTACCTATAGCAAGTGAAACTTGATCTGGCTTGAGATATACAGATGCTCTCATTGCTTTCTCATCTAGAGATATACTTGTTACCTTCGCAGGTGTAAGTGATCTTTGGATAAACAAAGAAGCATTATTTGTATAATTGATTACATCTATATTTTCGTTTTTGAGCTCTCTGACTATACCATGAATCCTAGAACCTTTCATACCTACACAAGCACCTACAGGATCTATGCGATCATCATAAGACTCTACAGCTATTTTTGCTCTTTCACCAGGCATACGCACGATACGTTTGACACTGATCAGACCGTCCTCTATCTCGGGTACTTCCTGCTCCATGAGCTTCAGCAGAAAACTATTGTCTGTTCTAGACAGCATTACCATAGGGCTTCCATTGCGCATTTCTACGCGCTTGATGATACCTCTGACCATATCTCCCTTACGGAAAAAATCACCTTTGATCATCTCTAATCTGGGCAATACTAACTCAGTCTGAGTACCATCATCTATAACTAAAATCTCTTTTTTGAGAATTTGACTAACTTCACCCACTACCAAATCACCTACGCGATCTATGTATCTCTTGTAAGTTTCATCTTTTTCGAGATCCATGATCCTAGATATCAATGTCTGACGGGCTGCCATGATGGAACGACGACCAAAATCCTCAAGAGTTAATTGCTCATAGCATTCCTCCCCTACCTCATAAGCTTCGTCTATTGCTTTAGCTTCGCTAACTGAGATCTGACTCAACTCCTCGGTGACTTCACCGTCTGGAACGATAAGGCGGACTCTCCACATCTCTAAGTCACCGTTTTGTGTATTGACGATGACGTCAAAGTTATCATCAGAAATATATTTTTTTCTGATCAAGGTACGGAATACATCCTCTAGGACACGCACCATTGTAGGTCTGTCTATGTTTTTACCTTCCTTAAATTCTGAAAAGGACTCTACTAAATTCATTAATTAAAACTTATTTTAATTTTTGACTCAATTATATCTTCAAACTTAACTTCATCAACAATGATGACTTTTTTATTTTTCTTACCTTCTTTAACCTTGGTTTCGTACTCTACGTAGATCAAATTATCAACTACATCTTTGAGTTTTCCTTTGGTTTTTTGATTATCGGCATATTTTACTTCTATGGTTCTACCTATATTTTTTTTGTACTGCTTCAAGTATTTAAGGGAACTTCCCACACCTGCAGAAGATACATCTAAAGTATATTTTTCTCCAAAAATTTTACTTTCGTCAAATATTGCTTCGAGAAATCGACTCAATCGTTGACATTTTAGAAAGGTAATCCCTTCATCACTATCTAAGAATACTTCTATCTTATTGTTATTGACCTTAAGATCTACTATATATACATCTGTAAACTCTAACTCTAAAAGACCTTTCTCTACTAATTTTTCTATATCTGTATTCTGCATAAAATATTGTAATAAAAAAGGAGACTTTTTGCCTCCTTTCACTTTTGTGTTACAATTATGGTGCAAATATACAAACTATTTTACAATTATCATTTAAAACCTATTCTTATTTTATTTCTCTTTTAGCTTTTAGCTACTTTATGGTTGTTTTTATAACAAAACACCTACTTCTTTATAATTAGACTAGCGCTAGAGTCAGCACTTTTGACCTTCACTGTTTTGTGCTTCTTTGATAATTATTATTATTTTATTTAATAAATTGAAGACTTATTAGTATAATCATCTTATTTTTGCCCTTTGATTTGATTTTAAAATAAGGTATCGGCCTGTTAAAAATATAAATAATAATGGATTTTAAAAATTTGATTGCGCACTGTAAAGAATATGGTTTTATATTTCAATCGAGCGAAATATATGATGGACTCAGTGCTGTATATGATTATGGTCCTTATGGTGTAGAGTTAAAAAACAACATCAAATCTTACTGGTGGAAGTCTATGGTACAGATGCACGAAAACATAGTCGGGCTAGATGCAGCTATATTTATGCACCCCAAAACATGGAAAGCTTCTGGTCATGTTGATGCTTTTAATGATCCACTGGTTGACAATAAAGATTCTAAAAAAAGATATAGAGCAGATCAACTCATAGAAGGTCATGCCGAAAAAATAGATGCCAAAATTACTAAAGACGTAGAGAAAGCAAAAGCAAAATTTGGTGATAGCTTTGATGAGCAACAGTTTCGATCCACCAATGATCGTATCATTGAGCGTCAAAAAAATATAGATACAATTCTCGACAGATTAGCAAAAGCTATGTCTGACGGCAATATGGAAGATCTAAAAGCACAGATAGAAGAGTATGAGATTGCTTGCCCTGAAAGTGGATCACGCAACTGGACAGAAGTCAGACAGTTTAACCTCATGTTTAATACCCAACTAGGAAATATCGCTGGTGAAGAAGGAAAACTTTACCTTAGACCAGAAACTGCCCAAGGTATTTTTGTCAACTTCCTAAATGTACAGAAATCTACGCGTCAAAAAATACCTTTTGGAATAGCACAAATAGGTAAAGCTTTTAGAAACGAGATTGTAGCTAGACAGTTTATATTCAGAATGAAGGAGTTTGAGCAGATGGAAATGCAGTTTTTTGTACGTCCCGGTACCGAGATGGAATGGTACGCATACTGGAAGGAAGCTCGGCTAAACTGGCACAAAGCACTCGGCACAGATCCAGCAAAACTGAAATACCACGATCATGCTAACTTGGCTCACTATGCAAATGCAGCTGTCGATATAGAGTTTGAGTTTCCATTTGGTTTTAGAGAACTAGAGGGCATTCACTCTCGTACAGATTTTGACTTGACACAACATTCTGAACTGTCTGGCAAAAAACTCCAGTATTTTGATCCCGAACTCAACGAGAATTATATACCTTATGTAGTAGAGACTTCTATCGGTTGTGACCGAATGTTTTTAGCAATGGTGGCCAATGCACTGACGGAGGAGAATGTACCTGATGCTGATGGAGCTGACTCTACCCGTATCGTCCTCAAGCTTCATCCTGCCCTCGCTCCAGTTAAAGTAGCAGTAATGCCACTATTAAAAAATAAGGAAGAATTGACCTTAAAAGCAAATGCCATATTCGACAAATTGAAGCTGAAGTTTAATTGTCAATACGACGAAAAAGATGCCATCGGCCGTAGATACAGACGCCAGGATGCTATAGGAACACCATTCTGTGTGACAATCGATTTTGAAACATTGGAAGATGATACAGTGACGATCAGAGAGCGAGACACACTCATCCAACACAGAATCGCAATAAGCGACATCGCTGCCTTCGTAGCGGACAAAGTATCTATGGAGAGCTTGTTGGGGAACTGATTGTCGAATCGCAGAATTGCGGAATCGTTAGATTCATTTTTTTGGCCTTTTAAATTCAATTTAAAAGCATATCAATATTGCAATCAAAGATTGCAATCCCATTAAAAATTCGCATATATAGCGAAGTTAGCTCAACTTACACCGAGTAAGTAGTTATTTCTTTGAGGTTCCAAATCTATTTGGAACAATGAAACACATTACCAAATAAATTTGGGGAACCAAAGTAAGAAGCTTTATTGTAATTCTTGCT
>Ga0105045_10000763_pt1 | contig 24719 bp, 13 predicted proteins | sample MAT02_FD_78089 | JGI IMG/M metagenome (GOLD analysis project Ga0105045, IMG submission 78089) | Freshwater microbial communities from Lake Fryxell liftoff mats and glacier meltwater in Antarctica - MAT-02 (megahit assembly) | ecosystem: Environmental > Aquatic > Freshwater > Ice > Liftoff... | reverse complement strand
TTCAGTTTTTAGAGTCCAAAAAGTAACTGAAAAAACAGAAGAGAAATTAGGTGAATTGTTTTGGGAAATATTTCAAAAGTCCGAAAAGGAAAACAAGAACCAATTTGTTGTAAATTCAGTAGATAGTATTGTAACCAAGATTTGCTCCGCAAATAAAATCGATAGGGAATTTATAAAAGTTCACATACTTGACAAAGAAGATATTAATGCGTTTGCGTTGCCAAACGGACATTTAATTGTTTATAGTGGTTTAATAATAAATTCAGACAATCAAGAAGAATTGAGCGGAGTAATTAGTCATGAAATTGCTCACATACAGCTTAACCATGTGATGATGAAGCTTATAAAAGAAATTGGACTTACTGTTTTAATTTCAATGACAACTGGAAATGGTGGTGCTGAGATTATTAAAGAAACCGCAAAAATGCTTTCTTCATCTGCTTTTGACAGAAGTTTAGAAAAAGAAGCAGACATTAAGGCGGTTGATTACCTGATAAACGCAAGAGTAAATCCAGAACCATTTGCAAATTTTCTCTACAAACTTTCAGACATGGAAAATGATAAAACAAAATACTTGACTTGGATAAGCACTCACCCAGACTCAAAGGAAAGGGCTGAATATATTATTGAATACAGCAAAGACAAGAAAACAAAATATGAAGCAGTTATGACAATAGATACTTGGGACAAATTGAAAGAAAAACTACAGGAATGAAAAGAAAACCAGCCGCTAATCGACTACACTACCCCACCAGCCGAAACTGATCTTAAGCACCTACGCCACGACGCACACAGTCTCAAACCACCACCGTACTTATGCATACACAATGCCTAGCCGCAACTGAGTTTGCGGTTCTCTCGACTCCAATAGACGTTAGTCTGAAGAATAGCTTTTTGCAAAAGCTACCACTCGGTCACAGTTCTCAAACTGATGGGTTCAGTTTAATATACACGTCCAAGAGTGATTGATAGCCACGCTTCTTTAATCGCTCAAACGTGATATTTGTTTCTAATAAGGGACTTTGGGCGACAGACCCAACCACCTTTTAAACCTTCCAGCCCGTTCCAGTTCATTCGCTTTGATGCCACGCATGGACATCGACCTTACAGGATCGCACACTTAACTCGGTAAGACAAATATCTTTCAGCAAATGCCCGCCAGATCTAATCATCAGGTAATTGAACTTCGTACATTAGTATGACCGCCCAATCGCTTTATCAACTCCTTCCCCAAAAACACTGCCGTACTTCACCTTACGAGATCGTTCTGTCATCTTACCCAGCCTGACAAGCCTCTTACACTTTCAATTTTGGCTACCTACTAGCTGTGCAAGGGTTTGCACAGTTCCTTCTCTAAATCGTGATTTCGTATTGCGATTCTGCTTCGCAGCACTCAGTCTTAGTCCTGCTTACTTCAGTTCATGGATCGCTCCATACTCCGCCGGAGCGGACAGCTTGCTAATACATCTCGACGTTATACCTGCGTATGAGAGACTTTGACTCTCCAGATAAACTGTTCCTAAAAAAACAATTTGTACAACTAACTTTATAGTCGTACATTTGCCATTTAAGGCACACACAATGTATTTAAAAATAGGTAAAATAGCTATGAAATCAAAATAATTATATTATTATGACGCAAAAAAATCAACCTCAGAACAATTCAGAAAACGAACTCTCTTTTCAAAAAAAAATATGGATAGTAATAGGAATACTTACTTTAGTAATAATTGTCCTATTGCTTTTGATAGAAACATTTAGCGTTTTTTTATTAGTGTTAGCAGGAACCCTCATAGCTATATTTTTTAGAGGGATTAGCAATTTTATTCAACGTAAAACAAAATGGAAAGAAGAAATATGTTTAGCTATTTCCATTATAGTCACCTTTTTAATATTTGCGGGATTATTTTGGTTGATTGGTACAAAGGTTCAGGAACAAATAGCTGAGCTAACGGAGACGCTGCCTAAAACAATTGATAATGCAAAGGCGAAATTAAATGAAAGTTCAATAGGTAAGGAAGTTGTGGATAAACTATCCTCAAAAAATTCAATGGATAATGTACAAGTGTTTGCCAAACAATTTTTTCAGTCCACATTCGGGGTATTCGGAGATATCTATGTAATTTTATTAATTGGAATTTTTTTCACGATTTCACCCAAAACGTATACCAAAGGTATGGTGCAACTAATACCACTCAATGGACAAGAGAAGGCAAATCATGTATTAGATAAATTAGGTGAGCAATTACTTAATTGGCTCAAAGGAAAATTATTTTCAATGTTTGTTGTGTTTCTTTTAACAGCTATTGGCCTAGCTATTATTGGAATACCGCTTTGGCTAGTGTTGGCTCTTTTAGCAGGATTGATTAGCTTCATTCCCAACTTTGGTCCATTGCTTGCGTTGATACCAGCTCTATTGGTGGCACTGATGGAAAGCCCTCAAACCGCTGCCTTAGTTGGTGGACTTTATATTCTAATTCAGTTTGTAGAAACCAATTTTATTACAACATTTGTTCAGAAAAAATTACTTAACTTGCCTCCAGCACTGTTAATTATTGCACAGTTGATAATGGGTGCGCTGACAGGTGCATGGGGATTGGTTTTGGCAACTCCCGTAACTGTTATTGTAATTGTTTTAGTACAAGAATTGTATCTTAAAAACAGAAACTGATGATGTTAAGCTTAAAATACTAAGACTTAATAGCTTTCACAATGGGTTTCGCTTAAACATGGATTTTGCAAAAAAGCAGTTTCGGTACTAAACCGAACATTTGGAATTTTGCAAATATTTGGCTAAATTTAACATTAGGCTTCTAATTTCGCATTTGCGCAAAGACCCAAAACGTTTGTCCACTACCTTTTTAAAACACAAAATACAATGTTTATAATCATCTGCATAATCTGTAATCTAGACTTAACTATCCAAAGACATTCATGACGATATCTTCTAGAATATCAAATAATCTGGGCATACTTCAACAATCTCAAGTTCAAAATCCAATTACCTAAATACTACCCTACACTCAATTTCCTAGCGTCACTTTGAAGTCTTTCTTTATATCTTCACGAAGGATAACAACATTGACGATATCACCAGCTTTGTGTTTCTCTATAGCGAGAATGAGGTCATTGTTGGTTTTGACAGGTTTGTCATTGACCGCTACGATGATGTCACCGTATATAATATCACCAGAACTGCTACGCTTGATGGCTTTCAGTCCTGCTTTTTCGGCTCCACCGTTCGGTGTGATGGCGAGAATCATGGCTCCATCTATTTTCCAGTTTTCAGCATACTGCGACGGCAATAGCTCTATACCTAAAACAGGTCGTTGAACTTTACCATACTTGATGAGGTCAGAGACTACCCAATTCACTTCATCAGATGGAATAGAAAATCCTATGCCTGCTGATGCCCCCGATGGACTATATATCATGGTGTTGACCCCAATCAATCGCCCAGAGCTATCGAGTAGTGGACCGCCAGAATTGCCTGGATTGATGGCTGCATCAGTTTGTATCACATCGCGGATAGGACGACCTGTCAATGAGGTGATCTCTCTGCCCAATGCACTAATAACACCCGTCGTCAGAGACTGATCTAGCCCAAACGGGTTGCCTATAGCATAGACCGACTGACCCACTCTGAGCGTAGAGGATTGCCCCACAGGTATAGGAATGAGCTTGTCACGAGGTGCTTTGATCTTGAGTATAGCGAGATCTTTATTGGGTTCGCCACCAACGAGCTCAGCATCCCAATTGGTACGATCTGAGAGTGCAACTTTAAACTTAGTGCCGCCTTGGATAACATGAAAGTTAGTAATAATATGACCTTCCTTGTCCCAGATGAAGCCCGTGCCTGTGCCACTGGGAATCTCAGTGATGTTGCGTGTCCAGTAGTCCTGTCGCTCATTTAGTGTAGTGATAAAACAAACCGATGGCGATGCACGCTCAAAAATATCTATAGTGGCTTGCTCACTATTCGTCAGATACGTAACTTGCGGTGCTAGTTGCTGATGGCTAGAAGTTTCAGGTGTTACTTTTACATCGTTTTCTAAGGCATCTGTAACCCCCTCTGATGGCTTAAAGAAGATGCTGTCCCACGATCTTCCTATGAAAACACCCAAACCTATCAAGGCTAACAGCAATATGGCTTTAATAAACTTCATAATGTAGTGATTAATTTTAATAACAAAAAAAATGTCGCTTATAACCCTAACAGTCTGAAAGATAAAAACATACTGCAACACTCTATTAAGTTGTTTACTAAAGTTTTTGTTGTACTGAGTGCCTTAAATTTTTGCTAATTTTCTCAACATCGGACTAACGCTGTACCTTGACTCATGGTAATAATCATAGAGATCGTCTAGCGTCTGAACGATATCGGTATATCCTATCTCCTTGCCCCATGCCAGCAGCCCTTTGGGATAATTGACGCCGAGCTTCATCGCTTGCTCTACGTCATCCTCGGTGCAGATACCTAGATATACTGTGTCAGCGGCTTCATTAACCAACATGGCTATGATTCGTCTAAATACGGTGCTAGAAAGTATGTCTGATACTTCGATTTGCTGCGGAGCTTCTATTGGCTTCCCATTCTGATAAAGATAAAATCCTCTGTCTGACTTCCTGCCAAAGTATCCTGCCTCCATGAGTTTGAGTTGGGTATGTGCAGGCCTATATTTTTCGTTATAATAAAAAGCTTTCCATACTGCCTCTGTCACTCTATAGTTGACATCATGCCCAATGAAATCCATAAGCTCAAAAGGTCCCATTCTAAAGCCATGAGCACGCATCACTTGATCTATGGTGGCGATATCTGCGATTCCTTCCTCATAGATTCTGAGCGCTTCACTATAGAATGGTCGTGCTACTTTATTGACGATGAAACCCGGAGTATCTTTGACTTTGACAGCTGTTTTGCCAATAGCATGTACCCAATCTATAACTTTGGTAAGCGTATCGGGAGAGGTTTGAGTTGCTGCGATTACTTCTACGAGTGACATCAACACAGGTGGATTAAAGAAGTGAATCCCTACGAACCGCTCAGGATTTGACAATGAGGAAGCGAGTGAAGTGATAGACAGCGACGAAGTATTAGAAGCGATGATGCACTCCTGACATACGAACATGTCCAACTGTTTGAAAACTGTTTTTTTAACGTCTTCTTTCTCTACGATTGCTTCTATGATGAGGTTGCAATCCTTGAGTGCCTCTATCGCTCCTATCATACCTATTCTGCCAATGACCGCAACACTTTCGGCATCTGTGATTTTGCCTTTTTCGGTCAGTTTAGCTAGGCTAAAATTGATGCCTTTTAGTGCTTTGGCGCGTGCATCTTGATTCATATCATAAACCAATACTTCAAAACCTGCCATTGCTGCAACCTGCGCAATACCCGCACCCATAGCCCCTGAGCCTATTATTCCTACTTTATTTATACTCAAAACTTCTAATTTATGTTATTTTAAATAATTATGATCTACTGTTCCATGTTTTCAAGCTATTGAGATTAAACGAAAAACTGATTCTATTGATAAACTTGTCGTGAATGGAAAAATAATTTTGCTTCGTGTTTTTATCAAACAACAATGGAATATAAATGGCTATTTTATCTTTAAAGTCAATCGCAAATCCGCCGTTGTACATACCATTGATTTTAAATTTATCGTCTTGATCCAATTGACTAAATCCTCCCAAATCTAAGAATGCACTGATATTAAACCCGTAAGGTAGATTAATCGGTATATCAACTGCAAGATTGGTAGAAAATACCAGATTGTTGCTCATACCATAAGTAACAGACGACCCAAATGGCGTTTTGAATCCTCCGCCAGCATTTTGGTTGACTTGATTGTTGAGTGCGCCATTCTGATTTTCTCTTGAAAAATAATATCCATCGTACGTGTAATCATTAAACCCTTGGTAAGCCATCGCTAGAGATCCACGTGTGAAAAGGTCTTGAAAGTTGTTGGATCTTCTGTTGTCGTTAAGTAAAAACGCTCCAGCAAAAAACCGTAAAGAATACCCATGTTTTGCACTATATTTTTGATTGAAATCATACGAGGAGGTCAACTTTAGGTATTTTACGCTATTTTCTAATGGCCTGTATTGCTGATATTCTAGCGCAGATCTGAAACGTGTAGTGGTGATTGCACCACAAGATTGAGTATTAAACAAAAGTTGGTGGATCAGGTATTTTTGATTGGATTTACCATCAAAAACACCATTGTTAGTAAACCTTGCATTTTCCTCTATGATATAGTTGGTCTTTAGCGCTATATAACTTGTTACAGCAGGGTTGTCATGCCTTAAATTAATTGTGATACTCGGGTCTATTTTTATATATCGCTCTGTATAATCAAATCTTTTGTTTCTAAATTTACTAAAAGACTTCATTCCTACATCATAGATAATATGTCTAAGCTTGCTAGATTGGTCAAAGTATTGCCGATATGAAAGCCAAGCTTCTCCTACTATTTTCTTGCCAACAGAGGAGTAAAGAGGCATCACAAAAAACTTGAAGGGAGTCTCTTCTTTTCGACTACCAGTAAACGCTACACCAAACATCCCATTGTCATTGTCGTTGTAAGCTACCAAAGGAATCCATCGTATATTTTTTTGGTGATAATAGTTATTTGATGAAGGATTGACTAGACGCAGGTTGGCTCTATTGGTCCAGATTCTGTTGTTGTATCTATTGTATTCCGGTAAATAGTTGTTGTAATCTAGCTCTACCCACATCAGTTCTTTATCGACATTGGGTGTTAAAATAATGGTTTGCTCGCCTACGAATCCTTTGCGCCAGATCACTGTATCTTTTTCTGTACCATAATACATAAATATCCCAAAAGGAAGTGCCTCGCTCTTAGTATTTCTGACCTTAAGTGTCACAACTTGATTGTCCACTTTTAAGTCTAACAGTTGATAATCAGTAAATTTATTTGTATAAAGCGCATTATTTATTAATGCAGCTACATCTTTGCCTGAAGCTTCATTTATCCGAGTTCCGAACACTTCCCAGTCAAAAGTCTCATCCGATGCCAAGTAATCTTTTATGACTTTGTCAAAGGCTTTAGCACCTACATATCCAGCTATATTTTCAAATAAAAGTGTGGTATAGGTAACCAAATTTTTTCCAAAGCCAAATTGATTATCTAGCGAGTCCATACGAACCAATGAAGGTATGAAAAATTCATTTCTAATAGGGAGTCTTGTCTTAAACTTCAGATCATCAGGATGATTTGCTGCGTTATTTTTTGCGTCTAACTGTACACTCTTGTGGTAGTAATCTTTTAAGCTCTCTTCTATCCAGTCCGCCTTTTTTATAAAAGCATTGTCATCTTTAAACCATAAATCCACTATTCTAAAATTAGGTATATAGTTAGCATTATTCTTTGTAATAAAAGGTACATCATTACTAACAGAAAAAGCCAAATTCCGCACCGGCTGTCCTAATCGATTCTCATAAACATTAGCATATTTTGGCAATCTCTTTTGGAAGTAGTCTGCATTAGTAATGGATTTGGAAAGATTAGTGATTTGCATTGGAGCCTTCATATCTCTATCTATTCTCCAAGATAGGTTATTGGGCTTATTGAGCGTAATAATGATCGGTGGTGGACTATTTTTTGAAACCTCGGTATAAACCATCTTTTTAGTAGGTTCGTTATCTATGGACCCTTGAAGGGTAATCGGATATACTTCACGATCAGTGGTTAGCAACACCTCGTAGTTTGCGCGATGAGGATTAGTTTCATCATTGGTACCATAGTAAACGATACTCCATCTACCATCTTTTTGGTCGGCCACTATAGGGCAAACGGCATTAAGCTGATAGACAGAACCCTCGACACCTGTACCATAAATCATTTTAGGTAATTTTATAGTATAGGCTACTTTGAGTTGCTTGCTTTTTCCTTTATACTCATTGGGGTTAACCCCAAATCTCAAAAACTCCTCTGTATAATCGACATAATCTATCGTCTGATTGTTGCCCATGTAATCAACCCTGATTTCACTAATCTCGGCATATTCTTTATCTTTTCTAAAATAAAAATCCATAAGCTGAATAGTATTTGCCTTTCGGCCAAAGTGTGAATACCTACTCGCAAACGCTTGTGCAGGGAGCTGGAAATATATAGAATCGCTAGGGAAAATAAAGTCTGCTGGCAACGTGATATAAGCAGCGACAATAGCCGTATTTGTAAGGGTATTGAGTTCTACTTCGACCTTGTAGTCTAGTAAAGTTTTGTTCGCCTGTCCCATTGACCATAACGAGGACAATAGAAACATTGTCAAAAAAAGATATTTCATTGTGAGAATATTATTATCGACTAAAAGATTTAATCACAAATTTACCGCTATTGGTACAAATAAAACAATTTTGATGCTCAATACTTTTTATTTAGTCTTTTTTTCAACAATATTGACAAACAAGTATTTCTAATTAGATATACTTTACTTTTTGCTACAGCCCACGAACTTATGATTTTAAAATATAGATGGTACATCATTTCTTTGTTTGTAATACTATCAGCATTTAGTGGTTATTATGCCACAAAACTCAAATTTACCTTTTCGTTCGAGCAGTTTTTTCCGCAAGGAGATCCTGACCTCGCTTTTTATAAAGATTTCATAAAGGATTTTGAGTCTGATGACAATTTTCTCTTGATCGCTATCGAAAATAAACCAACGGTTTTTGATTCCGTATTTTTAGAGCGTTTTCACAAGTTCAGTATCGAGCTACGCAACTTACCATATATCAATAAGACTCAGTCGCTCACACAGCTTAAGTATCCTGTCAAAACACCATTTGGTTACCAAGCTTTTCCAGTCATACACCTTGACGAACCGGCTAGATACGAGGAGGACAAAAGAAAAATATTGTCCGATGAGCGATTCGTCTATAACCTCATAGACAGCACCGCAACTTCTATCGTCGTCGCAGCTAAGACCAAACAAGATATCAACATCGACGAGTCTAGGACGCTGACAGACAGCTTAGATGAGATGATCACATCATATGGTTTTCAAAACAAAGCCCATATTTTGGGTAGGGCATATTTCCAGCGCTCATTGGTAGATTTTCAGAAAAGTGAGATGACAATGGCTTTCCTGATGTCTATACTCCTAGTCACTATCGTCATGATTCTCATCTATAGAAAACCTATCGGTATCATCATCTCACTGACCAGCATTGCACTCGGTTTGTTACTTTTCGTAGGTTATCTAGGTTTCATGGGAGTCGAGCTCAATGCCATAGCTGCGCTGTTTCCTGTGATCATGCTCATCGTTGGATCATCTGACGTGATACACATATTCTCAAAGTACGTGGATGAACTCAATCATGGCAAACCACGCACAGAAGCCATGAATATCACCATTAAAGAGATAGGTCTCGCTACTTTTATGACTTCTCTGACCACTGCCATAGGATTCGGATCGCTGATGATGTCCAAGCTCAAAACAATCCAAGACTTCGGGTTTAATGCGGCTATCGGAGTACTGATAGCATACATTACCGTGATCCTGTTTACGACAAGTGTACTTTCGCTTTTTAACCGAGACAAAATCATCCGTGACCAGTACGAAGGCTCCAGATGGGATCGATGGTTGCTTAAAGTTGCAGCTTTTATTCCTGGCAATATCAATCGGATATTTGCATCGAGTATATTGCTGGTGATCGCATGTATAGCGGGTATGAGTATGATCAGTACCAACTACAATATAGAAGACAATCTCCCTCGCGGAAGCAAAGTAACGGAAGACTTTAAATATTTTGAAAAGAATTATGCTGGCTTCAGACCACTAGAATTTGCCATCACTACCAAAGGAGATAATCGAGCTGATGACTATCTAGTTGTCAAAGAAATCAGTAAACTAGAGGACAAAATCAACGCTACTGGCGTGGTCAAAAGCACCTTGTCTTTAGCGACTTTCTACAAGAGTATGCACAAAATGAATAATGCCAATGCCGAAAGTGCCTACATCTTTCCAGCTACTGAAGAAGAGTACCTTGCCTCCCAAAAGCTACTCGAACGTATATCAAAAGACGAAGCAACCATACTCGTTTCCAAAGACGGAAACAAAACCCGCATATCTAGTAGGATAACGGATATAGGAGCTGACAAAATCAAAGTACTTACTAAGTCGCTGGACCAGTGGATAGCTACTAATATAGATACTTCTCTGTTTTCGGTCAAACAAACAGGCACAGGTATGATTCTAGACAAAAACTCAGAATATGTCACCAAAAGTCTTTTGCAAGGACTAGGGATTTCCATTCTGATCATCTCAATTCTCATGGGATTTCTGTTTAAATCTCTTCGTATGCTTATTATAGCTATGATTCCCAACCTGATACCATTGTTATTTGCAGCGGGTATGATTGGTTACTGTGGTATAGAGTTAGAGGCAGGTGTATCGATTATTTTTGCAATCATCTTTGGTATAGCAGTGGATGATAGTATCCACTTCCTGGGGAGATACAAGCTCTGCCTCATCAATGGCAAAACACAAACAGAAGCGGTTCAGCGTACATTACAAGAAACCGGCAAGGCCATCATTTTTACGAGTATTTTGCTGTTCTTTGGGTTTTTTAATATGATTTTTTCTGTCAATCCACCGACTTTTGCCGTAGGACTATTGATATCAGTGACCTTGATTAGTGCTGTGATATGCGATTTAATTCTGCTTCCCGCCTTGATTATTAGGTTTATGAAGTAGTAAAGGGAAAACATAACACTTTACTCTAATATCTCTTGACACAATTCTATTAGTACACCGTTGGCTGTTTTGGGGTGTACGAAGCATACGAGTTTATTGTCAGCACCTCGCTTGGGCTTATCGTTGATGAGCGTGAACCCTTCTTGTGTTAGACGCTCCATCTCCGCGTAGATATCTTCTACTGCAAACGCTATATGATGGATGCCCTCACCTTTGCGATCTATAAATTTCTGTATGGCACTATGCTCATGAGTACTAAATAGTAGCTCAATTTTGTTGGGTCCAGTCAAAAAAAACGAAGTGACTACTTGCTCACTCTCCACTTCTTCACGCTTATATGGTGCTGTGCCGAGCAATCGTTCAAACAAATCTTCGCTAGCCTTGAGGTCTTTGACAGCGATACCTATGTGCTCTATTTTGTGCATGGATTGAGGTGTTTAACTATATTAATAAAATAGTAAGATCAAAAAAAAGCCCTGACGAAACGCAGAGCTTTTTTTAATATTTATGTGTGAGTTATCAAACTTCATGTTGCGCTACCTGATCATGTCCACGTCACCCTTTTGAATCAGTTCTACGCCGTTGACTTTGTATCTAGCTACATATACGTAAGTGTCAGAAGCTGATTGCTTACCATCTATACGTCCGTCCCACTCCATTTCTATCTCTTTGGTCTCGAACACTACCTGTCCCCAACGATTGTATATATAAAACTCATAATCAGTAATTCCTCTGATACAATATTCAGCTTTGTTTATAGGTCCAAATGTACGATTGAGCAATACATTTGCCCGCTCTGTAGAGTCCGCTTCTGCTGCAATAGCCATTATTCCTTCTGGGAAGAACACTTTTGCAAATCGTATTTTTTCTGGTGCAAAATCAGTAGGTTTTACTTCTATGGATTGGGAGGCAGTATTGGCACACAGATCAGTAACTGTCACTATGTATGTTCCTCCTGTTTTGACTATAATCGCAGCAGTAATTTCTCCTGTGGTCCACAGATAAGTTAGTGTTCCCGATCTGTTTGCAACAGCATTTAATCTCAACGTGCCTTCATCACATAATTTATCAGTAGAGGTAGTGATTTGTACTGATTCTATGCCTTCACCATTTCTGGGTACCATGCTTTGTGCTGTAGCTGTGACACCACAGATATCGGTCACTGTAACTGTATATATTACATCTGATCCTCTTAAAATTTCTAAAGTACTAGAAGTAGCGCCTGTACTCCATAAGTATTTTTGTGGCAAAGCATCACCACCCATTGCATTTCCCGAAGCAGTCAATGAACCACCGTACGTGCCATTAAAGCAGTCAAGATTAACAGAACCTGTAATTGTAGCTGCAGTGATGTTCTTAGGGAATTCATTTAGTGGTATTGTAGCTATTATTTGTTCATCGCAATTATCTGTAATTGTGACTATGTACGTACCCACAGTTGAGACTTCAATTATATTTAAATCTGGGCCAGATTGACCTGTATTCCAAACATAACTTTTAATTCCTTTACCCGCATCACCGAAAGAAAATATGGATTTTTTTCCAGTAATACAAAAATTTGGTCCTCTTTCACCTGAAAGAGCCGTAGGTAAAGCATAATAGTTCAACTTCACATCGCTACACAATTCATAACAGACCTTTTCGCCAACCGTCACTGTCAATGAATAATCACCGACTGACATTACTCTTAATGAATCTAACATAGAACCTTTGTCACCAGTACTCCACTCATAATTAGTAGCACCTGCTATTGTGCTTCTGAATAGGTGGTTAACAGTGTCTTTAAGACAAAAGGACTTTGGATCTAGTCTTATCGTAGGAACATTGTATTCATAAATAAGACTGTCAACCCTTACATCTTCTTCATATAGCACTACATCTCTCACGTTCCACAGCAAGGTATCGACTGTATATATATTATCAAATAAGATTGTCCCCATGATCTCTTCTTCACAAGTCGTACTACCATCTACATTAGTTTTGATCATAGATGGTGCTAACAATCCATCATCAGAAACCCCCGTGAATAACATCGTACCAGAATCTGCTGTTGCTACTAGAGCACCTAGTTCCGAGCCATTTGAGATAGCTCTAGGATATTTTTTTTGCCAGATGACTTTTCCTGATAAATCTAATTTTATCAAGAAATCATAGATCTGACCTTGGGATGTCTTATTTATACCAGAAATAACTATCTGGTCTTGTAGATTTGTTTCCACAAATTTTACAATAGTAGTGTCGGTTTCATTAAAGACTACTTTTTTTGCCCAGTCTACTTCTCCTGTCTTCGTCGTCTTTAGCACAAACCCTCTGTAATTAAAACTACTTACTTTTATCTCCCTTGATACACCTGCAATGATAAAACTAGAATCCTTTAGCTCTGCAACGTCAAAAGGCGATGAAATACCAAGGTCAAAAGTATTGTCTTTATAGGTATTTGACCACTTCATCGTACCCAAAGTATCCATGACCGCCACATAAGGTCTGATATTGCTAGAGTCAACTATTCCCGTAAAAGCTAAACTTGCTCCATTGTTAGTTATTTTATTGAGGTCTTGATACAAGTTCTTTAACGTATCTTTTGCACTCAGTCCTTTTGTAAAGATTCTTAAACCTTGATTATTATATTTAGAGATCTGCGCTTCAAACAACATAGGGCCATCTGTAAAAAATCCTGAATAAAAACTATTTTTCCCTTTTGCGAGATGATATCCTAGTGTACTACTAAAATCATAAGCTTCCTTGAGGGTAGATACAGTTTTTATTTTTCCTAACTTACCTGCTGATGAAATACTGCCCAATATCAATGCTGGTGCATCAGTTCGCTCAGTTACCAAAGTGAAATATAGACTGTCATTAGCTGCTTGGATAAGTGCACAGTTGGCAGGAGTGATTAAACCGTTAGTCTCAGGAAGTGTAAATTTCCAATTCCAAGATACATCTCCTTTTTTCTCATACTTAGTAACTACAAACGACCTAGAGGTGTCCGCCTCTCCTTGGTTGGTCACTATTATATTGAGGGTAGCATATCCACCATCTTTTAATTGTGTACCACCCAGTACAAATAAGTTATCTCTCAATTGTGATGGAAAAATCCTATGGAATGCTTCCTGACCATTTGCTCCTACAAATGTTCCGAGTAGTATTGTAGCAAAAACCAATCTCAACATGCTTATTTTGTAATAAGAATTATAAAATTTCATAAAGTATATTTATATCAATTATATTTTAATGCTCAAAAATACTAATTTTATTAAATATTAGAATAAAAAAAGTACTTAATATTCCTAACGCGACTTAATAATGCTCGAAAACTTTAATATTAACTGCATAAAAGCTAATTTTTAGTAACAAAAAGGGTCCTTCTTAACGAATAAAAAGGACACTTATATCTTAGTTGTAGTGCTTAAGAACACAGTAAATTAGTTTTGTTTTCCTATTGCGTTAAACCTGTCTACGACTTTGGCAACATTATCTTTCTGAGTCAATATTTCTTTATTCTTATTTTCTTGCTCATTATTATTTTTGACTATATTGGTTTCGGCATCAGAGATTTTTTGTTTAGCTTTTTCTATATCGCTAAGGTAGTCTTCATGCTTACTTTTGAGTTTTTCAAGGTCTTTTTCTAGGTTACTTAGATTTTTCTCTTCTGCTTTCAGCTCTTTGGTTACTACTTTTTTGCGTACTGCATTATGGTAGTCGATCATAAACTGTCTGATACCTTCTGACTGCGATGGATTATTGGGTGTGGTGGCAAACGCACCTCCTAGATCTACCCACATATAGGCTGTGGATTGTCCTTTGCCTTCAGTATATTTTGTGTATATATCTAGAGGTGATGTACCGTTGATTAGTGGAACTTTGGTCGCCATCAGGAAGTATTCTTTTGCCTTCTTATTTTCTTTGATTTTACCATATTCCTTCAGCTTTTCTTGCATCGTTTCTTCTAACATATTTTTGTCTGCACCCTCTACTTCTACGTAATAAGCATTCTGTGGTCCAAGGCTCATCGTAGTACTTTTTTCTACTACATTTTGAGCATTTGTAAGTGCTGCAACACCCATTGCGAGTGTCAATACTACTTGTTTAATTGTTTGCATATTTGTTTGATTTTGTTAATTTTGTTTGATTTTGTTAATTTGCTGATAGCTGATGGCTAATTCCTAACACGCTTTAAGATTTTTTGGAAATTAGATATTGCAGCAGAGAGTCATAAGTATTGACAGGTTGACCATCTTTCTCGGCTTTACTTCTCTCTTTATTGACTAAGGTGATGGCTCTATCTACTTTTTTGTCTAATACCATCAGGCCACACAACAGATTGAGTGTTTCTTGATCTTTTTTGATACCAAAAAGTGTTTCGGCGTACACAGTTATATCTGATATCATGTTAGGCTGATCTTTATAATCTTTCATGACATCATCTATCACAAATTTTAGTGTTTTGGGATCTTTGCCAGTTTTTTTAACAAGACTTTTATAAGCCTGTATATATTTATCCTCGGTATCTGAAGATTTATAAAAAGCCATATAAGACCTATATCTAAAGTCATCTATATCATCTGGAAAAGTTTTTTCACCTTTATCGATAGCATCAATCATTAAACTTTCCATTTCAAATTCTATTGCTTTTTTGACTCCTGCTTCACAAGCACGTCTGCACTTGACCTCAAAAACCTCATTGCCTACGAGTTTTATGATCTTAGACTTATTGGCTATAACCTCATCAAAAAGTCTTGAATCAGACTCAACCGCTGCTTCAAACACAAATTTTAGACGTTGGCTTTCAGAAAGGTTAGGTGACGAATCCAAAAAATCATTAGAGATCTTCAAAGAGGGCTTATCTACGTCATTTAATGCTTTGATGTAACTGTAAACAAGGTCGTAACTTCGATCCCCATCTTCATATTTTTTAGCATATTTACCGCTTTTATCATTGTTTTTCATTGCTTCTTGAGCCACAGCTATCAGCCCTGTTGCTTGCTGCCCACCGACTACTTTTTTGATCAACTTGCCATCTCCATCTATAAATATAAGCGTAGGATATGCACTCACAGGATATTTATGTCCGAAGCTGACTCCATCCTCTTTCTCCATATCTAACTTGAGATTGATAAAATTTTGGTTAAAAAAATCCCCAACGCTCTCTTGTGTAAAAACGTTTTTGGCCATAGCTTTACATGGTCCACACCATTCTGCGTAAGCATCTACAAACATGAGCTTATCACTATCTTTTGCCTTTTGCATAGCCTCCTTCCAAGTCAGCGTTTCGAAGGTTATACCTTGTCCATTCACCATATAGTTGCACACCATCATAAGTGCAATAAGGTTATATTTCATATAGATTATTTACAATTGTACATTTAATTAAGGGAGCCTTATAAACTTTTAGCAAGGTTTCGAATCCAATAGTTAAACAACTAATGAAGAAGTAAAGTTACCACTATTAGCAATTTTCTTAAATATTGGTTTATTTCAGAATATTTAAATAATTAAAAATTCTCTTGCGAAAAATGAGTTGAATTTATTAATATTGGTAATAATAATCGTCAAAGCGAAATGAATATTTTAAATCAAAATGGGCAAAAAATGAATAAAAATCGTATGTTAAACATCTGTTAAAAATCCTGTATTAACTTTTCATAAATATACTTTCTATTGCCTTCTTCGTCTTAGCATCGTTTATATAAATAGTGGGTGTAGGTTTTTATAGCTACTTGTTATTTATAAATATTTCATTTTTTTAACTCAAATTACAAATTAAAACAAAATTCATGAAACACTTATCTTCTTTTAGATTTCTATTGTTGATTGGTATGATGTCATTATTTTTGGCTTCGTGCGGAGATGATAGCAATACACTGAATCCACAAGTAATACTTAAGCCTGGTACAGGTCTAGTGACAGCAGATGCCACAGTTAACTTCGGTGAGACATTTAAAGTTAATATCACTGGTCAGAAAACCGAGAATGCTATGAAAACCCTTACCATCAACGAAGTTGATACTAGAGTAGCGTTAGATAGACTGACTTTCACTGGAATCCAAGGTGGAGCTAATCCATTATTATTGTTAGGAGATTTGACTTCAGCATTTGATTTTACTGTTGAGATCAAAGCAACCACTATCGGTATTAAAAACTATAACTTCATAGTAGAAGATGTAAACGGTAACAAATCTACAGCTACGGTATCTATCACTACCAACGGTACCCCGCCATCTATAGATATGATGTCAGCTCCGAGTCTCACAGTTGCACCTAGTGCATTGGCTGGTTTTACATTTAAAGTTACTAAAGGTACTGCTTTACTCAAAACGGTAGAAGTGTTGATCAATGGTGTTACCGCTACAGACTTAAGTAGATTGTTTTATGATGACCAAATAACCACGCCTTTTGCGTCTAATCCACTACCGATCCCAACTGCGGACGCAAACGGTTTTGAGAGAAAAATATTTGTTAGATCACCAGCAGTTACTGGAAACTATAAATATACTTTCAAATTTACTGACGAATCAGGTCAATCGGTTAGCCAAGAGGTAACTCTGATCGCTACAGATCTCACTTTATTAGAAGGTGTATTGTTTAACCAATCTGGTCCAACGGGTACAGGTGGATTAGATCTAGACAATGGCAAAGGTACTGGATCGACTGATACCAAAGCAGAAATCAGAGATGAAGGTAACAATATAAATCTTCCCGCTGCTTCTAACTGGAGACAACAAGTATCTGGTGTAAATGGATCAGAAGTTAGATACATCACTAAAGGGGTAAGTGGTGCGCCTGCTGACTTTAGTTTTGACAATGTGTCGGGCAAAGCTCAGATTCAAGCTTTATGGGCTAATGGCGTAGCTTTTACTCAAAAATCAGGTAATAGAGACATCAGCAATAAGATAGCAAAAGACGATGTGATGATCGTAAAAAATGGTACTAAGTATTTCATCATCACGTTCAAAGAAATAAATATTACTACAAGTCTTAACGACAATGGTGACAATTATAGGTTAGACATCAAGTTTTAATCTATAGATCGATACTGCAAAAGACAAGCCCCATAGTTAGCAAATAACTACGGGGCTTTTGTTTGTCTAATGGTATGCTTAGTTTTTTAATATTTCTAATTGTGCTTCAAGCTGATTGACCTCTAAAATAGTCCAACTAATATTATAGCACCTGTAACTTCCAAACATAAGTCCGTTCACTCCCGTTCAACCTCATGAAATAAAGACCACCTTTTAGACTTTCATCCAAAGTAATACTATATTCACTTGCCTCGCTTTTTAGTATCTTGTCAGCGCTAAATGTGTAGATTTTTATACCTTTATTGTCAAATATTTCAATGTTTATTATATAGTCAATAGTTGGATGATGTATGTAAAGCTGTTGACCCGCTATGACTGGGTTTGGGTAATAGTAAGAGGTATTTCCGCCTTTGTTTATATCTGCCACGTCTGTAGATAGTTGCTTTTTTCCTATGATCAAATCAATATCTACTACTTCCTCTTCATTAATTTTTTTGATACCTGTGCCTGGCAATTTAGTGCTTTGGACGATGAAGTCAGACAGCAAACCATCTTTACTGGGTACTAATTTTACAAAAATCATTGGTTCAGTTACAGGTAATGACAAGCTCCCTAGATTTGCATTAAACCATACTATATTCAGCGCTTGCTCTGTACTATTATAAAAGTAGCTGTTGCCTTTGATAGGAAATGAACCAGCGATCACTTCTACGTCTCGAGTGATGTTTTTAAATACTATCCCTACCTGAAAAGAAAGTATTTTTTCAAAACCATAGGGAGTTATACCTATTGTATAAGTATGAAATGCTTCTAGTTTAGTTTCCGGCAACTGAAGTGTCACGCTTGAGTTCGCAACTTCTTTTAGTATTGCCGTAACCTTGCCATACTTTATCCATGTATTGCCCTCTCGATATCTCAAAAACAGAGAAACCTTTTCTCCTGACTTAGACGATTCATAGATGATAAACTTAGCGTAATTAACGTCATCCTCAGACAATTGAAAGTCTCTGATAGGTGTACAATCGTTTTTACTACCGAAATCAAAACTAGCTCCTCGCACTAAATAACCACTATTGTTCGGCACAGTTACCTCATCTACTATTGCGATTGCTGAGGGCTGCGCTATACAATTATTTATGATTACCCTTGCTACACAAGAAGTTTTGTCCTCAAGATTATATATAACAAAGTCTTCGAAAGCTTTAAAACTAGGCTTAATCGTTCTGATGGTATCAGTCAAGTCACTTACGCTAAACGAAAACTTACTAGTATTACCAATTGAGAACGCCAATTGTCTAGCAAAAACAGCTGCATCTCCTCCCACAAGGTTAACCACATAGTCTGGATAGCAAACAGTAGGATACTTTTCATCATAATCGACGAGCTGAGTATAATTTTTTGTCTTACCTGTGGACCAGTCAAGCGCCTGCCAGTTTCTCTGTATTTGATTACAAGGATTTCCCGAGTCTTCATAAAAAAACTTAATCTGTTTTGCACATATATCTGAGACCTGCGGTGTGCCAGATAAATATATATCTGTACAGTTGGGCAATGTAAGGTCTGGTGGCCAAGTGATGACACAATCGGTAACGGGATTAGCAAACATATTAAAATTGATACCGGTCCCACGCACAAAGCAATCCCCGCTGTACCTGATCACTTCTTGCAGAAAACCATTGGGTGCTAAACTGAAAAAATCATCTACATTGCCACTTCTACTAGGTCTAAATATGACCGTTGTAATGAGTTGCGAAGTCAATGGTGGTACGTTTCGTGTACTTAGATCTGTAAACAGCAAGTTGAGTTGAGTTTTCGTTTCGTTGACTCTAGACTGTCCTGAGATGCTCACCACCTCTCCATCTTTAAAATCAATTACACTAGCTATACCAAAAAATCCTTTGTTTGACTTCGCATAAAATGGAATCTGATACTCGACATCTTTTTCTAGAATCAAGCTATCTGTAAATATCAACGCGGCCATTGTAGGATCGTCAGGACACTTATTGTTGCAATACTCGCCTGTTGCTATTGCAGCCTCACCTTTTTTTAATACTTTTACTTTCAAGTCAGTAGTGACATTTGCACGTGGAGTTACTACGAGTTCTAGGAGATTAACAGGTTGAGCAAAACTCTGAAATTCAGGAGCAAAAACCCATTTAGGCCCCAGAAATAATGACTTATTAAAAATCCATTGCTGCAGACTAATCATATCCGCTGCGGTTACCCTCCCATCCTTATTGAGATCAGATACATAAGCCACCGAAGACTTATTGTAATTAAAACCCAAAATATATTGTTGGATCGTGGCAATGTCTCGCAATCCAAAATCAGGATTAGGATTGCCTTCTACCTCAATCGTCACAAAGTGTACAGTATTGTCCTGAAGATTTGTAAACTTATATGGTGGTGTAGATACTGAGTCTATTGCAACTCTGTTGAGCCCGACCCTTAGAACGACCTTTGCATTTTTAGTATAGATAAGGCCACATTCGTCTTGTATAATCACATTGAGTCCAGTGGTCTGTGCTGCCAATTGACTAAGCATAACGCTTATAAAAAATAGAATAAAAGTTTTTATTATTAATGATTTCATTTTTATAAAATTTTAGCATTTTTTAAAATAATATTTGTACAAATTCTGTACCCTAACGAAGGTCTCCTATTTTGATAATATCAAAATCTAAATCACCTATATCTGCGTTTATGTCAAGGATGATATGCCTATATTCAAATTTTTTGGCACCTGTTGCTACGCCTTTCCACCCGAATGGCAAATCGATATCATAACCTAAAATATATTTTCTCATCATAGTAATATCGACTATATCTACCTTTTTATCATTGTTGATGTCAGCTGCTATATATTGGATATTGCTAGAAAAATAACTTATTCCTAATAGATATCTCAACACCACAACCAAATCTAGGGTACTCGTTCCGCTCAGATCGCTTACCGTCTCCTCTATCAGCAAACTCAGTGTGTAATCGTGTGATGCAATCAATCCGTCTATCTTATATTCTTTTTGCCCAGAAAAGGTTTTGATCTTGTCTAATGTGAGATCGTGTAACTCAAAAAATAACTTAACTTGTGATATTGGCAATTGAGCAACATTTAATTTGCCAGAAATAGCAAAGTTTTGCTGCCCCGTAGCGAACAGGGAGCTCAAAGTTAATAGTGTAAATAATACATATTTCATAAGCTTACGTTTTTTGTTAAAAAGATACAACATAAGGTTTCTATAATGGGTCAATAATTCTGAAAAAAATAGAAAAAGAGCATATAGATTCTGAATCAATAATTGTGATATGCTACAAGGGTTTTTAAGAAGCTAACGAATGACTTTTCACTCATTTAGCTTCTTATTTTAGTATCCCTCTTAACGTTAAATCGATCTTGGGTTTCCATGTCTGTCATAAGGTAGGGTTCCTATTATCGTAATCGAATGTATGACAACGTAGAAAAAAGTAGTAGTGATATGTTCATGAAAAAGGGTCGTTAAAGTTTTGTGATTTTATATATGCTTGTTCTATTTTTTTGATCTGTTAACCGTAGTAAATACACACCGCCAGCTATTGCCTCCATATTGATATAGTTGTTTGTAAGTATTCCAGCTGCAACGGGATTTTGGCTGATAAGCGGAATTATTTCATAAGTTAGACGTGTACTTTGATCATTACCTATGATATTTAAACTTGCGGACACGGGATTAGGATACACTTTTATATCCGTTAAATTATTGTAACCGTTTTTGACGTCCACCAAAAAAATTTCACCAATCGTCAGCACTACGAAGTTAGTAGATGCGGCCAATCCATAATTAAGGTGTACATCAGCTTTATTGACTATAATTGCATTGAGTGATGCTGTGCTATCTACCTTGATTTTATACTTAACATATCCTAGTCCAAAGTTTGGCTTCGTTCTGTCATTCTTAATATTGAGACTGTCCATGGTCACATATAGTTCTCTATCTTTATTGATGCTAAAGCTAACTGGATGACTGCTGCCTGACATCTCCAGAGTAGCGATATCAAGTAGCGGTGAAATCGGATTTTTGATCAGAACACTATTTAACATTTCGTTGGTGATGTGCTTAAATGTGACTAAGTATTCTATATATATATCCTTTGCAATAAAATTTTTGGAGCCCACACCTGTAGGATAAGACCTCATATACATAGGTGGAGTATTGTTTTCGATGACTTGACAGTCTATATCCTTAAACAAATCTCTATCGTCATTTTCAAAAATATTTACAAAACCTTTGCTTTTTTGACTAACAGGTACATTACCGCAACCATCTAATGCAAGCGTGGGTATAGACTTGGTCGGAAAGAGGTCACTCTGTGTAGTGGTTATTCTGTAGGTACCTCCGTCAGCATCAAAAGCCAAACTCACCTCTTCTTGTGCATTGAGCATAAAGCTTCCACCTGGCTTGAGGACATCATCTTCGGTAACGATATATCCTGAGCTAGTCGGCATTCCGCTCATTCCTACATTTTTGATCGTAAATATGGCCTTATCATTGACCTCATCACAGTCCGAAGTGATAGTGATCGATGGACCCGAGTAATTGTCCCTGCCACCGCAAAGTCCCCTTGGCGAGGCTATAGCCTCTACACAGTGCGTTTGGCCTTGATATGTAGTAAAACAATTTACATTAAAGATTACCTCAATCGCCCCACTTTCATTGACTTCCAATCTTCCGATCTCAAAAACAATAGTATTAGGTTTAAGCAAAAAATTACTAAAATTAGTAGATACCAGCGTAAAGTCTCTATCAAAAGTCAGCTCCACGGTCGCCTCATCAGTAGCTGCATTTCCTATGTTTTGATAATTGATGTTATAATGGTTGTCTCTACAGTTCTCTAGTTTAGGAGCAGTGACGCTAACGGCTATGTGCGGACATACTTGTACAGGTCTCAAGCCTATATTGAGCTCGAGAATCTGATCAGTCAATACTTCTATCTGGGTCGGAACAGTACACAAAGTCCAAAGTTCCTCATCTATATATACACTCAGTCTGTAAATACCTGGCGGTACCTCAAAGGCAAAATTGCCTGTAGGGTCAGTAATTCTATAAAAAGATTGTCCGTCTCTCAATTCTATAATATAGTTTTGAAGACCTTGTTCATCAGGATTCATCATACAGTCTAGGTTGCGGTCACTATACACCACCCCCGAAAATCCAGAGTTAGTCAGAGATATGACTTTCGTCAAAGGTGCGACACACACTATTCTATTGTCCACGATCACTTCTGGCAACTGCACACTAAAGAATGCCTTGGCAAAAGGATCTTGGATTGTATAATAAAGTGTAACGATGGACTCATCATCAGCTATGCTAATAGGGCCTACACTAGGATTATAAAGCCACAAAAAATTTACTAAGCCTTTCGTTCCTTCAAAATTTTCTATACCATCGATGAGACTACTGATCGAATCCAAAACCACAACTTCTCCATCGTATCCTATTTTAAAAAATAAGCCTACTGCTTCATTGATGTTTTTTGCATTTAAGGTTACGACTACCTGATTACCGTCCAAGCTACTGATTAGGTCTAACTTCACAGTATCTTGACACTGCACCTGAGCTACTAAGTCTTGTATCGCCCCAAAAAAGCAAAAAGACACCATAAAAACGATATGTATAATCAACCTACTCATTGCAAAACATCACTTGATTTTATTATGGATTTTAAATAATAATACAAATGTCTAATAAAAACTTGCTTTATAAAAATACAAATTTGTATATTTGTAGCTTAGTTATAGAACAATAATCAATATATATATTTAAATATCAATACTTTATATTAAAGTTTTGTATAAAAATCAACCATTTTAATAACATTATGAAAACAAAATTGGAAAATATTTTAGAGACTTTGGATCAAAAACAACTAATTAATTTCAAAAGCTTGGTCAAAACGTCTTTATTTGACGGAAATAATGATCACGTCATATTGCTCACTAGATACATGAATAAGCCACTTGATATCAAAGGTGTGAAGCGTACCTCAAACCAGATTAACACCAAAGAGAGGCTACTGATGAGTGACCTATATAATATGCTCAAGCAATACATCGTTATTCTAAAAAATAAAAACGATGAAAACCAAAAGTCGAAGCTTCTATTAGAACATTTCAAAAAATATGAAAACGAAAAACTTTTTACAGAAATATATAACAAGTCAGAAATGGCTCTCAATAATAACATGGCCAATGCTAGCAATTATGAGCAAAAAGCTGAACTAAAATATCAAAAATGGCAGTTTGATCAAGTCAAAAATAGATTTTCGAATGCAGATGTAGAAGAGATTATCATGAGTTATGACATCGCTATGATAAGCAAAAAACTAATGCTTACCGTCAGTCTAGCCGCTCAGTCTTCTTTAATCTCAAAGAATATAGATCTATCATTTATCGCATCCATCGAAAACTATATCCATCATAAAAACTATCTTGCCCACCCTTGCATATCACTTTACTATTATGCCCTCAAAATGATTATTCAACCCGAAGAAGAACAATATTTTTACAAATATAGCATAGAACTCAAGCAACACAAAGAATGCTTTCCAAAGGATGAGTTTAAGTCTTTATACTTTTATGCTATTAATTTTTGTATCCGCAAATTTAATCACGGTTCAAAGGAATTTGGTGAGCGACTTCTTGAGTACTATCAAGAAGCTCTACGAGAGGAGTATCTACTTACTAATGGCTATCTATCTCGCAACACTTACAGAAACATTAACACTATAGCCCTCAGAATGCAGAACTTTGATGTTGCCAATGACATTACCCATTCCTATAAACACCTTTTGAGACATGATGATAGGCAAAGTGCATACCATTTTAACTTAGCTAGTATTCATTACACGCGCAAGGAGTATGATGATGCTGTAAGTGCGCTCAACCATGTGGAGTTTGAAGATCACCTTTCAAATATTTTTGCAAAAGCACTCCTTATA
>Ga0105045_10000762_pt1 | contig 24737 bp, 15 predicted proteins | sample MAT02_FD_78089 | JGI IMG/M metagenome (GOLD analysis project Ga0105045, IMG submission 78089) | Freshwater microbial communities from Lake Fryxell liftoff mats and glacier meltwater in Antarctica - MAT-02 (megahit assembly) | ecosystem: Environmental > Aquatic > Freshwater > Ice > Liftoff... | reverse complement strand
CTTGTTCTGGCTTACCTTGCTCTGATCCGAAGCATTTGGATTGTGCTGGTATTGGCAGCAAACTCACGACTAGCCGAAGAATCAAAATGAAGGTTCTGTTATCATGAATCGATTCGATTCGTAGGATGGCACTTCCCGAATCCATTCCACTGCCATTGCCTAAAGTCCAATTACCTATGGATGACCAAAATCCCTACGAACCAATTTTGAGCGAGCCAGCGACACCGTTGAAACGTATTCGCTGGATTCGGCGTTTTGCAGTTCTGAATTGTGTGATATTTTTGATCCCTGTGATTTGTGCCTTCGCAGTATACGTCGATTCGGAAGCGAAAGGTTTCCACTTTAGTGGCGTGTCTGTGACAATGGGAGCTGAACTCGTTGTCTTGCTTATCGCTTATGTTGCGATCCCTAACTTCATCATGTTTGCATTGTGGTTAAGAAATCGCCATTCGCTTTAGCTTTGAATCGCTCAATGGTCAGAACCCTAGCTAGTCTGTCGCCCTTCTACTGGCTAACTCCTTTTACTGCCGCTGGATCGAAAGTTATTCTTTTTCAGTTAGTCATCCTCCCGTTCTTGGTGTTGTTCATTTCCTTTGTTTTGCGTTTTCGTTTTGGAAAGATCTTCAAATACTTGAAATGAATCGAAGTATATCGGTTTCCAAATTGCAAGGATCGACAGCCCCACGGCAAGCCCCCGGTTTCCTACCGAGGGTAAATGATCTCAGTTACCTAGCCTAGTAGTAGGGTGATAGTAACGATCCACCGAAATAAATTCGGTGGCATTTGCGCTGGACAACCGGAATGCTAGGGTGATAGTAACGATCCACCGAAATAAATTCGGTGGCATTTGCGTTGGACAATCGGAATGCTAGGGTGATGGTAACGATCCACCGAAATAAATTCGGTGGCTTTCGCCTTCTGGCTACTTACCTGCGTGGTGAACTAGGTGTGCTATCTCGGGCACGATTAGCTTTTCCATCGCCAATCGAACTCCAGCGGGCGAACCTGGCATCGTTAGAATCACTTTCTTGCCAACGCGGCCTCCGCTTGCGCGGCTGAGCATTGAGGCCGAGCCTATTTCCTCATAGGAAAGCATTCGAAAAAGCTCTCCGTACCCGGGTATGAACGCATCGTAGAGTGCTTCAATGGCCTCCGGTGTGCAATCTCTTGCCGCCAAGCCTGTCCCGCCCGTTACCAGCAATGCTTCGCATTCAGGGGCATCAAGCATTTGTTTTGCCGTTTCGCGAATCGAGAGTGTTTCATCTGCGACTATACTGCGACGATGCACTTGATTGCCAGCCGATTGGATTAGTTCCTCAATCAACTTGCCTCCAAGGTCGTCGTTTAAAGTGCGAGTATCGCTCACGGTCAAAATAGAAACGGTGATCGATCGGGCTGCTTTGCGGCGGTGCTCTTGTGTTGACGGTGAAGTCATTTTGACTCTTGATTGCGTAACGGGAGTTTGGAGCTGTGCTGATTATCCTATCACGTTTTGCCGACCTAATCTCCCCAATGGGATTCAAAGCAAGCTACAATAGGGCGATCCGCCTGTCACCTCTCTCATAGGGAAATTTGAAGTGCAAGTCAATCACAAAAAACGCTATCTGACAATTCTATTCCTCCTTTCGTTATTTGGCTTTAATCCTGCTATTTCGACCGCGGACGATTTCATTCCTCGCAGACAAGCGGTTCCCCCGGGCCCGCCGTTGACGCCTGAGCAAGCGATTGCGAAGATGACTCTGCCGCCAGGGTTCCATGCAGAGCTCGTGACCTCGGAGCCTGACTTGCAAAATCCTGTCGCGATGGCTTTCGATGATCGAGGTCGCATCTTTATCACGGAAAGCTTTGAGTATCCGCGCCGCGAGCCTGGACCGGGGCGAGACAAAATCAAAATATTTGAGGACAAAGACGGGGATGGACGATTCGAAACCGTGAAATTATTTGCCGAGGGGCTCAATATCCCGTCGGGGATCGCAGTGGGGCACGGTGGTGTATGGTTAGTAAACGCTCCGGATCTTTTATTCCTGGAAGACACGAACGGCGACGATGTATCAGATAAACAAACCGTCATCGTGACTGGGTTCGGGCGAGACGACACGCATGAACTACCGAACGCACTAACATGGGGGCCTGATGGTTGTCTCTATGGTTTGAATGGCGTTTTCAATCGATCTGTAGTGAAGCAAGATGGTCGTGTTTTCGATTTCACTTGCGCGATGTTTCGCATCGACCCTGCTACGAAGAAGTTTGACTTGTTCTGCGAAGGGACGAGCAACCCCTGGGGAATCGCGTTTGATCACGAAGGGAGCGCTTTCATCAGTGCATGCGTTATCGACCACCTTTGGCACTTGACGGAGTCAGCCTACTACTTGCGACAGGGTGGCCCTTACCCGCCGAACACGTGGTATGCAGAATCAATTGTCAAACACCAGCATCAAATGGCAGCTTATTGTGGCATCGAGTATTTCGATTCGCCTGCTTACCCAAAGCAATATCGAGACAAACTCTACATGGGAAACATCCACGGCGGTTGCTTGAATTGCGATCGAGTGGAACGTTCCGGATCGACTTACAAAGGCATTGGGGAGCCCGACTTTTTGACCGCCAACGACGTTTGGTTTATGCCAGTTGCACAAAAAGTCGGACCGGACGGATGCATGTATGTACTCGATTGGTACGACCGCTATCACTGCTATCAAGATGCCAACGCGGACCCTGCGGGCGTGGATCGAGGGCACGGTCGACTTTACCGCATCGTTCATGAAAACCGACCGAAGCCGACGGTGAAGGATTTTGATAAGCTTAGCAATGTCGAACTCGAACAACTCCTCTCCGATGAAAACATTTTCAATCGCCAGCGGTCACAGCTTAAGCTTCAAGAGCGTCAAGTCGTGTCGAAGGATGAGGAATCGATGAAGCGGTTGCAAGGGGCTGTTTTCAGGGAAGAGTTGCCGCTCAAATTTCGGATGCACGCGCTTTGGGCACTCGTGGGCTCTGGCAAGATATCATCTGACTTCTTAAACCAATTGTTGGACAGCAGTGTGCCCGAGTTGCGATCCTGGGGGGCAAGAACTGTTGGCCGTCAAGAAAATCGAGAGCCGAAGATCCTGGAACGCATGGTGAAGATCGCTGCCGATCCGGACCCTCGCGTTCGCGTGCAGGCGTCCATCGCAGCCCCCAAGCTTGCAATGGGCCAATCCGCTTCGGCTGAGAATGTTAAGCAGCAGATTCGCGTGCTTAGAAATAGTTCAAACGATCCTCTGCTACCCCGCGTCGCTTGGCAAAACCTCAAGCCCGACTTGTTGGAGCAACAAACGCTCGTGCTTGAAAGTCTGTTACAAGGGGTTGGCCAAAGTGAGGACTTACTTCGCGAGATGGCACCACGCATCGCGTCGGTATTGGTCGCGCAGGTCAAACCGTCGATGCAGGACGAGTTGAGCAAGAAAGCTGTGAACTCCGTGCTTGAGTTAGCGGGGGGGCTTAGCGGCAAGCATCCTAACTTGTCGGCGTCCGTGCTCGAGTCAATCTTGGCAAAGTCTCGCAGCGGAGAAATCAAGGGCGATGCTTTGCGTCCAGCGTTCCAAAAATGGTTGGCCTCGAATGATGAAAAAGCATCGTTTGGCACGATAGCAAGCACCTCGATAGACTCGCTCAATTTATTGCAAAAAGCCATCCTTTCCGTGCGTTTGGTTTGCGTCGATTCAGACGCGATTGAGATGGCGAGGAAAATTGTGCTGGAACCAAAAGTGGACGCTGGTTTTCGAAAGCAAATGTTGCAAGCGGTCGTCCAGGTTCAACCCAAAGTCGCGTCCGAAGCGTTACTGCAATTGCTGGATGACTTAAAAGCCGATCGGCCGATCGATGGTGGCTATCGAGATGCCGTGTTGGACTCTGGCATTGCGCTTGCAAGTGTGTCCGATACGGAACAACTGGTCGCATCGCTTCCATCTTTGAAGACAACGATGCAAGCAGCCATTGGTGAACGCATGTGCCGACGGCCGGATACCGCACAAGCGTTGCTCAATCAAATTACAGATGGAAAACTGCGAAAAGAGTTGATCAGTCCGAACCGCGTCCGCTTGCTGGCGGCAGACTCGAACGAAGCGATTCAAACTTCGGTCGGAAAGATTTGGGGTAAGGTCAATGCGGAGTCAACGCGTGAGCGTGAAGAGGTCGTCACACGCATGGCCAATACTCTCCGATGGGACGCGCGTGGTGACGCGGAACGTGGGCTTGTCGTTTATGATCGAATCTGTGGTCAGTGCCATTTGATGAATGGACGTGGCCACGAAGTCGGTCCGAACATTACTACCAATGGTCGCGGCTCCTATGAGCAATTGCTCGTCAGTGTTTTCAATCCAAGCTTGGTTATCGGTGACGCTTACAAGAGTGTGACTCTTCGTACGGTGGATGGTACCGTGGTGACTGGGCTCTTAGTTGAAAAGACCGACAAGCGGACTGTGATCAAGGTCCAAGGTGGCAAAGAAGAAACGATTCCTAACGAGGATATTGAGGAGTTTAAGCAGGATAAAAAATCGCTTATGCCTGAAGGGATCGAGAATCAAATGACTCCACAGGAGCTAGCGGATTTGTTTGCGATGTTGACTTTGGAGGGGCCACCGTCTGCCAAAGATAACGCGAAAATTTCGGGTACTCCAGAAAACTTGCATAGCAAAAAGCGTCTTTAAGGCTCCAAAGTATCAGGCATATCACAACCCGGAGTGTGAGCGAGGGGCTGAGTGCAATCCCTCGCTCACGCGTCGGGTTATAAAAATCACGGCTTGGAGAGCCTGTGATTTTAAGGTAGCAGGCACATTCCATGTGCCGTCCGCAAGCCAAAAACCTTCGGTTTTCTTGGCCAAGGCACACGGCGTGTACCTGCTACTCTTTCGATCGGTACAACAACTGAATATAGGAAACTAGCATGTCATCCGCTTCTAAAACCAAACTATCGGTTGCCGATTACCTTGCGTTCGAAAGGGGGTCCGAAACCAAACACGAGTTTTTTGGAGGGGATGTTTTTGCGATGGCAGGCGGATCGCCAGCACATAACTTGATTGCCTCCAACTTTATCCGCGAGGCCGGGAACGCTCTCAAAGAGCGTCCTTGCGTTGTTTACACGAGCGACTTGCGCGTCAAAGTAGAGCCAACTGGCCTTTACACTTACCCGGATTTGACCATCGTCTGTGGCCAGCAGGAGTTTGACGACGACCAAGGCGACACGCTCGTCAATCCCACGATTCTTATTGAGGTACTCTCGAAATCAACTGCTGCGTATGATCGCGGGACCAAATCGAAGCACTATCGCAAAATGAAATCGTTGAGAGCTGTCCTTTTTATCGAGCAAGACAGCCCTTCAGTAGAAGTGATTCGGTTGCAGCCAGATGGCAACTGGGTATTAAGCGATTCAAGCGAGCTAAGCGATTCAATCGAAATTGAGCCGCTTGGGATTTCTATTCCGTTGGCTGAGATTTTTCGCAATGTAACCTTCTCCGCACCGAGCCCATCGAGCGAAGCCGGACTATTCACCACAAAGTAACCATCTGCGAAGCCCGGTTTTGTTTCGGCGCACGATTTGCATTTGAGGGTTTTTCGGAACCCTCACTGCCAATTATGGAGACAAACGATGACTTTTCGCATGGATAAACTGACGACCAAGGGCCAAGAAGCCGTTGTGGAAGCGCAATCTCTGGCCACTTCTGTCGGAAATCCAGAAATCGAAGGTCTGCATTTGCTTACGGCTTTGCTTAAGGATAGCGAGGGGGTTGTGGTCCCATTGCTGAAGAAAATGGGGGCTCCGCTTGAGAAAATCCGGTCGTCCTGCGATGGTGAAATGCAGCGTTTACCGAGAAGTTCGGGAGGGCGTCAGTCTTCGGTTGGCCCAACATTGCAGAAATCCTTTGAGGCTGCGGCATCCGCTGCGGCTGCCATGAAGGATGAGTTTGTTAGTACGGAGCATTTGTTATTGGGCCTGTGCCGCACGGAAAACAAAGCAAGCAGTTTGTTAAAGCTCCTCGGTGTAACCGAACCCGATATTCTCAATGCGCTTCAAAGTGTGCGAGGAAGCGCGCGTGTGACGGACCAGAATCCTGAAGGCAAATTCCAGGCTTTGGAAAAATATGGGATCGACTTGGTCGCGTTGGCAAGCAAAAACAAGCTCGATCCGGTTATCGGTCGCGACAACGAAATCCGCCGAGTGATCCAAGTTCTCTCGCGGCGTACTAAGAACAACCCAGTCTTGATTGGCGAGCCCGGAGTTGGCAAGACAGCAATCGCCGAGGGGCTGGCCCAAAGAATCGTCCAAGGTGATGTGCCGCAGAGCTTGAAGAATCGTCGCGTCATATCGTTAGACATGGGTTCCTTGATCGCCGGTACCAAGTTTCGCGGCGAGTTCGAGGAGCGGCTCAAAGCAGTTTTGCGAGAAGTAAAAGATGCAGATGGGGACGTTATCCTCTTCATCGACGAACTCCATACAGTGATTGGGGCTGGAGCGGCCGAGGGGTCAAGCGACGCAGCCAATTTGCTCAAGCCTGAACTTGCTCGAGGACAACTTCGGTGCATTGGTGCGACGACTTTGGACGAATATCGAAAGCACATCGAAAAGGATGCCGCTTTGGAACGCCGCTTCCAACCCGTTTACGTTGGCGAGCCGAGCGTCGAAGACACTATTACCATTCTTCGCGGCTTGAAAGCAAAGTATGAGGCCCATCACGGGGTCAAGATACGCGACGCGGCATTGGTGGAAGCTGCAAAACTCTCAAGTCGCTACATCACAGACAGATTTCTTCCTGACAAAGCCATCGACTTGATTGATGAAGCCTCAGCGAGGCTCGCGATGGAACGAGACAGTGTTCCGACGGAAATCGATACGCTTCAACGGCGATTGCGGCAATTGGAACTCGCACAGCGGCAGCTTCACGAAGAATCGGATACCAGCACAGATGACGCGTTGGAAGAAATCGAACAAGAGATGGAAAAAGTTCGAAGGGAACTTGCTAGTTTACGCGAACAATGGGAATCGGAAAAACTAGGGTTCTCGGGTGTTGGTTCGGTGCGTCGATCGCTGGAACAAACCGAAGGAGGGTTTCGTCAGCTTGACTCGCGGATCAAGGAACAGCAATCGTCGGGCGCAGGGGTTTCCGAAGCGGACTATCAGAAATTGTTCGAGCTCGATCAGCACCTTCGTAAACTTCGAGAACAGATCGCGAAAGAAGAAGTGCAGGAGACTAAGGAAACGAAGGAAACCGATAAACGCCGTTTGCTTCGAACCGAGGTCACAGCCGACGAAATCGCAATGGTCGTCAGCTCATGGACTGGGGTCCCCGTAACACGCATGCTAGAGACCGAACGGGCGAAGCTGTTGGTTATGGAGGAGCGACTACATCAACGCGTCATCGGCCAAAACAAAGCGGTCGAAGCGATCAGCAACGCGGTCCGGCGAAGCCGCAGTGGGCTGCAGGACGCAAACCGCCCTATCGGCTCGTTTCTGTTTCTTGGGCCAACAGGTGTTGGCAAAACCGAACTTTGCAAAGCATTGGCGGAAGTGATGTTCGATGACGAAACCGCCATGGTTCGCATCGACATGAGCGAGTTTATGGAACGTCATACGGTTAGTCGACTGGTAGGTGCCCCTCCGGGTTACGTTGGGTATGAAGAAGGTGGCCAACTGACCGAAGCGGTCCGCCGACGTCCGTACAGCGTTATCTTGCTCGATGAGATTGAGAAGGCACATACCGATGTGTTTAATATTCTTTTGCAGCTGCTCGACGATGGTCGATTAACTGATGGTCAAAACCGAACCGTGGATTTCACCAATACGATCGTGGTAATGACCAGCAACATCGGCAGTCAAATGATTCAGCGTGTAGCCGAAGAAGGCGGCAGTGAAGAGGAGATGCAGCAAGCAGTGCAGGATTCTCTGAAGACCAAATTTTTGCCCGAGTTCTTAAATCGCATCGATGAAACGATCATTTTCGAACCTCTTCGCAAAGAACAGATTCGAAAGATTGTTGTTCTGCAAATTCATAAGTTGGAACAGCAATTGGCTGAAAACCACTATCGACTCAACGTCTCAGTGCGAGCGATCGATGCGATCAGCAACGAGGGGTATGATCCTGTTTATGGTGCGAGGCCGTTGAAGCGAGTGATACAGCGCCGATTGCAAAATAAGATCGCGACGGAGTTGCTTCGCCACGAAGTGAACGAAGGCGGCAGCATCCACGTCGACTTTGTTGATGACGATTTTGAGATCAAGTCAATGCCTTAATTGAGGGGCGGATAGAGCCATCACCGAAAGCCTTGGCGGCTTCCGCGACCCACTTTGGTGCAGACTTAGTTACGACTTGTGGCACTAGAATCCAGTGTCTGGATGACCGTAGACCGAATGCTCTTTAAGAAACACTTCAACCGCAGACGGAACTTGATACCGGATGCTTTTGCCTAGCTTGATTCTTTCCTTTAGATCGAATGAGCTAATTTCGATTTGTGGACCAACAACCTTGCTGCGGATGATTTCGTCAAGCCGATTGGGCTCAATGTACGGTTCGAGCACAGCCCAATTCGGTTCGCCTACTCCGCCGCGGGAAATGACGCAGGGAGTTACCAGTCGTAGGAGTTCGGCAGGCTCGCGCCATTTGGAGATATCCGCAAGAGCATCTGCCCCCATCAACAAGAATAACTCCGAGTCGGGGTTTTCTGCTGCGATCGACCTCACTGAGTCAATGGTATAGCTCACTCCGCCCCGCTCGATCTCGCGAAGGTCCGTTTCAAACTTGCTATTGCCACCGATGGCTAACCGTAGCATCTCCATTCGATCTTTGTTTCTCGCTGGCTGTTTATTTACCTTGAATGGCGAAACGTTGGCGAGCACAAAAAGAACCCTGTCCAGATTGAGCGACTCACGGCAAAGTTCAGCCAAAAGCAAATGACCGTTGTGAATCGGGTCAAACGAGCCACCAAAAATGCCGATTCGATTTCCCATTCTCTTTCACCGCATTCTGCTATCGCGCATCCAATGGTCAATCGCAAGCTTTAAAATGGACTGGCTTGGCTTGATAAACACGACTTCTGCGCCCCCATTCGAATACAAAGACGAGGGTTGATTTTCGTCCAGGATAATCCGAACTTGAAACACCATGGATCGCAGTTCACCCGAACGGGCGGGAATTTTGGCCGCCCCTTCTTCCTGCTGGCCCAACGCACCTATTTCAACGACCCGCCCTGTCATGACTTGGGCCGGATTTTGTTTCATGCAGACTCGCACTTGGGTGCGAAGGTTGACATCGGCGATCTGCTCTTCAGTTAGTTTACATTCAATTCTCGGCGATTGATCTATCGTGATCCAGCCGACCAACGTCCCTCGGTCAACCACCCTTCCGATCGCAGAATCAGAAGTCCAGTAATCAGAGTCGGCGCCAGAGCTAGCTGTTGCAAAACCCAAGGCCACGTCGGATGGGCTGCTAACTGCTTCGGGAGGATGGGCCAGTGACGGTTCAAACCAGCCAGCCATCGGAGCCGTGACATTGAGCCGCGATGCTTCGTCCTGCTTCTGCGATAACTGTTTAGCTACAAGATCGCGTTGAGCAATCAGGATCGGTATGGAGTCCAACAAACGTTGGTCGAAAAACGCAGAGCGTTTCAACGTATCAAGTTGGCTTTCGATGCGATTGAGTCGACACTCCAGTTCGAAAATGCTTTTTTGAATCGAAGTGTTTTTTAACGTAAGGATGGTATCGTCTCTTTCGATCGATTTACCGCTAGCAGTTTCCAGCGTTCGATCGATGCTTCCGGGTAGCGTCGCATAGATGGGCTGTCGAATTCCTAAGTGAAATGTACCAAGAGAAAATACTCTGCTGGGTAACGGGATATTTACGGCCCAGGCGATCAATAGCGAAACGGCAGTCCAACCTAAAAACACAGCCCGCCGATTGAGCTTACGAACTCCGTCGATCGCAACTTCGTTGAACGTCCAAACGGCCATCGTTGAGATCGCTGCACAACAGCCATACAATAAAATGAATCCAATGCCCAAGCCTCGCAGCTGCCATTGGCTTGCAAGGTAATACACCATAGAACCCATTCCGCCAATCAATAGGATTCGATTTAGTGTTGAAGCTAAAAAGTAAATGGGCAGAAAAACGGACATCGCCGACGAGCCCTTTCGAGGTCGTCCGTCCAAAATTGAATCGAGAGATTCGAATGCTTTTTCGCGTAAGTTTTGCGTATTGAGCAAGTCGCACAGGACGAAGTAGCCGTCGTACTTCATGAGTGGATTGGCATTGAACAAAATGGTTGTTGCAGTGCAAACTAGCAGAATTTGAAGGGCACCTTCATGGATCCAACCTGGATGCGTGCTCAGCCAAACAATGGCTGCAGCAGATGCAAGAACGCATTCGGTATAAATTCCAGCGAGCGCGATACCGATGCGATGGTTCTTGCTACTGATTTTCCAAGCGTCGGTTATGTCAACGTAGGGGCATAGCATCCCAAAACTGACGATGAAGCCGGCGTCTTTGCAGGAAGCGCCAACGCGTTTGCAAACGACGGCATGACCAAGCTCATGGATAAAACGCGTAAGGACAAAGATGGCTCCGTAGCCAACCAATAGAGCTGGCGACCTGAGTGATTGCAGGGTGGGCAGTTCTGACCAAAACAGATCCCATTGCGTCGCGATCAAGCAGCCAACCAAACCAAATAGTCCAAGCCAGACACGAACGGCTACGATCGAGTAAAACCAACCAAGCTTGGGAGCCAACAAATCGAGTAGCCGGTCGGGCGAGCCGAGCGAAACCTGAACTTGCGTCAGTTTGCCAACGATGCCTGCGAGCCAACGTATCAAGACCAGAAACCAGTGTACTTGCTTTGATAGCAATGGACATGTCAGGTCCGTTTTAGGGGAATTCGCGTTGGGATGCTTCCAAATCATCACGCTGGAAATGGAGACCGGTTTCAAAAACAGGATCGGTCGAAGCATACCGCTTTGATTGCACTTCGTAATCAGCTCTCGGATCTGCTGCAACTCAATGCGTTGCGGTGCAAACTCGGAGTTGAACCGGGCCTGAATGGATTCAAGCGTGCTATCACCATCGAGCCATTCTAAAATTCGGTACTCTTGGTTTCCACAACGAAATAGCTTCCGAGTGAGCGGATCCTCAGCGATCCAAATCAGCTCATCCAAGTGACTCTGTTTGTGCGAATGCCATGAGACGTCATGCCGAAGTCGAAAACCGATTCTGGCTGGCACGGAAATCATAGATTGATCTACTGACATAGCCATTACGATTTGGGCAACTGCATGGAGACGGACATACCCGGCAAAAGCATCCAATGCTCACCCTGCTTTTGATTCTGAACCGTGGCGTGCACTCGAACTTGACCGTTCCCGGTTACGTCGGGATCGTATGAGGAGATGCGACCCGAGAACAGCAATTCATTTGAGCCGCGTTTTGAAAGGACTTTGACGGACTTGCCGACAAGAGATGAGGGATCGATCTGATCGATATTGACAAAGCAATCGATTCGCACTTCATCGAGTCGAATAATCTTAACGACGGTCGTCCCCGACTGGACCCACTCGCCGGCCCGGTGATCGATTCGGGTTACCGTGCCTGCGATTGGGGAACGCAGCGTCAGTCGTTCGACTTTTTGTTGGCTGAGCACGAATGCAGATTGCGCGAGCTTGGACTTCAATTCGCGTTGTTGCTTTGCGGTTTTGCTTTGTCCTAATCGTACCTTGGCTTGCTCGGCCGCGAGTTGCCTTTGCTTCAATTCGCCACGGCTGGCGTTCCCTTTGTTAGCCATTTCCTCGTACTGATCTGCTTGCAGTTTCGTTTCCTCGACAAACGCTTCAGCCAATCGAATCTCGCTTTCGTCCAGGGCCTCTGAAGTCGCAACTTGCTTTTGAAGTCCGGCGGCATTTTCCTCGAGTTCTGCAATCTTGCCATCGAGTTTCCCGATAACTTGGTTCGCCGCGACCGAATCGTTTTCTCGCACAGTAAGGTTTGCAATCGTGCCTGTCTCTTGCGATGGCAGCTCAACACTTTCGGCAGCAAACACCATGCATTTATCGAAAAGGAGCCAGCCCCCTTTTCGGGAGTCATCTGCGGACGTTGATTGAAACACAACCGCGGTTGACGAAAGGACCAATCCAAAGAGGATTCGGTTTATTATTCGCATCATGATTTGAATTCCATTTGTGCTATATCCAAAGCTGGATGCGAGACCAAACTTGATAGGCAAAGTCTTTGCCAAGTGCCCAGATAAGAGGACCTCGCCCGATTGGGATGCTGATTCTCGCGGTTGCGCCAGCGACTGAAACGTCCTCCGGTAATCGTTCTGTATCGATCTCAAATCGCAGTCTAAGAACAGCCTGATTTGGGTCGACCAAGGATTCGCCTCTTTGGCGACTTTCAATTCGCGGTGTTGATGATTGTCGAAGCCGAACGGGTAGTTGAACCTGAGGATAACTCGTAAGCGTTGCCAGCGGTGGATTCCGATCTTTTTCCATTGCAAGTCGAAATTCATTGGCGTCTTTTTCGGGCAGTGCGGCTTCCAGAATCCAAAGAGCATCGGATTCCTGAATAGTCAACAACCATTGCCCCGTGCGAAGAGGCCGATCCTTGAGACTATCTTGGACGTTCCAAGTTGAAACGACACCGTCCATTGATGAAAAAACGGACAGCGAGGCAAGTTGTCTTCGGAGCAATGCCAACTGCTTGATTTCCGTATCCTGGACACTCAAGATACCTTTGCGTTCGCCTTCCAACTCATCGCGCTGAGTCGTTGACGAGGCGGTTTCACGCAGTAGTCGAGCATCAATGTCTTGGAGTCGTTGAACATTGCGAGCTTGTTGAGCAAGGGTTTGTTCAAGTTCCGCCGACAAGCTCGGTGAACGTAGTCTAATTAAAGGTTCGCCCCGCTTTACTTCTTGCCCATGCTCGACCAAAACATCATCAACAGTAGCATCCAGTGGTGCATAAACATGTTGTTGAACAAGCGGCACAAGCACAGCTGTCGCATGCAATTGAATGGGCACTGGTATTGCCATAACAAGGGAAAGAATCAAGAGCGACGCAATCCATTTGGCAGCGCGGGGCCAAGTGGCAGGATTGAACGGATTGAGCGAAGAGCGATAGTCAGGTTGACTTGCAATCAGGGCCGATTTCCACCAGGGGATCTGGAGCGCCGACAATCCGAGCCTCGATATCAAGGCGGTCTGTTCCGAACATCGCGTTGGGGGGCGATCCATCCCAGACCACGTCAGAAGGACTGCGACGTCGAGTTTTGGGGGACGCGTCTGCGTGCCAGCTTCGTTCAACGGCTTTATCCATTGCAGTTCTGATACTGCGAAGGTATTCAGCAAGCCATTGAGGTCGGGATCGCGCGAGTCGACTTTGTTTGGCAACTCGGATGAGACCAGTGTACCGCCATTTCGTAGTGTGGATTGAAAACTGGTCGATGCCCGCTCGATCAGGCTGATTCCTTCCGCGCGTCGATCTATCTCGACAAGACCAGCCGCCCCGACAACCCGCCATCGGCCAACATAAGATTCCCTACGCAAAAGAAACGCGTGCTCAGCATGAGCATGCTGACGAATCATTCGCAGCAGTTTCTCAACGCCCTGCTTTGCATTTAGGCCTCCCGCCAATTCGTGCATGACCTGCTCAGCAAGCGACAGGTATTCGCGATCCCGTTCGAAAACTCTCAAGCGGTGAGAGCGAAAGTAATCGCTCATCAGGTCTGCCATTTGAGCTACGAATCGTAGATAGCCTCGCTGGCTCGCAGGCCCGCCACTTGGCGATTGAACGATTTGAAGCCAAAAACTACCCATCTCTTTTGAGAGAGGCAACGGGGCATAGATCAGGAGATCCGAAGTCGGGTTGGTTGGACGATCGCGATTCAACAACGCTTCACAGGGTGGAATCAGAATCGGTTGTCGTTCACGTGCTACGGCATTTAAAATGGACAAGTGCGATTCGGAGGGGTGCTGACAATCGGCTGTGCTGTTTTTCGATTCGCTCGTTTGCGTTGGCTTTGTCGAATGAGTCGCACCCGTCAATTGTGACTCGATGAAATCCAATTGCTCAAAGGAGGTGAGTTGCTTGTCGGTCGCAGTTTCCGCTACTTTTTCGTCCTTCTGAGTTTGCAACAATACTTGTGGTAGATTGAAACTGCCAAGCAGACACCAAGTGTTGTCTGGAAGTTGTTGCCATAGGGCTGCGCCGGTCGCTCCCATCGCATTTACGATCTTGGGCAAGGTCGAAAGCACGAAGTCATTTGGCTCCATTGGCGAGTGCGCCATCGTCGCAATATTTTCCACGACGGTTCGGATTTGGTCCTTGGTCTGCTGTACAAATGCGTTATCCAGTTGCAGTGGACTTCGTCGGTCCACGAGTGTATCGCCGAGCGGATTTCGATCCAACGTGGATGGCGTTCCTACTCCGAAAACTGCGGCTGGCGAAAAGAAATCGCGCAGGTTGGCGAGCTCAGCAGCCAAAGGCTCTAGCTTTCTAGGGTTTTCGGGAATTGGGATTTCGGAAGGTTGTTCCATATCTGTTGTGGTTAACAAAAATCACAACCAAACACAAGATGAGCTTTTATTTCGCTAGCAGAGGCAAGTGCAGGGTGGCACGCCCCAGAGTAGCAGGCACACTCCGTGTGCGGTATCTACAAAAACCAAAGGTTTTTGTATTGCGGACGGGACATGGAATGTGCCTGCTACCATAAAATCACAGACTCAGGGCTTGCCACCCTTATCTCAATCCTATGAATTGATTGGTCCGAAAACCTCCTAAAGGGGCGAGTGCAGGAACACACTTTGGTTTCGCTCGGCTTCCGCTAAACGTTTCGGCGTTGAGATGTAAAATCCCTTAGACTTGTTTGCGCATGCAGCAGTTCTTGTACTTCTTCCCGGAACCGCAAGTGCAAGGGTCGTTTCGTCCAAGGCGTTCGCCCCGATTGCGAATGGCTTCGATGCGAGGAGGCGCACCTCCTGCCGCATCGGCGGAAGCTAGATCAGCTTCTTTTTCGGCAAGAAGCTCACTCGTGGCATCATAAGCATCGTGGCGAGCGACCGATTTGTTTTCGACCCAGGAGTCGGAAACGATGTCGCTGTCCATGGCTTCCATACGGAAAATCACGTCGGTCATGCGTTCGCCGATGGAGAGCCACATTTCTTCGAATAGCTTCATCCCCTCGCGTTTGTACTCAACCTTGGGGTCCATCTGTCCCATGCTGCGGAAATTCACGCTGCTTCGAACGTGGTCCATTGCGAGCAAGTGATCTTTCCAAGCCGAGTCTAATTGCGTGAGGAGAACGGTTCGCTCCATCCGACGGATTTCAGGGAAGTATCGATCGTCGATCGATTGCATGAACTTGTTGGTAAGTTCCGTTTTATTGAACTTCTTTAGCTCTTGCGTTTCTCCGGTCCAGCCGATGGTTTTGCGCATCCAGTCAGCGACTCCCTCAATTTCGGGTGCGGAGTTGCTGAGGGCATCTTTGAGCGACTTGCTGCTCTTTCCAAAAATACTCTCTGCTTTTTCGGCTGCTGTTTTCCTCAGTTCGATGGCCTTCTCAACGGAACGTCGACTAATAGCGACGAGCGTCTCGGTGGATTTTTCTGAGTCAGCCTGCAGCTGCTCCAAAACAGCTGGATCCTCAAATCGTGTCGTAGCCCAGTCGGCCAAGGCTCCGCCGTCGACACTGTAGCTGTTTGGACCCGTCTGCTGTTGAAATCGACTGAAGGCCACCATGATTGGGAACTGGCTTTCACGTTCGATGTAGGTTTGCTCAGCTTTTTTCAGCAATTTTTCGGCGAGTTGTTCCGTTTCAGGGCTTCGGACTTCATCCAACTCGAGTTCGATACCGAACTTGTTCTTCATCCAACCGACGAGCATTTTCAGGCCGAACTCTTCGCGTAAAAACGCGTCCCCTTCGGAAAGATCGATGCCTGCGATGTACTTTTGGGACTGGCCGATCAGCTCTTCGTCCATGCGATCGCGATCAATTTTCCGAAGCATCCCGACGGTATAATTTGCGCCGAACCGGGAATTTACCCACTTTGCCATGGCTTCCCAGTTCCATTCCGATGGCTCTTCTTCGGTAGGCATGTTTTCATCGAGTGCATCGAGGATTTGCGTTTCGGCAGTTCGCTCGGCTTTGTCTTTGGCGTACGCAACGGCAGTCGACGGATCGACACCACGGAAGTCCTTTGGCTCTAGTTCGACACCTAGTTTTGAGCCTGCCCATTTTGCATACGAATCTGGTCCAAACATCGGGTCGCAAAACTGCGCAACATTCTTCTCGATCTGTTGCCGGAGTTGAAACATGACAAGGTCACGACAACTGGTGCCATCAAGAATCTGTTGGCGGTAGCCGTAGACTTTTTTGCGTTGGTAGTCCATGACTTCGTCGTATTCGAGCAAGCTCTTTCTCTGTTCAAAGTTTCGCTCTTCGACTTTCTTTTGAGCACCAGAGATTCGCTTTGAAACGTAAGGGCTTTCGATTGCGTCCCCCTCGCCCATGCCCATTCGCTTCATCCATTCGCGAACCCATTCGCCAGCGAAGATTCGCATCAAGTCATCTTCGAGAGAAAGGTAAAACCGACTGGAGCCGGGATCGCCTTGTCGACCGCATCGACCTCGCAATTGAAGGTCGATACGGCGCGATTCGTGCCGTTCGGTTGCGACAACGTAGAGGCCGCCAAGTTCGCGAACCCGCTCACCCTCATCCTTCATTTTTTCGCGTTGGTCGATTTCGTGAACTAGACCATCCCATTCTTCCTTGGGAACTTCCAACCGCGTCGGGTATTTGTCTTGCAACTGCGCCCAAGCCATCGTGTCCGCATTGCCACCGAGGATGATATCTGTGCCGCGACCGGCCATGTTGGTTGCGATCGTGACCGATTTTCGTCTGCCGGCTTGTGCTATAATTTCGGCTTCACGTTTGTGCTGCTTTGCGTTGAGAACTTCGTGGGTAACACCTCGTTGATCGAGGAGTTTCGAGAGTCGCTCGCTCTTTTCGATAGAGACTGTACCAACAAGAATTGGGCGAGCGGAACGGTCGATCTTCTCGATGTCAGCAACGGCGATTTGCTCGACATCTTTGGAGTCTGATTTTTTGATCTTGAGGGTGGTAACGTCTTCGGACTGAATCGTACCGATCAAGAAGCCTTTTTTGCGATCTTTGAAATGGAGCGTATCGTATTTGTGCACGCGTTCAATTTCATCGGCAACCGCTGAGTACTTTTCTTTCTCCGTCAAGTAAATGGAGTCGGGGAATTCGATTCTCTGAAGGGCACGATTAGAGGGGATAGCGGTAACGCCGAGATTGTAGATCTTGCTAAACTCGCCAGCTTCAGTCATCGCTGTGCCGGTCATCCCGGAGATTTTCTTATAGAGCTTAAAGAAGTTCTGCAGCGTAATGGTTGCGAGGGTTTGAGTCTCTTCCTTGATTCGAACTCCTTCTTTGGCTTCGACGGCTTGGTGCAGACCGTCGCTCCATTGACGACCGTCCATGAGGCGACCCGTAAATTCGTCGACAATAATGATGGCCCCTTCCTTGACCACATAGTTCACGTCGCGTTTGTAAAGGTGGTGGGCTTTGAGCGAGTTATCCAACAGGTGAGGCCATTCCATGTTTCCGACCGTATAAAAACTCTCGACACCGGCGAGTTTTTCGGCGTCGCGGATACCGGCATCGGTTAAGTTAACGGTATGGTCCTTTTCGTTGACAACAAAATGCTCTTCCTTTTTGAGGGACTTAGCGACGCGGTCCGCTTCGCCATACTTTGCAAGGTCGCGGGCTGCGGACCCTGAGATGATAAGTGGTGTTCTCGCCTCATCAATGAGGATATTGTCCACTTCGTCAATAACGGCATAATGCAATGGACCTTGGACTTGTTGCATGTGCGGAGGGAACCGATGGTCGCCTCGGCTTGCCATTCGCATATTGTCTCGGAGGTAGTCGAAACCAAGTTCATTGTTGGTGGCGTATGTGATGTCGCATGCGTACGATTTCTGGCGCTCGTCGTTGTCCATTCCGCTTTGAATGTTTCCGACGGTTAGTCCCAATCCCATGTAGAGCGGAGCCATCCATTCCATATCGCGCCGCGCGAGATAATCATTGACGGTAACGACGTGAACCCCGTGGCCCTCGAGTGCGTTGAGGTAGGTTGGCAAAGTTGCGACGAGCGTTTTTCCTTCGCCCGTGATCATTTCAGCAATGTTGCCACCATTGAGAACCATTCCACCAATAAGTTGTACGTCGTAGTGACGCATCTTCATGAAACGGCGACCGGCTTCACGGCAGGTCGCAAAGGCTTCCACGAGAATATCCTCGATCGTTTCGCCTTCGCTTAGCCGCTGCTTGAATTTGTCCGTTTGCCCTCGGAGTTCGCTATCGCTCATCGCGATCATACGAGGTTCAAGCAATCCGACCTGTTGGGCTTGAAGCGTGTATTTTTTGATCTGTCGTGAATTTGCAGACCCAAAAAAGGTAGTTAGGCCACGATCGAGTCCACCTAACACTCCGTTGATTGTGTTGGTAGTACCTTCCCAAATTTTCTCGAGCAGATCCATTATTGAAATTCGTCCGAAAGTGGATTCTTGGAATCTTTCCAGTCCTCCGACTCGGGACTGGATCAAAAAGCGGCGACCCCCATGAGGGTGGGGTGGGTTTGAGCCCATTAGACCGGTGTATTCTACGCATTTTCTACAATTGGTCGCCGGGGAGGGTATCGATTCCTTTCTTTTGCGTCAATTGAACTCCTGCAAAGATCAATCCCGTAAGGCTTTGCGTTAAAGCATCGAGTAGCGGCGAATTTTGATTTTCGTATCGAATGGGGGGACAAGGGACGACTCTTTGCGATTTTGGAGACATTTCAAGTAGAAAAGGGATAGATTTTTTGGCTATCGAACGAAAAATAATTGGTGTATCCCGAAACAGTCTACTTAACTGCGCCTGAGACAAGATTCCGATCATCACCCATGCCGCTGCTAAAATCTGAACAGGACATTTGGCCGCTCAATTTATTGGACGAGCCAGAATCGGAAAACACGGAATCCGACGAAGGGGATTCTGAATCAGTCACCGTCGAGGGAACAAATCCCCTTCAATCAAAAGGGGTTCACGACGAGGAAGGGGATTCTGCGTCTCCCGTTTTGACACCTGAGTCGAGTCTTCTGGAAATCAGCTCGCAAGTGGAGACGGGAACATGGTGGGCACTTTATACGCTCGCTAGGTTTGAAAAAAAGCTGATGCGGCAATTGATCGACATTGAGATACCTTTTTACGGACCAACGATTTCGAGGCGATATCGTTCACCACAGGGAAGAATGCGAACAAGTGTGGAGCCGCTTTTCCCGAATTACGTCTTCATTATGGGAGACGAAATGGCTCGCTTTAAGGCGGTTTCAACCGGAAGCGTAAGTCGGTGGATGCCCGTAGCCGATTCCATGGAACTTGTCACCGATTTACGCCAAATACGAAGGCTAATCCTCACGGATTCACCGCTTGCACCCGAGCTAAGACTACAGCCTGGGCAAAAGGTTCGAGTGAAAACTGGGGTCTTTAAGGGCTTTGAGGGGACGATTATTCGTCGGGAGAATGAAGTTCGCTTGTTGATTTCGGTGCGTTACATGGGACGGGGAGCAAGTGTAGCACTAGACGATTGTCAATTGGAACCCATTTGAATTATAATCTAGCATCAAATGACCTCGGTCCTACTGGTCCTTGTTTCTTCTTTTCGTACCTTTTGCCAACTCCGCAGTTTCCCCATTTATGTTTGAATCTCCAGTCTTTGTTGCCGGCCATGGAGGAATGGTAGGCTCTGCAGTTTGCCGACGACTTGCCACTATATCAGGTGTTGAAGTTATCACGCGATCAAGAAAAGAATTGGACCTCTGCGAGGAATCGCAGGTCAACGAGTTCTTTTCGAAAAACCGACCCGCAACAGTGATCTTTGCTTCTGCGAAAGTGGGCGGGATTCACGCCAACAAGACATATCCCGTCGAATTCCTGACCGATAATTTGAGACAAGAGCTGGCTACGATCCACGCCAGCTATCGAAATGGCGTAAAGCGATTCCTCTTTTTGGGTAGTACGTGTATCTACCCGAGAATGGCGGCACAACCGATTAAGGAAAACGAGCTGCTTGCAAGTCCTTTGGAGGAGACCAACGAAGCGTATGCATTGGCGAAGATCGCCGGTTTGAAACTTTGCCAATATTTTCGTCAGCAATATGGCGTTATGTATCACTCCGCAATGCCGACGAATCTCTATGGCCCTGGAGACAACTACCATCCAGACCACAGCCACGTTCTGCCTGGACTGATCCGACGATTTCACGAAGCGAAAGTCCGTGGTGACGCGACCGTCACGATGTGGGGAACCGGCACTCCCTTTCGAGAGTTTTTGCATGTGGACGACTTGGCAGAAGCGATTCTTCATCTCTGCCAACTCGACAATCCGCCGGACTGGGTTAACGTTGGCACCAGTGTGGACGTGAGTATCCTGGACCTTGCTCACTTGGTTGCGAAAACGGTCGGCTTTACAGGCCAAATTCTTACCGATCCGACTAAACCCGATGGAACTCCAAGAAAGTTGACGGATACGACTCTGATTCGGTCCACCGGTTGGGCTCCGAAAATTGCATTGGAACAAGGTATTGTTTCGACTTACGATTGCTTTTTGAAAGAGCAAGGGGCAGGTGACCTGCGGTCCAAGTAGTTCGTGCGTTAGCCAGATTAGATTTTGCGTACCGGAACTCGCCAGAGTTTCGGTGGGCAGCTGAAATTCTCGCGTTGAAGTTACCGAAAGCCTAGGCGGCTTCCGCTATGTTCAGTCCCACAACTGCTCGTTCTAAGGCTCTGGCCAGGAACGCACTGCCCCCGAGGCTCAGCGTTGCATCCTCGAAGTGCAAGACACGCACTAGAGCAATCCCCCTACCTTATCTGGATTGAATAGGAACTTCTTGCCTATCAGTTTCGATGCGACTGCTTTGAACACCCCTTCGTGGTCAGTCACCGCTGAGCTCCCAGCACCCGCATCAACGAAAGTCCAGCCCCGTTGCACTTCACGAGCAAAGTCGACGACAATGCATCTCGATTCGAATGCAGAAGCAACTCGTTCTGCATAGGCAGAGAGTTGTTGCAAATCGGATTGTGATGGTGGAAAGCCCACTGGCAACGGAACTTCTTTAAGATGCTGAAAGGACCAAACAAAAGGCTTGCCATCAACTATCCATACCCGAATTTCTTGGGGCAAAACGCCATAGTTTCCTGTCCCTGCCGGCACACATTCCTTCCATTCTCTCGCTATCACAATCGCGTTCCAACTAAGTAGTCTGCGAATTTCCTCCGCCTCCAAAAGCAGTTCGCTTGAGTTCCGGACTCGCGAGATTGCTCCACCAAGCTTTAAAGAACTATCCGACGCTCGAACGAACAATGGATAAACGATATCTTCTGGAATAGGCTCATTCCAGAAGAGTCTCCATGTGCGAGACATCGGTACATCCACGGACTTGGCAGCCATACGATCCAAGACAGATGCCAAGCTCATCAAAGGGAGTCGCTCCTCAGCTCGGTCTCTAAGATTGGGGCGTTCTGCGACCAGTTCCTCATAGTCCGAGATAGAACCAGCCAGGGAAAAGAAGAAGCCGTCATCGACAGCGTTTGAGTCGCCAATAGGTTTCCCATTGAGATCATCTAGCCAATACAAGATGCGACTACCACTTTGTCGATGGACGGAATCGTCACGGTCATCATAGAACAAGTTCATCGAACTAGCGTTTCAGTTATTGGGAAACGCCATGAGAGTAGACTTATCGAGTGGTTTGGTCAAACCAAGTAAGCCAAGAATCCGGATAATCAGTGATTATCAACGCGGCTACCACAATAAAAGTGGTAGCCGCACTCGTTTGTTGACGACAGCCTACTTCTCAACTGTCGCTTTCAATCGAAAAACGGTCCCAACGTCGAGTTGTGGTCTGTCTGGTAAATCGGTCGAAAACGTGATCTTCCCTCTAATCTCTTTGCCAAAGTCCTGTGGTTTCGGACGAAGGATCAGGGGTAGAGCATGCAAAGTTTTCGTTTGTTCGTTCAACTTGGCTTCGATCTCAAACTCATTACTTTCGACTGATTTGATAAGAAATGGTTGAAGTCCCTTGAGGACAATCAACTGCTTTATGGGTTCCCCCTCGATGATGTCACCCATTGATAGCGTCTGCGGCGAAACAGAAACTTCAGGGGCAATGTTCGCGACCAAACGGAGCGGGACCGTGGTCAAATTGCGATCGTTTGTATGAACCACAATCTCGCTTTCCAGTGGCCCGACGGGTGCATCACCAGAAATCGCAACAGCCAACGCGTAGCGGATTCTGCCATTTTGTCGCGACAGTTCAGTCGGGACAACAGTCACAAAATTGTCGTTAGTGGTGACTTTGTTAATTTGCCAAGCGGGCTTGCCAGCGTAATCTACATCGACCTCAATCGACTTCGAAGTCCCTTGCATAATATCGCCAAAGGTCGCTTCGCCAGGTTGGAAAACCACGTCGGAGCGGATGTAGCCTTTGACATGCAATTGAACTTCGCTGAACGAGGGCTTATCAAAAGTGACAGTAAGGGTAGCGGCCTTCGAACCGGTGTGGGTGCCTGTATTGAACTTGGCCAGAATACTACCTCGCCCACCAGGCGGAACGATTTCTGTCTCAACGCTAGGAGTCGTGCATCCACACGAAGTCCGAACGCTTCGTACGTGAATAGTTTGTTTGTATGGATTGTCAAACGTGAAGCGAAACTCGGTTTTGGCAGCACGCGCTACGGTTCCAAAATCGTGATTGGCCGTTCTGAATAGGTTGGTAAATTGGTTCGCCGACGATGTCGACGACAAGACCGCTGCAAAAATAGCGGCCGCCACAAGAAAGCGCATAGAGATTTTCTCCAGAGATTTACATTAGCTTGGATTGGTTGGAATCGGGTTGTTGCAAAGAAGTGCAGTGGGAGTTACGGATCGAATCGTTGGAGCGGCAGATCAGTGTCAACACAAAAATGCAACGGATTTGGAGTTACCCGATGTGGGGCATAAGCCTCATGAATCGGTTATCAGCAAAAAACACGATCACAAATCAGTCTTTTGTAGCCGTTTTTTCAGTTCTCCTAAAGTTGGCTCCCCATTTCCGGAAGTCTATAAATACTTACCGACACCCTACAACTACGAAAACGAGCAAAGTTAGCCGCGTTACCTGGAAAAGCAAATTTGGTATAGTTGCGCAAGTGGCGTTGGGTAAGATTTCAAAACCGGAGCAAAATGGGAGCATGGATGCCTGACTCAAATAGCAAGGATGCAGATGCAATTACCGAACTCTTGTCGGCGTACAGGACATTCGACGGCCCTTTCGATGAATTGACAAACAGCCAGGGTGAAGTGCGTTCTGCGTACCGTCGTTTGATCGGAGTCGAGCCCCGACTATCAGGTCCGGAAGTTTACGTTCGCTGGAGATTGGCCAAGCAATCCCTCAAGGACAATCCGCCAGCTTCGACCGGACAGCACATTAAATCCGGGGTGCCACACGCCTGGGATTTAGACCCCATCCCTTTTGTGCTGGAATCATCGGAATGGACCAGTCTTTGTGCAGGCATGCAACAACGTATGCAAGTGCTCGATTTGTTGTTGCAGGATGTTTACGGCGAACAACGCTTGCTGGCTGACGGTGTACTTCCAAGTGAATTAGTGCATGGCTGCCCTGCTTTTTTGCGACCTGCCAGACGCGCATTTGGCATGCCCACAGGTCGAAAGCTCTATCTCTATGCTGCCCAAATCTCTCGAAATAGCAACGGAAACTGGCAAGTCCTCGCGGATCGGACTCAAGGTCCTAGCGGTTGTGGCCACGCTGTCGAAAACCGAATTGCGATGTCGCGAATTTTGTCCGAAGACTTTCAAAAACTGCAAGTGCAGCGCTTAGCTGGTTTCTTCGGAACCTTGCGCAACTCCTTGCAAGACGCGTCACCCATTCGAGAAAAAAACGCTCGATCGGCTTTGCTCTCACCTGGTGTTCAAAGTCAAACGTACTTCGAAGACGCATATCTTGCGAGATATCTGGGCTATACCCTGACACAAACGACGGACTTAACCGTTCGAGGTGGAGCGGTTTACCTAAAGACGTTGGGAGGACTCGTCCGAATCGATAGCATCCTTCGGCGTCTTCCCGATACCATGTGCGATCCGCTGGAAATCGACCCATCGTCTGGCGAAGGCATCCCTGGCTTAGCCCAAGCAGAGCGAGGCAACACGGTCTTGCTCGCAAATGGGCTTGGAACAGGTTGGACCGAAATTCCCGCCGTGACCGCGATTTTGCCACGGCTGTGCCGAGCGCTTCTGGATCAGGAGTTGCAATTGCCGAGCATACCCATGTGGTGGTGCGGCGACAAGGATTCGATGGAGTATGTTATTGCCAACATTAGTAACTTACTTCTACGAGACTCTTTCGTTCGCCATTCTGCAACGCAGACCAACGGTGCTCATTTAAGCTCGTTTCAACGCGAATCGATCGCCAACGATATTCGAAAGACTCCGTGGCGATACGTTGCAACGGCCATTCCTGAATTTAGTCGAACCCCGACTTGGGTTAACAATCATGTCGTCGCCTGGCCTTCCGTTATTCGACTCTTTGGCTGCGCAACCAAGAACCGACTTGAGATCATGCCGGGCGGCGTTGCCCGCGTGGCTGACTCGCCTGAAAAACT
>Ga0105045_10000761_pt1 | contig 24741 bp, 22 predicted proteins | sample MAT02_FD_78089 | JGI IMG/M metagenome (GOLD analysis project Ga0105045, IMG submission 78089) | Freshwater microbial communities from Lake Fryxell liftoff mats and glacier meltwater in Antarctica - MAT-02 (megahit assembly) | ecosystem: Environmental > Aquatic > Freshwater > Ice > Liftoff... | reverse complement strand
TGATCTGAAGTATGTAGTAAAGATCATTCAGCAAACTGTTTCTATGTGTCTCGAAAAGCAATTCCACGCCTGCAGTTTCGGCCTCAAGCATCCACAATTCGACGATCTTGATACGCTCCGGCAGCGCGACTGGCATCTGCTGTCCGATAACGTTGACGACCTTTGCCCCGAGGTAGTTCGACAGATCGAACACAGCTCGAAGATCCTCAACGCTGCGAGGGAATGCATTGATCATGCAACCGAGTTTGTACTCAACCAGTATTGCCGCACAGCGTTTCGCTGTTTCGATATCGGTAGCACCTAGGTCGATAGCAATCCCATTGAACCCAGCGGCGTGAACCCGCCTAAAGCACCGATGGCTTGCAGGGCATCGAGGACTTCGTTCCGACGGAAGCCAAGATGCAGTGGTGCGTGGTAGCTATCTGGATGTGCATTGAAATGATAGTGAGCTGTGGGATATCTCTATGAATCTTATTCAGATTTCGGCTACGCTTGCGCCCGAGGTGGCGGCGAGCCCCGAAGCGCCCAGCCTGAAGCGTGAAATCGCCGCGCTGATGCGCGACTTCAGCATCGAAAAGTCGCCCGGCGAAGTGGCCTCGTTGCGCGCGCTGCCGGCCGATCTGCCGCGTGGCAGCCGGGTCTATATCACCTGGATCAGCGGCAACAATTTCGACAAGACGCTGCGCGCGGCGGTGCGCCTGCGCGAGCTCGGCATGGAGCCGGTGCCGCACTTGGCTGCGCGCGCGATCGCCGACGCCCAGGCCCTCGACGGCATGCTCGCTGCGCTGCGGCGCGAGGCGGCGGTGCAGCAGTCGCTGCTCGTCGCCGGGTCGATCCGCAGGCCTGTCGGGCAGTTCGACAGCACGTTGCCGGCCCTTGCGACCGGCCTGTTCGAACGCAATGGATGGCGCATCCTGGGCCTGGCCGCGCACCCCGAGGGCAGCCCGGACATCGCCACCGAGGCGCTGGCCGATGCGATGCGGCGCAAGAACGCCTACGCCCAAGCCTGCGCCGCGACGCTGGCGATGCGCTTGGTGACCCAGTTCTGTTTCGACGCCGCGCCGGTGTTGGCCTGGGAGCGCTCGACCCGCTCCGCCGGCAACCGCCTGCCGATCCATGTCGGCCTGGCCGGCTTGGCTTCGCTGCCGACCCTGATCCGGTTTGCGCGCCATTGCGGCGTCGGCGCCTCGCTCGGCGTGCTGACTCGCCAGGCCGGACGCTTGCTGAAACTGGCCTCGGCAGTGTCGCCGGGCGAGGTGGTGGCGGCGCTGGCCGCGGCGCGCTTGGCCGACCCGACCTGCCTGATTGAGCGCCTGCACTTCTTTCCCTTCGGCAGTTTCGACGCCACCGTGGCCTGGGCCGCGGCGGTGGCGCGCGGCGAGTTCGAACTGCGGCGTGATGGCCGCGAGATCGTGGTCTGAAGGAATGCTTCGTTCAGGTGGCCAGACCAATGTGACGTCCCAGATCTAAGAAGCTATCAGTAAATAGTTAACTATCGTCCTGCGCCGCGCTGCACGCGGGCAAGGGTGATGGCATGGCAACACGCAAGCGAGTGGACTCGTGAGTGGTGACTTATGATTTCTGGGGCGCACGGGGAAATCCGCTACCGGCTCCGCCCTTCGCTTCTTTCCCCCACAGATCCGGCAGAATAAAGCCAGAGTGAGAAGGGCGGGCAAAAACCGGTCGTTTTAGTACACTTAAACAGAGTTGCCGATTTAAACGGCAGCTATCCGGCCTGGGTCAATATTGGATTGGCAGGGTGGGTCAAATTTCAATCGGCTAGGACACAAAAGATGACGAAAAGTGGCAAAATTTGCTCCACCGGACTGAATTCAGCCCCGATCACGCGCAAGACGTTCTGTTCGGTGAAGGTGCCGCAGGGCCCGTGGTCGTACTATCGCGCAATGATCGCAAGAACCATTCGGCCATCTGGCGAAACTGGCTTGCTGCCACGTCGCCGGGCCTGGGGTGACACCTGGGAAGACGTCGGTCTTCCTGGCCGCGTCAATAGCATGATCTGGTCTATCGCGACGCATCCCGCGAACCCGCTGCTGGTCTTCTGCTGCACCATCTTCGGCCAGATGTTCCGCTCCACCGATGGAGGCGAGATATGGACCAAGCTGGAACGCGAACACGGGGGCTTTTGCATGCTCGCGTGGGCACCGACGATGGAGGCGACACCATGAGTACCAGGGACGTCGTACACCCGCTGGTATGGCCCCAATATGTACTGGACAGGGTAATGGCTAAGCGCGGCCGACTCAACGTCTTCGAACGTTTCTCCGCCAATGCGACCGCCCTGCTGGTGATCGACATGCAGAACTTCTATGTATCAGAGGTCAGCACGGCGCGGGCGATTGTTCCCAATATCAACCGGCTAGCGATTGCGATGCGTGGCCTGGGCGCGACAGTCGCTTGGGTGTGCATGACCGCTGGCAAGGATGGGTCGAGCCTGTGGAACGTTTACCACGACAACTTCTTCACGCCTACCAAGGGAGCCAATCACCGTGACCAGCTCTCAGAGGGCGCGCACGGACACGCGATCTATGCTTCCCTGGACGCAAAGCCGACGGACCTGCATGTCTGGAAGACGCGCTTCTCGCCGTTTATCGCCGGCAGCTCGAGTCTGGACTCGATGCTTCGGGCCCGGCAGATCCGCAATCTGGTCGTGGTTGGTACTGCCACCAACATGTGCTGCGAGTCGGCGGCGCGCGACGCGATGATGCTCGACTACCGGGTCATTATGGTGTCGGATGCATGCGCGGCACGCTATGACGAAGACCATATGGCGGGGCTGACATCGTTCTATCAAAGCTTCGGTGACGTACGCTCAACCGACGACGTGATCGAGCAGGTACTGGCCTGAGTTCCAAGCTGCGAGTGATCCTGCTGGAGAGTCTTGGGTTTGTTTACCGCCTCCCTATCCATCTACTCGATGGAACGATCACGTCCGACATCGTCATCGTCGGTGTCCGGATTTGTGGCCAATCCGCGTCGGCCATGCTCTCCAACGCAAGTTCAGATGGAAATCGCTGCCGACCTGCCTGAGATGTCTGTCGAACCGGCCACCCTGCTCGTTGCCGCCGGCACCGATCGGCTGGAACTTGCAATCACATGGGCGCAGGCTGGGACGATCAACGCCCAAATAGTGCGTCCGAACGTGAGAGCGTGTGGGTGCATGCCAGGGGCCAGGCACTGTGCGCCGCTGCCGTTCCTGTGCAGCCTGCTCTGGCGACCTAATGGCTCGAAGTGCAGCTGCGCGACCCCGTGCGCAGGCTCAACTTGACACATTGGATCGAGCTGAAGACCAGACTGTGCGAGCTTGCCTGATGCAAGTGTGGCGTTGCGCAGAATCCCGCACGTTACGGGTGGCATTCTCTGCAGAACCTGCCACGAAAGCCGCCTTCGGCTTCGCAAGTAAGATATTCGTCTACAGCCCCACGTGAGATAATTACCTGAAAAATGATCAAGCTCATTATTGACTGTGCACAGCTTTCCGGACAGATTTCCCTGGTTTAGTTTGGGATGGTGTTCCGCCCGCAACCCGCTCACTGGGTGCACGGTCTTTTATTTGGGTTCTGTCCAATCGTAAAGTTGCGAAGCTCTGAAGCGGAAGCAGGGGTAGAAATGAATCGGAAAAATAACGACAGGGTCGACATGGTCGTGGTCGGAGCCGGTTTTGCCGGCCTCTACATGATGTATCTCGCGCGAAAAATCGGGCTAGTCGCGCGAGGCTTCGACAGAGCGGCCGACGTCGGTGGAACTTGGTGGTGGAACCGATATCCTGGTGCGCGATGCGACGTCGAGTCGATGCAGTATTCTTTCTCCTGGGATGCGGACCTTCAAACCGAATGGGACTGGAGCGAACGGTTTGCGACGCAGCGCGAAATCCTCAGTTATGTGCGCCACGTTGCCAACAAGCATGACCTGCGCCGCGACTACACATTCGAGACTGGGGTTCGCGCGTCGGTATATGACGAGATGGAAAAATCCTGGCGGATCACTCTCGATACGGGGGAGATGGTGCAGAGTCGCTTCTTCGTATTGGCGACAGGCTGCCTTTCAACTGCACGTGTGCCTGATTTTCCGGGCCTCAGCAGCTTCTCTGGCGATACCTATCACACCGGACACTGGCCGCACGAAAGTGTTGAATTTGAAGGCAAACGTGTCGCTGTAGTTGGCACGGGATCATCGGGAATCCAGATTATTCCCGAAATTGCGAGGCAGGCCTCACAACTACTGGTCTTTCAAAGAACACCCAATTTTTCCATTCCGGCGCGCAACAAGCCGCTCGATCCCAACGTCCGGACGTGGTGGAAATCGAACTACGCAGAATTGCGGCGCAAGGCGCGCGAAGAAACCCGGACCGGCACGCTCTACGATTTCTCCGACAAAGGCGCGATGGAGGTCGATGAACGGGCTCGGGAAGAGGAATACCGGGGTAGGTGGGAAAAAGGTGGTGCCAATTTTGCCCAGGCCTTCACTGACCTTCTTACCGATGAGGATGCGAACAAAACTGCCTCTGACTTCGTAAAGTCATGCATCCGGGCGGCGGTGCGCGATCCCCAAACTGCCGAGGTCCTATCGCCGAAAGACTACCCCATCTTTACCAAACGCGTCTGTCTGGACAGTCAGTATTACGAGACTTTCAATCGTCCCAATGTCACGCTTGTCGACCTGCGCAAGACTCCCTTGGAGCGAATTGAGGGGCGCGGTATCCGTACGAGCAACAAGTTTTACGAATGCGACGCTATCGTATTTGCGACCGGGTTCGACGCGATCACCGGAGCCATTACCGCAATCGATATACGGGGCCGAAACAACCGTTCGATCGCGACGAAATGGGCGGAGGGACCACGCGCCTATCTGGGGCTGGCAAGCGAAGGATTTCCAAACATGTTCATGATCACAGGGCCCGGAAGCCCTTCAGTACTTTCCAATGTGATCGTTTCTATCGAACAACATGTGGAATGGATTACTGCACTGATCTCCGAAATGCACAAACGCCACGTCGATGAGGTCGAGGCGGATTTGTCGGCTGAGGATGCATGGGTCGTCCATGTCAATGAGGTCGCGTCAGCCACGCTGATGCCGCGCGCGGCGTCCTGGTACATGGGGGCCAACATTCCAGGAAAGCCACGCGTTTTCATGCCTTACATCGGGGTCGCGGCCTATCGCAGGAAATGCGACCGGATAGCCGCCGAGGAGTACTCGGGATTTCGGTTCGACGGTGCGTCAGGCCTGCGTGAAAGGTCACAGGACCAGCTTGCGCGTTAACTGGGATCCAGGTGGAATGAGCGATTTCACCCTGCCGCACCCCTATATCGCGCGTATGATGGCGCGTTTGTCGCAATTACCAGATATGTCCGATGGCTCACCGCAAGTAGCGCGGGTTGCCTTTGGTGCCGGTGCCGATCTCCTAGGGCCGAAAGCGGACCTGCAAAGTGTGACGGACGTGCAAATTCCTACCCGGATGGGCCATGTGGTAGGGCGGCTGTTGCTGCCCGTTTCCAGGCCTTCGGGTGTTATCGTCTATGTACACGGGGGTGGCTGGACCATTGGCGGAATCCCTGATTTCGATACGCTTTGCAGACGACTCGCTGAATTGAGCCGCTGCGCGGTCCTCCTGCCCGACTACCGCCTCGCGCCCGAGAACCCGTTTCCAGCGGGATTGCATGACATCATGGACACGCTGACAGCTGTATCAGCCGACCTCCTTCCCATGATTGCCGACCTGCCAATCGTGATGGCTGGCGACAGCGCAGGCGCAAACTTGGCAACCGTCACCGTCCGAAAAATGCCGGATACCGCACGGCTAAAAGCGCAAGTCCTTTTCTACCCGGTCACGGATTGCGACTTCAACAACGAAAGCTATCTGGCGCACGGCATGGGTCTGCCACTTAGCAGGGCGGATATGCAATGGTTCTTCGGCCATTACGCGCCGTCCACCGTCTGGTCCGACCCCGACATCGCACCGCTGCGTGCCGAAGACTTAGCAAGGTTGCCTCCGAGCGTGATCGTTACTGCGCAGTACGATGTCCTAGCGCAGGAAGGAAAGCTCTATGCCAATAAACTGGAACAGTGCGGTGTGGAGACGGATTTTACTGAGGCTGCTGGTTTCGCCCATGGGTTTCTGCGCCAGCACAACTTCGTGCCAGAGGTTGATGCGATCCTGCAAACGGTTTCTGGAAAGATTAACCAGATCTGCGCGACGCAAAGGCAAGGATAGGCAAATGATTGGGTTAATTTATCGCTCAGGCGCGCCCGACTCGTTATGGACGCGGCGAAAGCAACCACCAATAGCGAGCGTGAGTAGGGCGCGCAGGCGTTCGACGCCGAAATTGATTTCTGGTTCAGGGCTTTCAAGCCATTGCCGGTTCTCACTGAGGAAGATGTTGTGCATCAATTGTGCGACTAACGCGGCATCGCAGGTGCTGTCAATCTCGCCCACAGCCTGCCGCCGCTCGACTATGCGCTGGACCTCGGATACGACCGACTGCCGCCGATTGCGAAAGCGTACCGTCTGCGCCGCTGCGGCGGGGTCGCGATCTACTGGATCGAAGACTTCGCGCACGACAAATCGTGACAGTTGAGGATGGCGACCCCAAAATTCGAAACGTGCGCGGTAAAACGTCACGAGTTGTTCGATCAGTGGCGCGTCACTCTGCGGCTCAGAAATGGGCAATTTTTCGAGATTGTCGTTATAAACCATCAGCAGCAGATCGCGTTTGGCCGGAGCATAAACAAAAAGTGTCCCGACAGAGACCTTGGCGCGCGCGGCGATCTCGCGCGTTGTGGCTGATTCGTATCCCTTCTTCCGAAAAACATACTCAGCGGCAGCGCGAATTCGCTTTAGCTTGTCAATCTTGGCTGTTTCGCGGAGGCCCATGCGAATTCCCAATATCATTAAATTCAAAAGACGTTAGCACAGTTGTGAAATGTGTAAAACGATGGAATCTATGCTTCACACAACGTTCAGGTGCGGAGGCTGCTCTATGGCTAATCGAGTATTCGGTGCGCCGATGCACTACGTTCAAGGGCCGGGTGTAATCGAACTTATTGGGCGAATTAGCGTCGAGCATGGTCGTTGCGTGGCGCTGGTTTCCGACCCATTCGTTGATCGTGCTTATGGTAACCGCGTCCGTGCCGCCATTGACGCCTCAGGCGGGAAGTGCCCGAGCGCGGTGTTGCAGTCCGATGTTACTCAAAGTGCGATCGACGCACTAGCCGATGGCCTGCATCGGCACCGTCCAGACATTGTCGTCGGTCTCGGTGGTGGCAAATCGCTGGACGCCGCCAAGGGTGTTTCTGTCGCGCTCGGCACCTCGATCATCACAATCCCCACCAGTGCGTCCAACGATAGCCCCACAAGCGTATCCTACGCACTCTATGGCGAAGACCACGTGATGGTCGGCGTGAAGCAGTTGCCGCGAAACCCGGTGTCCGTAATCGTGGATACCGCGGTCATCGTAGAAGCTCCAGTCCAGTTCTTGCGCGCGGGAATCGGCGATGCAATTTCCAAGAAGTTCGAAGCTGAGGCCTGTGCGCGCGGCATCGGACTAATTCCGTTCGGAACACGCCCTCTTCTGATAGGAGCTGGCATAGCCGATCTTGCCTATCAAACGATTCGCCGCGACGGCCTCGCAGCAATCCGCGATAACGCAGAAAAAAAAGTGACTCAGGCGTTTGAGAATGTCGTCGAGGCCAACATTTTGATGAGTGGTCTGGGCTTCGAGAACGGCGGCCTTTCACTCAGCCATTCACTTACACGGGGGCTGGTCCGTATATCTGGAACGCGCGACGCGGCGCATGGTCTTCAGATCGCCTGGGCGCTGCTCGTGCAGTTGGTTGTTGAAGGTCGAAGCGACGATTTTCTTGCAGACCTTTTAGATTTCTACCGACTGGCCGGCCTGCCAGTCAATCTCGCGGGTCTTGGCTTTGATGACTCAGCAGGCGAGCCGTCGGCATTTCTCGCCGAGGCCTGCTTCACCGCGCCGCATGTAAATAACTTTCCGGAAAGCTGTACCCCAAAGGCTGTCGCTTCAGCAATTCGCAGACTGGAAACGTTAACTGGTGGCTACTAGGGCTTCTACAAATCTGACAAGACGAACTTGATCTAGAGTACAAACCCTTGTAAGTCACGTCCCGCGCATAGCGATTCGAAGATCGTGGGGAAATGTAGGACAGGGCCTGTTGTCGGGCCAATCGCCGTTCAGGTGGTCACAGCGACGCTTGAGCTGAGCTGCGCGCCGGTCGCGCGTGAGAACAGCACAGCCTCCGATAGGTCGACCGCCACGGAGACCCGGTCACCATGTCTGAGATCGCTATAGCCCTGGGTTGTGATCATGATTTCGCCCGGCACCGAGCCTTCTTCGTCATGGGCTGTAGCTGCGTGCAAAAGCTTGATGGCGACGACAGATTCGGCACCGACATGCTCGACCAAGCTTACCATCCCCGCGAGCTGCCCTGAATCTTCGAGCCTGGCAAGGGTCATAGCATTTGGTCTGATGCCGAGCAGCACAGGTTCGTTCGCGGCATGCGCAATCTGCATCAGCCCGGTTGGAAGTATCATGTTGATTTCACCAAGCGTGATTGTCGAGCCGTCGATGCGGCCTTCGATCAGGTTCATCGGCGGTGTGCCGATAAAACGTGCGACATAGGTATTGGCGGGCGAGGTATAAATTTCTCGCGGCGTACCGAATTGCTGGACCTGACCGTCGCGCATCAACGCAATGCGCGACCCCATCGTCATTGCCTCTACCTGGTCGTGCGTGACAAAAACGAAGGTGCCGCCGACACGCTGGTGCAGCCTGGTGATCTCTGCGCGCATGGCGGTGCGCAGTTTGGCGTCGAGGTTGGACAAGGGCTCGTCCATCAGGAAAACCTTGGGCTGCCGTACCATAGCCCGGCCCAGCGCAACACGTTGGCGCTGCCCGCCCGAAAGCGTCCGCGGAAAGCGGTCGAGCAGCTCGGTCAGCGAGAGCGTCCTGGCAGTCTTTTCTACGAGACCTGCAACCTCTGGAGAGCGTTCGATCGCACGCTTAGCCATACCGCCAATGAGCGGGATGTGAAACCACCATTTGAATTGCCTCATGATCAGCGGAAAGGCGATATTTCGCCGGACTGTCATGTGCGGATAGAGCGCATAAGACTGAAAGACGAAGGCCATATCACGCGCGCTTGGAGGCAGCTGGTCGACGCGGCGACCGTCGAGATGGATCTCGCCTTTCGAGACACTTTCCAGCCCGGCCAGCATCCGCAGCAAAGTCGACTTGCCACAGCCTGAGGGGCCCAACAGGACGAGGAATTCGCCGTCAGCGACGTCGAGATCGATATCTGATATAGCGATTTTGGTGCCAAAATGCTTGGCAACGCGTTCGAGCTTGATCGAGGCCAATTTCGGTTTTCTTTCTTAGCCTTTGACGCTGCCGGCTGTCATGCCGGCTACGACATGGCGCTGCACCATGAGGTAAAAGAGAACGGCCGGCATCGTGTACATCACGCCAATGGCCATGACAGTGTGGATCGGGGTCGAGAGTTCGCCGACGAAACCAGCAAGTCCGACCGAAGCCGTGCGCAGCGCCTGGCTGGAGACCAGTGTCTGGGCGAAGACATATTCGTTCCATCCGTGGAAGAAACCGATCACTGCTGCGGCTGCCAATGTCGGCGATACCAGCGGCACGACTATAGTGAGCAAGATGCCGATCCTGCTGCAGCCGTCAATGCGAGCCGCCTCTTCGATTTCAAGCGGCACGCCGTCGATGGCACCCTTGAGGATCCAGGTGATCACCGGCACGGTGAAAGCAGTGTTTGCAAGGATCAGCCCGCCCAGGGTGTTCAGAAGCGCGAGATTGGCGAATATCACAAAAAGCGGCACGACGAGCATCGCCTCGGGCAGCATCTGCGTTATGAACAGCATAAAGCCAAGTGCACCTTTGCCGCGGAACCTGAACCGCGACAATGCATAGGCCGGCAGAATTGCCAGCAAGATCGAAAGGACCATCGTGCCAACGGCGACAATCGCGCTGTTCTTCAGCCAGATCAGAATATCGGTTTTTTTGATGGCGTCGGCATAATTAAATCCCTGTACTAGGTCTGGCAACATTTGGGGCGTATCAGCGAAGAGGTTAGCCGATGACGTTAGCGAAGTTACAACCATCCAGTAGATCGGGAAGCTCGCGACGCTAAGCAGGATTAGGATGAGCGCGATTCGGATCGCGTGGGGAAAAGGGCTTTCCATTAGCGGCGACCCTCAGCGCGCTCGGCTCGCAATGTCACCCAGAAATAGACCATGGTCACCCCAAGCGCGATGGTTAGCCCGACCATGCCGATGGCTGCCGCCTCGCCTAGCTCGCGCGAAATAAAGGCGCGGGTATAAAGTTCAATGACGAGCGTCTTTGTCGCGCCGATCGGCCCACCTTGTGTCATGACCCAGATCAGGTCAAAGCGGCGCAACGACCAGATCGTAACAAAGAGCGCAAGCAGCGTAACGGTCGGCCGGATCGTGGGCCAGGCCGCGACCTTGAAAACGCTGAGCCGGTCGGCTCCATCTATCTGCGCGGCCTCGCGGACCTCTTCTGAGACACCCTGTAGCGCCGCAAGAATCACTACCGACGCGAACGGGAAAATCTGCCAGATAGTGGTGACGAGGATCGCAGGAAGTGCGAGCCGTGGATTGTCGAGCCAGCTTTCATAGCCGATCTCGAGGCCAAGGACCTTCATCCAGTGGTTAAGAATGCCATACTGAGCATTCAGCATCCAGGCAAAGATCGTCGCGATGGCGACGGGCGGCGCAGCCCAAGGGATAGTAACGAGCGCCCGAGCTAGCCCGCGCCCAATGAAGGGACGGTTGAGGAGGAGCGCAGTCCCGAGGCCGAGGGTGATCGCGAATACTACGCAGACTAGGGTGTAAAGCACCGTCACCCAAATAACGCGCCAGAAGTCTGGCCGCGCGGCGAGCTCGGCATAATTGCGCATGCCGATGAAGTTCGAGGTCGTGGGCGTCAGTAGCGAGGTCTGGGTGAAGCTCAACATCAGCTCGTGCCAGAGCGGATAGCCCTGGAACAATAATAGATATAGAACCACTGGCGCGGCGAAGAGATAAGGAGTCCAAGGGCTGCCGTCCAGGGGGGCGGCCCGTTCGGACCGCGAGACGGGCAACCATGATCGCGACGCCTGCCTCACCTCGCCTTTCATCCTAGCGCCTCAGGATGCGGCTGAGAGCTTGAGCCTGGGCGTCAGCCATTACCTGCTTGGGTGTCTCGCCGCCGACAAGGCAGCGAAGCACGTTCTCGCAGACAACCTGCTGGAACTCAAGCGTCCGGTTCTCCAACGAGCGCACCAGCATGGGTTGACCGTTGGGCGTGTTCTCGTCGAAAGCAGTGACCCAAGGAATCCTCTTAATTTCCTCTGGGTCCCGCGGGAACAGCGTCGCAACGTTGGAGGCTCCGAGGAGGAGCTGGAGTTCGGCCTGCGACTTGGGCTGTAGCATCCATTCGATGAAGGCGGCTGCTCCGGCCTTCTTTTTTGAATTCGCGTTGAAAACCAGCATGGTGAGGATTATTCCCTGCGCCTTGTTGGGAAACGGCGAGGGCGCAGCGCTGAACTTGAAGTCGGGAGCTTGGGCAGCAAAAATTCCTCCGGCGCCGCCATTGTCGATGTTCATCGCGATTTTGCCCTCCCAGAACATGCGCCGGTACGTAGCAGCATTGGCCCCTTTTGGGATAACGCCGAGATCGTAGACGCGCTTGTACTGAGTGACCGCCTCAACTACCTCAGGGCTGTTTAGCGTCGGCTCGCCGCCGCCGCCCCATTGCCCCCCAAAGCCATACACATAGTTTGTCAGGTCGAACCAGAACCCTCCACGCTCGGGCATGGTCGCCCGATAGGCATAGCCGAACTTGCCGTCGCCGGTGGACTCCTTCGCGGCAGTAATAAATGCCTCAAAATCCTTCGGCGGAGCACCTGACTTAAGCAGCGCAGGGTTGTACAGTAAACCGAAATTGGCAGTTTCGAAAACGATGCCGAAACGCTTGCCACCGACTTTCACAAACTTGTCTGCGGCCTGGAACTTAAACTTGGACAGGTCGAGCAAATCATCGACCGGGAATAGGCGTCCAGCAGGCACTGCTGCAAAGAAGTCGCTCTGGTCAAACCGGACGAGATCTGGCCCACCACCTCCGCCCATCTGAGTAAATACCGTGTCGGCTAGCCTCGCGAACGGGATCGCTACCGGTTCAATCAAATAGCGATCTTGGCTTTTGTTGAACTTCTCGATCCAGGCGCGAGCCAACTCGCCGCGTCCGGCGTCTGCGAACAAGGCCGCTGCGAATGTGAGCGTCTCCTTGGTCTGCGCGAAGCTTCGTGTCACGTTCAAAGTGGCTGCGCCTGAGGCGGCGAGCAATACTGTGCGTCTCGAAATCCTGGTCATGATGTCCTCCGATGTGCTACGTGAAATTAAAACCCATTTTTCCGGCCGCCATTCTGGCCGTTCGATCTTGCCGCCCTGTTGAGGCCTGTCTTCGGAGACAGTCCCCACCCGAAAAGCTAAGAATCTCTCGTTAGACGAACGCAGAATCCTTTGACGTGGTCAGTGCTGCGTTCTTCATCGTTCGCGCGTATTTCGCATACGGGACGGGTCCAACGGTTACACGCACGTCTGTTTGACGGTGGCGTTCGACTCGCGGCTTGTTGGAGCCGCCGTCCGGCTCCCCCCAAACCAACGTCACCTCAGTGCCCGGTTCGGCGTAGTCCGAGTCGATCATTGCAAGAGTCAGCATCTTGGCTTCATTCGCACTGAACGCAGAATGCTTCCCAATACCGATACATTTGCCTGCAGCATTCGTCAGCGTGTCCGCCTGTGGAAAGCCGTAGGCCGCTAAAGGCAAGCGGATCAGCTTGTAGGGCAACTCCGATGCCGACAGGCTACCCATGATGCGCGCGAAGTCGTCCGCATGCCACGCGAGGGTGACGCGCACCCGCTCTTTTTGCGGATTAATTGATTCCAGCGCCTCGCGCCCGATGAAGTCATGGTCGAATTTGATGAAGCGTCCCAATCCAAGCTCCCACGGCCTCGTGTAGTATTTTTCAATGTCGTTCGAAACGAAGCTGCCAGCCAAGACCGAATGCGCTTCCCAGGAATCCGGGCCCAGCCATTCCCGGAAAGCCTTTGTTCCCTCGCCGGTGTAGACGCCGGGCAACGGATAGGCCATCCACCCGCTCTCCACCGAGGCGCTGAAATACGCGAGCCGCCCACCGGGCCGCAGACCATGCTTTCGGCCGGCTTCTAGGATCGCGGCGCGGACGCGGGCGTAGTCCGCAAATGGTCCGAAAAGCTCAACTCCTTTGTGACCCGCCATGCCATGGCGCAGGGCGCGCACCTCAACACCCGCGATCCTGACCTTCGCCATGTGGAAGAATGGCATATCGGGCGCTTCGCCTTCGACCACATCGCGAAACACCTTTTCGGCGTTGGGCCCGTCCATGCCAAAACGAAAGTTGGTTCGACCGTTGCGGTTCATTGAGGTTGGGAGATCGCGCGTGATCGACACATCATGATTACCAGTCACCGCGTGAAATTCCACCCAATCCTGAACCGTCATGCCACTGACAAGTTCAAAACGATCGTTCTCAAGATAGAACAGGATGCAGTCGCCGATCACGTTCCCTTCCGGCGAACAAGCAATGAATTGTTTAGCTTTGCCAGGCGTAAAATTTTTGAAACTGTTGACTCCGATCCCGTTTAAGAGATCAAACGCACCCGGCCCGTCGATAAACATTTCCGGCATGTGGTGGGTCTGATCGAACAAGATTGCGGTCTTGCGCCAGGCCCGCTGCTCATCCATCCAATTGCTGAATTCGTCAGGGTCAGGGGTCAGCTCCGATCGTTGCCCGCTGTGGGGCGCAACCGTCTCGTTCCGAAAATATTGAACGATATCGGATTGAGCGCGCAGGAGTTCATCAAGCGAGTTGTACGAAGATTTTTCGAGCATCTGTCATGCGCTCCATCCGAAATGAAATTGAATTCTACTCAAATTCGATATGCGGTCAATATTTTTTCGACAGAGTACTGTACTTGTATCCTCATGCCCGAAATATGATCTGTGCTATTGGGTTTCACGCAACGAGGAGCTACGACAAAATTTTTCATTGGTTGTATTTGCACTAGCTGTCACAGGCAATGTCGGTGGAGCTGGCGGCGAGATACAAGAAAAAGTGCTCAATGGCCCAAAGTTGTTGAAGCTCATCGACAGGGAGCGGTTCGCACCATTGGCGGCCTTGAGCTCAATACCCAGTCCATGGCGATGCCCAGGCCCGGATCGACTGGACCCTGGGCCGCACACGCCTTCACTATTGGGCCGCTGCACTGGTAGCTGAACAAATCCACCGTAAGGGCGGCGTGGGGCCAGAACGAATGGTCGGCCCAGGAGCACGGCTGGCCGATCGCGTTGATGTTAATGCGGCGAAAAAAGTAGGTCTGCACATCTACCTGCTGGATGGTGAACCACCCCCCGAAAATCTCCTCGCTTACATTCTGGTGTCCGGGATTGAAACGCCGCATGCATCTGGGATGGTGTGCACAGGATCACCGCGTCCACCTGCGGCAGCGCCGGGCTGTCTGCGAGCTCGGTGCTGACATGGACGATGCCATACTTGGCCGCCACTTCCAGTGGCTTGTCCAGGTGCCGACTGCCGAGCGAGACCACCTCGACATTCGCAATGTTGCGAATACCGTCCAGATGATTGATGCCGAAGGTGCCCGCACCGGCCAGCGCGATCTTTATCTTTTTTTCATGCCGCCCCCTGCTCCAGAATCAGGTGACCGACCGCCGTGTTCGAAGCCGGTACATGGTAAAAGCGGTGGGCGACTCGGGGCTTGGCACCACCAGCCACATCGGCCATGGCACCCCGCGCGACCAGCCACATCACCATCTCAATCCCCTCCGAGCCGGCTTCGCGTATGTAGTCGATATGCGGCAACTGTGCCAGCCCGGCCGGGTCGGCGATCAGGCAGTTCAGAAAGGAGTTGTCGAATTCCTTGTTGATCAGCCCCGCACGCGGGCCCTGCAACTGGTGGCTCATGCCACCGGTGCCCCAGATCTGGACATTGAGCGGCTCTTCGTACTGCTCCAGAGCGCGCGCGATGGCACGCCCCAGATCGAAACAGCGCCGCCCCGGTGGAACCAAGTATTGAACGACGTTCACAGCCTAAGGAATCACCGGACACGGCCAGGCCTGCGGCTGACCGCACAGAAGGCTCAGCGGCATGGTGAGGCCGTGGTCCACATTCATCTTGTTGACGATGGTTAGATCAAAATCCTGCTGAATCACCGACTGCGCAATGTGCGCTGCCAGTTCCGGGTGTCCCTGGACTGCCGGCACCGGGCGCGGTCCCCAGCCCTCGTCGGCCGGTTGGTAGGAAGCGGTTGTGCCGATCGCAAAGGTCGGGATCATCTCCAGGCTAAACGCGGTGGCGTGGTCGTTGAACACCAGCACGATCGCGTCGGGCGTGTGTTCGCGCAGCCAATGCAGGGAGAAGTCGTAGCCCTGAAAGACGGGCTTCCAGTATGGCTCCCCGGTCTTGCCCAGGTCCATTGCGGCGCCAATGGCCGGTACGTGCGACGTATAGACACTCGCGCTGATGTGTGCCATTTGTGCTTATCCCTTTGTGCCGGCTTGGCCCTGCCGCTGGCGATGCGCCTGTGCGTCGCCATCTTCGCCCACAAACCGGTTGCCTTGTATCGAACGGCCCCCCGCAACCATCATGGCGCGGTACTCATCTTCCGTCATGCCGGTCATGCTGCCGGCCATCTGCTGAAAACTCTTGCCGTCGGTGGCGCCAATTTTTGCGAGGAAATAGATATTGCCACCTAGCGCGATGCAGCGGTTGAGGTCGCGCGCCAGCACCGCCTGCTTTTGCGCCTCCGTCATCGCTATGCTGGGAATGTAGTCCACCAGTAAACCATCGTCGGGCATAGAGTCCTTCAGGTTCGGGTGCGGCCAGTTGGTGCCCCACAAAACCCGGTCGGAAAACTCTCCACCAGGTGCCGCGCGAACGGGCCGACATCGCCTTCATCGAAAGCAATAGGGTCCGCAGTTGCAACGGCAGTAGCAAACGCTTTTTGCTTTTGCCACAACATTCCCTCTGCGCTGTGATCCGTTGCAGCGCGCCGTACAAAGGGCTCAACCCCAGATCCCGACATTAAATATAGGCCCAAGCGGCGATGGTGGGTGGGTCAGCTTCATGCGAAAAGTTCTTCACAAGGATGTCTTGACCGGGTCGAAAATTCAGGCGAACTTCAGAACCGGCTTGATAACCTTGCCCGCAGCCATGTCGTCCAAGGCTTGACCAATGTCTTCAAAGTCGTAGAAGCGAATGATCTTTTCTAGTGGCAGGCGTCCAGACATGACGAGGTCGACAAGCGAGGGAATGAAGCTATGGGGCTGGCTCGACCCCTGAATGATGCCGACCATGCGGCGACCCCACAGCATGTGCCGCACCGGAAGCGGAACGTCCTTTCCATCCCATGGACTTGTGACGTAACCAAACGTGCCGCGTGGGGCGAGTAGGGTCAGCCCTTGATAGATTACCTCTGGCGATCCCGTCGTGTCCAGCACGTAGTCAGCGCCCGCATCCAAAACGCGACGCAGATCGGCGCTCGTCTCTGGGCCTGCCTGCAATACGCGCGTCGCACCTAGTTCCAGCGCCACATCCAGGCGGTCCCGGTTGCTGTCTATTGCGATGATGGTGTCGACCGCCGTTAGCCGTGCTGCCATCACTGCTGAAAGCCCAACACTCCCCGCTCCAAAAACGACGAATTTCGATCCAGTTGTCGGTCGGAGCACGTTGAGCACGGCACCAGCGCCAGTTTGAATGCCGCAGGCCAGCGGGCCAAGAAGGTCCAGCGGAGCGTCCCGTCGCACCCGAACCGTGTTGCGGATGTCGGCGATTGCATGGCTTGCGAAGGATGACTGGCCGAAGAACCCGCCGTGCACGAGTGTTCCGTCCACTGAAAGGCGCTGTGGCGAGCTGCAGCCAAAATTCAGTTGAGATGAGTGATGACAATATGCTGGTTCGGCGGCTACGCAAGATGGACATCCGCCACAGGATGAAAACGTCATCACGACATGATCGCCAATTGCGAGCGTAGTGACTGCGCTGCCCACGGCGGCGACAATCCCGGCTCCCTCATGTCCCAGCACTACCGGGTGCGGCACCAAGCCTCCGGGCCGGGCGGCCTTGACATCTGTATGGCAAATGCCCGTCGCCACCAGGCTGACAAGAACCTCGGTAGGGCCTGGAGCGGCCAGCTCGGCATTTACGATCTCAGGCGACGCACTGCGCCCAAAAAGCGCTGCCCTAATGATCATCGGTGACTCCCTGACTTCCGCAAGCGGGGTCGCATCATTGACTTAAAGCGCGACGGATGGTTTGATACTAACTGCTTCCAGATTGACATGCTTGGTCTCCAGAAAATCATTGAGTTCTTTGATCCCGTGCAGGCGTCCGACCCCTGATCGTCCGAAGCCGCCCGGCACCGCTTCCGCCATGTCGAGCTAAAACACGGGCTTGAGCAGCCGGGTCCATCTAATGCGCTTCGGTCGGGCGTGTGCGCAGCCTGGCTCCGTGGTGGCGGCCCCCGCGCCCCGACCTCCTGGCCTTGCCCTGCGGGTACCACCAGTGCCTTCAGCTTGGCCTTGAACACCAGCACCCCATGAAATCGAATGAGGTGCAGCCAGGCCGCGGCACCAGCGTCGCCGCTGCATCAACTCCAGTGGCGACACCCGATGTGCGTGATGCCACGAGTGAGCGTGTCAAACGGTCCAGCCTCTGCTGCGCGGTCGTTTTGCTCCAACGGTATGAGGGTAAACTTTCCGTTATGGGCGCATTCAAAAACACAACAGGGCTTCACATGCGTTCATGTCGCAAGTGCTTGGACCACTTGCAGCACTTTTAGAATCTCGGCCTCACTGACTTCCGGCGTGTTTCTTACCCACGCCACGAACTCGTCCGGACGCACTAACACCAGCGCAGCGCAATATCGCAACACTTCGCCCTCGGGCGCGATCACTAAAATTGATAACGGCAAATTCTGTTTAGCTGCTGCGCTACGAAAGCGGTCTACTATGACCTGCGGCACTCCGATCGCCAGCAGAGTAAAGCCCGACCCAAGCGCCTCAAAGACGTTATTTCCAGTTGGAAGTGATGCTGGCGCAAGATGGTGACCGGGACGTGCCTCGAAAAGGTGCGAGCCCTTGGCGCTACTCACGCCATCCGTAGCAGGGTTACGACTCACCACCGGAGAGCCTGCGTAGTGCGGCTCAAATGCATGGATCTCGCCGACAGCGCCTGCAGCTCGCTCTTGCCAGGCCTTCTCGAACACTGCACGATCACGCTCAGGATCGAAAGAACCCAGAAAGCTGCGGTCGTCCTCGATGGACTTCGCAATAAAGTCGTTAATGGTAGACCTGAACACTGGGCGGCGCTCAGAATCGTATGAATCCAGCAAGCCTTCACTTCCCCACCCCTGCAAAGTTGCCGCGAGCTTCCATCCAATGTTTCTTGCATCCTCTAGCCCAGAGTTGACGCCATACCCGCCATAGGGTGGGTGGCTGTGCGCGGCATCGCCTGCTATGAAAACACGGCCCTTGCGGTATGAGTCCGCGAGCATGAACCTGAGGTCCCAGAAACCAATGTGTTGCAACTCCATGTCGAACGAGGCACCGACCGCTTCTTGGAGATAGGCTCGGAAGTCGAAGTTCTCAGCAGTAGTATTCGACGGAACTGGTGCGTGAAAGAACCAAGTGCTGCCCAAGTCGACACGTCCGAGGAACTTCCAATACCCCTTGAGTTCGGGGTCCAAGACGTTATAGAAAGACTTGCCAGGAAACCGCTCCAGCAATGTGTGAAGTTCCACCGAACGAAAGACCAGTAGCACCATCAACCTGTCATGGTCAGTGTGAGTCTGGCTAATGCCGACTTGTTCCCGCACTCTGGAGCGTGCACCATCACAACCCACTAAATAGGCACCACAAAAGACACGGGAATGTTTAGTGACACGATCCCTGATCGACACAGACACGCTCGCCTCATCTTGTTTTACTTCGACCGCCTCCCACCCGTAGAGCGTCTGCACCTGCGGGAGTTGAGACACACGATCCCGCATCACAGCCTCCGTCGCGTATTGGGGTAATCGCTCATTGGCCTTGAAGTAATACGGGTTAACTAGACCTCGTTGAAACCAGTCATAAGAATAGGGGCCTAGCAGCGTGCGATAAGCGGTCAGGCCGCCGATGCCGTACTCAGCCGGAATGGTGCGAGCCGCGCGCAACGCCTTCTCAGCGCCCCAGGCGTGAAAATGCTCCATGGTGCGCTGAGTCAGATTTTGGCCTTTGGGGATGGGTTGCGGCCGCTCGTACCGCTCCACGAGAGCACAACGAACGCCGCGCTGCGCCAATTCAATGGCTACTCCCATGCCAACAGGACCCCCTCCGACGACGATCACATCGACGTTGCTAGAACTTGCAATTCTCGTCGTGGTTAAGTGATTCGATTCCATAATCTGACGATGTCCCGTTCATAGTTGAAGGTCGAGGATGGTGGTTGAAGTACTCAGGGGGCCTACAGAATGTGGGTTCCGAATTCAACAACTTCGAGCCAAGAACGCTCAACCACCACGAAATAGTCTACCGCCAAACTCCATGTCGCCAACGAATCGGAGATCGCCGGATTGAACAGTACCCTTTGTTTCCCGCCAACCCTGCAGCGGCCCTTTCCCTGTTGTCCATGCTCGGATAAGCCCAGTTGTCCATCGAAGACTTGCTGGGCGCCCTTACCGGGACATCAAATTTTCTGGCAACAGTCGGGAAATGGCAGAAGGACGAAACCGCTGTCGCGGTCGGTCCGTTGTAGTCCGCGATGAAATGAAGGGCAAGTCCTGTGGCGGTAAGCGGGCGCTCCTAGTTCGGCCTTAGGGCGTCCGCGATCACGGACATTCCAGGTCTCAAACCATCAACCTATAGATAAGGCCGTGACGGTGGTGCCGGCACGCGGGTCATATCGATAGTAGATCTGCGCTTCTGCAAACGCCTGTTCCTGGGCAGTGTGTCTCTGCTTCGCCGGGCAACGGCAAGACGCACCTGGCCGCGGCCACCGGGGTGGCGGGCATCACCCAGCGCGGCCTGCGGGTGCGGTTCTTTTGCACGGTCGACCTGGTCAACGCGCTGGAGGCGGAGAAAGCGCAGGGAAAGGCAGGTCGCTTGCGCAGTCGCTGTTGCGCGTGGATCTTGTGATCTGTGTTGAGCTGGGGTACTTGCCGTTCAGTCAGGCCGGCGGCGCTTTGCTGTTCCATCCGCTGTCAAAGCTCTGTGAGCACACGAGCGTGGCGATCACTACCAACTTGAGCCTCTCCGAATGGACCAGCGTGTTTTGCGACGCGAAGATGACCACGGCGCTGCTGGACCGGCTAGCCCACCATTGCCACATCGTGCAGACGGGCAACAACTCGCATCTCTACGACCACAGCAGCGTGGTGCCCGAGTCACGCATCAAGGAGCTCGAGCAGTCGCGCAAGAAGGTCAAGGCGGCATCGCCGAACGAACCGTTCTGAAGGAGCTGCGCACGAGGAAATCCGCTACGGGCTGCGCCCTTCGCTTCTTTACCCGTGCCGATCCGGCAAGAACAAGCCAGAACCAGAGGAGGGGTCAAAAACCGGACATTGAGTAAACTTATCCACAGTTGCCAATTCAAACTGTAGCTATCCGTCCTGGGCTAAATTTGGATCGGCAGGGTGGGTCAAATTTCAATCGGCGCGATCAGATAGAGACAGAAACTGAGGATAGAGGTCTATGCGCCAACGCCAAATTGACCGATTCGGGCCGCGGGACTTTTGCGGGACCGTTAATTTCTTAGGCAGCTATGCTGGACTCAGAACGTGGTGGGCGTCGATAAGTCATTGATTCAATTCAGCATCGTCCAATTTTGGCAGGCTACGAACCAAGGGGTCGTGGGTTCAATTCCTGCCAGCCGCACCAACTTTTCTTAAGTAGATCAATGGCTTAGAGACTAACCGCTTTAGGCCATTTTTCTTTCCCGGGGGACTTTTGGGGGACTCAGCATCCCCCGCACGGCCTCTTGTTCCATCTTCAACGTCGCCAAACTCTTGTTCCATTGACCATCGTCAGCCTTGATTTTCTCCAAGGCGCCGTGCAGTTCGACGACCGGAGCAGTGCTGCAGTGATGTGTCATTGACTGGGTGCTATGCCACAAGATGTCTGCAACAATGCTCTCCGACATGCCGGCCTCGCGCAAACGCGTCCCGACCGTATGGCGCAGGTCATGAACGTGCAGATCGCCCAGGGCCGCCTGCCGCCGCGCGCGCTGCCAGGCGGCGTTGTTCATCGTCCCAATAGGCCGATAAGCCATCCGTGGCGCATGGTCGAGGTTCTTGACCCGTTCCCGGCGCCAGACGAATACAAGCTCATCGTGCTGGCTGCGCACCGTCTCAATCACTGACTGCGCCACGCTGTTGCACATCACGATTCGGGACCTTTTGCGACCCTTCACGTGGCGCCGGGGAACCTCGAACGCCGAGACTCCCAGCTCAGGCAACTTGACTTCCCATTCCCACCGCAGGCTGCAGGCCACATCGTCTCGCACGCCAGTGTTCAGGACGAACAGGGACACGCGGGCAAGATGGTCTGGTAGCTATTGCCCGATCATTGTCTGAATGCCGTCAAACCGTGGACAGCAGAGCCATGCTATGGCGGCGCTGCGCTCAAGGTGAAACCGCTTCGCCCGGCGCAACCAGTATGTCCGCGCGCAACAATCGCGCCACCTCGTCGACACCGTAGTCCAAGCTCGCCGCTATTTCGCGCGAATGCTCGCCTACCGCGGCCAGCGATCGCGTGATGCCCAGCCGTTTTCCGTCGAATTTTAGCGGCAGTGCGGGAACCAGAACCGGTCGCGCAGTGCGTCCGACATCAAGCATACCGTCCGCATGGAGAAGGTGCGAATCGTGCAATGGGTCCTCGGGTTTGGAAATCGGCGCATACGCAACACCACAGGCATCGCACAGTTTTGTAACCTCATCCACCGACATCGGGGCGATCACGGTGGCATTGCGCGGAATCGTTCTTGAGTCTGGCCCGGGATTGCGCCGCGCGAGATATGCGTGGGGGCGATCGGCGTAGTGACGGGTGGCCTGGCGCGGCAACAGTGGATGTACTACAAGCATTTGTGGCAGGACAATCCCCGTTATTCACGCTGGATCGAATCTGATTCAGCCTAAGCTGGGGTCTCGGAGAGTCTCTGTTCTTTGGCGGCCTGGGTCAAAGACGCTTCGATGCGAACACACGATTACACGTAGCGTGTAGAACTGCGGAATTCTCTGCTCGGTTGGGCGATCCTGATTTCAGTGTGTATAGTCTCCCACTCATGCACGATCTGCACTCTGAAAGCCGTCTCTGCTATCAAGTAGCTAACTGTCGACTTGACGCTGCGTCCGCCTCGCTGAAGGAATCCATGCTCGGTACGCTTTTCCGGGTAACCCTGACCATCCGCCTACCTGCTGAAAGTTCTGGATATCAGCATTTCCCTATTTCGTTCGACCATCGCTTCACGTTGAAACGGTCTCAGTTCGACACTCGACGCCAAATGTCCTCGACCCATCCTTTGATCATCAGCGCTTCCTGCCAGCGATCGGACAGTTCTCTCCCATCCGGTCCCGTGATTGCGTAATCGGGCGGCCCCAGCTCGCAAAGGAATATCAACGTGTCCTTTGGAGTTGCTGTTTCCAGCCAGTAGCGGAAGCCCCTTTCCCACCAGGTTCGGAACAGCTCGACCCACTTCCTGTGATGGGGAAACCCGATCGGTATCTGTACTTGCTCACGCGTAGCAATCCGGCCCTGAAACGATTTTGATCTTCTCAAAACAGAATCAATCATCTGATCCGCCTCGGGTGAGATCGGGTACCGAAACTCGCGATCGACAAGGATGTGAGAAAGGTCAGCACAGATCTTCATATGGGGAACCGAATCCATGATCTGAAGTATGTAGTAGAGATCATTCAGCAAACTGTTTCTATGTGTCTCGAAAAGCAATTCCACGCCTGCAGTTTCGGCCTCAAGCATCCACAATTCGACGATCTTGATACACTCCGGCAGCGCGACTGGCATCTGCTGTCCGATAACGTTGACGACCTTTGCCCCGAGGTAGTTCGACAGATCGAATACAGCTCGAAGATCCTCAACGCTGCGAGGGAATGCATTGATCATGCAACCGAGTTTGTACTCAACCAGTAGTGCCGCACAGCGTTTCGCTGTTTCGATATCGGTAGCACCTAGGTCGATAGCAATCCCATTGAACCCAGCGGCGTGAACCCGCCTAAAGCACTCCTCCAAACTAAGCTCAGGAATTCCCGGCTGTCGAAACTCCATCGCCCAGAGAGATTGGTAGACGTGAAGCTGCGGTCCCATTTTTCTACTCCGTTCCAAAAGCTAGGGGTTAGGCATTTCGCTGGGAAGCATTCGGCTAAGGTATCGCGCGAAATCCCATACGTTCTTTTCGATTGGGTGCAGCCTGCCCCGTGGCGCTCTGGTCGAACGCGTCCCGCGATAGAGCGCCGCTATCAGGGGTTTGTCCTCCTCATTCGCGGATTCCATGAACGCCTCGTGATCGGCGATCCATGCCGCTCTTTCATCCGGCGAAAGCGAATCCAGAAATACATCGGCCACCGCCGTTCCCCACCTCGCGCGAAACCTTCCCACGCCGTGTGGTTGTACGCTGACGTACCATAAAACCCTTGGACTCAGGGATATCAGCAAGCCTGGATAAACACAGGCCGCTACGGACCGCCGACGCCAGACGCCTTCCAGAGTAAGGTCGTCCGGATGCGCTGCACCGCCCCAGCTCTCGTCTTTCTGCGTGCCGAAGTGGTAGCCAAACCAGTCGAAGTCGCCGCCGCATTCGTAGTCATGGGGCGTCTTGCCGCTCAAAGCGAAGGTCTTCTTGTGTGCCCTGAAGACGTGGTAGCTCTCCGTAAAATTCTCGATGATGTTCTTCCAGTTGCCTTCGAAGTCCATCTCGCCGCGAATGATGGTGCGATAACGCTCCATCCGGTAGCGCCCGACGACTTGTTCCGTGAACTCGCGCAGCCGCTCATCAATAGGCTCGACCCGGTTTTCACTGAGCGATACGAAGACGTAGCCCTCCCAAGATGAGATCTGCAAAGACTGAAGGTGGATCTGGCTCTTGTCAAACCCGGGGCAGCCGTCCATGTAAGGGGCGCCCAAGAGACGGCCGTCGGGACTGTATGTCCACCCGTGATAAGAGCACGAGAAACTCAGTTTTTTGCCGCAGGATGTAGGAACGACTTGCGCGCGCCGATGCGCACACGCATTCACGAACGCCTTCAGGCTGCCATCTTCCTGGCGAACGACCAAAACGGGCACGTCGGCGACGTCGCAGGCAATGAAGCTCCCGGTCTCTGGAAAATCGTCGCTCCGCCCGATGCATATCCACTGCGTCGCAAAGATGTTGGCCATCTCGAGCCGCAGGAACTGAGGCGAATGGAAGGCGCCCGCAGGTATCAGCGGCGCTGCAACGTGCGCGGACTGGCCAACTCGCCGAAGACCGTGCAGAATATCCGGCAACGGAACATTGGAAGAAGGCGAAAAATCGTCAAAATTCATTGCTACTTTCCCATCATTGTCTAAATGCAGTTGCGCCGTGGGCATCAGGCC
>Ga0105045_10000758_pt1 | contig 24776 bp, 23 predicted proteins | sample MAT02_FD_78089 | JGI IMG/M metagenome (GOLD analysis project Ga0105045, IMG submission 78089) | Freshwater microbial communities from Lake Fryxell liftoff mats and glacier meltwater in Antarctica - MAT-02 (megahit assembly) | ecosystem: Environmental > Aquatic > Freshwater > Ice > Liftoff... | reverse complement strand
TGGATAATTTATCCAAAGTCATAACGATCTACAGGGTGTCGTCTCGAGTTTGGCCAAAGGGGGATAATTTGGCCATGTTTATAATGCTCTAGGCGATTTGTTCTTTTGACTTTGGCCGGGGCGCTGGCTGTCGATCGCGAGTGTCGCCGTGTGCGGCTCAGGCCGTGCCGGTGCGCGTCGGCACAGGGTAAGCCACCAGCGCGCGGCAGCCCACGATCTGGCCGCCGTCGCGAACAGCGCCCGTGTCGCTGTCGGGCGCAAAGATCTCCACCGCGTCGTACTCGGGATGGCAGCGGCGCAGGTAGTCGGCCGCCATCGCCGACATGACCAACGAGTCGCCCGGGCAGATGACGTAGTTAGTGGCCACGCCGGTGAACTGCGGCGTGCTCTTGATCACAAAGCCGCCCGTGCCGTCGCTCTCGTACTCGTCGAGGCGGGTCTGCTCGGCCGACGTCAAGCGCATCGAGTTGGCGCGATCGGCGGGCACCGTGTGGAACGGCTTGCCGAGCTCGTCGTTGGCGCCGTAAAAGTTGAGCGGGTGCGGGCAGCAGTTGATCAGGCGCTTCTGGGCGATCGAACGGTTTGGGGTGCTCATGTTTGTGGGGATGTGTGATGAAAATAATGTGAGCCACCTTCTCTGTCCGAAAATTGCAGTCATCAAATTTACTTTTGCTTCGGAAAATAGCCGCGGTAATCTTATTGGCGGCTTGTATGAGCGTCGGCCTCGGCTTGGCTGCGCCGCGCCACGCACTTGTTGCTTTTTTCCTTGGACTGCGCTTGCGCCACTAGCCGTTGGACGATGCTAGTGGCATGGTTTGCATTCATTGACCAGTCCTTGGGCAATATGGCAAACCAGGCATCTTGGATGTATCCACTATCTTTTGAGGAAAAGTAATCGATGTCTCTGTCTCTGGTAGGAAAATGGCAGTCCAGGTTCGCAATCACCAGGGCGCACATATCCGGGACTCGTTGACAATATGGCCCATCCAATAGATCTTCAAGTTCAACATGGGCTGCCGCTCTGCAGCTCCAGAAGTCGCGCGGCATGTCGCTTTCGTTGATCATCAGGTGGATGTTGTCCAGCGTGGGTGTATTTCGGAATGCCCATGTCATCAGCTTGTCGAGTGGCAAGTTGCGAGGCGCTTGTCCGCGATGGTATTTGCCGAGGACGTCGCGGATTTCAAAATGGACGACTTTGGTGTCGGGGCTCGCGTCGTAGGGCAGCCGGACGCCGATGTGCTGGATTCTGTCAAATCCGATGTCGTCCAAGGTGGTCTGCGGATTGTCGCACACCAGCAGGGGTGCGTGCAGGCCGCAGCTTGAGATGAGCCGGATTTCTACGTTGGCGCGGTCGCTGTCGCCAAAAGCAAAAAGGTCGCACAGCTGCTTGAGGGTCGAGCGGCGATGCACGAAAAATGCGTCGACCACGAACATCTCGTCGGCATTGGGCGCCGGGCAGTGCGTGCGGCTGCGGTTCGACAAAATCAAGATGGAGTTGTGGTTGAGCTCAAAGGTCGTGCCCTTGATGTTGGCAATGGTCACAGGCGCGCCCAGCTCGAGCGCTTGGCCCACCTCGGGCGTGGAGATGTAGTGCCGCGAAAATGCACTGCGACGCTCGGGCGACGTCTTGAGGGTGGGGCCCTGCACAGACGGCTCGCAGAGGCTGCCGCCCGTACGCTTGCGCAGTGGTTTCTCGATGGGCGGCGGAGGCATGCCTTTGCCGTCCGGGTAGCAAGGGCGGTGGGCAATGACGGACAAGGCGTTGGCCGGGGGCGAGCGAGGAGGAGAGGCCATTTGGGGAGGGGAGTGATTGGAAAACAAATCTGAACAGTGAATTATTTTTCGGTCCGGCGTCGCTTATGTCCCAAACATTCCCGGAGGAAAAGCTACCGGGAAAAAAGTTTAATGATCACGGGGCACCAGGGTGGCCAAATACTCGAGCATCTGCTTGGTGCGGAATTCGTTGCCAAACGAAATGTTGATCAGTGTCTCCACAAAGCTGGTGACCGGCGAGATCGTGAACGCCATCGGCACGTAGGTGAGCTCGGAAAAGTACACCTCGTTGGTGATCCAGTCCGTGTTGCGCGGTGACGGTGCACACCTATTGCCGGTCGTCTCGCACAGCCAGCGAGCCGTGCGCACCAGCTGCTGATGGCCAATGGCGCAGGTCTCGGCGCGAACTGGGTCGTTGGGCGATGGGGGGAACGAGACGAAATCGGCGCCACCGTTCAGGCTTTGCGCTTCTCGCACCGCTTTGCGGCTGGCCAGCGACACAAACATGTGGGGTTGGTAGCCGCGCACGGTCAGAAACTCTTCTTCCAGGTGGTTGGCAATGGTCCAGTTGTAAAAGAAAGCGAACTGCATGTGCGTGAACTCGGGCGGTGCAAACGATTCGGCCGTGTCCTTCCACGTCTCCACCAGGTCCAGATTGGAGCCGGGCGCTGCCTGAATGGCAATGCGCAGGGGTGCGTCGGCGCGACCCACGTGCCACAGGGCCGGCGCTGCGATGACCCCACAAAAGAGCGCAACCAGAACAGCGACGCGAGCCAGAGGCATTTTGGAATGTGCGCCGCCAATAGAGATTTATAATATTTAAAACTGTCTCTCTGGCCGTTTACTAAATCGTGAATGCAGTTCATCGGCCGAGCGTTGTCGGCAATCGCAGCCGCCACGGCTCCGCCGCCGCCCACTGCCGAGGTGGTGGATTTGACGCGACTGACTGGGCCCGATGGCAAGCTGTACTACGAGATCCGGCGCCTGCCGGTGCGCTACCAGCCCCCGACGGCCTACAACGTGACGGCTTTCTACTCGCCAGTGCCGGGCGAGCGCGCCATTGGCGTCGAGAACAGCATGGACCTGGACAATCCGACCACGCGCAAGGTCGAAACCTACAGCGTGCGAGGTCAAGCATTTGTGGACACTGCGCACGACGACGGCTCCAACAGCAAGCTGATGCTCAACATCTCCTTTCCGCAACGCCTGGCCCAGGAGCCGCCCGGCCAGTTCTGGATTTTGATGGTGGTCGTGGGCGATGACGGCACCTACGAGACCGTCGTCGTGAGCAATGACTCTCGCACGTCGCTGTGGATCCTGCACGAACGCTACGAGATGGACGTCGCAAAGCTCAAGGGCGTGTTGCGTGCACTCATCTACAAGTTTGGCTTCTCGGCCGACCAGATTCGCTCGCTGGTGCAGGCCGAGGTTCGTCGGCAGTAAAAGGCTGGCACACAAGCTATCGTGGTGTTACACAGTTTACTTTTTGCTCTTTGTGCGCTTTTCTTTTTTCGTGCCGAGCGGCTTTCGGCTTGCATCGCGATAGTCTTTCAGGGCCTCGACGATGCCGTTGGGCAAGTGCAATTCCCAGCTGGTGGTACCTTGCGACAGCGAGCGGCAGATGTCGCGCGTCGAGAACATTTCCAGCCCCGGAACCATGAACTCGTCCACCGTGGCATGGCAGGCAGCGCTCAGCACGCGCAGCGTTTCCACGGTGGAATGCGAGCGGCAAATTTCTCCAGACTGTCCGGGCGCAAAGCCGTCGGCAGATTCCGAGATGTCAGCACGACGGCTGGTCAGCGGTTCATCGCCGACGCTCACGCAGTAGATGCTTTGCCCTCCCGATAGCAGCGTCGTGCTTCTTTTTGGCGATATGGCCCTCGCCATGGCGCGCTGGATGTAGTCGAGGCTGTCGGACCCGCACAAGCAGTGGATCTTGGCAGTGGGCCATCGCCAGCTAGCCATGGTGCGAATCAGCTCGTAGGCCTCCATGATGCGGCCGCTGTCTCCCATGTCACCTAGCATATCGCTGCACACGTAGACGCGATCCTTTCGGTTCAGTGTCGCCATTGCCGCGCACAACATGGCGATGCGATGGTCAAACACTGCGTCGGGCAGCAAGCGCCACTCGGGATCGGATGACTCGTCGGGCGGGCAAAAGTACGAATGCTTGGGGGTGCTGTACGGCATCACAATGAGCAGCGCGTCTCGGGGTGGCTTTTGCGCTTCCAGGCTTTTCAGTACCGTGTCGACTAGCTTCAGATGCCCCAGGTGGGTCACCGTAAAAATGCCCGGGAACACTAGAATGTCGGTAATGTAATTCAACGAGATGTTTTCTTCCATTACCTGCTCAACGGGCACTGCACGCAACGCGGCGTTTGCTCCAGCCGCGCGGCGGAGAGACATCTCAAGCGCATCGGACGCCGAAGCGGGGCGAGAGCGGCCATTGCCCATGATGCCACGCAACGTACTGGCATTGCACAAGCACGTTCGCTTTAATTAGTCGTTAAAAGGGAGGAAGTTTTGGCAAGTTGCAGTCCCCATTATTTCTAAATGTCTGCGCGGCGTTTCTGCAGCAAAAACCCCAAGCTGCTCGGTGCAGTCTTTGATGAGTTGCGCAAATTCGATGCGCCAATCACCGACTTGCATCGCGATCTGCGCATTACCGCCGAGCTGGAGAGCGCAATTATCGATGCCGAGGATCGCCGCGCGTTCTTCATGTCTTGTCTTGAGCTTTCCAACAACATGCAAATGGCCGACGACAAAGAGTCGATGAAAAGGCTGTGGGCGATGATGGACGACGATCTGGCCAAATTGCGCGAGCTCGGGCAGTGCGCCACACGTCTCGATTGCCACGTCACTGCGGTTTTTGAAGCGGTAGACCAAGTTTACCCCTGCGTTGAGCGCTACCTGGCCGCCCGGCGCCCCGCTCGCTCGTATCCTTCGTGCGATTACCCGAGCCCAACGCGAGACCGGGAGCGGGAACGCAGCCCGGTTCGTTGCGTGCCTTTCGAAATGACGATCATCGAAGCCGGATTTCACGACGTTCACCCACAGAAGCGACTCCCCTGGGATCGGTCGGACAATATTCGCAACAACAATATCGATACCGACAAATGCCTTGCCGCCCCGGGGTCGGTTCATTTTGCTATGGGCATCTTGATGTCCAGCTTGGATTATTTTTCTGAATACTGCGAGCGATCGCTGCCCCTGGACCCTATCATTGTCGAATTGGCCGGTGCTTCTTCCAATAATGGCTTCGTTAAGGGCATTGACTGCGAGGCTGACGACGAGCTAGAGCGGTTTGCCGATCAACTGAGGCGCTCGGCGATCATTCTGAGCAATGCCAAAGAATTACTCAACCTATCTGTCGAAGCCTTAAAGGCCGGACGTCACATTTCGGCCGCTGTCGACACTCTGGCCTTGGCTCGGGATTACACGCGAGCTCGCCTGGCCAGGCCGTTTGCGTGAGAAAAACTGCAGAAATCTTCCTTTCCTTGTTAAAAAAATCAAATTTAATTTCCGTGTGGGTACGCGGGCAGCTGGTCTTGTCTCTTGTTGGGATCGCCTGCGTAGGGCATGGACGCGATCTGGGCCATCTGCCGCTTGATGAGGAACGGGTCGCCGCGCGTGAACATTGACTCTTGGTCCAGTCGCGTCAGGATCTGGTTGATGGCCTTGTCGGTGTTGGTGTCCTGGCACGAGATGGTGTTGGTTTGCGCCGAGTCCAGCTGCTGGATCAGGTAGGCGGCCAGACCCATCACATCGCGCGTGCGCCGCAGCTCGGTTGGGCTGTCGGCCATCCACTGCGCAGTCACACCCTCAAATCGATTCATGAGGATCTTGTGCTCGCAAAAGGGCGGCGTCTCTACGCGCCGCTCCACCAAGTCGCTGTAGCCAATGATGCGCATGTTGAACATGCCAACCGTGTCCTCGTCGCTGCCGTCGGCCTCGTTGCCAAGATTGACAATGCAGAGGCAGGGCGGAAAGTCGATGTCGAGGTGTTGTGCGCAAATGCCTTGGAGACGGGCGCCTTGCTTGCCGCTGTAGCGGATGTGGTGTTCCAGGCTGGCCCGGACGTTGCGCAGGTTCACGCCCAGGGCCGTTTTGCCCTCGAGCATCTCTGCGTGTGCGACGGCAATGCAGGCGCTGTTTGGTAGGCGCTTGGTCATCGCGTGGATGGTCGGCGGTTCGGTGCCGCCCATTTGGTACCAGGCCAGGCCTTCCTTCCAGTAGGCGCCCACCAGCACGGCCAGCACAATCGCCAGCATGACGGAAATCAGCGCGCAGATGTACTTGCGAATCATTCGCCTGAGCACGCGGCCCATGCGCTGCAAATCTATGTCGGCATCGTCCACCGCGACGGCGGGCTCGGGCAGCTCTGGCACCGCCTCTTTTGCCGGCAGCGAGGCAGCGTCGGCCATTTCGTGCGTTTGATGTTGGAAATCTGGTCACCAGAATCTTTAATATCCGAGCCCTGCCGCAAAATAAGCACGCGGCACTCGTGGGCAGAAAATCCCTGACCAAATATTTACTTCCTGCAGCCTCATCTTGCATGGGCAAAAATACCGACTTGTTGCTCGTCTTGCTCAGAAGTCAGCGTCGTGCCACTTCGGTGCGATTTTTCCACGCGCATTTATTGGGCGACGACACGCGATGTGCCGACACGGACGGCATGGACACGGTGTGTCGCGACCGCATGAAGGTGCTTTGGCAAGAGTATATCAAAGCTCTTGCTGCCGGTCGTGCCATCGATGGCGTGCTCGATGGCATTTTCTCGCAACACGACCCTGCCGCCGTTCATTTAGCCCTGCCTTACGAAACGATTGCAACATTCCTGAGCACCGCGATTGTTGGGCTGGAGCGCTGCGAGCCAGGGTTGAAATCCCTGCGGTCTGCAGCCATCTGCGCACACTCGGCACTCGACCAGGCCGCAAGAGCGTGCAAGGTCGACAAAATGCTCGGAAAATTTGCCCGCGCTAAGAAACGCGCACGTGAAGGTTTCCGCCGCACCACGCGGCCCGATCGCGAACGTGAGCGCGCTCGCGGCGACAAAGGCAATCGCTGATCTAAACACATCTGCCAGAAATTCGGGGGTTGTGTGCAGTTTTACTCAAATGTCTGTCGGGTCTGTGAAGTGACCCTTCCAGAAGGCCACGATCGGCAGCTCGGTGTTGTCGGCCTTCTTTTGCTTCTTCTCGCCGACCTTGATGTAGCGACGCGCCCAAGTCCAGCTCATGTGCATGGTCTGCAGCAGTGGTCCCCATCGCCTCTCGTACAGCACCAGATCTTCCAGCATCGCATCGGGATCGGGCTCGCCGCACAGCTCGTAGGCAATGATGTTGCACTCGACCAGCAGCGCGATTGCCTCCTGGTCGTCGTGTGTCATTTCGCTGTCGGCCGTGGGATTGTCGTCGTACTGCGCAGACAGCGGCTCCACGTCCATCGCCACACCGGGCACTGCTGCACTCATGGGGCCGGCAATGCGCGCATACATGGGCTGGCGCGAGTTGACGTTGATGCCGGGTGGCAGCATCGTGTCTCCGGGCGTCTTGAACGCGCGCCGCTTCTTGGGCTTGATGAAGCGGCCGCTGTCCATCTGCCTGCGCACCGTGTCGGCGTCTGCGTTGAACGCCACCGAGATGGGATCGGCCGCAGCTGCTGCCGCCTGCGAGGCCAAGATCGTCTGGAATGCCTCGACCAGGGTCCAAAGTCGCGTAATGGTGCGAATGAACCACGAAATCAGTGGCCACACAAACACAAATGTCAAAAACAGCAACACTGCTAGCAGGACCACACTGTAGGAGAACACTGGCAAGCAATAAACATACTGATTGAGCGAGGCTATCTTGGGTGTGGCATTGATAATCGGGTCGGTGATCAGGAACAGCAGCGGCACATAGGTGTTGGCCACCTCCAGCAGCGCGTCGACGATGGGGAAGAGCAGGAACAGCACGCTCATGATCCACACCAGACTGTTCTTGAGCCAGCACAGGTTAACGAACAAGTCGAGGTTCGTCGCAAAGATCAGCACCTCAAAGGCGTCGTTAGGCCTCTGCTGCAAGCAGAAGCCCATTTCGGCGCACTTGAACTCGTAGTTGCAATAGCGCAGCTCATAAAGGCCGCCGTAGACATCCTCGACCAGCTCGCGCAGGAAACAGCCCAGCTGTTGCGGAATCTCGGGCAGGCACAGCTTGCTGCGCTTGCGCCTGACGCCGGGCGTGCGTATGCAGTCGCCAGTGGACACCAGCTTAAACGTGGGCAAGCCAGGTTCGGTGTTGGGGTCGGCAATTCGGCCAGTGTCGGTGTTGACGGCCGTCTCGGTCACCAGCCCGGTGGGTGCCACGCTCTCGGCCAGCGACATCAGGCGTCGGCCCATTTCGTGTGCCTCTTCTGTGCGAGCGTCCTCTTGTTCGCGCGCGCGACGCTCGGCACGGGCGTGGATCTCGGCCCGAGTATCCGTGGTGACATATTGCATCAAGTTGCGCTTGTTGAGGGCCAGCACGTGGAGCGGATCGTCTTCGGTGTTCTCGGCATAGTAGACCTCGCGCTCGTTCATCCAGTTCTGGTGTAGCGTCTCAGGCTCGGGGTCGTATGCCGAAAGCCAGCGAATGATCGGCAAATCGTGCATCACCGGAATGTACGAGTGCAGCGAATCGATGGGATGGTCCTCGCGAGTCAGCACATGCTCCATCAGATCATGGGGGCTGTCGTGCCCGGTGATGCCCTTGAAGGCCGAAGCGAAATGCTTGCGCATCGAGCCGTCGCCCTTGTGGTAGTGGTTGTTGACCATGTGGTGGACGGTGCGGCGCGCCACGTGCAGTACGCTGGTTGTGAACACGGCATGATTGCGGTGGTCGTCGTGCGACATGTGCTCAAAGCCAAACAGGCCCTCACGATAGTCATGGTCGGCATTGACGGCCTCGTGCGGGTGGCGCAGCTTCTTGCCGTGGCCGCCACAGAACTTGCTGCGGCAGGTCTCGCCGCCTTGCGCATAGTCCAGGTGAATGGGGCGGTCCGACACCTTGTAGTGACCCTTCAGGTGCTTGGCTTGGATTTTGCCGTGTCGCAGGTGGTGGCGCACATGGTCGTGGGGCTGCTTGGGCTTGGCCGCGTCTTTGTGAGCTTCCTCGTTCTGGTGGTCTGCGAATTCGGGCACGGAGCGGCGCTTGTGCGGATGGGCGGCGCGCTCCTGCAGCTCCGAGAGCGAGGCGTCTTCTTCTTCCCAGCCGTCGCTGTAGTCCTTGTCGTCGTCAAACACGTCGGCAGCCTCTTGGACTTTGAGACCCTCGACCGTGTCATAAATGTCATGTATAACATCCAGTTCGGTCAATGCCACTCCTGTGCGACTGTGGTAGTAGCTGAAAGAGCCAGGCGGGTGTGCGACGTTCCAGCGATTGACGGCTTCCACATCCTCGGCGCCCAGCTCTGCAGACTCGGCCGTAAAGTACTTTTGCGCGGCGGGCCTGGCATTCTCGAACATGTCGTCGTTGCCCTGCGAGTCGTAGCTGGGCATGCGGCCGCCGGATTCATCGCGCAGGCGGCCACCGCTGAACGCGCGGCACAGCTTGACAATGATACCCAGCAGGTTGACCAGCACAAAAAAGACAATCTTGACGAGCCACACCACAATGGGAATGAGCGTCGGTGCAGACTCGATGATGATGGTCATGCAATAGCCGATCACGCTGGCAAAAATCGCGAGCATCGTGGGCACAACTGCCACAAAGCTGTCCAGCATGTTGACAAATATCATGACCGTTTGGATGATGATGGTGAATATCGCGTCGAACAGCTTGTAAACATCGACTGAGCCGAGCACCGAGGTGAACAGGGAAAAGAAGACGACAAACAGCTCTATGATGATGGTTATAATCATTCCTATGAGTGGTACTAGTGAATTCCACACCCGGAACAATACATTGATAATGGTGATAAGCACTGGCACCAGTGATGCAATCAGTGGCACCAGATTGCGCGCGAACGGCGCAAGCACATTCTCAATAAAGCAGCCATAGGTGGGCGCAAACAGCCACAGCAGGAACGAGCCGATGAAGATTACGGCCGGCAAAAATATTGCAAATTCTATGCGGAACTCGCCAAATAGCAAGCCTATCATAAAGTTGATGAACGCCCCTATGAACGTAAACAGATACTGCGCGGCTGGGAACAAGATCTGAAAGAACAGCGTGCCAAACAAGTCGGCCAGCAGCCCTCCGAACCACAGCACTGCTCGCAGCACCAGGTAGGCTTGTCGCACGAGAGTGGCCAGCGGTGAGTTGCACAGGAAGGTCAGCGGATTGACCGACAGGCCCATGCCGCTGCCGCCACCGCCCAGCACCTGGCCCATTTGACGTATTATCTAAACTCGGAATATGCATTGTTTAATATTTACATCAGCACGCGCTGGCCTTTGATGGTGTTAATCGGCACGACTGCAGACTTTTGCTCAGCGGTGCAAAGACACACACACACATCGCACTGGGGACCGCAACATCAGAGATGCCCAGCCCGCGATCGTGCGTGCCCAGCGTCGGAAACATCTGAATAATTTAATGGGAGCGCCCCAACCACGGCTCCGGTTGCAGTCAGTTGTGATCGATTCGCGATGCCCTCAACACCGACGTTGAGCCCGACGAGTTTCGCATTCGCAATGCCATGGCACACATCAACAAGGCCGTGTCGGCACGAAAATTACACGGTCGATGTCGTCGAACTGAAAAGCTACAGCGGCGAGGTTGAGTACGGCCGCCAGATCATCGATTGCGACGATTGCGGCAACTCTTCTGATGTGTGCGAGTGGGAGTAAAAGCCGAACCTTGAGCTGCGTCGATCGGAGAGTTGCCAATTTCTATGCGAGTGGGGGCATTACAAATTTTGCGAGCAAAATTACCGGTACAAAATCATCCGGGAATTCTAGCACCAGCCGCAGTGATTTAAAAGGTTGCACAACAACCCAATAATTATTTCCAACTCGTGCCCGCCGCCATCCATGACAACTGCCTCTGCGCTCGACTCGCCCTCCACGCTTGTGCCCGAGCGCCGTCGCATGTGGGCCGATTTTTACAAGCGGACCACGCGCAAGATCGTGCAAGAGTATTTGCGCATTCGCAATACCGGCAGCCCCGAAGAGCTGAGCTTTGCCAGGCTGGTGCTCGAGACGCGAGGCTCGGCAATCCGCTCACAGGCGGTGCACTCGTCCGACGACCCCATCACTGTGATGCTGTCCGGCCTTGATCGCGAGATTACTGCCCTTCTTGAGGCTGGCTCTCCGATCAGAGTCGCTCGCGTGACGTCGGCGCTGGCATCGCATCGGCGGGCGCGTGTCTCGCAGCAGGACACGGCTCGGCGTGTGCGAGGCAGCGTCAAGCCAAAGCACGACAACTTGATGCCGGCGAGCTACTACAACTGAAAAAGTAAAGTAAATGGCGTTTATTTTAAATTAGAGGATCGGCGACTTGGGTAACAGTAGCGGTAATGTTTGTGGCGTTGGGGGCATGCTGTGCCACTGCGCGCATCGCAGACATGAGGACTTGTCTGTAAAACTCGTCAATTGACGATTTGGTGCACACGCTCGCTAAATCGGCGATCAAGCCTTCGATCGCCATCAGGACTTTGGCGAACGCCTGGAACAGGCTATCTGCCAGCAGATTTCCGTACGCCCGCGAAACGGGCCAGCCAATCTTGAGGCACATCACAACAAGCTCGTCTACAGGCAAGTCAGCAAACTTTGCGCAACCTGGCGGGATGTAAACGCTGTCGTAAAGCCGCAAGCAGCCGTAGCCTACAGAAGCTACGATTACCAAGACGCTCACGGCACAAATCGCCGTGTAGGACATCATGTTGATCGTCACGCAGATGATGTCCACGATGGTCTCGACAAGCTGCGCAAGTCGCCACTTTGAGCCGCGGCGGGTGGCGCGGCGCGATTCGTGGTTGCAGTGATGGCGGGGCATGGGACTGAGTTAATGTAATAATGGTAAGACCAGAAATTCTGACCTTAAGTAGACGCGGACACTTTACTAATCCGCCGCAGACGCAAGTTTGCGCTCACATTTCTTGAGCCGCGCAGCATCCTCTAGCGACAACTCACGTTTGTGGAGCTGCTGAGCAGCCGAGATCGCCTGCTCGCGCAAGCTGATTCTCATGACTCGCAGTTTCGCGAAGCGCACCAGCATTTCTCTGTCGGCGGCAGAAATTGTGTCGGTGGCAAGGAGCTCCTCGACGCGCAAATCCAACTCTGCCACGCAGTCGAGGCCGGTTTTGCTTTGCACAGCCGATTATGCCGCGTCCTGCTCGTCAAACCACTCGTAGTTGCCCAGATCCTCTTGCAGATTCTTGAGCCCGGCAGCGAGGAACATCTTGGCGTATCTTCCGTCGGCCGTGTCGCCGCGAAAGGTAAACGACTCAAAGTAGGTTTTGTAGTGCAGCTCGGCAAGCGACATTGCTTCGGCTCGGTCGCATTGAAGGTCAATCATGTTCGCTGCGCCTTCCGCAATTCTCTCGGGCGCCACCTCCACGATCTTCATAATGGTCGCTCCGTCGTGCACGCTCACCGATTTTGGATCTACCGGGTTGGACCAGCGATGCAGCGTGATGATATCGAGAATGGTTTGCATACTTGCTCGATGTAAAAGGGGCACCCCTATCCCGACCCCGACCATAAATACATGAGCCAGTGTAGCAGCTTTACGTGTGAGGGCGCAACCTGACCTGGCTCTGGCCCTGCCTCGCGTCGGTCATCATCGCGCCGGCAACGCAGATGCGCCAAAATGCGTACGGAAAAACGGCCATGCCAATGTAGGCGCCGGCAAAGCGCAGACCGCTCGGCAGGTCGGTGGGCACGTTGAACATGCAGTGCCATATCGCGCTCAGCGCAGTGACGGCCGCCAGTGGCAAGATTTTCATGATTGACAGCAGCGCCGGCACCGACTCGTCCACCACGGTAGTCATGCTCTGCCAGCCCAGGATCAGCACACTGGTGAAGCCCACCACGAGGATTGTCGAAATGACCAGCCACACAGGCGGCGCTGCGATCTTAAAGTAGGGAAATGGCACCACGGGCGGCGGCATGTTCGGGAAATTTGAGCCAAATATTTTGCAGCCGGCTTGTAAAGGTCCGACACATTCCTGGACGAATTTCTGCCAGAAATTTGCGCCCAAGCCCAAATATTTGACTGCTCCTGGCTTGTTATTTCCAACTCCTTGACGTGTTTGACCGCGAATGCCAGAGCTCTCCATGCGCGAGCTTCTCAGCACCGGAGTGGACGCGGCGCACTTGTACTGGGACAATTGCTATCCTGCAGATCCCGACGACGACATGCCGCCGATGTGCGACGCCGAGTGGTTTGATGAAAAGCTGGCGTTGCTGACCGATCTACACGAAGCGCACGGATTGCCGATGCCCGATTCGATCGATGTCACCGACCTGGAAATGGTATGTCTGAATTATCGCTCTCGTGGGGCCACTGTGAATCTTCTCGAGCTGGGAGCCGGCCTGTGGAGACATGCGATGCACATGCCGACTGCTGGATCGGTGATTCTTGATTTCACACTGCCCAGAGACATTCCGCGCATTCAGTTTAGGGTGCAATAAACGTGCGACCAATCGCCTTAAAATGGGAGCGAGTTTTTGGGTTTGTAACATTTTTTTGAATTCCCAGCTCCCATATGATCTTTAGCAACCCTGACTACTGCGGTGGCAAGTGGGACCCTGCCACCGAGCGCGTGCACGTTGCAGGAATGATGGGCGCGGCCCAATGCACGATGCTGCCATTCTGGATCGCCGGCAAGGCCTGCTACGAGCCGATCCACTATTTCGACAAACGCGTGCACGGTGGCAAGTCTACCGAGATCGGCACCGGCCTTGGTACTGGCGCTGCTGTGCTGGGCATCATCTTTACGTTGCCGCTCACATGCGCGGTGGCCTATCCGGCTTGCGTGATCGGCGGCGTCGTCGGTCTCGGGCAAGGCGTGGTTCGGCGCCGGAAATACGTCAACGATAACGTATAAAAAAAGAATAAATCGCATTTTACCTTATTTACTGAGCCAATTGCAGTTCCCTGGGCTTTGCATGGTTCAGATCGAATCGCCGTTCACGCTGGACTTGGTGTGGTCGGCGTGCGCTGATTGGAGACCCAGCGAGCACAGTTGCAGCGGCGATGCAGTACACCTACCGCGGCAACCAGACCGTGGCACAGTTCGCCAACTCGCAGGCCTGGCTCTATTTGATTGCGAGCCTCACGCCACAAGCCGTGGCGGTTCTTTCGCAATCAAGGCTGGTGTCGCCAGTGACGGTGACTTGCGGCTACCATCCGAGCTCGGTTAGCACGACCACCAGCGGCAGCGCTCTCATCATTAAGTAAAAATACTCGCTCTCCACACAACTCAATTTTGTGACCATTTTTTAGTCGTCGGCATCCACAACACCGTCCGGCACGCAGCCCTCTGCCCTGGCCAGTCGGTCTCCAAGCCAAGCCAAAAAGTTGAAACTGTTGAGCACGGCCACAACGTTGAAAAAGATCACCACCACAATGAAGACAAAGATTGCGTAAGCGATAAAGTACTTGATTACATCCATAACTATACTCAGGAGTGAGGCGATGAATCCCACCACCGCCGAGATGACGGACAGCGAGATGGGCTCTACTGCTTTTCCGACCCGCATCGTTGCGCTCGCAATAGACAAAGAATTGAATATCACAAGCGCTGCAATCATTAATAAGAATTCTCACTCACCTTATGGCAGAATCGCAGCACCGCCGCCGCGCCGCCGGCTCAGCGCCGCGCAATGGGAAACGCTTGTCGACACACACCTGCACAGCCCCGCCGCCGGGCGGTTGGCCTCGAATCGCATGGAAATGCGCACAGCAAACACGGTGGGCGGAATCAACATCGGCCACCCCATGGACGCGCAGGCCACGAACGCCAACTTTCTGGCCAACGCAAAAAAGGACTTTACCGGCCGCATTGGGCAGCTCGCGGCCGGCGAGGGCCCAGACATCTTGTACGTCAGCGCGCTGATCTTTGTGCCAGGCTCCATTCAGTTCATGGGCGCGCGCACTGCCGATGCCATTCGCGTCACCGCGCACGAGATGGTCGGGTGGCTACGACGCAACGGCTTGCCCGCCGAGATATGCCACTTTAGCATTGACAATCGCGTGATGACCAGCAGTCTGGAGATCACTGTGGATTTGGCGGGCTTGCACATGAACATGCCCGGCTACCTGACGTCCTATTGCCCCGACTTGTTCCCGGGCCTCGTCTGCGGCAGTCTCAGCGAAGACGTCGTCACGTTCATGATTTTCGAGGGCGGCAAGGTGATGGCGCTGGGCGTCAACGACGTAGAACGCATCAAAGAAAAATTCTGGGAGATCTACGCAATGGCGCAGCGCCACAAGATCGACGCCAACGTGAGCAAGCAGAGCAACAAGAGCCACGAGCGCTCCATCCGCAAGGCCTCGCGCGGCAAGCCCAGCGACAAGGAAAACACCATCGCGGCCGACGTCATGAAGGGATTCATTGCCAAGCACCGGCAGCGAATGCAAGACACCGAGTTCAGCCAGCGCATGCAAGAACTGGTCAACGAGGAGATCCGCAAGGCCATCGCCGCCAATCGCGAGAAAAAGCAAAAAGAGGCGCAGGATTTGCTCGACGCCGAGCAGCTCGCCGATGCTGGTGGTGAGCCGGCGGCCATCGCCCCAAAGCCAAAGAAGCGTGCTGGCGATGAGGCGGCACCTGCTCGCAAGCGTGTCTACAGGCCCAGGCAAAAGAAAGTGTCGGTGGCAAAAGCTGCCGCGCCGGCTGCCGACGAGGCCTCTTGTGATTCACTCAGCACAGACGAAGGCTACGATTGCACCACAGCAAGCGCATACTATGATGACGAAGCGGATTAAAGTATATTCTTTGCCGACCGCAAGTTAATTGATAGACCAGATACCTGCCGCCCGATTGAAAGTGTGATCTAACTAAACAAATAAGGATTGGACTTGCGAGGGTTGGCATAATTATATGCAGCATTCATGGGCAACGTAATAGTTTAAATGCGATTCGTTGGCGCAGCGTGTGTGCTGTTGGCCCTGCTGGTGGCCGGTTGCCAGGCCAAGCAGTTTCACATCTACGTGCGCTCGATCAATGCTGTGCCGCCAAGCATCACTGCCGAGCTGATGAAAGAGAGTGTTGAGCATGATCGCCTCGGCGAGCTGTTCCTTTTCAACGCTAGCAACTCGACGTCCATCGAGGCCAGCCTGGAGACGATGTTTGGCCAGGAAGCGCGCGGCGTCATCCACCTGGGCAGTCGCGAAATTGTCATCAACGAGGTGTTGCCCGTCTCCAAGGATTTCACCGCGTTCTCGTGGGGCCTGGATCGCATCGACCAGCGCTCGGCCATCCTGAATGGGCTGTACACTCCCACGCCTGGCAACAACGGCAGCGGCGCCACTGTGTGGGTTGTAGATACTGGCGTGGATCCTATGCACAGCGAGTTTATCAGCGACGGGGCGAGTCGCGCGCAAAATGTGTACGCTGCCTACTCACCCAACACCGATTGCGATGGCCACGGCACCCACGTCTCGGCCACCATCGGCGGCAACACTTTTGGCGTGGCGCGCGGCGTGCAGATTCGCGGCATCAAGGTGCTGGACTGCACAGGCTCGGGTACCACCTACACTGTGGCGCAGGGGCTGTTGTATGTGAAAGCGCATCTGACCGGCGCAGACGTCATCAACCTGTCCCTGGGCTACGGCGCTCGCGACGCCACCGTCGAGGCGGTCTTGCAGGATCTCATAGCGCTGGGCGTGACCGTGGTGGCTGCGGCCGGCAACGGCAATGCCAACGCATGCAGCCATTTCCCCTCTGCCCAGATGGGCGTCATTTCGGTTGGCGCGACTACCAGCAGCGATGTGCGAGCATCGTTTAGCAATTTTGGCAGCTGCGTGACGCTGATGGCGCCCGGCGCCTCCATCACCTCGGCCAGACTCGGTGGCGGCAGCGTTGCGATGAGCGGCACCTCGATGGCCAGTCCGCATGTTGCCGGCACTGCCGCACTGATGTTGCAGCAGTATCCAGGTTCGTCGGCGGCGCAGGTGACCACAGCCATCCTCGACCGAACTACCGCCAATGTCGTTGGCTCTATCAATGGCTCGCCCAACCGTCTGCTCTATGTGCTGGAGCTCGCGCCGCCCATCAGCCAATCGCCCACGCCCAGCCCTTCTCGCACACCCACGCCCACCCGCAGCTCCTCGCGCAGTGTGGCCCCGTCTCGCTCGCCCAGCCGCACCCCCTCGCAGAGCAGGCGCCCGCGCGGAAACACCACTCGACCAAATGGCGCTGCCTTGCAATCGATCTCCTGGCTGGCGACGATTGCATGCGGAGCGTTGGCGCTGATCTTCATTTAAGCTTCAGTTGCGCAGTCAAATGAAATTCGAAAGTTTTAAATTAAATCAGAGCCATTTTCTCTCAATGTCTGACCCCTCAAACCGCTCGGACCGCGTCCATCACTCGCTCGATCCGATCTCAATTGCCGAGCTGCGCAAGAGAGTAAGCGAGCGTCGCGCTGCAAGGACGGATTCCGGTGTCAAAGATGCAGCAAACAAGCGCCGTTACGCATCACCGCCAGCCGCCGAGGACCGCATGCGCGAACACTACCAACCGCTCACAGTGACTATGGCCCCTGCTTTCAATCCGAGCGAGCCTGCATGCACAGATTGGCCGCCATGCGATCGGCCAGCTGCATCCGAGGTCGTCGTTTCTGCACCAATGATCCCAGAATTGCCGGAAGAAGAAATGGCTTTGATCCGCGCAGCCTTTGCAGAAGACGAGCGCGACAAAGCAGCAACTTCTGCAAAAGCGATGGCCGAGCGCGCCGCACTGCGAAGGAGAAGCACCCTGCTCATTGCTATTGTCGCCTGGATTCTGGCCGATGCAAATAGCGATGATGAATTCTCGCATGCCCTTCGTGTGCGTTATATTTCGGAATTTGCGGAGGGACGCGACATGCCGATTGGCCTGGAGACTGCCTTTTTGGACTCACAGGATGTCACATACAAAACACCACCACACGCCCACATTCAATACATGGACACTGTGCTGCGCGACCATGCTGCCGACGACTGCCCAATTGAGTGGATGCTCACCCCCGGTTCCTTCGGTGCGTTCCGGTTTTATGAATTGTGCAAATATTCAAAAGGTACACAAGCATGCTGCGCGGCATTAAAGTTGCTGGCTCGATAATCTTGAGACCCCTGCCCGAGACTATTTTTTTTTGTAGAAATGAATTTTTATTTACAAAGATTCCGCGAGGCTAGGGGGGAAAGCGGAATCAACGACACGGGCAATCTGGAGCGGTGCGGTGTCGGGTGTGGGGCGGTCGACGGTAAAGCGCGAAAACGATCCATCACCACGGGGGCTGGGAATCTCAATGCGGTGCAGGCTCGAGGCCCAGCGAGTCTTAGTGTTTTTGAAACCCAGGCACACGCACACCGCGCGAGCAACTGCACCAGCGGTCCTGCCCGAGGTAAAGCGCACGGCAGCGTGGTGAGTCTCGGTGGGCAAGGTGGCAATGTGCTCGGCGATATCCTCGGTAAACTTGAGGTGGGTGCAGTCGGGGATGATCAGTAGCGACTGAGCGCGCACTGCCGGGTCAAAGTCCAGGAAGGTACGAAGGGCCGTAGGGTACTCTCTGCACACTTCCTCGACAGTGTAGCCCTCGACGGCGCTGGTCTTGATGGTGACCTTGGCGAGCGAGCGCAGGGGGTGGTCGTTGTCGCGGCGCGCGTCCAGTGCGGGGGCTGCGTGGCGGCGGCTCTGGCTGGGGCGGAACGACAGGCCCGGGTGAGAGGCGTCGTAGATGTTGGTTGCAGACGTAGTGATGTGGCCGTCCAGCTGCAGATGCTTCACACTGCGCGTGTCAACCAGCTCAGTGATAGAGCCGTACACGTCGGCGCCGGGCTGGCGGACGAGTGACAAGTTTGCCACACCGCACAGGCGGCGGCTGCCGCTCGAGCAGCGAGGCAGGCGAGAGCAGCGCAGCACCACCCACACGTTGGGGCACTTGATCAGGATGATCTCGACAAACTCGCAAATCACCGGCCAGCTCCGCACCGACGACTCGCTGGCGTCCAGGTTGATGGTGATCTGGACAGTCCTGGTGCTGGCCTGTTTGGCGAGCATGCGCAGCGAGGCCGGCGTGTTGGTCAGGCCGGCCGGCGTGTTGATAAAGAAGCGAATGGCACGCGAGACCTGATCGGCGTCGTAATGCTGGGCAGTGGCGCTCATAGTCACAGGCAGTGCAATCACGGCGAGGACGCCGCGCTGCGGCGGTGTTTTGCGGAAAGAGCCGGCTTCTCGCTGGTGGATGTCAGCAACTGGAGTGCGGGCAAGCGGCGTGGGCTGCCGTTCCCTGTCGATGACGGGGCGAGTGGCGAGCACCGTGGTGATGGGCACGCGCATCGCGGACTCGGCCATTTGCGCGGGCGGGGCAACGCTCAGCGACAGCACCTCAACCGAGGAAGAATCGCAAGGCGCGGCAAGACAGTGGCGCTTGGGACCAGAGACCAGGTACAGTGGCACATCATCGTCCGACACTGCAAAGTCGTCGTCAGAGCTGTCGACGTACATGGGCGCAGGCGAGTCGGTGCATTCGGAGAAGGCGTCGGCCAGATCCTGGACGCCGGCAGCAATGGCCGTCAGCGTGAACGGCGAGGGCGACGCGGGCACTTCGCACTCGAGCGCGGGGTGCTGAATGGGCACAACGTACTCGGCGCAGATCACGTCGGCGGTGACAGGTGTGCTGGCTTCCTCAATGTTGCGCTTGCGGCTGGGGCTGGCCGGCGCAGAGTTCGTGGCAACGGGCTCGCAAGCCGAGGCGGCGGCCACGAGCATGGGGAACGCCTGGCCCTCCTCAAAGACCACCTCCTCGACGACATCGGCGGCGGCCGCGAGCACGGGGAACGCCTGGCCCTCCTCGACGACATCGGCGGCGGCCGCGAGCGCGGGGAACGCCTGGCCCTCCTCGACGACATCGGCGGCCACGAGCACGGGGAACGCCTGACCCTCCTCAAAGACCACCTCCTCGACGACATCCGCGAGCACGGGGAACGCCTGGCCCTCCTCATAGACGGCATCGGCGGCGGGCGCGGGGGTGGCAGGCGGCAGCGCAGACCGGCCGTACAGCGCGTGCAGCGGTGACACGTGGGTGGTGAAAAATTCAAACGCCGCGGCCACCTTCTCGTCGGCGGGCAGCTGCGCAATGGCAGAGATCACGCAGTGCGTCTGCGCGGCCCACGCGGCAAACAGCGCCTCGACCGTGAGGACGGGCACCTCGGCCGTGTCCATGCCGGTGCGCAGCAAACGGCGCGCTGCCGCGTTGGCAATGTGAGCGGACACGGCGAAAATTCTGCTGTCGGAAGAGGCGCACTCGGACTGCACAGCGGCGGGTTCAACGTGCGCAATGTGCGCAGTGTCGGGGCTGGCCGGCTGGGCGGTCGACATCATGTTGGTCAGATCCGAGACGGCATTTTCGCTCGTGTAAACGCCGCTGCCCGCGAGCGAATCGTGTGTCGGGGAGGAATTCCCGCGATGGGCAAGGCTGCCGGGAAACATGTCGCCCTGGTTCTTGTCGAAGATGTCGAACAACTCGCCGACGTCGAGGTCGTACAGACGATCGAGCGTGCCGGTGACGTTGTCGTTGTCGTTGAAGAGATCGGACATTGTGGTGATGATGAAGAGGAAAAAGGTGCTGGTGGGAAGCCAAAAGATGAACCTAAAAAATCCGACGGTTCGCTTTTAAAGTGGTCTGCACAAATTCCCGGAGGTTTTTCTGCCGTGAATTTTTCTGTGGGCTTTTTCAAACGTGCATTCCCACACGAGATGCGAGCAGCAAATGCTCGCATCCGCCCACGTCGCTGCACGCGCACGCATGTACCGCACGCAGCGCAGATAGGCAGTCGCAGCGCGATAGCTCGATCGCTTTGTGATTTTTATTTTCGCGTTTACACATTGGCCAAAAAATTATTTTCAGAAAGTTGGCCCGGCCTCGCAAGTTGCGGGGTCTCGCGCGATTTGCAGGCCCAGCGCGGCCCTCGCATCGGTTTGCCCTCGCTCTGCTGTGCTATTGGCGTGTAAGTTGATAGCAAGTCGGCGATAGTGATAATTTGAGAGATATCACGCAAATCGTACTCTGGGGCGCAACCTTTTGGAAAAATGGATATTAATTTATTTTTTACAACCGTCCGGACGCGCGCAGCAAGACTATGGTCTTTCTGCAGACGCGTGGAAAGTTTTCTTGCGTGAGCAGCGGGGCAGGTGCGGCGGCCATTTCTACCGACATGCCGATGGTGGCTGCGGCATCTGTAGCGGAGGGCTGTATTTGCATTGCGATGCGCTGGGCCCCAATTTGCTGCTGTATGTAAGAGTCGTGTGCGACAGACATTGCGGCATTGGATGCATTACGATAGCAATCGATGGCAATGCGCGCGCGCACCCAGTTGGTCAGCGAAATGGCCACACTGATGGTAGTGATCATCAGCACAAAGAGCGCCGACCACATGGTCCACCAGAACTTTGGCAGCACCTTGTAGACGGCTTGGAAGCCAAAGCTCCACCAGAAGAAGAATGCCACGAACAGTGTGGCCACAATCAGCTCGAACATCTTGATGGCCCTGAATGTCGCAAGCACATGGCGCCCGCCCCACCAATGTTTGATGTAGTCGACCAGCGGCAAGCAGCCCGCCAGCACGGCCGCAAAAAGCGAAAACGACATGATGGCGTGGAACAGTGCGACGGTCGAATTGTTTGCGGTCTTGGTGTAGTGCCGCAGCGCCGCCGTGCCCCAGATTGCACAGCCGATGCCAAAGATCGCCACACACACTGTGAAAATCGAAAAAAACACCAGGTCCAGGCGCCACACCTGCAAGGCGTGGATCGCTGCATTGTGGTGGTGCCCAATCATGCCAATGTCAAACGTTTCCACAAACGTGTCATTTTGCTCGGGGTCGAACTCTTGGCGCACCACCACCGTCGCGTACTCGACGCCGATCTTGCGGATGGGATTTTTGCGATCGGCGACCGTCGGCATTTTGCAGCCGCCCTTGCTAATTTAAAGAAACTCGGTTCGGTTTGTTAAAATACAAACTGCTTACGCCCACCACTTTATGAGCGACACGGTGCTATACCATCTCTCCATTGAATCTGTGCGCCCGTGTACGCCCATACGCGTGGTGCTGTGCGATTGGCTCCGCGGCTATCTCCACTTTAGCGATCCTGCCCAAACGCCGCCTGCGCGTGTTCTCATCGACTGGACGCGCGTGGCCTATCTCGCATGCTCTTGGCACCGCTTGCAGAGTGTAGAGAACTGGGATCGCGATCCACTGCGACGTCGCTTTCCCGGATGCGTCGCGGTAATCCTTTATGAGCTAGATCGCGCCAGCAGCTCGGTGGCAGTCCACGGCTTTTTGTCGCTGACCGGCTCGGCGCGCGTGTTCGGTCGCGATCCGTTCCTCGAGGCGAGTGCTGTGCGACTCGCACCCCAACCGCAGGCCGAGGCGCCATTCTTGACACTCGAATCCTCAAAAACCAACGCCCACTGCGATCCGCTGTTCCGCATGACGCGCATGGACCCGGCCTTCGAGGGGCAAACAATCGCTGCCGCGCTGGCATACGTTGCCGAGCTCACCGCCGACGCACATGTGCCCGACATGCAAGCTGGCCGAGCCTTGTTGCTGAAAAAGTATACGCGCGAGAGACTCTGCGCAATGGCCGACATGATCGCCGTGGGCAAGCTGAATTATTATTTGCGATTCGCGCTGCTGTGTGTGGCATACACGGGAGATGACGGCAGTATGCACGCACCGGCAATCGGTCTGGGCTGCGCGGCGCTGGCGGCCCTGATCGCCGGGCTGGTGTCAATTATCCACCCCACCGAAGACAGCGTCGCCCACGTGGTGTCGCTGCTCGGACTGCCACTGCAATGGGTGGGCCTCGATCCCACGCTCGAGTTTGCGTTGTGCAGCGCGCGCGACTCGCCCGGGCAGTATTATTTCCCGTTTGGACATGCACCCAGTGTCGAGAAATTGCGGGGCGCCTACGCTGCAGTGCAAGGGCAATCCTCTGTGGCTCACAAGAAATGGGCCACCGGCCAGAACGCGGCAGGCATGTTCCTTGCCGCTGCAGGGATTTCGTTTGCGGAAATGTGCGTCCAAGAAAAAAGATTCAAGCGCACCGAGCCCACCAAACCGATTGCCGTGCTCTACGACGCATGGCCCATCAGCTTTTATTGCCACATCCGCACCGAACATGCGATGCGCACGCTGCGATCGCTGCTGAGCTATTTGGCATTTTGCGGCGCCAATTTCGCTGCTCAGTCGCGCGTGAACTGGGCTTGTTGCGAGCTCGCTGCAGACCAGAGTGGCTGGTCGATGCTTTGTCTCCAGGATATTATATTCCTGCGCGGCAAGCCCGAGCTGGACACGTTCATTGCAGACTGGCGCCAGCAGTGCTCATTTGACATAGAGACACTGCCGGGGCTTGGGCGCACCATCCCCTGCGAGTCCACCAATTTTGTGCCCCATCTTCATCCCAGCGCGCTGGCTATGCCCAAGCAAAATACGTTTGGCGAGCTGGTTTGCGAATTGCTGGCCACCGAGCCGCCTGCAGTTCGCGAGGCAGTGGACAAGGCGCGCGAGCTTGCCCAGAGGCTAGAGCAGCCCGCGCCCAGTTACTTGTTGCACGACCCAGCCACGGGGCGCTACTTTTCCCCGCATGCACTGGGGCAATGGGTTGGCGAGCGCACTGTTGCAGACACTCTGGCAGTGCGCGCTGTCGTGTGGGAACAGCACCGCGGCAACAAGAAGCAATTTATGAAAAAGCATTATCTGGGCGGTGCCCTCGCGGACCTTTACAAGCCGCTGTCCGACCAGCTGACGGACCCGCTGCTGCGCCAACTGACCGCCGTCATTGCAGAGAAGGCCCGCGCCGCCATCGCCAGGGCCACGCCATCCCTGGCCCCACTGCGCAGATTTTCCACGCAGGGCTTCTCTGGCTCGAGGCGCAGTGTCTTTGATATGCAGCCCTTTCGCAGCATCGAAGAGGGCCTCGCCAACGACATGGCGCGCGTGCAGAGCTACCTGATGTACCTGACCGGCGCATCTCGCATTGGCTCGGCATCGCACGGCACTGGATTTGAGGCAATATCCGAGACGCACAAGATCACCTACACTATGGCAAGCGCGCCAAAGTACGCGACGGGCTGGAAAGATTGGAAAGACCCCACGGGCACGGCCAAGGGCTGGAAGCTGGGCTCGCTTACCAAATACGTCAAGCAGTTTGCCACCGAGCCAGAGGCGGTGATTTTTCTGACAGAGTGGGCAAGCGGCCACGCCACTGCATCCAAGGCAGCATTGCCGGCCCACCCCAGCAGTCCCGAGGTGTCGGCCAATACAATGCGAACGGCAATGGACTACAGCAACGAACATAAGCGCACTGCACGCAACTCGACCCGCGTATTGGTTGGCACTGTGGCCAACACGTATTTGCGCAAAACTCGCGGCCTGGGCTTGGCCGAAGAGGGTGGCGCGCCCCGCTCGCTCGTCGAGGAGAACCCGTTCGTGGTGGCTCGCCGCGCAGTCCACTTTGGCGAGGAGCGACGGCCCTGTGTATCTGTGTTCACGGGCACATACCAGATCATACAGAATACCTGCCTCCGCGAAGAAACCAACAACAAGGACCTATCATTTGGTTACCCCAAGAAATCATACGGAGTCTTTGACCTGAAAGACGGCACAAAGGACAACGTCCCACTGCAAATCGTCCCGGCCACTGCGCGCTACCTCTTTGCTGCCGAGGGCCTGGAGACGGGGCTGTCCTTTGCATGTGCGCTGAGCCGCGCGAATGTTTGCGCCCTGCTGGGTGTGGGCAACATCGAGGGCTTGCACCGCGCGGCAGGCGTGAGCATTGCAATTTGGTGTCGAGAGAACGACAAAAAGAAAGAAGAGCCGCGAGATCAGGCA
>Ga0105045_10000756_pt1 | contig 24785 bp, 13 predicted proteins | sample MAT02_FD_78089 | JGI IMG/M metagenome (GOLD analysis project Ga0105045, IMG submission 78089) | Freshwater microbial communities from Lake Fryxell liftoff mats and glacier meltwater in Antarctica - MAT-02 (megahit assembly) | ecosystem: Environmental > Aquatic > Freshwater > Ice > Liftoff... | reverse complement strand
GAGTTATTTTAGAGGCAGGGCCGTTTAGGTTCTGTGATTAATGGGTACTGATAGGGTGAATTAGCGTTCCCCTATCCTGTTAGAGAAATTTACAGGCCATAGCATTGCCCTGGATTCGATAAGTTCGCAATTGACCTTCTAACCCAGGGTGACCAACCTTTTACGAGTGATATGGGCGAGGCTGGTTGAGAGGCGAACAAATGTATTATTCTCGCAAAGGTGGTCATCCATCTAGCTTTCTGAGGATCTGAGGATCTGAGGATCTGAGCGATAGACTTGAGCTAAACGACCTCGGGGCTAGATAACCATTAGACCGCGATCATCAGGCCGCGACCATCAGACCGAGCTGAAGAGTTGGGTTAAGAAACGTCACATGGATTAGAGAATAAAGCTTAGAACATGGAATTGCTAGGAAAACAGAAAGAAGCCACTTTGAAGCCTCAGATCGATCTGTTTTGGATAGTTTTGGTTGATTTTGGCTCACTATCCATAGAGTTTTCCGGCTTGTTCAGGCGAAGGGATGAACAACTGAGTTGGCCATCTCTTTTCATCGGGCATTCTAATTGGGCTGATTAGGCAGTGTTTGTCCGTCAGCCATTACTTATGATTTGAACCGTTGGGTGGGTAGCCATAGAATAGCTGGATCGGTGGTGTCATTCCGCGAGAGGGGCTGATTTTTGGGGTCGCTGGCTGCGGTACCATTCACAGGACAAGGAAACGGCATCTCCAATTGGCTGGCCAGTCATGGCAGGGGTAAGTGGGCAGAATTTGAGGTCAAGGGGTATTAAGGATTGCTTTAACGTTCTTTAAGATGGAGTTGAGGGAAGGATGCCTGTTTCGTGGATCTGTCCTAATCACAGTTTCAACGGCAATGGGTAGTGGCGAGCGCATAACGAGAGTGAAATCGTAAGGAAAGACTGCGGTGAAGAAGATCCTAGTGATTGAAGATGACGCTGTAATTCGAAGTTCTATTCTCAAATTTTTACAGACAGAAGCCTTGGAGGTTACTAGTGCCGCTGACGGAGAAAGCGGTGTTGCGTTAGCGCGGACAGAATCTCCAGATTTAATTATTTGCGACATCATGATGCCCGGTTGGGATGGATACAAGGTGTTAGAGCAACTGCGCATTGACCCCAACACCGCCGGGATTCCATTTATTTTTTTGAGTGCCAAGGCGGAGCGCTCTGATTTGCGACAGGGCATGGAGTTAGGGGCTGATGACTATCTCACCAAGCCGTTTACCCGCAAAGAGTTGTTGGCGGCGATCGCAGCTCGGTTTACCAAGCGCGAGGCGGTGACACAGCCCTATATGGATGCGATGAAACAGGCGGCTAATAATCTGAAACAACTGGCCTACCGTGACCCGCTAACGGGGCTACCCAACCGCATTCTGTTCCATCACAATTTGCAAGAAGCCATTCAGCAAAACCAAGATAACTCAACCTTTTCGGCTGTTTTTTATCTGCATGTTGATAACTATCGCAGCGTTGGCGATCGCCTCGGACAAGATGTGGCGGATGAAGTGTTACAGGCGATCGCCGAACGATTACAACAAGCCAACGATGATATCAATACGCTCTCCCGCTTGGGCACTGCGGAATTTGGGATTCTCTGCCCGACAGTTGGTCGTCGTCACGAACTGGCCGTTCAGGCGCAGCAAACTTTAAACAATCTCCTCGAAACCTATTGGATACGGGGGCAGTGGGTGAGCCTTCAATTCAGCCTCGGCATTGCCCTCCACCCAGATAACGGCACCCACCCCAACGAACTGATCCACCATGCCCGTTTGGCCATGCACCAAGCCAAGCGCCAAGGTGAAAACCATTATCAGTTTTACAGCCTTGAAATTGATGCCGAAGCGGCTCAGCAACAGTTGCTAGCCAGCCATCTGCCTAGTGCCTTAGAAAGAGATGAATTGCAACTGCAGTTTCAGCCCCAACTCCATCTGATCACAGGCCGCATTATTGGGGCAGAAGCCCTGATTCGATGGCACCACCCCGAACTAGGGGTGCTTTATCCTGGCAGTTTTCTGAATATTGCAGAGGAGGCAGGGCTGCTAGAGCCGATCGAGCAATGGGTGTTGCAAACGGCCTGCGAAGCGGCCAAAGACTGGCAAACCAACAGCCAACTGCCCCTCAAGATTTTGGTCAATCTGTCGAGTGTCCAACTGCAAAATTTCAACCTGCTAGAAACCGTGGCTCGAATCCTCGATCAAACGGGGCTACCCCCTGAGCTGTTGGCTTTTGATGTGAAGGAAGCCGACTTGATGGAAGACATCGAAGCCAGCGTGGCGCTTCTTCAGCAGTTTAAACAGATGGGAATTCGGGTGCTGATTGATGATTTTGGCATTGGCTGCACCTCTCTCAGCTACTTAAAACGCTTGCCCTTAGAAGGGGTCAAGATCGATGTATCCCTCATTGACCAGATCGATTCTGACCCAGAAGCGCTGGCGATTGTGCGGGCGATCGTGGCGGTGTCTCAAAGCCTACAACTCCGAACAGTTGCTGAGGGGGTAGAAACAGAAGCCCAGGCCAATCATTTACGGCAAATTGGGTGTTATGCAGCTCAAGGACATTTTCTCTGCCCACCGCTCTCTGGCACTGATTTTCTCGATTACTTGGCTACCTGTCGCACAGAGCGTGGAGCTTAGGCCATTCTCTAGCACCCTAAGCTCAACAGTAGGCAAGATCCGTCAAATGCGATGGATCAAAGGTGAACGAAATTGTAGAGTGGCCTTTTTCATTGCCTGAGATGAGCCAGATGTTGATCCTACAAAACCTGCAGTTGATTGAACCCACGACCTTAGGGTGTTTCGTGGCTCTCTAAATCTAGAGAGGATTGTAGGCTGCGAGGGTCAAGGGCATCTCGTAAGCCGTCACCCAAGAGATTGAAGGCCAACACCGTTAGCACAATTAGCAGAGCGGGTGACCACACGAGCCAAGGCTGAAGCACCAAAATTGAAGCATTGGTCGCCAGGGACAGCATATTTCCCCAAGAGGGATCGGGCTGCTGAATTCCTAGCCCAATCAGGCTGAGGACGGCTTCTGACAGGATAAAGCTGGGGATCGCTAGGGTGGCTGAAATAATCACATAGGTGGCTGTTTGGGGCAGCACATGCCGGAGGATGATGTAGAGCGATCGCCCTCCCATGGCCCGTGCTGCTTGCACAAACGCCCGTTCTCGCAGGGATAATACCTCCCCTCGGATCACCCGTGCAACCCCTGCCCAACCGACGAACGAGGTAATCAACACAATTAATAAGAAGCGCTGAGAACTGCTGAGGCCGGGGGGCAAGACCGCTGCCAACGCCACCAATAGATAAATGGCCGGGAGGGTCATCAGCACTTCGACAATGCGCATCAGCACAGCATCGACCCAGCCGCCAAAGTAGCCAGAGATCCCTCCCACCAATAGCCCCATCGGGAAGGAAATCAAGATGCCGACCAGGCCAATACTGAGGCTGATACGCCCGCCATACACTAGCCGGGTAAGCTGATCGCGCCCTTGTTCATCGGTGCCCAGTAGGTTGAATTTTGCGTCTCCGGTAGTACCAAATAAATGGAGAGAACCGGGAATCCCTGGGAAGATCTGGACTTCCTCGAAGCGGGGCGCGGTTAGGGAAAACTGAGTGGGCAACGGGAGGCGCAAGGTGAGCCAGCGGTATTCATCGCCAGACACCAATAAACGGATGGGGGTGGGTTGGCTGAAATCTGCTTGCAACAGGCGATCGCCCGTTTCTATGTTGACAGGCCCCTGGATGGTGGGATAGACATGGGGCCCAATGAACTGCCCCTCTGGGGTGCGCCAATAGATTTGTGTGGGCGGCAACAAAGACCCCTCTGACTGAGCCACATAGGGGTCATAGGGAGCCACAAACTCTGCGGCAATCACCACTAAATAAAACACGAGCAGCACGATCGCCCCGATCTGAGCCAGGGAACTTTTCTGCAGTTTTTGCCACCATTTCATAGGCTGTTATTGCAACGAGATAAGGCCAAACATGAGCATGGAACAATTGGGCATTCAGGGTTTCGGCATTCAGGGTGACGATGAAGATGCGGCTCAAAGCTCCAACCCATTCTGCTGCATATAGCTGAGTAACCAGTTGACCATAGTGGCGCGGCGCGTGCGGCGCGGCACCAGTTCTCCTACTTTATACCCTGCAAACCCTAAAACGGATTTCAACAGTTGTTTGTTTTCGGGAGGGATCGAGCGCGTCAGCTTCACGGTAGCCGGACGGCTCTCAATAAAATCTGGCGGGACGGGATAGGCCTCACGCCAATCTTCCGCGACATCAGAGGCATCCCAGCTTTGAGTGGCTGGGTCGAGCCGATAGCCTAACCGCTGCCACACCAATTGGTTGGCGGTGGCATCGTCAAGGTGGTCATTGAGAATCGCCCAAAGGGTGTCGGAGGTGAGTGGGGAAAGCGGTGTCATGGGTTCAGGGGCAAAATCTAGCCCAACACTAAGACCTCAAAGGCATCCCGATGGGTCGGTTCTGGGGGGTGAATGCCTGAAGAGGTGATGTCCATGATTATTGTGCGGTATTTTGCATGGTTTTTTGGCGTTGGGGATCAGGTTTGAGGCAATCTGGTTTGGGCTTGGAGCGACTCAAGCGATCTGCGGCTCCCTACGGTTGAACCTGGGCAGAGCGCACCAGACCCCGGCCATCAGAGATTTTGTTGGATATATTGCAGGATGCCACGGGCGATCGCCTGGGCGAGTAAGCTGCGGTAGTGGCGGTCTTGTAGGCGTGGAGCATCATCGACTCCCGTCACAAACCCCACCTCCACCAAGGCGGCTGGCATAGAGGTGCGGCGAATCACATAAAAGCGGGCAGTCTTGACCCCGCGACTGGGGGATCCGGTCGCCTCGATTAGGCTGTCTTGGAGGGCGATCGCCAAAATGCGCCCAGCGGCAGAGGCATGAAAGGTCTCAATCCCATTCACATCAGGGCGACTGAGGTTGATGGCGTTGGCATGAATGCTGACAAAAACCTGGGCGTTGACGCGCTCTGCCAGTTGGACGCGGGGTTCGAGGTCAAGGGTGCGGTTGTCGGTGCGGGTCAGCACGACACGGACTCCTTGCTGTTCGAGAATGGCCTGAACTTGCGGCACAATTTCATTCACGACATCGACCTCTCGGAGACCCTGAATGCCAACGGCACCGGGATCTCGGCCTCCATGCCCCGGATCAAGCACCACCGTGAGACGGCGATCGCCCACCGCTGGCTGACGCACGGGGGGAATGGGGGTGCCAGGCGTCCAAGCGGCACGCTCTAAGGGAAAGGAGAGGAGGCGATCGCCCGCCGTCCGAAACCCCGTCGCCGCTTCGATGGGTGCCCCCACGCGGATGTCTGCCGCCACTTCAAACACCAGTTCCACATCTTCGCTCACTTGCTCCCAGGTTGCTTGTAACAGGCGACTGCTGCTCTCTAGGGCTAAAGGCCGGAGGTTGCCAATTTGGGTGTTTTGCAACCGCAGACGGTAGCGACTGCCCTCTGCATCGAGGGTGTAAACCAAGGGGCGATCGCTCTGAATTTGTAAGGCTGAGCGATCGGCCAAAAAGGTGATGGCTTGCACCTGTGCCACGGGCACTGGCGGTAGATCCGAGGCGGGAGACGGGGCTGGGCTAAGGTTTGTCTGGTCTGGGCTAGGGTCTGGGCTGATCTCTGGGGGTTGGCTGGGGGCATCTGGGGCGGTCACCGCTCGGCTCGGTTGTAGCACCACATCTCCCACCGCTGTCTCTACCGCTTGCCATTGCGCCGCTGCCTCTAGCTCTAGGATCAGCCGTACTTGCGGTAGGTTCGTTGCCTCAGGCGATTCAGGTGATTCGAAGCGCAGCTCAGCAATCCCAAATGCCGCCAGTTGTGCCTCCGATAATGTTACTTCTGTGGCTAGGCGGGTATTAGGAAACTCAATCACAATACGGCGATCGCGCCGTTCTTGCCGCAGCACCACAGACACAGGTTCCCCTGACAGCCGCACATACAGCCCGTAGCTAGCCACCTCAATAGCCTCTAACACCGAAGCCGCTTCGGGAAGAGTGGGATCGATCGCAAGAAGGTCTGGGTGAGTCTGCGAGATGGGCGATCGCACCCCCAAATCAGCCTGCCCCCAATGCCACCCGGTAGCGGCTTCAGAATCTGCAATATCCAAAACAACAGATTGTTGTGGAGATCCTCCTAGGACACTCCGTTCAGGGTCTAACTCAGCCGTAGAGCCTGGACTTGCCCACCAGCAGACACAGACCAACCCTACGCTAGACAGCGACAAACCCCGCCTTTTCACAATTCTCATCACGCAATACGGCACATCTTCGGCAAGGATGATTAGGATTGAGAAGGCGTCTGGGTCAAGCAAAAACCATCATCGACCTCCTGAACCCTGATCCCAACCGCTAACCAGAGAACAGAATAGCAGACCTCACCGGATGCCCAGACCGGATGCCCAGAAAAGATATCTACAATACGCAGATTCTGCGCCCAAGCATGGTTGGATCGGGCTAATCAGTTGGGTTGAGCCAATGGCGCGCATCCAATGGGTTTAGTCTCATCCTCTGGTCAAGCTCCTGAGGCCAGCGATCCTCAGCGGATTCTGCCCTATTTTTGGCAATTTTCTGTATAGATCTTTAGATTTGAGCGGGTTGATGGCGATCGCCCCCAAAATTGGCTAGGGCAAGGGGGTACCTCAGCAACAGGCCAAACCAAGACACCCCCGCTTCATCTATTCATTGATCACATCCATTCGTTGATCTACTAGCGTGCATTCATTCATTTGCACCTCTAGTTTGCACATTCTGTTTGGGAGAAACCTCATGACCAAGACCGTACTCGAACAATTGCGCAGCATGACCGTAGTCGTAGCTGACACTGGCGATATCCAAGCCATCCAACAATTTACGCCCCAAGACACCACCACCAACCCATCGTTGATTACCGCAGCGGCTCAAATGCCAGGGTATCAAACCATCGTGGACGATACCCTGCAAAAAGCTAAAGCTGACTTGAAGCCAGGATCTTCTGAAGCTGAGATCCTCTCGATGGCGTTTGACCGCTTGGCTGTGGCCTTTGGCAAAAAAATCCTTGAGATTGTGCCGGGTCGAGTTTCTACCGAAGTAGATGCACGGCTTTCCTACGACACAGAAGCCACCCTCGAAAAAGCCCGCTACCTGATTGCTGAATATGAGTCAGCCGGGATTCCACGAGAACGGATTTTGATCAAAATTGCCTCCACATGGGAAGGGATTCGGGCTGCCGAAGTTCTCGAAAAAGAAGGCATCCATTGCAACCTCACGCTGCTGTTTGGGCTGCATCAGGCGATCGCCTGTGCCGAAGCGGGGATCACCCTGATCTCGCCCTTCGTCGGGCGCATCCTCGATTGGCACAAAGCCAATGGAGGCCAAGAAACCTACCTGCCCCACGAAGATCCAGGGGTTCAATCTGTCACGCAGATCTATAACTACTACAAAAAGTTTGGCTACAAAACCGAGATCATGGGAGCTAGCTTCCGCAACCTAGACGAAATCACCGAACTCGCAGGCTGCGACTTGCTCACCATTTCTCCCAAGTTGCTAGAGCAATTGCAGGCCACCACCGCAGATCTACCCCGCAAACTCAACCCCGACAAAGCAGCGGATCTTCCCATCGAAAGAATTCCGATGGATCAAAACACCTTTTACACCATGCACGCCGCCGACAGAATGGCCTCTGAGAAACTCGACGAAGGCATTCGTGGGTTCACCAAAGCCCTCGAAGCCCTTGAAAAGTTGCTGGCCGATCGGCTAGCCCGCCTCGATGGTGAAGCCGTGATCAACCATGCTGCCGAGGATGTCTTTAAAGCCTACGATCTCGATGGCGACGGCTTCATCACCCGCGAAGAATGGATGGGAGCTGACGCAGTGTTTGATGCCATTGATATCAACCATGATGGCAAAATCACCTGGGAAGAACTGATTGGGGGGTTAGGATCCGCGTTCCTCGCTAAAGCGTAGCCTTCACACCAGCTCAAATGCAGCCTCAGAGAGAAGATGAGTCTGGGGCTGCAAAGATTCTTTTGGGACGTTACTAGACCACCAGAACCTAGAAAACTCTGGCGGTCTAGATTAGATTTTCTCCGCATCGAGCTAAATTCCTCATTGCCCCGATCAGGTCAGAGATGCACACAAAAATAGCGAACTCACTCACTCACCACAAACTCACTCATCACAAACTCACTCATCAAGCTTCAGAGTTCGGTGGTTGAGCGGAGTCGAAACCACCGAACTCTGCGCCTCAATCCACCGATCCCCAAGGCCAGCATCTAAACCGAATGGCGCTGACAAGCCATTGAACTCGGAAGATTCCGCCAAAGTCCCCCTGAGCACTCATAATTCTGTCGTTGTGAATCAGGAACGTTAGGCTAAAGGCAAAAGAGACACTTGAAACCCCAAGCGCGTTAGAAAGCTGAGTCAGTGAGATGTATTGCCATGCGCAGGTCGTCATTTTGGATATGAGCCATCTCGCGTATTAGTCATTTTGTCTTTAGATCGCCCTTTGCTGGCGATCGCCATTTTCCTAAATTCGGGTCTGATCCCGACCTTTTCTAACCTGTGGAGCGATCGCCCATGTTTGTCAGTCTTGTCAAAACCAGCTCGCGCCAAGCCGAAATTGCCGAAGTCTTGCTCCGCAACGGTTGGGATTATATGCGCAGGCTGCTGACAGTCGGCAAAGCAGACAAACCTAAACTGCCGCCCCCCGCTGTGCTCCGCAACATTTTGGTCGAGTTAGGGCCGGTGTATGTGAAATTAGGCCAACTGCTCAGCACCCGCCCCGACCTTTTACCCCCGACCTATATTGAGGCACTGAGCACACTCCAGGCCAATGTGCCAACCGTTAGCTGGGAAGACATCGAACAAGTATTACAGCAAGAAATTGGCAGACCCCTAGCCGATGTTTTTACAGAAATCAACCCCCAACCCGTAGCCGCTGGCTCGATCGCCCAAACCCATCGCGCCACCCTCAAAAGTGGGCAAGATGTGGCGGTCAAAATCCAACGGCCAGGGCTAAGTGTGGTTGTAGAGCAAGATATTGCCCTAATCAAGCTAGTGGCTGGGTTGGTCGCCCAAACCGATTTTGGAGACTATTACGACACCGAAGCATTGGCCGATGAATTTGCCCAAGCCCTGCGCGCCGAGTTAAATTTCACCCAAGAGGCCCGATCCACCGATCAACTCCGCCAAAACCTCGCCACGAGCAAATGGTTTGACCCCGATCGGCTCGTCGTCCCCGAAGTCATTTGGGCGCTCACCTCCGAACAGGTCATGGTGATGGAATGGCTAGATGGACAGCCCATCCCCGATGCATTGCAAGATAGCTCGACCTCCATCAGCCATGACGAAGCAGAGCAAAAAGAGGTCGCTAATATGCTGCTGCGCGCCTTTTTTCAGCAGATTTGTTTAGATGGCTTTTTCCATGCGGATCCCCATCCTGGCAATTTGTTTTATCTGCGCGATGGCCGCATTGCCCTGCTCGACTGTGGCATGGTGGGGCGGCTTGATCCACGCACCCAAGAGGTTCTGCTAGAGATGATTTTGGCAATCGTCAGCCTAGATTCTCGGCGCTGTGCCCAGCTCACCCTAGACCTAGCGCCTTCTTCACAACCCATTAATCTGGCCAAGCTCGAAACAGATTACGATCGCCTCCTCCGGCAATATTACAGCAGTGATTTAGCCGAGTTGAACTTCAGCCGCTTGTTCTACGAAGTGTTGCAAGCCGCGCGCGAAAATCGTATCCGCATTCCTGGAAGTTTGGGACTCTGTGCCAAGGCGATCGCCAACCTCGAGGGCATTGCGAGTCGCCTTGATCCTAGCTTTAATTTTCCAGAACAGATTCGACCCCTAATGAGCGATGTATTTCGTCGCCAATTGCAGGGCACAGCACCGCTCCCCTTATTTCTGCGAACCGTGCTCGACCTCAAAAGTCTCACCCTGCAATCGCCTCGCCAAGTTGAGCTATTCCTCGATCGCCTCACCTCCGAGACACTGCAATGGAACCTCAACATTCGTGAGTTAGATTCCCTGCGGCGAGGCCTAGACACCGCAGCCAATCGGCTTTCCTTTAGCATCTTAGTCGGAGCCTTGATCATGGGCGCAGCCATCGTGTCTAGCAGTGCCCAAAGTACTCAGCTTTCTTGGATTAGTGAGATCTTGTTCTCGGTGGCTAGCCTATTAGGACTCTGGCTTGTGATTAGTATCATCCGCTCTGGCAGTTTGCGCTAGATCCCACCCCCGTTGATCAGATCAAAGCCATTAGGAACTTGCGAAAAAACCACACTAACCGCTTGGGGTCTCTCTGGTCGGGAGACGATGTTGGATCGGTTGACTCAAAAAAACTTGATCTAGGCTTACCTTGACTCAACCCTAAATGGGCTTTGATGGCGATCGCACACTACAGATAGCGTACAGATAGCGTACAGATAGCGAAACACAAGTTCATCCTATCATCAGGTTTCTCCCATCTCTGGAATCCTTTAATCATAGATTAGTATCAATGATGATGATTCCATCATGGTTGCTGCCCCTATCCTAAAGTCATCTCAGCAAGATTTCAAAGCATCTTAAGTAAGGCGAAAGGATCAGAATAATGAGCAAGATTAATCGGGTTTTGATTGTGGGTGGCACCCATGGCAATGAATTAATTGGAGTTTATATCATCCAAAAATTTGAACGATACCCAGAGCTAGTACACCGATCAAGTTTTGAGACGGTAACACTTCTAGGAAATCCTAGAGCGGTTGCAGCAAATACTCGTTATATCGATCGAGATCTGAATCGTTGTTTTGCGTTTTCAGCAGATGACCCTAGAGCACAAACTGAATATGAACTCCAACGGGCTAATGAGATTCAACAAGAATTTGGACAAGGGGAACATCGCCCTGTAGACCTGATAATTGATTTGCATGGCACAACCTCAAATGTAGGAGCCATGCTAATTCTGGATAATCTTGAGTCTTTTACCCTCCAGTTAGCATCCCATTTGAGTGCTACTCAACCGAACCTCAAAATCTATAGCTCTGCTAATTCGGGACGCAACCAAGACTCGCTCCGATCCATTACTCCCTATCGAATGGGTATTGAGGTTGGCCCCGTTGCCCATGGAACCCTCCATGCAGATCTTTTTCAGAGCACTGAGCAGCTAGTACAAAATATTCTCAATTATGTAGACCATTACAACAACCAAGGGCTTCCTCCTATTCAGCCATCTACTCTTTCTGCATACCAGTATGTTGGTTCAATTGACTATCCCAGAGATGAACAGAACAATCTACTAGCCATGATCCATCCACGGTTGCAGTTCAATGATTTTGCCGCATTAATTCCAGGCGATTCTATCTTTTTGAGCTTTGATGGACAAACAATTTTCTATCAAGGAGATGCAGTGGTATATCCCGTTTTTATCAATGAGGCTGCTTATTACGAAAAGGGAGTCGCAATGGTGTTGACACAACAAAAAGTCTATGATCTTGAGTAAGAAAAGCTCTATTAATCAGTTTATTTACCCCGTTAATAGCGAGCTGTTCTCCCGTCGATAGGACGCATTACAGCAGATTTTATAAATGCGTGACACACCGATCTACGGCAGAAAATTATCGAGACGGATGAGGATGAGCCGATTTCCCAACGCCAGTTGGCTCAGCGATTTCGGGTTGCTCCCAGTTTTATGATGAACGAGTGCAACACTTACGCAGTGATTACTGGGATGAGGTCAGAGACGTCCGCTTAGAAGATTTGGGTTATCGAGATTGTGTCGAGCGCGCGTTGTCAGGCTAGTCTTAAAGGTGTCTAGCGACTGGCATTTAGATAACTGGCATTTAGATAACTGGCATTTAGATAACTGGCATTTAGATAACTGGCATTCTGATAATCGGCATTGAGACTATGCTCCCGGCACGTCGGCTTTATCAATTACTGCTTTTAGGAACGGCGATCGGGGTGGCGATCGCCCTCTTCGATACAGGCAATGTGCTGCTGTTGCAGGGGGCGATCGCCCTCACCCTCAGCTATGATGCGATCCTTTTGGGGCTAGCTGGGGTGGATGCCCAGGGGGTGCGATCGCGGCGCATCCAAGTTGAGCGGAGTGTGGCTCAAAAGCTCTCCATTGGGCGCGAGAACCTGGTGCATTTGGCGATTTCTACGGGCGATCGCCCCAGCCAAGTGCAAATTCGTGACCATGCCCCCGATGCCTTTCGCCTTAGCCAACCGCTACTCAAACTGCAAATACCTGCCCACAGTCAAGAATCAGTCAGCTACACCGTATTTCCCTTCGAACGGGGACAATATCCATGGGGCGACTTATATATCCGCCAACTCGGGGCGTGGGGGTTGGGCTGGCACCAATGGCGCATTCCCCAAGCCACCACCGTGTCGGTTTACCCCGATCTGCTGGGGCTAAAAGAGTTATCCATTCGGCTAGCGATCCAAACCACAGGCAGCATTCGCAAAGTCCGCCGGATGGGTATGGGCACCGAGTTCACAGAACTTCGCGACTATTACACCGGCGACGACCCGCGCCTAATTGACTGGAAAGCCACCGCTCGCCGCAGTCGCCTCCTCGTGCGAGTGCTGGAACCCGAGCAAGAACAAACCATGATTGTGCTGCTTGACCGGGGGCGACTGATGACAGCCCAAGTCGAAGGCATCAGCCGCTTTAATTGGGGCATGAACGCCACCCTCGCGCTAGCACTGGCGGGGCTAAATCGGGGCGATCGCGTTGGGGTTGGGGTTTTTGATCGAGAAATGACGGTGTGGGTGCCACCCGAACGCGGCCAAACCCACCTCAATCGGCTGATCGAACGGCTTACCCCGATCCAACCTGCCATGCTAGAACCTGATTACCTCAGTGCCGTCACCACCGCGACCACTCAACAACATCGACGCGCCCTCGTCGTTGTCCTCACCGATTTGGTCGATGAAATCGCCTCCGCCGAACTTCTCGCTGCCTTACAACGCCTGCGGCCTCGCTACCTACCCTTCTGCGTCACCCTGCGCGACCCGCAAATTGATGCGATCGCCCATACCTCCGCCCACGACATGACCCCCGCCTATGAACGAGCCGTTGCCCTAGACCTGCTAAACCAGCGCGCCCGCGCCTTAGCTCGCCTCAAACGACAGGGTGTGCTGGTGCTCGATGCCCCTGCCAACCAAATTTCCAACGCCTTGGTCGATCGCTATCTCCAGGTCAAGGCGCGCAACTTGCTGTAAGTAGAAAGACATAATTATTTGTAAGACGCATTTCGACTGCACTCAATGCTCAACCTCTGACAAGAAGAGGGTTGAGCGCAGTCGAAACCCGTAACTAAGCTTAATTTAATTCAGCCCACCTACTTAGAGCTTTTATATCTCTATGACCGAAACTAGGATAGGTTAAAAATCTCTGAATTTCCCTTCTAGAGACGGTTTGAGCACTCATTAAAATAGTTTTTCTGGCTATAAACATAGCCATCGCTACGAAGCTTAGAACATGCCAGCGGCATCCCTGTGAAAACAGGAAATCCAGTGATCCACGCTACCCTGACGATAGATTCCCGTCTACGCAAGAATGACGGAGACCTTTCCTATGGATGCGATCGCGGTTACCGCCATATGGCACATCGAAAACTATTGAGATCTCTCAGAAACTAGGTTTCAACTTCCTACCAGGCATATCCATTAAATCTTCACAGAAGATTAACACCGGCTGATCAGTATCGTAGCCAGAGCCTACAAAATCTAGGTAATTTTCCTCGGTCACCTAGGTCTGTCGCTAAAATTACGTAAAAACTGTTTGCGAGTCAGCATAGAGATCAAGAAGAGTATGTAATATTACTGATATACCTCTTTCAATACACCTCTAGTTTTCTAGGCAGTCGGTTTTCCAAGCAGTCGGTTTTTAGGGTGGCTGGTTCTAGGAATCATTGCAAACCTACTTCAACAGTCCCCTTTCAGGCGGTTTCTTTCATCAAAACGCTCTCACGCCATGTTCACACAATGTTCACAAAGACCGCGTTCACAGAAACCGGGATGAGGCCAAGCCCCCCTGGCAATCATCATCAGGCTCGTGTCATTCAGTCACCAGGATTATTCGGTCATCAGGATCATTCGGTCATTATTAGAACAGAAGTCACCATGAGAGCAGCGGTATCACACAGATTACATCTATCCCTTTCTAACTGATAGCGGGTACTTGTTATGTCTCGGATGCTGAAGACTCTATGCTCGTATTTCCTAATTAGGTGATTGGGGCTTGATATAGCGGTTTTCAAGCTGGTGAAGTACGGGCAAGGGGCTTAAGCCCCTTGTTTCAGGGAGTGTCCCCAAGTTGAGCGCACCTCATACTTGAAGAACCCGCTATAAAAGCCACGTCTGCTCGGAATTCTGTCCATTCGGAGTTCTGCCCATTCGGAGTTCTGCTCAACCATGGTGTTGAGATGACGCAGATTTAAGCCTGACAACAGACTTCTCTTCACTGTTCATCAGATTTCGAGTTCCTGCGTCGCTCCATCTAACTTGCCCCTGCAGACGGTGCCCTTTCTACCTAAAGCCATGCGAATTCTGATTTATTCCTATAACTACCATCCAGAGCCAATCGGCATCGCCCCCCTGATGACTGAGTTGGCGGAGGGGTTGGTCAAACGGGGGCATCAGGTGCGTGTGATCACGGGGATGCCCAACTACCCAGAGCGCCAGATCCACCCAGAATATCAAGGCAAGCTTTACCAGACAGAGCAGCGCAATGGGGTCACTATCCAACGGAGTTATGTCTGGATTCGCCCGCAACCTAGCTTGTTGACGCGCATTCTTTTAGATGGCAGCTTCGTTGCCACCAGTGTGCTGCAAGCTCTGCGGGGTTGGCGTCCGGATGTTATTTTGCTGACCGTGCCGCCATTGCCCGTGAGCATTCCGGCTTGCCTATTGGGGCTGCTCTACAATTGCCCGGTGGTGGTCAATTTGCAAGATATCTTGCCAGAAGCTGCCGTTAAGTTGGGCATTCTGCGGAATAAATTTGTAATTTGGCTGTTTGAGCAATTAGAGCGTTTTACGTATCGAGCTTGCAGCGCTATCAGCGTCATTTCCGATGGCTTCACCGATAATCTTGTCCGTAAAGGAGTGTCGTGGCGCAAGATTCGGTGTATCCCCAACTGGGTAGATGTTAACTTTATCTATCCGATGGGGCAACGCCTAGAAAATGGGATAAATCTCCAACATCGGCCTAATTCCTATCGCCAGCGCCATCACCTTGAGAATAAGTTTGTGGTGCTTTATGCCGGTAATATTGCCCTCACCCAAGGCTTAGAAACGGTCATTCGAGCCGCACGGGCGTTTCAAGATCTGCCGGAGATTGTGTTTGTGATTGTGGGACAAGCCAACGCAAGACGGCGATTGCAGCGACTCTGTGACGAATATGGATTGGCCAATGTTCGCCTCCTTGACTTTGAACCCCGTGAACGATTGCCACACATGCTCGCAGCGGCAGATCTAGGGTTGGTGGTGCAAAAGTGCCAGGTAGATTCGTTTAATATGCCGTCTAAGTTTCAGGTGTTATTGGCGAGTGGATGCCCCGTGGTTGCGTCGGTTCCATTAGATGGGGTGGCGGCCCATGCGGTGACCCAGAGCGGAGGCGGGGTTGTCGTTCCACCCGAAGACCCAACTGCGCTAGCGAACACCATCCGCTCTCTATACTCTAGCCACGCAAAGCGGAGAGCCTTAAGTCTCCAAGGGCGGCAGTATGCCCTCCAACATTATTCCCTAGAGCTAGCCCTCGATCGCTATGAGGCGCTGTTTGGAGATCTCGTTGCCCGCCGATCGCCCAATGTTGTGCCGGATGTGTCGGTTCGGACGAAAGAAGTCGTTTCGGGGCGCTAAGATCGCTAAAGCGTTAGGATTTGGAGGTGTAGCCCTTCCATCGCTTAGCCATTCATTTTTAGGGTGACTTTTACAGTGAATTCTTAGGGTTGCTTTAATGGACTGAGGCCTTGTATTGCTCTTTTAGGGAGCGCTTGATGCTTCTTTCTATTTGCATTCGGGTGAATTTTGAGAACCCTGTTGTGCCCTTTTGGGGGGCTTGGGAAAATTCTCTCAGAAAAGCCAAGAATCTCCAGGGTGGGTCTCAATTTTGGGGCACAAACTGGGCATCCTAAAAGGAAATGTGAGCCGAGGCGTCGCGATCGCCATTGGAGGCTATCGTTTAGGGTTCTGTCCATTTTGCGGTGCGAAACATCCAGGTGCATTTTCCTCCTTTCTTTAACGCCCATGTCATGTCCTCTCAGTTCCCCGAAGATGATGCGGTGCGTGCCGATATTTTGCGGCAGTACCACATCCTAGAAACTGAGCCAGAAGCTGCATTTGACGATTTAGTGACGATGGCAGCCCATGTCTGCCAGGCTCCGATCGCGCTGATTGGCTTTTGGCGTGGCGCGTCCTCACAGGAGGGCGGACAGCGCTATTGGCTCAAAGCCGTCACAGGCTGGAGTGAGTCTTCGGAGTTATTGAGTGACCTGTCTCTCTTTGGCTCGACCCTCCGCCAACCCGATGGCCTGTTGGTGCCCGATACCCGTGCGGATGTGCGCTTTTCTGACGATGCCATTGTGGTACAAGAGCCACCCATCCGCTTCTATGTAGGGGTGCCGTTGGTGAGCCCTGGCGGCATTCCTCTGGGGGTGCTGGGCGTGATGGATTGGATGCCACGACTGCTGGCATCTAACCAACTCAGTTGTCTCCAATCTCTGGCGAGGCAGGCGATCGCCCAATTAGAACTGCGCCGCCGCACCGTCGTGCTGACCGAAGCGATCGCCCGGCAGCACCAAGTTGAGGCCGACCAAAAGCTATTCTTCAACCTATCGTCTGATCTCGTGGGGTTATTGGGCTTTGATGGCTATCTCAAAAACCTCAACCCCAGTTGGTATAAGACCCTCGACTATAGCAACGCCGAGTTAATGGCCAAGCCGTTTGTAGACTTTTTGCACCCGAGCGATCGCGAAAAGACGCTCAAACAGATCCAAAAAATCATTGGCGGTAGCCACCGCGTTACCTTCAGCACGCGCATCAGCCACCGCCCCAACACCTACCAAATGCTGAACTGGCAGTTGGCTTCGTTGCCTGGGCGATCGCTCATCTATGTTACGGCTGCGCCCCCTGAAACACCGCCCACCACTGCCCTTGCCACCGCCGAAGATACCACTACCGCCACCGAAGCGCTCCTCGCCGCGCAAAACGAACACTGCATTCTCTCAATTACCGATCGCGATGGCAGCCTCGTCTATGTCAACGACAAATTCTGTGAAATTTCTTGGTACACCCGCGACGAGTTGATCGGCCAAACCCATCGCCGCATGAACTCGGGTTACCACCCGTCTGACTTTTTCCGCGATCTCTGGCAAACGATTCTCTCTGGCCATGTGTGGCATGGTGAAATCTGCAACCGCACCAAAACCAATATGTTGTTTTGGCTCGAAACAACCATTGTTCCCGTGGTCAATGCCCAAGGCTTACCCGAGCAATATGTCTCGATTTGCACAGACATTACTGAGCGCAAGCAAACCGAGGAAGAATTGCGGGAGCGATCGCATCTTGCCGAGTTAGGTGCTGAGATTGGGGCACTGCTTTCCCATGGGGGTAGCGTAGACGACATCTTAACCGCCTGTGCCAACCTCTTGGTTCGGTACTTGCAAGTACCCTTCGTGCGGATCTGGACACTCAACTCCGACAAGCGACTGCTAGAACTCCAGGCCACCACAGGGCAGCACAGCCAACCCAAAGAATTTCATTCCCTGATCCCCGTTGGGATTTCGATCATTGGGTTCATTGCCCAAACCCGGCAAGCCTACCATACCAACAACGTGCCAGGAGATGTCTGCATTGGCAACAAAGAATGGACCGATCGGGAACAGTTTCAAAGCTTTGCAGGCTATCCCTTAATTGTGGAAGATCGGCTGATTGGAGTCATGGCCTTATTTGACCAGCGCTCCATCCCCCCCAGTACGCGCAAAACCATCGGCTGGATTGCCAACAGCATCGCCGTTGCGGTCGATCGAACCTGGGCTAGAGAAGAGCTAATGAGCCGCCGCGAAGCCTTATTATTTCGGCTGGCTAGCCAAATCCGCGACTCGCTCAACCTCGATGTGATTCTTGAAACCACCGTCAATGAGATCTGGTCGCTATTGCAGATCGACCGCTGCCATTTCCTTTGGTGTTGGACGACCGACACCCACTCTAGCCTCGTTATTACCCATGAAGCCCGTGATCCCCAGCTTCCTAGTTTTCTGGGCAACTACCCCGAAGACCAAGCTGCATTTTTGGCCGAGAAGATTCTCAACCTCGACATGATTCGGGTGGATAACTTGGTGCAAAATGAAGCCCACGCCTCGGGGCTGCGGGAAGTGCTAGAGAATATGGACATTCTGGCGCAATTGATGATCCCGTTAGAAACGCGGTCGGGGCGGTTGGGGGCGATCGTCTGTAGCCATGGGCTGCCCCGCCTCTGGAGTGAGAGCGAAATCGAACTGCTCAAAGCTGTGGTAGACCAAGTGGCGATCGCCATTGACCAAGCCGAACTCTACTCTAAGAGTCGTGCCGCCGCCGCTGCTGCTGAATCTCAAACACGCCAACTGAGTGAGGCGTTGCAAAACCTGCAACAAACCCAGTCTCAATTGATCCAAACCGAAAAAATGTCGAGTTTGGGGCAAATGGTGGCGGGGATCGCCCATGAAATCAACAATCCCGTTAATTTCATTAATGGCAACCTCGTCCATGCCAACAACTACACCAAAGACTTGCTGCACCTGTTGCAGCTCTATAAAAACTGTACCCCTGACCCCACGCTCGAAATTCAAACCGCACTCCAGGCCATTGATATTGATTTTGTCAGCGACGACCTACCCAAGCTGATGTCATCCATGAAGATTGGAGCCGATCGAATTCGTCAAATCGTGCTCTCGCTCCGCAACTTCTCGCGCCTCGATGAAGCGGAGAAAAAACCCGTCGATATCCACGAAGGGATCAACAGCACCCTATTAATTCTCCAAAACCGGATGAAGACTTGCCCCGATGGCGGCACTATCCAACTTGTGAAGGAATTTGGCCACCTGCCCTTCGTCGAATGCTATGCCGGGCAACTGAATCAGGTGTTTATGAACATCTTTGCTAACGCCATTGATGCCCTCGAAAATCAACCTGAACCTCGGCTGATTACTGTCCGCACGGAGTTTATTCCTGATGAAAAGCACCGTCGTAAGAGCCGCAGTGATCGGTCTTCGGCCTCCGACTTTCAAGATTGGCAGGGCATCGTGGTGGTCTATATCCGCGATAATGGCTCGGGCATGGTGCAGGATACGCGCGATCGCCTCTTTGACCCTTTCTTTACCACCAAGCCCGTGGGTAAAGGCACTGGCTTAGGGCTATCGATTAGCTATCAAATTGTGGTGCAAAAACATAATGGGGTGCTGGAGTGCCAATCTGAGCTGGGGCAAGGCACCGAATTTATCGTCAAAATCCCAGTGGGTCAGCCAGAACAGGTGTTGCTCGGCTCGTGAACCCGGCGCTAGGTGGTGGGGCGATCGCCCTTGGCACCGTTGGCACCCTTGTCTCATTGCATCGGAGCCATCAGGTCTGCGTTGGCGTCGCATGATCCTCTTATCGGCTCATACGAGGCTGGCTTGGACATCGGCTAAGGTGAGGTTGGTGTTGAGCAACAGGGCGATCGCTTCTTGTTGGTGGGCGATCAAGATATGGTTACCTTGGCGCTGGAGCGTCAGATCATGGGCGTTTAAGCCGACCCCCAGACGGAGGCGATCGCACGTCTGATCAAAGTCTTGGATGCGATCGACACCCGCCTTAGATTCAAGCCAGAAGGTATCCCGTCCGGCTCCACCCACCAACCAATCATTCCCCCGACCACCGATGAGGAAATCATCCCCAGCGCCGCCCAGCAGGTGATCTTCCCCCTGTCCACCCAACAGGTAATCTTGGCCATTATTGCCACAGAGCCAGTCTTTTCCGTTACCGCCCATGAGGGTATCGTCACCGACACCCCCTAGCAGGCGATCGTTTCCTGCTAACCCCTTGAGCCTATCGTTGCCATGGAGACCGGCGATCGCATCTCGCCGCTGGCTACCGACCCACTCATCGGCCTTGGCCGTCATCGGCGCACTCGCCGTACCGTATAGATTGAGGCTCCAATCTTGCCACAGGCCTCCTTGCCCAGGGGCCGCATTGGCCACGCGCAGCGTCCAAGCGCCAGGGGCTTGCTCATCCCAATGGCGGGTTGAGGAAAACACCCATCGATCGTAGCGGCCAAAGTAAGGCAACCGATTGGGGGTGGCTAACACCGAAGGGGTGCCATCCGGAGAAATAAGGGTAATGCGGAGATGACGCCCAGTCGCATGGGTGCTTGTGAATACAACTTCTACCCGCTCGACGCGCACATTGGCCTGCACCAACACCGTAGACTGTGCCGTTGGGTTTGCCCGCCCACCCACGGGTATGGCAACCCTCTGAGTAGGTTGCCGCGCCGCGATCTCTGGCCGCACTGAGCGCCATCCCTCTGCCAAGGCTACCGCTGCCGCTGCATTGACTGCTCCAAAGCCATAGTTGTGGTTCACCCAACGCCCTGCCCCATTGCGCTGCCAGTCAGGATTGTAGGGATCATTATGCCGCGCTGACCCAACCAAAATATGCTGGACATCGCGCCATGAGAGACGAGGGTTCGCCTGTAGCATCAACGCTACGACCCCAGATACCATCGGAGCCGCCGCTGAGGTTCCACCAAAATCATTGGTATAGTTGCGGTCAGAATAATTGAGACCATACCGACCGAGGGGTTGGGCTTGATGCACCCCAGAATGGGGGAAATGGGTAGAAGTAACCCCATAAAACAAGCCATCATCGCCATAGGCCGACACTAGCAAGGCGGCTCCAGATTCGCTATAGTCTGCCTGCTGCCCCCAGGGGGTGAGCGCTGCAACGGCAATCACAAACCGCGAATTGGCATACCCATCGTAGTTGACATTATCGGTTTCTTGGCGGCCATTGCCCCCTGCCCACACATAGATACTGCCCCGCCCTCCGCGCCCTGTGCGCACCCCCCGCTGCAGGGCGCGTTGGAGGAGAGGCCCCGGTGCGATTAGCCCAAAGCCATCTCCGGGACCCCAACTATTGTTGTAAATGTCGATGTGTTGGGATTGATGGCTGAGCGCTTGAGCTTCCTGGCGATCGCCCACAACCCCTGCGGTCAGGCGAATAGCCGTAAACTGAGCCGTTGGTGCAACGCCTGTGATCCCGATGCCGTTGCCACCCCGACCCGCAATGATGCCAGCCACAGAGGTGCCATGCCAATCGCCATTGGCACCCTCCGCACGGGGAGATCTATCTCCATCCACAAAATCAAAGCCTAAATCAGCTCGGTAGTTTTGTTGCAAGTCAGGATGGCGATCATTTACGCCATCATCCACAACTGCCACAACAACGCCTGTCCCTGTAATGGCCTTAGCCCAGGCTGGCAAGATATTGAGAGACTCAGGAGATAAAGTCTGAATGGAGTTGCCCCGTTGCCGTTTCTGAATGGAGTGAGAATAACCAGGGTATCCACGCAAATACCATTGATCAGCAAAGAGGGGATCATTGGGTCGAAAGCCCATGGGAGAACTCCTCGCAATTTTGTAGAGAGATCTACTGATTTTTAGGACGAAGCTCAATCACAACCGAAGGGCTAAAGGGGAAGATTAATTCTCTGAATATTGATGCTTTGATTCTTAATTTCAGATGCTTTAATTCTTCATTCTTAATTTCAGCCATTTGGGAGTGTAGAGGCTTAAACCTACAGCCTGTCTCTACTTTTGCATAGCTTATCGCCACATTCCAGAGCAAATTCCACAGTTTAGATACTCAGTATTCTACTTATTTTCCGTGCTTTTGCTGAATATCCTTCATTTGCTCTAGGGTCATGCTGGCAGAACTCTCTCAATTACTTTCAAAGCCTAGAAGTCTTTGTTAGAGATCTGGATCAATCTATCTAACCTTATAGATTAGATAACCTCTGATTTAAGAGCTTTAATCGCCATCCTCCATCATTCATAAAAGGCAGATACTTTTAGCTCAAGGGTCTGCAGCCCCTTATCTCTCTCAACTAAAATAGACTTGCTTTAGTTGCTCAAAAAGCAGAACTTGTGGCTGACTCGTGGTCTAAATTCAGCTCAAATAATCGTTCTAAACTATGAGGTTCGTCGGAGATTTCTGGGGGTTCTGAGGGAGGAGAGCCTTGGGCGATCGCCCCCACCACTGCCGAGGGATATTGCTGCTGATAGGCCGATAGGGCACGGGCGATCGCCCGCATTCGCCGCTCTTGATCGTGGGAAATTCCCTGCACCGTATTGCCTAGCCCAGGAGCATTCCATTGCTGGGTATCCGGATCTAAAAAAGAGCGGGTACGCGCCCAAACAATGCCTTCCTCGCCGTCTAACTTGAGGGTACGCGCCTCGGCTAGCCAATCAATATAGCCACCCCGATCTAGCGCCGCCTGGGGGGCTTGATTGGCCAAGTCAATGGCATTTAGCTTCTCTTCTAACGACAAACTCAGGCCAAATTGTTGGGCACGGGCTTGTAGGATTTGAGCTTGCTGGCGTAGTCGTTGGAGTTGGCGCTCATCTGCCGCTTCTGGTGTTGCTGCCCCATGTTGATATGAAAAACTACCCAAGTTCCAAACGCCATTACCAGGGTCTGTGTGGCCATAGTAGGCTGGGTTTCGGCCACCATCGGTAGCCCGGGTGCCCTCTGCACTGCCCACAACCCTGGCGACCAAGGAATCAGCCCCTCCGGCAAACAGGCTGTCGAGGGTGTAGTCAGCCTCACCGCCTTGGGCGATCGCCCCTTGCTCAGAGGGTTCGCGCTCCTCCACATGGCGAGGCGGCGACAGCTCAAACGAAAGCCACGGCAAGATAGAAGAAGTCCCTTCCTCTGCCCCTTGCTCGGAGACGGGAGGGTGTACCGTAGCCATTTCTGGGTCAGGAGGAAACGCTTCGGCAATCGGTGCAATATCCTCAGGCGCAATATCCTCGGGCTGCCCAACCGATGTAGACAAAAGGGATGTAGGCAAAAGGGGCGGCGGCGGTGGAAGGGGAGTTTTGTGATCGGCTAGTTCTTGAATGGGTGCATTGGCTGCCGTTGGCGGTATCACTAACGGGCTATCGGGGTTAGCCGATTTTAAGGTAACGGGGGCTGTTGTTTGAGGGAGTACAACCTGTTCAACCTGAGGCGACAAGGCAAAATCTACAACTAAATCATCAGCATGGGCAATTGTAGGCACAAAAATTAGAGCCAATGCCCCCAATAAATGCCAATAGATTTTGTAGAGTTGATTGACCATCTATCTCTCTTCCTAAAGGTGTGAGTGAGCTTGGATTTAAGACATCTATTAAGTAATAGGAAATCTGTTTAATCCGAAACAATTCAGTTACTCAAAAAACTCAGACTTGGATATCTTCAGACCCTCATCTAATTTATAAAAATCTGCTTCTAGTCTCTAAATTAATGAAAGATGAGTTCTCAGATCTTTTAGATCAAGAGAGAAAATTAAACTTAAGTATTTCTGTTGATAATGATGGTAATTCAAGAATTTCTGATGGATCGGACTAGCCAATAGAAAGACAGGTGCCAATCTTTTTTTGCATCTCTTATCAAGAATAAGGACTGGCTCTCTCTACACCTTCGATGCGGTCATAGCCTACAGAACGATAAGACTAGGCGTTTTATGGGAAAAGTCTCGTGAGGGTGTTGGATGATTGGAGGAGCGTAGTTTTGAGGAGAGCAATCTCACTCGGGTGCAGGGGTCTCTTCGCCACCGCCTACTTGAATTGAGTTGGGGTCAAGCAGACGCTCTAAAACATCGCTAGAAGGCTCTACCAACGCCCAGTTACCATCAGGTTGGCGGCGCAAAGTAGCAAACCCTAAATAATTTGCGGAGCCAATGCGGGTGCCCCGCTGGATGTTACCAAGGCGCACTCGCTTCAGGCCACAGAGTCGAAATAGATAAGCAGGCACATCGGGGCTAGAAAAGACATAACAGCCCTCTAAATCATTAGCTTGTAATTGGCCGTCAAAGGGTGCATAAATGCGATCGCCCCTCACTTCAATGGATACATCTCCTAAACTACTGACAATCCGGTGATCCCCGATAGTTTCCCCCGGATTGAGTTGCCAAGATTGTTGGATGGGGATGACGCGCACCTCAGTTTTTTGGGGATTACAACCACTGGCAAGTAGCCCAATGAGGGCTACCCACAGGCTCACTTGACGACTCAGACCCCTGCCCCGCATTTGTTTCTGGTTCCTGTGCCTAGAAGCCAACCGACTGGAAGCTAAACCGATAACCTGCATACTCGTCGCCTTCATACAGAATGACCAATCGGGTCGTTGGGTCAAACGCCAAGGGGTAAACTTGGCGTTCGGCGGCGACCCCCGCCCGCACCTGCAAACTCTGAAGTTGGCAGTACGGCAACCCTACAATTTCAGAAACACGGCTGCGACTGTCGCGTTCGGGCACTGCGAGCAATTGCGCTAACTGTTCCCGCGAAAGTGCAACATCCGCTTGCACCGCGCCTTGACACGCTTCTTGTGAGTTGGATGACAAGGAAAAACTGGGAAGCCAGTTGCCAACATCCAACACGACGCCCAAAAAAGCCACGCCCAACACTCCCATCATTAAAGGGCGGGAGCCTGGGGTTTGAATAGAATGACGTTTCATCTCTAGCCTCCTACGTGAGCGGCCACGGTACCTGGTT